>SXGT01041401.1_pt1 | contig 19406 bp, 23 predicted proteins | sample 3176221 | NCBI WGS metagenome assembly SXGT01 (sample SAMN11356862, study PRJNA531348) | freshwater metagenome | isolation source: freshwater sample F1-120 | place: China: Fuxian Lake, Yuxi | collected 2017-12-25
AGCGCCCGTGTCGGCCTTTGCACCGCCGGTGGGGCTGCCCGGCGCGTTGTTGACGCAGGCCGTCGCGGCGATCGCGCACAGGGTCGGAACCAGCGCCCGAAATACGGCGCAACCATTTTAATATGAACGAGAATTCATGAAATTGGCTTTCCGGCCGGTGGCCGCGGGGCGCGGCATTTTACGCGTTCCGGCTGCCCTGGCAAGGTCTATTTGCTGCCAACGCGGCCGCAACCGCGCCAAACCTTTGCTGCAATGCGGCACCCTCGGCAGGTCGGGATGCCGCCAGAGCCGCGAAAATCCGTTGACCGCCCAGCGACCTTGCCCTAAACTTTCGCCCCCTCGCGCGGCCCTTTGCGGGCGCCGACCGGGGCGAACCGATGCACGGGTGGCAACAAGGCCACGCCGGGCCGAGCGGTTCGGGTGTTGTTGCGGGCTGTTGCGACCACGGGTCGCCCCCGCCGGGAGTTGGCCATGGCCAAGGGTTTGATGGGCCGCAAAGTCGGCATGACGCAAGTGTTCGGAACGGAAGGTCAAAAGTACGCAGTCACGGTACTCGAAGTCGGACCATGCCCCGTCGTTGCGGTCAAAAGCGCGGCCGGCAAAGACGGCTACAACGCGGTTGCGATCGGCTTTGGCGAGAAGAAGGCCAAGCACGTCAACAAGCCGCGCGGCGGCTTCTTCGCTAGCGTCGGCCAGGCGCCACTGGCCCACGTGCGCGAGATGCGGGTGTCGGCAGAGGACGTCGCCAACATCGAGGTCGGCATCGTGCTGACCGCTGAGGCGTTCCAGCCCGGCCAGATCGTCGACGTGGTCGCCAACACCAAAGGCCGCGGCTTTACCGGTGTCATCAAGCGCCACAACTTCCACATGCCCAAGGCGACCCACGGTACGCACGAAGTATTCCGCCACGGCGGTTCGCTCGGCACCCGCACCACGCCGGGTCGCGTGTGGCTGAACAAGCAGATGGCCGGGCACTACGGCGATGAGCGCGTGACCATCCAAAACCTGACCGTGGTGCAGGTTGAGGCCGAAAAGAACCTGGTCGTGGTCAAGGGCAGCGTCCCCGGTCCGAACGGCGGCCTGGTGTGGATCCAGGAAGCAGCGCGCACCCAGAAGACGCCGAAGGCGTAGTAGGAAATCGACTCGATTTTCTACCTCAGCCCTTTTGCTGGCCAAGTGAGTCGCAAGCTCGCGACTTTGCAAGTCGACTCGCCGCTCCGCAGCACGGCAATGCTGATCGACTTGTCGCCGTGCACGCCCAAGTCCTAGCGCCGAACCCGCTCGCGAGACCACGCCCATGCCGCCGCCCATGTTTCGCAAGCGCACCGGCACCGGGCAGTTCTACGCCGTCAATTTGCCGCGCAAGATGCGCCACCGCTTGATGCGGGGCGTGGTGCGGTCGAGTTTTCCGCGCGGCGACAATACCAAGCGGCCTTGGCTGGCCGACGATCCCGAGTTCATCGAGTTCGATTTTTCCGAGATCCTGCGTCAGACCGAGCAGGAGTGGAACGATATGCTCGATTTCTTCGGGTGGATCGGTGACGTGGTGACCTATTGCCTGCGTCGCCGCCAGTGCATGCCCCCCGAGACCCAGCAGAATGCCGAGGGCTGGATCGAGTGGTTCGTGGTGCTGCATACGGTCGGGTTGCTGGACCGGCGCGGAACGTGGTTGGGGCCGGGGCTGGAGCAGTAGGGCAGGTCCTTGTGGCCCGCTGCGGTGAATTCAAGCGACAGCACCGGACGCAGACGCAGGGTCAGGGTCAGGGTCAGGCTCAGGGTCAGGCTCAGGGTCAGGCTCAGGTTCAGGCACAGTGCTCGGGCTCTGACCCAGCGCTCAGATGACCGCAAGTTGAGCCCGGCGGACGCTTGCGCCATGTGGCGCGGAGGTCAGAGTGCCGCCACCGCCCGGCCGCGCGGCGTCGGCCCCGGCTTGCCCATGACCGTGCGCGGCGGGTTGAAGTAGCCAAACCGCAGCTTGGGATAGCGATCGCGCAGCTCTGCGACCAAGGCCAGCACGCCAATCGGATCCTGGACGGCGCCGTCCGGCAGCACGCGCAGGTACAGCTCCGGGTCGATATTGAGGTTGCGCAGCTGGACAAGGTCCACACCGCGATCCAGTAGCCCGCACAGCGCCTCGATTTCAGCGCGGCTGTCCGAGACGCCGGGAAAGACGAAGTAGTTGAGCGACACGTACTTGCCGCGCGACTTCATCTCGTCGAGCGACTGCACCACATGGCGAAATTCGTAGCCGCGCGGCTTGTAGTAGGCGTGATACAGCTCTGGCCGCGCTGAGTTGAGCGAGATGCGGATGCTGTCCAGACCGGCATCGGCGAGCCGGCCGACGATGCGCGGCAGGCTGGCGTTGCTGTTCAGGTTGACGATGCCGGCCTGGGTGCGCGCGCGGATGCCGGCGACCGTTTCTTCCAAGACCTTGGGCTGCAGCAGCGGTTCGCCCTCGCAGCCCTGGCCAAAGCTGACCACGCCATTGGGCACGCGCTCCAGGTGCAGACAGGCGAGCTCAATGAGGTCCTGGGCGCGCGACGCGATCTGGATGCGGTCATGGTTGGCGGCAAAGCTGCTGCCGCTCTGGTCCGAGATGCAGCCCACGCAAGCGGCGTTGCACTGGGTGGCGGCGGGCATCGGCGCTTCCCAGCGGCCCAGGAAAAAGTTCTGGGCGGCGCGGCAGTGGTAGACCAGTGCGCAGTGCTCGACGTGGGCGATGGCGCGGTTGTCGGGGTGGGCGGCGCGCAGTTGGCTGACGCCGGCTTGCACCAGCGACAGGTCAAAGCGGTAGGGGTCCTGGCGCTGGTCGGCGTCGACGCGCACCGCCGGCACCACAAAGCGGCCGTTTTTCCAGCCGACGGCCGTGTAGGCGTAGAGCGTCAGGTCGGGCGCATCGGGCCGCGTGTCGTAGGCCGGATGCAGCAGCCGCGCGTAGGCTGGCGCCACGAAGGCAGAGACGGCTTGCAAAATGCCGGTTTCGGCGTCGCCTTCGACCTCGACCGGTTCGTCGAGCTCGGTGTCGAGTGCGTAGGGAATGCGCTGCGGCAAGACGAACAGATCCGAGCCCTTGGGCAGCGCGATCAGTTCCTCTTCGGTCGGCTGCCGCCACACCTGTCCGTCCCAGCCGAGCAGTGCCAGCGTCGGGTGGTCGAAAATGCGGCCTTTGGCGTCGGCGACGACCGCGCGGGCGTAGGTGTCAGGCATGGTCTAGGTCCGGGGTGCGCGGCTACAGCGTCAGTTGTGCGTTGAGGATCACGTTGAAGCTGGCCGGCGACCCGAGGTTCAGGCCGCCAACCGGCACCGCGTCGCCGTCGCCCGGCTTGGCCACCGGGGCTTGCACGGCTGCGCCAATGCGGACCTTGCGCAGGTTCAAGCGCAAGCCGCCAGTGATCATCCACACGTTGTGGTAGCTCTTGCTGTTCTTGATGTTCCACATGCTGTCGACTTCCAGCGACACGCCGACGGCGCCAAGATCGGCCACAGCGCCAACGCCGGTGTGCAGGTAGCGCAGAAGGCGCAGATCGTTCAGCGGGTTGCTGTCGCTGTTGGCTTTGCCGGCCGGCCGCAATTCGACGAACTCGCCGCGGGCGACGAAGTCCACGAGGCCAATTTCACCCCCGAAAACGCCATAGCCGGTCCAGCTCATGTAGTCATTCATGTACCGCGGCGCGGCCAGCGGATTAGATAGCGTGATGGTGCTGCTGTCTTCAGAACCGAACGGCGCCCAAAATGAACCGCCAACGGCGAAACCAAAGGCCTTGCCGCTGCCGCCGAGCGATCCGCCGATGCGCAGATCCGCGCCGGGGTTGCCGAGCACCATGGTCGTGGACTTGCTCTGGGTGTAGAAACCGGCGATGGGCACCTGGGCGCTCAACTGCACCGGGCCGACGTTAACGCCAGCGTAGGGTTCGAGCGCAAAGGTGGTGGTTGGCTCTGGGGCGTTGTAGTACTCGACGATGGTGGCGAGCATCTTGAGCTTTTCGGGGGTGACCTGGTTCAGGCCCTGCTCGGCTTCGGCGTTCCACTTGCCCTGCGCCTGCAGCTCGGCTTTGAGCTGGGCTTTGAACTGGTCGATCTGGCCCGAGTCGGCCATCTTCTTGACTTCTTTGGGATCGACGTACTGGACGTAGTCGACCACGCCGGCGGCCGCCGGGTTTTGCGCGGTGTATTGTGCGACTTTCTTCTTGACCACGCTTTGGACCACCGCCTCGACGGGTGCGACCTGCAGGTTGGCGCCGGCGAAAAAGCGGCGGTCATCCGAGGAGGGTTTGAGGGTTTTGCCGACGAACAGGTCGGCGTTGGCGAAGGGGTCGGCGCCGGCCGGGCGGGCCACAGTCGTCAGGGTCAGGGTCACGAGCAGGGACAGAGGCAGCGACAGATGCAGGGACAGGGACAGGGACAGGGATAGGGGCAGGGTCAGGGACAGGCTCAGACGCAGACGCTGACCCAGAGGGATCAGCGGACGCACCAGCAGCGGAAGGCGAGGAGCCACAACAGACCTCAGACGGCCGGCAGGCCGTAGCGCAAAAGCGTAGGCAACGCAGCCGTGGCGTGCAAATGGCCGCAGCGGCAATCTGGCTACCATTGGCCGGCCCACCAGAGCTGGGCGCCGTCTTCAAGGGGGGCGACCCAGGCGACGGGCGGTTTAGGGCCGCTGTCGCGCAGCAGCCACCACAGACCGCCAGCGACCAGCGCGGCGCCGCCGGTACCGGCCAGCGACCAGCCAACTGCTTTGCGCTCGCCGATCGAGCGGGCTTTGGTCTGCGCTTCGAGATAGCCCATCGAGATGTAGGCTTTGGGGTTGGCCTCAACGACGCCCCAAGTTTGCTTGCGCAGGTCGGCCTCGTCCGCCGCCGCGCCGACCAGCCAGTAGCTGCCGATGCCAGCCAGGGCGGCGCCGCCGAGCACCGTGGCCAGCGGGCCCCAGGCAAAGCCTGGTCCGTCGGCGCCAGATAGGTCGTATTCGACAAGCTTGCGCTTAGGTGGGTCGGTCGCCGCGCGCTCGACCGGTGCCATGCGCTCTTTGTCGGCGACCTCGCGCTCACGGCGATCTTTGTCCGCTTTGTCGCGGGCGGCGCGCTCAGCTTGGGCCGTTTCTGTGGCCTGCCGGTCGCGTTGCGCTTGCTCCTGGGCCGCCTGGCGGTCGCGCTCTGCTTGGGCTTTTGCCGCCTCGCGTTCGCGCTCGGCCGACTCTTTGGCGGCAAGCTCGGCCTTCCTGGCGTCGTCCGCGCGTTGGCGCTCGATCTCGGCGGCTTTTTCGCGCTCACGCTGCTGGCGCTGGGCCTCCGCGTCGGCATTGCTGGCGCCAAGTGCCGCCAAACGCCGCAGGGCCGCCCGCGCCTCGGCAGAGTCGGAGGTCGTCAGCCGCAGCACCTCGCGGTACGCCGCCACCGCTTCCGGACCCATGCCGCCTTTATCGGCCAGCTCGGCCGCAATCACCCACACCCGCAGGTCGTCGGGCAGGATGCGCGCCGCCGCCGCCGCATGCCGGTAGCCGAGCGAGGGGTCGGGGGCCTCTTGGGCGCGCCGCAGCAGACCCTTAACGCGCTCGCGCTGGACATCGTCGAGGTGACCGCGCGCCTGGGCGACCTTGTCGGCCGCGCCTTTGGGGTTGGCCAGAAAGGTCTCATAGCGCTGCGCGGCGTCATCGAAAAGACCGGCTTTGTGGCAAGCGCGTGCCGAACTGTACAGCCAGCCACCTTCCGCGGGCTGCAGCTGCCACGCCTGGTAAAACAGCCGGGCGGCGTTCTCGAAGTCGCCTTTCTCGTAGGCGACCTTGGCCGTAGCAGCGGTCTTTTCGGCGGCCTGGGCGGTCTTGTCCGCGGCGCTCACGGGCACGGGCACCCACGGACACGCACAGGCCAGCGCCACCACCAGCAGCCATGAACGCCCACTAGTCATCGACCACCGTGCTGGACTTTTTGGGTTTGGGGGGCTTGGGCGCAGACGGCGGCCTGGCAACGGCTGGCTTTGACGCGGCCGCCTCTGCTTTGACAGGCTTGGGCCTGGTCTCGGTCGGCGGGGCGACAACGGCGGGCGGTGCTGCAGGCAGCTCGGCCGCCACAGCGGGAACCGGTGCCGCCACGGTAGGTGACACAGCCGCAGGCGGCGGCGCCACGGCGACGGCCGGGGGCGGCGGCTCGGCGGGTTTGGGAGGCGGCTGCGCCACAACGGCGTCTGTCCCTGACCCTGTGCCTGTCCCTGTCCCTGTCACTGTGCCTGTCCCTGTGCCTGTCTCTGTGCCTGTCTCTGTGTCGGCACCTGCCCCTGCCTGCGTCCCGCCTGCCACGGTCTGTGGCGTGGCCGCCGGCTCGGACTTGCTCCCCGCGGAGATCGCGATCCACGCGACCGCCGCCACGGCCACGGCAGAAGCCCCTGCCGCGATGAGCTTAAGCGGCCGCGTCGGCGGCGTCTCGGGTAGTTCGTCGGTCGGCCGGTGCCGCGGATCGGGCAATTCGAGCACCCTCGGCGCCGACGGCGGGCGACTCGAAGGCGAACTGGGGCTCACCGGCGCCGCGGCAGGCGCGCTCGGTGCCCTCGGCAAGGCGGCGGGCGCACTCGACGGCCGGGGTGCCGCGGCGGGCGCGCTGGGCGCTCGGGGCAGTGCAGCAGGGCCGCTCGGCGGCCTTGGCGCTGCGGGCTTGCCGACGTCGAAACCGGGTGGCACCGGTGTCGCTTTGCCTGTCAATGGCGTCATCGATGCTGGGGCCGACGGTGGCCGAACCGCGGCGCGCGGCGACGAGGCCGCCTTGGCGGCGGCGACTTCGCCCGGCATCGGCAACGGCGGCGGGGTACCCGCCTGCACGTCGGGCACACCGCCGCTGCTCGCCCAGGCATGCAGCAGTTCGTTGTCCAAGTCGATGACGGCGTCGGTGCCCGGGTGGCGCGCGGCCGCGACTCGCTCCAACGCCGTGCGCATCGACCGCGCGTCGGCAAAGCGGTCGTCGGGCGCTTTGGCCAGGGACTTGGCCAGCACTTCGGCCAGTGCCTCCGACACTTCGCCCGGAGCCACCTCGCGGGGGTCGGGCGCGGCCTCATAGCGGTGGCGGTACATCAGCTGCAAGGGGTCGTTGCCTTCGAAAGGCAGTTGCCCGGTTGCGCAGCGAAACAGCACCACTGCCAGCGAATACAAATCGCTGCGGCCGTCGACGTCCTGACCAACGCACTGTTCCGGGCTCATGTAGGCTGGCGTGCCGAGCGCGGTGCCGGATCCGGTCAGCGAGCTGCCGCGGATGCGCGCAATGCCGAAGTCGAGCAGCTTGACCACGCGGTCTTCGCCCGGCACCTCCGCCAGCACCATGTTCGCCGGCTTGAGGTCGCGGTGGACCAGATCACTGGCGTGGGCCTCGGACAGGCTGCGCAGCGCCGAAATTCCGATTTCACAGGCTTTTTGCTCGCCGAGCACCTTGCCGAAAAGCTCGGCTTCGCGCAGCACGCGCTCCAGCGACGGCCCGACCAGCATCTCCATGGCCATGAACAGCGCGCCGTTTTCGGCCTGGCCGAAATCGTAGAGCCGCACGGTGTTGGGGTGCCGCAACTGCGCAGTAATCTTAGCTTCTTGAAAAAAGCGCCGAATCGCAGCGTCGCCCTGATCCTCGCCGTCCAACGCCAGGAACTTGAGCGCCACCTGCTGCCCGGTCGACACATGCCGAGCCGAATACACCGCGCCAAAACCGCCGCGGCCGAGCAGGACTTCGATGCGGTAGCGGCCGGCGACGACGGAGGCTGGCGCGAACTTGAGGCCTTCTTGGCCGACGATGGCGCGAACGACGGTCGGCGTGCCGTCCCAGGCGCAGGTTTCGCCGGAGGCGTCGCGGCCGCAGGCGGGACAGAAGCGCGGATCTTTGGTGGAGGGTGAGGTCACGGTCGAATTGGGCCTGCCGTGCGCCGGCAACCGCTTGGACGCGGCGCGACCGTTTAAGGTCGCACAGCGGGAGCGGTGAGGCAAGGCGAAAGGCAAAGATTTTCGGGATCAACCACTTGCCTGGCATTGCCAACCGAGCCCTTTGGGCGGCACGATTGCCGCCGCGGCCCTGCCCTGGCCAGCCGAGGATCACCTGACTGTCGCCCACCCTGCCTTTGGCCGAACGATCGCCGTAGTCGGCTGCGGTGGACTCGGCGTACCCGCGGCGTGGACGCTAGCTGCGTCCGGGGCGCACAGGCTGGTGTTGGTGGACGCCGACCGGGTCGAGCTCGGCAATCTGCATCGGCAAGTCCTCTATGGCGAAGGGGACGTGGGCGCCTCGAAGGCCGAGCGGTTGGCCGCGGCGTTGCGGCGCCGCTTTGCTGGGCTCGCGGTCGAAGTGCGCGCTGCGCGGGTGGACGCCGACAACGCCCAGACCGTGTTGCGCGACTGCAGCGCAGCCATCGAGTGCACCGACGACGCTTTGTGCAAATTTGCCATTAACGACTGGTCCATCGCCGCGCCCGACCGCACCGCGACCATCGCCGCCGCGATTGGCCGGCGCGGACAGTGGTTTACGGTGCGGCCGGCGGGTCCGTGCTACCGCTGCCTGTTCGAGCGCCCTCCCGCTGCCGAGGCCTTGGCGACGTGCAGCATCGCTGGCGTCATCGGACCCGTTGTCGGCATCGTTGGCAGCCTCGCCGCCAGGTCGTTGTGGCGGGCGTTGACCGGCCAAGCCGACGCGGCCGATGGCGCGCTGGTCCGCTGGACGCCGCGCGGCGCGTTGCGAACGCCAGTCCCACCGGCCGACGATTGCGTTTGCCGGGGCGCCGCTTATTCTGTGCGCCCCGTCGGCGGCCAAATGGCCGACTGACCCCCCTCTTTTTTGCCCTGGAGCCCAAAGGTCCATGCCGACGCTCAAGATCCCGACGCCACTGCGCAAGTTCACCGCCGAAAAGGCCGAAGTCGAGGTTGCCGGCGGCACCGTCGGCGAAGCGCTGACGGCGGCCAACGCCGTTCACCCCGGTCTGCTCGCCAAGATTGTCGACGACGAGGGCAAAATCCGCCGCTTTATCAACGTGTACGCCGGCGACGAGGACGTACGTTTCTTGGACGGCCTGCAGACCGTGGTCGGCGCCAAGGACGAGATCTCGATCATTCCGGCCATTGCCGGCGGCGCGGACTGATGGGCCTGCTGCGCGATCCGGCGCAGTTGGTCGAGCGCTACGGCCGGCAACTGCTGGTGCCCGGGGCGGACTTCGAAGGCCAGCAAAAGCTGCACCGTCTCGCAGCTGTGTTCGGCGCCGACGCTTCGCCGGTTGCCCAGGCTGCCGCCGAAGTCGCCGCGCACTATCTGGTGGGCGCCGGTCTGGGCCGAGCGGTGGCGCCCTCTGCATGGGCCGCCGGGCTTGCAGGTCAAGACAGCCACCTGCAGCTGCTGGACAACCCAGCAGGCGCTGGCCCGCCGGTGGCGCAGTTCTGGTTTGCCGCGCGACCGTATGGGGCCAGTGTCGACATCGCGTTGACCGACGCCGGCGACGGCTGGCAAGCGGGCGCGACCGGTCCAGCGCGCGTGGTGACCCTGCGGCTAGAGCTTGGCGCACCCGCGGAGCCGGGCGATGCCATTGTCCTGGGCGCGCTCGCCGCTGATCTGGTGGTGCAAGACGCGCTGCATTTGGAGACCTTGCCGGCGCTGGTGACGGTGGACTGGCGCGAGCCGACGGCGCCGGCGGTGCACAAAGTGGTGCGCGCTATCGATACGGCCGGGCCGGCTGTGCCGCAGGTTGGTGCGGGGCTGCTGGCTGAATTGCGTGGCCTGCCCGACCAACTGGCGGTGGTGCAAGCCGAGTGCGAGGCACGCTATCCCCTGGAGGCCTGTGGGCTGCTGCTGCGCGATGCCAGCGGCACCCTGCTTGCGACCGCCGCGCCCAATCTGCAAGACCGCTACCACGCGCTCGACCCGGCGGCGTATCCGCGGACGGCGCGGACTGCCTACAAGCTCAACGAACGCCTGATTGCCAAGGCGGCCGACGCCGGCCAGACGCTGGTGGGCATTTGGCACTCCCACTGTGATGCTGGGGCGTACTTCTCGGCCGAGGATGTGCGGTGCGCGGCGCCCAACGACCAGCCGCTGTATCCGGGGGTCGCGTACTTGGTGGCCAGTGTCGTCGGCGGCAAGGTTGCCGGGTTGCAGATGTACCACTGGGATGCGGGACGGCTGGGGTTTGGGGCGGAGGCGGCGTAGGCGGGCCGACAGGCGCGCGATTCGCGATGGGCAGTGGCGCAAGCATAGGCCTGCCCGGCACCGGGCTACCCAACCGGCCAGAACCGCCGCAAATCAAAGGTGACGGCCTCAAACGGCGGCAGGCGCACCTTGCGATCCATGCCGCCGGCCGTCAGTTGCAAGCCGTACTGGCCCTCGCGCAGCACAAACACTTCGATGGTCTGCGCCAGCGGGTCGACCAACCACACGACCGGGACGCCGTGCTGCCGATACACCGGTACTTTGCGCATGCGGTCGTGGCGCGCGGTGCCCGGCGAGACCACTTCGCACACCCAGTCTGGAACGACGTCAAACCACGCCGTTGCCGGCAACTGCGGCAAGCGTTCCAACCGCCATCCGGCCAGGTCGGGAACCAAGACGTGGCTGCCGCCGTCGTCGTCGGGAAAATGCAGTTCGGGTTCAAACAAGATGCGCCAGCCGCCCGGCTTGCGCGGGCCGCCGCCAGCGACTCGGCGGAACTTCGGGCCGATTTCCATGCCCAAATGCGAGGTGACCTCGGCATGCGGACCGGCTGGCCGCGGCTGCAGCGACAACGTGCCGTCGATGATCTCGGCGACGTTGTGCGGTGGCGCGTCGAGGACCGCCTGGTAGGTGGCGCGTTTTTGAGTCGGTTTGGCAGCGAAAGCAGGCATGGCGCACCTCGCAGGGTAGGATAGCATACGGGCCAGAGGCGGTGAAACGGGGCGGCGGGGTGGGACATGACCAGCAAATGACCTTGGGGCCACGCTACGCCAAGCCCACTTACGGGTGCCCGCGCTCGCAGTTGCAAGTCCGCCATTGGAGGATTTCGTCGCTGAAGCGTGGACCGGAGGAGCACGGGCTTAACATCACATAACTTGAGCAAACTGCCGGCATGGCGCACAATCTATGTGGTGTTAAACCCGCTCAGGACACGAACATGCCGAGAATCACCCCGCCGTTGCCACCGCGCCTTCAGCGCACGCTTGCTGGCCTCGGACACAGGCTGCAGCTGGCGCGTTTGCGCCGCCTGTGCACGGCCGAATTGGTGGCAGAGCGCGCTGGAATCAGTCGAGCGACGCTGAGCCGCGCGGAACACGGCGACCCGGCGGTGGCGCTGGGCACCTACGCGCGCATCTTGCTGGCGCTCAATCTGGACGGCGATCTGGATGCCATCGCGCGCGACGACGAGCTCGGCCGCAAGCTACAGGACTTGGCCTTGACGACGCCCAAGCGGGTGCGGACACGTGGCGGCAAGGCGCAGGCGCCATGAAGGCAGTGGCGGACAGTGTCGAGGTCGTCCTGGACTGGGATGCGCTCGGCGGGCAGCGTCGCGTCGGCACGCTGCATGTCGATGCAGCCCGCGGTGTGCAGGTCTATTCGTTTGAGTATGACGCCGCCTGGCTTGCCGATAACCGCGGCGTGCCGTTGGACCCGGACCTTGCGCTTATGCGTGGACGCAGCTGGCCGCGCCCAAACAGGGACAACTTTGGCGTTTTCCTGGATTCCGCACCGGATCGCTGGGGCCGGACATTGCTACAGCGTCGCGAAAACTGGCAGGCGCGCAAAGAGGGTCGCAAGCCGCGCGTGCTGCGGCAGTGGGATTTCCTGCTGGGCGTAGAAGACGTCACCCGGTTGGGCGCCTTGCGGTTTCGCCGGCCGCCAGATGCCGTTTTCGTGGCGGACAGCGGCGCGCTGGCCGTACCCCCAGTCTCCGATCTGCGCGAACTCGCTGCGGTGGCTGCTGCCATCGACCGCGACGAGGGCGACGTGAGCGAGGAGCAAGAAGGCAGGTGGCTGCGACAGCTGGTGGCACCGGGCTCTTCGCTGGGCGGCGCGCGACCCAAGGCCGTGGTACGAGATGAGTCGGGCTTTTTGTGCCTGGCAAAGTTCCCTGCCCGGCTGGACCGGTTCAACGTCGGCGCCTGGGAGTTTGTGCTGAACCAGCTCGCATGGCAGGCCGGTATTGCTGTGCCGGATGCACGGCTGCTGGACTTGAGCGAATTCGGATCGACGCTATTGACGCGCCGGTTCGACCGCACGGCGTCGGGTGCGCGAATTCCCTATGCGTCCGCGATGACGTTGCTAGGCAGAGCCGACGGCGATGTGGGCGCGAGCTACCTCGAACTGACAGAGCTGCTCATGCGCCAGGGCGCTAAAGCCCGCGCGGACACGTGCGAACTGTTTGCGCGCGTGCTTTTCAACGTGGCCGTCAGCAATACCGACGACCACCTGCGCAATCACGGCATGTTTCTGACACAGACCGGCTGGACCTTGGCGCCAGCGTTCGACGTCAACCCGAACCCGCACGGTGGTCCCCACGCACTGTTGCTCGACGAACTGCACGATGAGGGTGACCTGGACACGGTCATGGCCAGCCATCGGTCGTTTGGGCTGACCGCGGCAGAGGCCAATCGGGCGCTGCAAGCAGTGGTCGGCGCGGTTCGGCAGTGGCAGCGCGTGGCGGCCGACGCTGGTATTGGTCGGCGCGAGATCGAGCGGATGAGTCCGGCTTTTCGGTTGCCTGGCGTGGTCGGGTGATGCGGTGGTGGAAATGCAGTGGTGATTGCCCGGCGCTTGAGCTTGCGCAGCGGTGGGGCGGATGCTGGTTTGCGGAACACGAGATCTGAGAAGGAACCGGTGGTCCTGATAGCCAGATGATGGCCTTGCCCTTGGCGTCGCGAAATCGGCGCATGGCCGAGCCGCCTGCTCGCGTGCCTGTCAGGGATCCGGCGACCGATGTACAATGCAAGGCGGCGCTGGGGCGTCAGCGCGGAAAGCAACCATGGAAACCGACGAAGCCGCCCAGACCGTGCGCAACGTCTGTGAAACCGTTCGCGTGGTGGCCGACCTGCACGAATTTGGCGTTGCCCTATACCGGCAGCGAATGATCCGCGAGTTTGGGCCCCCTCAGGCGGACGAACGCGTGAGGCAATGGCTGGCGGAGTACACGCCGCAGCCGGGCTGGCGGCTGGCGAACCGGGAATGGGCGACGCGATGACAGGCGGTAATGCGTACCTGCGGGCGTTTGATCTGGCAGTCGCGGTTCTGCTGGAGACGCGCGCCAGGTTCGCCGTGATTGGCGGACTGGCGGTTTCGGTTCGGACCGAACCCCGATTCACCAAAGACGCCGATTTTCTGGTGGCAGTAGCGGGCGATGCTGAAGCAGAGCGAATCGGCCAGGCAATGCTGCGCCATGGCTTCGTGCTCGTATCCTTGTTCGAGCGGACCGACCTGACACGCATCGCCACGATGCGGTTCACGCTGGGCGATGTGTACGTCGACTTGTTACCCGGGGTGTGCGGTGCCGAAGCGGAAATGGTGGCGGACGCGGCTGACCTGGAGGTCATTGAGGGCAGACGGTGCGCCGTGGCTTCGGTTGGCGCCTTGATCGGCCTCAAGGCATTGGCGTGCGCGAACCGCAAGAAGCCAGATGACCATGCGGACCTGCAACGCTTGCTGGCGGTCGCCACAGAGGCGGACATGCAGTCCGCAGTGGCGTTCATGGCCCTCATGGAAGCGCGGCAAGCGCCGGGGTCGGTGCGCTTGCGGGCGGTGTTGGCGGCGGCGCAGGCCTATGCAACATCGACGGATGGATGAGGGCGGCGCGACAAACGCCGGTTAAGGAACGCCGACCAGCAGGCTAAGGTTGGCAAATCCGCAGTCGTTGTTCCACTGGCTGTTGGCGACGCCGAGGTAGCAGCAGCTAGGTCTTACTTCGGCGGCGCTGTCGATCCCGAGCGACCCAACAGAGAGCGCCCGCTCCGAAGTGCACGATTTCGATTGATTGTCGAACGATTGCGAGAGAGCCAGGCGCAACTCATGCAATTTCGCCTGCCGGCGATCACCGCCTCACTTCGGCGCAAGCGCGAGCAACTTCTCCACTTCGGCCACCTGGGCCTTGAGGTCAACCAGCACATCCTGGGCGCGCTGCCGGTGCGCGGCGGTAAAGTTGCGCATGTCGGCGGCCTGCCAGTCTGCGCGCAACGCTTGCAAGTCCTTGACAGTCTGTTCGAATTGCACCAGGACGCGGCCGGGCTTGCGGCCTTTGGATTCTGCAGCGGCTGGCTCTGCGGGCGGCTGAGTCCCCGGTTCGGTGGTGTCGGTGTCGTAGTAGCGGCCGGCATTGGCCTTGATGATCGCGTCCTTGAGTTGATCGACGTTCCAGTTTTTCGCAGTCGCGTCCATTGCCAAGCGCGCGCGCTGGGTCGGATCGTCGAGGCGGGCGAGCGCGACGACCTGGGTGAACAGAAGCTTTTCGCGCACTTCCTGCGGAAGCGTGTCGTACGTGGCGCGGGCGTTGATGCACTGGCGCAGCACGTTGACCGACAGGCCGAGATCGCCAAGGTCTGTGGCGCAGGATTGGGTGAACTTGTTGAAGCTGTTGGATTTTGTTGGGTCGTTGCTGCGGTAGGCGGCCAGGTCGCCGGCGTAGAAGCGGTCGAGCATGAGCTTGCCGACTTCGAGGCGGAAGCCGAGGAGGAAGTCGCGGGTTAGGGTGCGGAGGGCGTGGAGGATGTCTGAGAATTCGGTTGAGGAGGCTGGGGGTTGGAGGTCGGTGGGCATGGGGGTCTCCTAGGCTGGCGGGCTGCAAGGCGAACTGTTGTGTTGGCGTAACGGTTTGGGTTTTGATGGCGGAAGGTCGCCTGAGCAAGTCAGGCGAGGGTAGTTTCTGGCGCGGAGAAAGTCGACTCGGTTTTCGGGCGGCGTCCTTGCCGCGGCGTTGGCGCAGGCGGGCGGGCCGGCCATGGCTGGGACGCCCAACGCGCGTTCAGGTCAGTTGCCACACACCACGGGCTGCGATGGCGTCGTACATGGCATCAGGCGCCAAGTCGAGGCCGCCCGGCCAGGTGACGGCGCCGTGATCCACAAACACCTGGCCAAACAGGTCCGTGTCGCGCAACTCGGCAAACACGCCCGGGCGCGGACCGCCAATCAACCCCGCGCACAGGACTTTCCCGGAGGTCCCGTCCGCAAAGGTGACGTGAAGGGTGTACCCTGCTGCGGGCCGCACAGTCGCGACTCGCCAGGGCGGCAACGCTAATCCAGCGGTGCAATTTTGCGTAGTTCCTGACGTTGCTGACATCGTTGCCAGTCCTCCATGCGTCCGGCGCGGTGCAAAGCGGCCCATTCGAGCACCATCGCGGTTGCGCGGCGCGGCAGCGCTCCACGCAGCGTGGCGAGCGTGGCGATATCGAAGAGCGCCTCTGCGTTGCCGTAAGCGGCGTGGAAATGCGGCGGCGTGTGGTCTGCCCAGTACATCCGAATGACCACGCCGTAAAAGGCAGAGATTGTTGGCGCCCGCACTCACCAGTGGCCAAATCGGCGCAAGCGTGCCGAGCTGGTCAAATCAGGGTAAACACGCTGCCGCCAATCGTCAATTGCCTGGTCCTGCTGGTTGGTTCCGCGGGCGTGACCCTGGCCGGGCGGCAGACCCGCGTCGCCCCTGCCGCTGGGCGCAAGGCGGGCGTGCCTTGTGCCGACGAAGCCAGAAATTGACTGGGCGGTGATCGTCCGGCGCTTGACCTTGCGCAGCGGTGGGGCATCCTGCGGACGCCCTGCGCTGGGCTTGGGCGCTGGGGCTAGGACAGCGAATGTAAGGGTCGTCGGGGCTCAAGGTGTAGAGGATCATCCCGGTTCGGACCAGGGGCGGCCTGGATCACACACGCAACAAATGGAGTAGGAACGGTGACCGGCCACAATCGTCAATCCGAAGCCGAGTGGCTCGACCGCCTGAGCGCGCTCAAGGTTGGCCGAGGCCCCACGGGAATGCCCGCCCCGCACAAGCCGGTGATGTTGCTGAGCATCCTCGACCTGGTGGAAGCGGGCGAACTGGCAACGCCGACCGTTGCATTCAACGTATTCTTGACGCAGCGATTCCGGGACTACTGGGGCTTACTAGCTGCGCGGCAGCCTCGCGCGCCCGATATCGCCTTACCCTTTCACCATTTGCACAGTGATGGCGTGTGGGCGCCGCAAACCGCCAGCGGCCTGCCCTCGGGCAGCAAGGCGACGACACGCCAATGCGCCATTGAGCCAACCTTGTGGCCCCTGCTTTGCGACGCGCCCTTCCGCCGCGACCTGCGCATGCGCCTGATTGCACGCTACTTTGAGCCGATGGAGCAGGTTGCGCTGTGTGCTCGTCTCGCCTTGCCCGTGCCGGACACCGCGGAAATCGCGCGCGTGGCCGCCGACGCCGCAGGTTACAGGGCCCTGCAACAGAAAGGCCGCGACGGGCGCTTCAAGAGCCTGGTGCTGGCAGGCTATCAGTACACATGTGCGTGGAGCGGCTACCGGTTGATGACCGACACCAGCGCCTTGGTCCAGGCGGCGCACATTGAGCAGCACGCCCAAACCGGCAACGACGATCCACGCAATGGCCTGGCGCTAACGCCCGATGGCCATTGGATGTTCGACAACGGGCTGTGGTCGGTGCGGCCGGCGGGTGATGCGCTGCTCATTGAGGTCAAGGCCGGCGCGTTTGCCGAATCGGGGGGCGAGCGGCTGTTGGCGCGGCATGGGCAGCCTTTGGTGTTCCACGCGGCGGCGACGTTGCGACCGGAGCGCGAGTTCTTGCGGTGGCACGCTCGAAGGTGGGGGTTCAATACGGATGGCGGGTGGTGAAGAGCAACGATGCGGGTGCCCTGGTAGCGGGCTCTGCGCTGACTTCGCCCATAACTGCTGTTGGCAAATACTTGCCGGCCTCGCGGCAAGTGATTGACAGGCAGATTCCGAGGCAGCAGCATCGGACCCGCACCTCGCTCGCCTACATGGAACCATGTCTTCGCCCTTTCTCGACAAACCGCAGTCGTCCTGGGTCGCGTGCAATGCTTTGGCATTCGCCGTGCGCGACGGCTTTCCGGTATCGCCCGGCCACACGTTGGTCGTGCCGCGGCGGCTGGTAGCGACCTGGTTTGATGCCAGTCGCGCCGAGCAATTGGCCATCCTTGAACTCGTCGATGTGGTCAAGCACGACCTTGACGCGGAGTTCGGACCCGACGGGTACAACCTGGGCGTCAATATTGGCACGGCAGCGGGCCAAACGGTGATGCACCTGCATATGCATGTGATTCCGCGCTATTCCGGCGACGTCGAGGACCCGCGAGGAGGTGTGCGGCATGTGGTGCCGGGAAGAGGCAACTACCTGGCCCTGACTGAGGCGGCGCAATGACTCGCGAACCCTTGCGCGTCATGCAGGATATGCTGCAAATCCTTGAGGAAGGCTCGTTCGTCGCGACGTACAAGTACGCGGTTCTTTTGGGACTGATTGATGCTTGCGTTGCGCGCCCGGGAGCGGAGGTCGTGACCAGCCGGCAACTGGCTAACCACGTGATTGCATTGTATTGGCCACAGGTCCGGGTCCACGTTGGCCGCGTCTTGACACAGAACTCAGGGCGCCAAGCCAAGATCGTTCAACAGGTGCATACCTTTGCAGTGCAAAACGAGGGCGTGCCTCTGGTCCGCGCGCGAACCCAAGCTCAGTGGCAAGGCTTGTTGGACGACGTCGAGCATACGCTCATTGAGATGCCATTGCCCAAGCTGCAGCGCATTCGCGGTGAGACCGTCGAAACGCTGTTCCACATCAATTGGACGGACACGCCCGCGCCAACCGCGCGAGAAGTGCGCCGACCTGATTTTGATAACCGCATCTTGCTCCTACCGGGCGTAGGTGACGCGCTGATTCAGTTGGCACCGCTGCTTCGGCCGTTCATCCAGCACCAATGGGCGCAAAAGGTAGCAAAACTCAACGCCCTGCCAGAGGCAGAGTTGCCCGAATTTCTTTTCGGTCCGACGCGTGGAGACCTCGTGCCGTTGCGCGATGGCCTGGCTGATGTTCAAGGCGGTCGATGCTTCTATTGCGACGGCCGCCTCGGCAAGGCATTCGAGGTCGACCACTTCTTGCCGTGGTCGCGGGTGCCAAGCGACGATCTCGCCAACCTCGTCGCAGCCGACCGCGAATGCAACAACGACAAGCGCGACTATCTGGCAGACATTGAGCACCTGGTGCGCTGGCGACGGCGTCAAGAAGCAGCACTAGCGGACTTCGCGGACCGCATGCAGTGGAGCTTTGTCCCGCAAGCGGCGCTGCTGTCCGCGCGGGCGCTGTACGCGCCGCTCACCCCAGATTCGCGCCTGTGGACTGGCCGAAAGCAGTGGGCGTCCGCCGACCGGGAGCGCCTCAAGCAAGCCCTCCAATAGGGCCTCGACCACTTCGGCCCCCTACAATTAACCTACTGCTTCGCCAGCCCCGCGCTAACCCGCCACATCCGCAGCCGCATCGCCCCCGCCCTGGACCAGCACGCCGGCAGTGAGCGCAACCGCGCCGGCCAGCCGATTTGCCAGCGCCTCGGCCAGGCCTGCGACGTGCGTGTACCCGGGCTCCCGGCAGGCGAACTCGCGACCTTCATCGCCAAACACCTGCCGTTTGACAGGTTGTACCTGTACGAACCCGACCGGCCCCTGCACGTCAGCGCCGGGCCGGAAAATCGCCGCGCGGCGTACCAGATGGTGCTGCTGCCAAGCGGCCGGCGGGTGCCGCGACGCTTGGCGGCAATTGGCGACGCGTAGCAATCCGCAACGGCCAAGCGACTGCCGAAATCGGCACGCGCCTCCAACCCACCGGCGCCGCGGCTGCGCAGTCGAACCGAGCCACCGCCAGCGCACGTCGCCAATTTGCACACGCGCATACAGCGTGGGTATCCTCAGTGGCATCCGCAATTGGCCGGTGGCGTAAGCGCATGCCATGAGCGACACGGAGAAACTCGCCGAGATTGTCAACCGCACCAAGCTGACCGTGCCGGGACTGCACAAGCTGGTCTTGTTTGGCTCGCGGGCCCGCGGCGGCGCCCAGCCGGAAAGCGACTACGACCTCATTGCGATTGTCGATAGCGTGCCGGCGCGCGGTCCCCGGACGGTGGCGTGGCGGCTTGCGCTGATGGGTTTGCGGTCGTCTATTGATCTGCTGATGATGACGCAGAGCGAATGGAACCAAAGCCGTGACTTTGTTGGGTCTGCTGTTGCCGCAGCGGCACGTGAAGGGCGGATTGTCTATGAAAGATAGCGCGGCGAAAAGCGTGACCGCGTGGCTGGGGTGCGGTTCCTAAAATTGGGGGCAATCGGCGCGATGGTGCTCAGGCTCACCTCGCGAAAACGGCCGGCGGCTGAAGCCGCGGCCTAGGCGTGCAAAGCCTTGCCTGCGCAAGGCTAAGTAATCAAAAACAAAATCGCAGCCCGGCGTAGGCCGGGCTTGGCATCCTG
>SXGT01508178.1_pt1 | contig 19406 bp, 9 predicted proteins | sample 3176221 | NCBI WGS metagenome assembly SXGT01 (sample SAMN11356862, study PRJNA531348) | freshwater metagenome | isolation source: freshwater sample F1-120 | place: China: Fuxian Lake, Yuxi | collected 2017-12-25
ATCGGCAACCGCAAGGCCCTGCTGCCCATCCTCGACCGGATCGCGGCCTGGCAGCGCGAACACCGCTACATCGTCTCGCTGCACACCGAGGCTTCCTTGAACCTGGCCGACGACGAGGAACTGCTGGAACGCTTCGTCGAGGCCAACATCCGCACGGTGTTCGTCGGCATCGAAAGCCCCAACCCCGCCGCCCTCTTGGAAACCCGCAAGTTCCAGAACGTGGACCGCCGCCAGCCGCGCGGCGAGCCGGACGCGGCGGCGGCGGAGTCGTTCATCCTGGAGCGCATCCACCGCATCCAAGGCAAGGGCATCAAGGTCACTTGCGGCCTGATCCTGGGCTTCGATTCGGACACACCGGACATCTTCGAGAGCCACCGGCGCTTCATCGCGAAGACGGGCATCCTGCATGTGATGGTGGGCCTGCTGGCGGCCATTCCCAAGACCCCACTATATGAGCGGCTGCTCCGGGAAGGCCGCCTCGACGAGGACGACTTCTCCGCCTTCGGCACCAATGTCGTGCCCGCCGGGATGGGGCGCGAGGAGTTGACGCGGGGGTTCCTGGACTTGATCGCCGGGGTTTACGAGCCGGAGGCGTATTTCGACCGGCTGGACGATTTGTACATCCGCCGCCGCTTCTACGACCACGCCGAGGCGGTGCGGGTGCCGAACATCCCGCGCTGGCTGCGGGCCAAGTACCTGGTGATTTCGTGGAGCTTCACGAGTTGGCTCTTGATCCGGCTGCTGTGGCGGGTCGAGGGGAAGGGTTTGCGCGGGTTTTACCTCAAGCGCCTGCTGAACTATGTTTCGCACCGGCCCTATCCGATGCGGGTGCTGGATTATGTGATGGAGAGCGTTTGCCATTACCACTTTTATCGGTTCACCCGGGATATGGCGCAGGGGCGGACTGGGATTGTGAATACGATGTGAGGGCTGGTGACTGAAGCGCGAGATCGATGTGGTTTCGCGGCGCCTCAGTGGTAAACGCTCTCCCGAATCTCCGCCAACACCGCCTCCACCCCAGCCGCATCCGGCTGTTCCGGCAAGCCGCAAATGGCATAAGCCGCCCGCACTTCCGCCAGCTTCTCGTCGGCCCGGCCCAGCAAGTCGGCATAATTGAACTCGCCCCGGCGGATGCGCAGCAGGAAATCCCGGTCGGCTCGGCGGACGTTGATCCGTCCCTCGGTGGCGATTTCCAGGGCCATGTGCAGCAGGCGGAAGGTGTGCATTAGATTCTTGGCGTCGTAGTGCTTGCCGTGCTCCAGGGTGTTTTGGTAGCGGGCTTCGTTGCGCTTCTCGACCCAGTCCCAATATTCCCGGTATTCGCGGCAATAGGCCGAATAGCCGTCCTTGTTGAAGTGCATCAGCCCCGCCGGGATCGCGGGTTTGGGAATGCTGCCGAGGCTGACCTCCCGCGCGTCCGGTCCCGAGACGATGCCCCGGTAATGTTCCCCCGGCGGCGGATTGGCCTCATGGAATAGCGCGTAGCCATCGCGGAAATGCGGAACGGCGGCCAGGCCACAATCCTCCTGCCGCCAGCCCCGCCGCCGCAGCCATTCCACCAGCGGCACGCTGCCCTGGCCCTCGGCGACATGGCAGAAGTCGAGGATGGTTTTCCGCTGGGGTTCGACGGGGTTCAGGATTTTCTTGTTCAGGCCCCGCGCCTTCTTGATCTGCGCATGGGCGTAGCCCGCGAAGGTCTGTTCGCACAGCTTGCTGAGGACCATGTCCGGCGTGAACCGCGCCATCAGGGGGTGGCGGTAGCGCACGCAGTCGGGCGGGATGGCGAGCAATTCCAGGAGGTTCGGGTTGTTCCGGCACAGCAGTTCGGCGTAGCGGCCCACCTCGTAGTAGGTCTCGTCCTGGGTCGGGTTGCTCACCTGTTCGGTGCGGTCGAAGCCGTAGAAGGCGCGTTTAGGCAGGATGAAGACGCCCCGGAGGTCGATGTCGGAAGTCGGCAGGGCCAGGCCATAGGCGTGGCTGCCGCTCACGGCCTCGAACAGCAGAAAATTACGATTGGCTTGCAGGGTGGCGTAATTCATCGGTTGACTGGTTTTTGATTTACAAAAATTATCCCATGTCATCCAGATAATGCGATATTCAGTCTGGCGGTCAGCCCCGGATGGGATTTACACCCGCTAACGGGCGACCTTGCCGGGCACTACTCGATTTCCGTGAACGGCAACTGGCGCATTACCTTCGCCTTCGAGAACGATGACGCGATCCTGGTGGATTACCAGGACTACCACTGAGAGGCTCACGACATGACCCGCATCTACAACCCTCCGCATCCCGGCGAAACCCTCCGGGAGGACATACTTCCGGCCTTGGGGCTGAACGTGACCCAGGCCGCGGCGCAACTCAATGTGACCCGCGCCGCGCTGTCGCGAGTACTGAATGCCCGCGCGGCTATTTCGCCTGAAATGGCGCTACGCCTGGAAGGCTGGCTAGGTATAGAGAATGGTGGACGGGCTGATTTATGGATTGCCCAACAGGCCGCCTATGACCTGTGGAAAGCCCGGCAAGTCGGGATGCCCGCGGTACAGAAGGCAACCATGGGAATGAGTGCATGACCACAGGGAAACATGCTCGACGCTCAAGATGGCCGGTTGATCGTGAGTGGCTGAAATCATGGTGGCTCCGTTTGGCAAGGCTGGATTAAGCCCGCCGCGCGAATTTGATGGCGGCAGTTTCGGGGGCTCTCTCCGCTAATGCAACAGAACCCGATTTGAACCCGAGCACGCGCCGCCTAGGCTAGCCTGCTAAAGCCGCGCACACGGCCTGCTCTTCGACCCCGCGTAGTGCCTCGAAAACGGCGAGATCCCAGCCCCTGCTTTTTTGTGTTCGCTGAAGAGATATCGACAGCGTGACGGAACGTGTTCCGTCCGGCGTCGCCGCGGCGAACTGTGTAGTTCCGAACGTGTTGCCGGTATGTCCGAATACCGTGCCGCAGCGGGTTTGGTAGCGGAAGAGTCCGAGTCCGGCGGAGTTCCGACCTGGCCCCGGGGGTTCCGATCTTCCACCGGGTATCCAACGGCGTTGCTCGGCCCGGACGCGCTTGGCGAAAAGGCTGCCGCGGACATACCCGCGGATAAACCGGTTGAGATTCGCCGGCGTCGAAACTATGCCTCCGGAGGCCCACGCCCAACCCGCGGCGAATATTTCACTGACATCCTCGGCGGCGCCGTTGTCCGCGAAGTCGTAGCCGTGGATGAACGGTTCCGGCAGCGCGGGATCTTCGGGCAGGCTGGTCTTGCCGAGATTGAGCGGTTTCGCCACCCTCCGCCGGAGCACGTCCTCGTAGCGCATCCCGGTCGCGGCCTCGATCATCAGTCCGACGGCGATGTTGTCGGAATTCGAGTAGCGGTACTGGGTGCCGGGCGTGAAGTTAAGCGGTTCGTCTCCGACGAACGCGAGCAGGGCCGACGGGGGAGGCGCGACCCTCAAGGACTTGGCCACCGCCTCGCGAAACGCCGAGTTCTCGGTGAAATCGGGCAGTCCGCTGGTGTGGTCGAGGAGTTGGCGGAGCGTCACCCCATGCCAAGCGAAAGGGAGGTTCGGCAGCCACCGGCCGATGCTATCGTCGAGAGCCAGCACGCCTAAGTCGACCAGCGCCAGCGCGGCCGCCCCGCTGAACGCCTTCGCGACACTGGCCACCCGCATGTAGTCGTTCTTTCGCGGCTTTCGGGAGTTGCCGATTTCGCTTACCCCGAATGAGTGCGTGGCGAGCGACTGTCCCCGCTGCACGATGGCTATCGCGCCGGGAGGACCGCCCGGCATCGCCACGAGTTCTCCGAGGGCACGATCAAGCGCGGCGTCAGCCGCCGCCATGGTTGCCGCCGATCCGTTCCGCGGCGTTGCCGAGGCCAGAAGAATGATCGCCATCGCAAGGACATCGAGAGGCCGGAGAATTCTCTTCATGGCTAAGTGCTTTCCTATCGTGAAAATGAGCGGCGGCTCGGCCTCACGGGGTACAAGGGTAACGAAGGTTGCGCCGATCCCGGCCCACCACGATTCCGGGTATAAGCCAACCACTCACCCGGGATGACACCGCAGTTACCGATAAACGCCTATTTTTTCGGCAGACAGTCCAGATCGGCGGTGGTGTAGGTGCATTGCCCGGCCACGGCGTTTCCTACCCGGACCAGGGTGGACCCCGTGGTTTTCGACACTTCGGGCCGAGGCCGGCGATTCGCGCCATCGGCCGCGAACCCGTCCTCGGGTATTTTGAACGCGAAACCGATGCAAGCGGGTACCGGAGGAGCGAGCGGATTCTCTGGGTTGGGAGCGAGGGGGCAATCGAGATCCTTCACGGCCCAGATGCCGCAAATGTCCTCGCTTACCCGGCGTAATGGGTGCTCGACGGGCAGGGCGCTGACACACTCCGATACGGCGGCTTTTTCATCCTTCCATTGGCAGAAACTCTTCGGACTGCACTGGCCATTCTTCGGATTCCGCGGGTCGAGCAAGTTACCAAAACCCGACAGGTCCACGTTCACCGTCAGTATCCCGCTAGAGGGATCGTATTCCGGGGCCAGATAATCCGGCCAGCCTTCCTTTCCGGCCGGTGGCGCCGCGAATCGGACGGGGCCCGGCTCGGTGTTGGCCCGAACCGGGTAGACGAAATCACGCGCCGGTATCAACTTGTTGTTGTCCGTTTGGTACGGCAAGTTCCCGCCCACGTAAATCTGATATTTTTGCTTCAAGGCTTCCTTGGCGAACACGAAGAAAACGTTGTAGGTTCTGCCTTTCTGGAAGACGTTGATGTACCGATCGGGATTTCCGTTGGTGGGATCGATCCACTCCCCCGCCATCTGGGTGGATTCCGGCACGGTCGTATCGATGTAGTAGGTTCCCTGGTTGACGGTCAAGGTACTACGCTGGCCCAAGCCGATATTTTGGCCGGCCATGCGGATAAAGGGCCAGAGGCACTTGGGATCGGCGGCCTTGCCGGGAACAAGCTTATCGCAAGCCATATTGGCCCATTCATTGTGCTCCTTCGGGGTCAGCAATTGCCGAAAGAGCCGTATCCCGAAACAGCGCTCGTTCGCGCAATCCGAACTCCAGGGATTCGGGGCGTTGGGCAAGGGCTCGGACGGGTAGACGACCGTGGACACATATTCTTCCGGGCTGGTCTTCGCCGTGGGCCGGGTCTGCCTGGGACCGCCACACGCGGACGCCGGCCCGACCCCAAGATTGGACCTACACTCCGGGACTTCGGCCGGCGTATTGAAATAATCGTCCGCGTTGACCGAGATGGTCTCGCGCAATCCCGGCCTAGGCGCGAACCCCGGTTGCTTGCCGGAACACGTGCCGATTAGAGCCCCCGTTCCGGATTCCTCGGCGCAAAGCCCGGTCAGCGATCCATCGTCGTCGTTCAAGAAGGTTTGCCGGTCGATATCCGTGAAATTCTTGAAGACTCCCTTCGTATTGCCGAGGCCGCAAAAACGCTTTTTGACCTCCGCGTTATGCGTTCGATAGGTTCCTGATTCGAATACCGGTTCGATCAAGTAGTGCCGGATGCCGACGTTATGGAAAAACAGGTTGGCGGAGTGGAATGCCGGCGGATAATAAAAACCGTTGGGTTGTTTCCATCCAATCGCGGCATGGGGGAGGTAGCATTTGTCGTCCTTCGGGTCATCCGGATTCACCAGTTCCCGGCGAATCCCCATCGCTTGCCTAGGCTCGGCGCCATACATCCACTTCCGCCAGTCGCATTCTCCGGGCTGGGTGGGTTCGGCGGGGCAAACCGTGGGTTGGATATCCAGATAGGCGTTGCTCTCCTGCATCGAGGGGCCATCATAGATGTTGAAAAGCCGCTGGTTGACCGCCCATCCCGATAGCGGCATGCTGATTTGCCCATCGAAGGAAACGCAATTCTTGCCCATGCCGAGGCAATTCGACACCACCTTGCCATCGGCGTCGGGGTTGCCGGTGAAGGGGCCTCGCGAGGCGGCGAAGGTATTGCCTTCCTGGGTCTTGCCGATGAACACCGACTTACGCGCCAGGCTCCAGAAGCCCTCCATGGCATCCGAGCGGGAATAGCCGCCTCCCGTCACGAAAGTCAGCCCGCCGTTTTGGACATCCGAAACGACGCTGTCGGTAAACAGGAACCAAGCCGGACTCCTCAGCCAAACCGCTGAAAAATTCGTTTCCGCCCAGTGGAAAGAGGTCGTGTAATGGTCGATGACATTGACCGCGCAATTGCCTCTATCCCGGGTGCCGCATGACGGCTGCTTACTGCAATCCTGGCTTTCGTCCGGACAGAGGGTCGGTTTGCGAACCGCGCCCTCCGTTACCGTTGGATAGTAATCGTAGGGTTCGCGATTCTTCAGCTTTCCCCAGAATCCCGGCGCGCAGTCCGTCCGATTGGCCTGGCAAGGTTGGGAGAGGGGAACGTTGGCCCGTTGCGGATACGGATCCCTGTCGGAATATTTGGCGAAGTTAGTCGGCGCCAGGTCATTCCTAACGGCTTGAAAGGTAGTCTGGTTGTCGGGTTCGGCTACGCTGACTCCGAGACAGGCTGTCGTCGCGGCGACCGTCTGCAATGAATTCATGCTGGCGACGGCGGAGTTGCCGGAAAACCGCTTGATGGGGGTGCCGCCGGTATTGTCCGGGCACTGCTGCAAGGAGGCATAGCCCAGCCACTCCATTTGGGGCTTCATATCGTTGGCGCAGGTCAGATCGACCCCGCTATCCCTGCCGTCGACGACTTTCGGCGTGCCCGACTTCAAATAGGCGTCGTAGTCGAGTCCGGAAGGCCCGCTGTTCTGCCCGGGGACGAACCAGTAGGCCGTGCCGCAGGTTCCGGCTCCCGCCGCCATGTTGCCGACGAATTCGTTCCAGGCGTTCATGATCCAGAATACGGTGGGATGATCGTAGTCGGATCGATAGGGAAAGTTCTCGCCGTAGGGCGCCATATAGGCGGCGAGGATGCCGGGGACGTGGCGCGGGTTATGGGGATCGACACCATGGGCATGTTTGTCCAGCCAGGGCGCGGGGGCGACCACGGCCGCCCGGGCGAAGACGCCGAGGTTGTAATACAGCCGGTTGTTGGCCTCGCTGCCGTCTTCGAGATAGAAGCCGTGGCCGATGGACTTGTAACCGACATTGCGGGCCAGCAGGACGCTTTCCAGCACGGTTTCCGTATCCTTGGCCGTTCTCGACACCCCTCCGGTGCCATGAATGACAATCCAGCGGGTCATGGATTCGTTGATGGAGGAATCCTTGACGTAAGCATCCTTCGTCGTCCGGCGCGCCAGATGGAAATGGACCGGATAGTGGCCGATTTTGCCGCCCTGGCCCATCCATCTGAATTCGACGCCCTGGACCTTGAATTCCTTGAAGCCCTGGCGGGCTAGGGTATGTCCGCCGAAATGATATTTGGTACCCGCGTCGGGGAATTCATCGCCCGCGTTGTTGCCTCCCGAAACGATGCGGATGTTACGGCTAAGCAGGCCCACCGCGGCACGGGTTTCGGCATGATCGAAGGAGAGCCCCAGCTTATCCTTCACTGTTTTTCCGGCGGAATCCTTTACCTTCGAGAAATCGTAGGCCCGTCCGTTATGGGGCCAGCGGACTCCGCAAGCCTTATTGCCCTGGGTGTCGCAGTTCTCGACGCGGGTGAATTCGAACCGGGTGCCCGATTTCCGATCGGTGATCTGGAGTTCCTCCGAATGGGAGGGCAGATAATCGGTGGTGGCGATCACGACATGGTCGCCTTTCTCCCAGTCCACCGGATGATCCAGGGTAAGCGTCTTGCTCCCCGCGTCCAGCCGCCCATTCTTGTCGCTGGGAGGAACCTGGAGCCGGGCCCAACTGTTTCCGGTCGGATGGTAATCGGCGGTTTCGGCCAAGAGGGGCCGATATTCGTCGGCATCCTTGAGGGCGCCTTTCTTGCCGAATAGATTAAGCGTGCCGCCATAGGATACGGCGAGCACTTTGTAGCCGAAGTAGCCGATCTTGCCATCCGGAGTCTTGCCGTTGTCGTATGGCAGCCCGCCATACTGGTAAAACAGGTCGCCATTGCCTAGTTTCGTCGGCGTCTTGCCATCGCCCCAGACTTCCGCCGGTATGCCGCAAGGCCCGGTCTTGCCCGCGACTTCGGGTGTGCGGCAAGGCACTCCGATTCCGGCTTGCTCGTCGGTGCCGAAGGTGCCGCCCAGATTTTCGCCATACAGGTGGATGGTCAGGACATTGTCGGAATTCGCGGTGCCAATGGGGTCGGGACTTCCGGCGATCAGGCCGCCGTTGTTTTCGACGATGATCCCGTAGGCCCAGAAATCGGTGGTGGCATCCTCGAACTTGAGTTTGCCGCCGGAGTGGATATTGACGTTGCGAAAGTAATAAGTGCCCGCCGGGACGGTGCACTCGCCGTCCGTCACTTCAAGATCGGGGGCCACGCCGAAAGGTTTGGCGTTCGGCGCCAGCTTATTGGTGGGAGGGGTGGATTCAGGCACCAATTTGCACGTGCCCGCCAGGGCGGGCGGCGCCAAGGCCAGAAACACGAGAGAAGCAAGCACTAGCAGTGCATCGGCAAGAAAAGACCAAGTCCCCTCGCCAAGATGAACCGGATCTCGGCCGGATTGGTTGGACGCGCGAGACATAATCCATCCTCCTCTTCGGTCGAGCCGATGTTTTTTTGAAATTATGAAAAACGATGCCCGAAGACCATGGATCGACGAGCTATCGGTTGCCCAACGCATTCCGAGATGTTCGGCGGGTCTGGAGCCTTTAGTGAAATCGATTAACCAAGCACTACACTAAGAAATCGATAATAGACCAAGCCACCGTGGATGCTAGCTTTTTCACGTTGCGCCTCCCGGCATTCAATGGGATTGGGTTAAGCATTCAGTCCCGTGTAATTATTTGCCCGGAAGGAGCCATGCTTTTCCATCAAGGCGCGGAAGGCGCACGGGAGTTCGTTCTCTGCGTCCTCCAGAACCTCGGCGAGCCGTGGGAGGAAATAGGCTACCCTGGCCTGGGTGGCCCAAGCCCGCCTGCACGCCTCCATATATCGATTTTGAATAATGCCCTAGGCTTAGCGGAAAGCAACGCGACAAACGCATCGCCAACCATTTCCATCACCCCATGAAACGCCTCATCCTGCTTATCCTGACTTCCCTGACGGCCGTTATGTTTGGACAGACAACCCAGGTTGCGGCGGCCGAGCCAACCCGGAACGCCAACGCGGCGACCACCGCCGTCGCCGCGATCCCCGATCCAGCGGCGGACGAGGTGTTAACGCTGAGGGATTTCGGTGCGGGGGAGCCGCTCCGGCTCACCGGCACCGTCGACGGGGAAGCACTGTGGTTCGGCATCCGGGCCGACCAGATCGTCACCCGCGCCGCGCTCAAGCTCCGCTATACGTTCTCGCCCGCGTTGATTCCCGAGCTTTCGCACCTCAAGGTGCTGCTGAACAAGGAAGTGGTCGCCGTGATTCCCTTGCCCAAGGAAAAAGCGGGCACCGAGCAGGCCGAGGAACTCGCCATAGATCCCCGGTTTCTCGCCAGTTCGAACAACCTGGCCCTCCAGTTGGTGGGCCATTACACCCGCGATTGCGAAGACCCGCTGCATACCAGCCTTTGGGCCAGCATCAGCAACCAAAGCGAACTTAAGCTGTGGAGCCGAAGGATCGCCCTGCCCAACGACCTCGCGCTATTGCCCGCGCCGTTCTTCGATATGCGCGCCAACCAGCGCTTGACGCTGCCGGTCTACTTCAATGGCAGCCCGGATAAGCCGCTCATCCATGCCTCGGGCGTCCTGTCCTCCTGGTTCGGAACGCTGGCCGGTTACAGAAAGGCGCGTTTCCCGGTCTCCATCGACCGCCTGCCGGAACAACACGCGCTGTTGTTCCTGACCAACGACCGCATTCCGGCCAATTTGGCCTTGAGCCCGGTGGAGTATCCCACGATCCTGGTCGCGGCCCACCCGGAGCGGCCCGAGGTCAAATTCCTGGTTCTCCAGGGCAAGACCCCGGAACAGGTCGATAGCGCCGCCCTGGCCCTGGTGTTGGGACAGGCGGCGCTCAGCGGCACGGTCGCCACGGTCAAAGCGGTCGAACCGCCGCCGCCCCGCGATCCCTACGACGCGCCCAACTGGGTTTCAACCGAGCGGCTGACCCGGCTGGGCGATTTGGTCGCGGACCCCTCCCAGTTGCAGGTGAAGGGCATGAACCCATCGCCCATCCGCCTGAACCTCCGGCTTCCGCCCGACCTCCTGCTCTGGCAACACGAGCGCGTGGACCTGCGCTTGGCCATCCGCTACACCCCGCCGGTGACGGACGGGCAATCGGTGTTCTCCATTGCGATCAACGACACCTTGGTCCGGGCGCAGCGGCTCAAGGGCGAATCCGACAGCGACGACCGGGAATACAAGGTCAAAGTGGTGGGGTCGGACCTGTTCGATCCCGATGCCATCAAGATTCCAGCCTTCCAACTGGGCACGGACAACCAACTCGAAATGCGCTTCTTCAATGGCGATTACCGCCAAGGATGGTGCCTATCGAGTTCGGTGGATAGCTTCCTCGGCGGCATCGATGCCGACTCCGCCATCGATTTCCGGGGCTTCCACCACTATGCCGCCTTGCCCGACTTGGGCGGCTTCGTCAAAAGCGGCTTCCCCTACACCCGCCTCGCCGATCTCGCCGAAACGGTCGTGGTGTTGGGGGACAAACCCACGCCCATGGACATCGAATCCTTGCTGAGCTTCCTGTCGGCGATGAGCGTTTCCACCGGCGTGCCGACGCTGCGCTACGACATCCACCAAGGCACCGCCACCGAAGGTCTCGCGGATAAAGATTTGCTCTTTATCAGCACGGCGGGCACCCATCCCCTGATTGGCGGCTGGAAAGCCCATGCTCCGGCGGAATTCGACGATGGGGGCCGCGTCTTCGGCCACGATTTCGCCTTGACCGGGATTTTTCAATTCACCGACCTTGATAGCTTCACGCGCAAGCTGAAAGCCGTGGGCCGCGCTTCCTTCCGGGCCTATGGCGCTTTGTCGGCGCTGAGCGGGTTCGAGTCGCCCCTCTCGCCGGGCCGTAGCGTGGTCAGCTTCGAGGCGAACGGCGTCGAAGGTGCCCGGCAAGGTCTGGACGCGCTCGAAGACTCCGGCGTGCTGAGATACGTGAACGGCGATGTCGCCATCTTCCGCAACCAGGGCGTACAGAGCTATCAGGTAGGAAACCACTACTATTCCGGCGAATTGCCCCCCTGGCTGTGGCTGGGCTTCCACCTGACCCGCCATCCCTTGCTGATGGCGGCCATCGGAATCGGCGCGGGGCTGATCATCGCCTTCTTCCTCTATGCCGCGGTCCAAAGGCTGAGACGGGGTAGGCTCGGTGAACCTTGATGTTTGGCTGAGCGGGAAAAGTAGGATGGTTAGAACGTACCCGCGAAACCCGGCGCTGGCGTGGATTCGGCCGCGCTTGATGGGTTTCGCCGCGCTCTACCCATCCAACAAGCGCGGTGGAAATATCCTGGCCCGGTGGCTTGGCTGCTCGGCCTTGGCCTTGCTGCTGGTTCTCGGGGGCTGTTCGCCCCAACAGTCCCCCCAGCAATCCCCACCACAACCGGCCCAGCAGCCCGAGGAATGCCATCCCGCTTGGCCCGCCTTCGCGGAGTTCCAATCGCGGTTCATCGACCCCGCCGGCAAGGTGGTGGATTTCTCGGACGCCAACCAGCACACGACTTCGGAAGGGCAAGCCTATGCCCTGTTCTTCAGCCTGGTCGCCAACGACCGCAAGCTGTTCGACAAGATTCTGGATTGGACCGGGAAAAACCTGGTCGAAGGCGAACTCACTACCGATTTGCCCGCCTGGGAATGGGCCAATGCCGGGGACAAAAAGAACAGCGTGCTGGACACCAATTCGGCCAGCGACGCCGACCTCTGGCTCAGCTACACCCTGCTCGAAGCCGGGCGCTTGTGGGACGAACCCCGCTATACCCAAATCGGCAAGGCCCTGGCCGAACACATCCTCACCTCGGAGGTCGAGGATATTCCAGGACTCGGCTGGACCCTGATGCCGGGCCGTTGGGGCTTCATCGAAGACGCCGTGACTTGGCGCTTGAACCCGAGCTATGTCCCCATCCCGCTGCTGACCTATTTCGCCTTGTATCTCGACGAACCACGTTGGAGCGATGTCCTCGAATCCTCGAAAACCCTGATCGCGGCGACTTCCCACGGTTTCGCCAGCGATTGGATCGTCTACCGCCATCCCAAGGGATTCATGCCGGATAAAAAAACCAATGCCCGCGGCAGTTACGACGCGATCCGGGTTTACCTGTGGGCGGGTTTCATCGCGCCTACCGACGACAGCCGGGCCGAATTGCTGGCACGCCTAGCCGGGATGCGTGCCGCGCTCACCGAGCTAGCCATCCCGCCCGAATCCATCGACACCCGTGTCGGCAAGCCGGAAGGCCAAGGGCCGATTGGTTTCTCGGCGGCGCTGATTCCCTATCTGACCGCCACGGGCGATTTCGAAGCCGCCGAAGCCCAGCGGCAACGGGTACGCGGCCATAAGCCTCCCGCCGAACCCTTGGGCTATTACGGTTCGGCGCTCTCGCTGTTCGGGCTGGGGTTCGACGAAGGCCGCTTCGCTTTCCAACTCGACGGCCAGCTTGCCACGCCATGGATCGAAGGATGCGACCCCTAGGGCATTGCTTCTCCAAAGCTACCCTTAACGATGTAAGGTGGGCATGTACTCATGCCCACCATTTCGCCGCATCCCGGTGGGCACGGAATACCTGCCCACCCTACACGCTAGCCGTGGCCCTGCTCTTGGCTTGCGCTCCGTTCGGAATGGCTAGCGGCGCGGGCGATACCACCGCCGGGAACCCCGAATTGCGCCAACTGCTGCGCTCGGCCCAATTGTGGGTGGTCAGGAAGCGCGACGATCTGGCCTTGGACAATCTGAACAAGGCGCGGCTCTTGGCCCCCGGCAACCCCGAAGCCTTGGCCCAGATGGGCTTGATCGCCCTCCGCCAAAGCCGCACCCAGGATGTCACGGCGCTCTTGCGGGAACTCAAGGACCAGCACCCAGACAGCCCCGCGACCCGCGAACTCGAAGACGCCTACCGTCTCGCCACCAGCGACCGCCAAAAGCTGGCCATGGCCGAATTCCTCAGCAAAAAAGCCTACAAGGACCGCCCCCAGATGCTGCCCATCCTTGATGAGCTATTCCCGATGGGGCACCGGGCAGGCGAACCGGGACTGACCTACTATCGCTTGCTGGGCAGCATCCCCGCCCAAGCCGCCCCGGCCATCGCGGGACTCAAGGCCTTGGGCAAAAGCCTGGACGGCGATCCCAGGCCGGAACTCGAAACCGCCATCATCCAACTCAGGAACGACAACACCCTGATCGAGGGGCTGAAAAAACTGGTGGACCTCGCCCAGCGCGAGGATGTCGATATCGACCGGGTGCAAACGGCGTTCCGTTATGGACTCTCCGACACCGAGCGCACGCCCGCCACCGAAGGGTTGTTCAAAGCCTTCGAGCAGCGCTTCCCCGGCGTGCCGGTCGAGGGCAAGGCACCGACGCCCGAGGAACCCACGGCGGCTCCAACACCGCCGCACGTGGAAACGGCGGCGGAGCGCCAAGAACGCCTGCGCCGGGAACGGGTGGAGCTAGCCACCGCCCTGGCCCGCAAAGCGGAAACGGCGCAACAAGCGGGCCAGCTTGGCCCCGCCGAACGCCAGTTCCGGGAAGCGATGAGACTAGACCCCGCCGACCGGGAATACCCGCTCGCGCTAGGCCGCTTGCTGCTAGCACAAGGCCGTTACGCCGACGCGGAAGCCGTCTTCCGCACGCTCCTCAACGCCGATGGCCGCAATGTCCGCGCCTGCGATGGCTTGATGGAAAGCCTCTACCAAGACGGTAAAACGGCGGAAGCCATCGACCTAGGCATGGCCTTCCTGAAGCGGAACCCTTCCGCCGATGGCGTCCGCGATATCTGGGTGGGCCATGTGCGGGACGAAGCCGACCGCTTGGCTCAGGCCGCGCAACCCGAAGACGCGGCCCGGCTCTTGAAACAAGCCATCGACCTCGCGCCACAGTCCGGGTGGTTGCGCTACGACTTGGCGGCCCTGGATTTACGGGGCGGCGACGCCGAGCGGGGCAAGTCGCGGTTCGATACGGCGACGCCCAACGCGGAAATCCTGTATGCCCAAGCACTGTTCCTGTCGCGCCTGGAAGATTACGCGGGAGCCTTGGCGGCCTTGGCGCAAATCCGGGCAGGAGAAATCACCCCGGCGATTACGGCTTTCCAAGGCAAAACCCAAACCCGGTTGGGCATCCAAGCGGCCTTGAAAACCTACCGCGGAGGAAAGCCCGAAGCCGCCTTGACTCATCTCTCCGCCACTTGCGCCGCGCTGGACGATGTGGATTTGGCTTGGCGCTGCGTCGATGCCTACGCCGACATGGGGGCGAAAACCGAGGCGCTACGCCGCGCCAAGCGCTTGGTTTTCCGCGCTTCCCCACCCGCCGCGGACGACCAACTCCGCTACGCAAGCCTCTTGCTGCGGAGCGACGAGGGCGAGGCACTGCGCGGCGTGCTGGATGCGCTCACGGCCCGCGCCGACTTGGCGCAAGACCAGCGGGAGGAACTCCGCGCCTTATCAATGCGCCAGTTGGTCCAGCAAGCTTGGGCCATGCGGCGGCGCGGACAGGGGGAACTGGCCGTTATCGAGATGGAAAACGCCCTCCGGGACAATCCCGGCAATCTCGGCATCGCTTCGACCCTCGCCAAGATCAAGCTACTGGATGAAGATTTCGCGGGTGCCCTCGACCTCTACCGCGCGCTGGCCAAAAAATATCCCGACGACCTTCAGCTCAAAATCTCGCTGGCCGAGGCGCTGTGGCAAGCGGGCGACGAGGATGAAGCCCTACGGCTCCTAGACACGCTGGAACAGGCCATCCAGCCCTCCGATCACGAGAACCGCATCGACCTCGCCCGCGTCCTCGCCCTGACCGACCAGAAGGCGCGGGCGGAACGGATACTCGCGGCAGTCAGGGCCGCCAAGCCGCTGGCCCCGGCCCGCTATCTCGATCTCGCGAAGGCGGAAAAACGCCTGCGCAACTATGAACTAGCCCTGGCCGACGCCCGCGCCTTCATGGCCGACCAACCCGCCGCGCCGAACGGCCAAACCTCGAACCCAGCGCTACAGGACGCGGAGCAACTCAAGCAAGACATCGAGAACCGCCGCTTCGGCTATTTCAGCAGCGGCATCGACGTGCGGCAGCTTTCCGGCACGCCGGGCACCTCGCAAATCCTGAACATCGATGTCCCCAACCTCTTGCGGATCGCCGATGGCTACGACGGCCATTATTTCGTGCAGAGCGATTTCTCGGGCGTTTTCGCGGGGGATTTGGCCTTGTCCAACTTCGGAGATGCGCGGGAATTCGGCACGGTGAACGCGCTGTGCGTGGCGGGCAGCGGCGGTTCCGGCCCGCGTTGCGCGAACGGCGCGGTTTCGGCACACCAACTCGCGCAAGGCCACACCGCCGGAGCCACCACGCTTCCCGCCTCGCTCAACCAGCAAGCCCTAGGCGCACCCATCGCCATCGGCTACGAGGCCGACCATTGGAAGGTCGATCTAGGCTCCACGCCCTTGGGATTCCCGGCCAGTACCATCGTCGGGGGCGTGCATGTCTCCGGTCCCTTAGGCATCGGCTATTACTCCGCTGAAATTTACCGCCGTCCCGCGCCCAATAGCCTCTTGTCCTACGCGGGCACGCACGATCCCGTCACCGGCAAGCCGTGGGGCGGCGTCACCTTGAACGGCGGCGGTTTCTATCTGGGGGCGGATGTGGCTAAGACCCAGTACGGCGTCCTCAACACCTTCCTTCAAGGCACGGCCAATTACCTGGAAGGCGAAAACGTCCGCGATAACGCCAGCGTGATGGTCAGGACTGGCGGCTCCTGGAGCTTCATCGAGCGCGAGGACATGCGGCTTTCGCTGGGGCTGACGGGCATGTTCATCGCCTACGCCAACAATCAGCGCCATTACACCTTCGGCTATGGCGGCTATTGGAGCCCCCAGCAATACTTTTCCGTCGCGCCGCCCATCGAGTGGACGGGACGTTGGGGCAATGACCTTGCCTATCTGGTGCGGGCCTACGTGAGCTATTCCTATTCCCATGAGGAGGCCAATCCCTATTACCTGGATTCGGTGCTGCAAAACTCGCCCCTGAACGGCAACGCCTATTTCTCATCCAGCAGCGGGCCTGCGTTCAGCTATGGGGTGCGGGGCAAGATCGAATACCGGGTCACGCCGGAACTGTACTTAGGGGCGCATTTCGAGACGGCCCAATCGCCGTTCTATACCCCGAATTACGGTGGGATTTATTTCCGCTATGCCTTCGAGCCGAATGGCGCACCGCTGACGTTCCCGTCCGAAAATCCACCGCCCTACTATCGTTACTGAGGTGGGCGCTCATGGCTTCATTCCCTATCGATTCTACAGTATGAAATTGATAGCCGTAGGGTGGGCATGTACTCATGCTCACCGTTCGCAGTCATCACGGTGGGCACGGAATACGTGCCCACCCTACCGAGAATTCAAGCCAAGATGAGAGTTACTGGTTCGTCCAATCTTCCCTCTATGCGCGGCGCGGAACCCGAATGCTCGGATTAATCAAACAAGCCTGGACCTTGGCGGGAGCCTCGCTAGGTTCGCCCCCGCCGCGGGTTCCCATCGCGGGATTGCCCGAAGGCGCGTCGGCTTTCCTGCCGGGCTATTGCTATTTCATAGTGATCACCAGCGACACGATCTACCGCGGCTTCGTCGGCGGCTTGGTCGATGAGGCGCGGCGGGCGCGGCGGGCGGCCCGCTTACTGGGGTTCGACGAGAGCGCGTATTCCGTGCCCACCGCGATGCCGGGAAGTGGTGGGCATGAGTACATGCCCACTTTACGATCCGAGGCCGAATCTTCCGGCTTGTTGGTTCTGGAAATGGCGGAAGCGGGTTTATCCGAGATCATGCGGATCGGGGCGGAGGGTTTCCTGCGCCGCATCGAGGAAACGCTGTTTCCTCCTGGCGGCTTGCTGCTGATCGCCGACCCGGAATCCTGCTTCATGGATGTGGAACGGGCCCAAGGCGGGATTCTGGAACCGCTCGTGCGCTGGGCGGAAGCCTGGAACCACACCGTGGTTTTCGTGGGCGGCGGGTCGGAATCCCCTATTGCCTGCCCGCCGTTCGCCCTCTCGCGGTTCGGGGGCATAGCCGAGATCACGGCGGAATGGCAACGGCTGTATTGGCGGGTCGAGCGCTGGCGGCGATCCGAGGGCACGGCTTTAGTCCGCGCCGATTTCGCCATCCATGATCCCGAGGGGAACGGGCGCTTGGCCTCGCTGGGCGCAAGGGTCGAGACACAAACCACCCCGCTCGCGGCTCCCGACGACCGCCGGGTTATCGTCACGCGGGAAATCGCGGATCACGACCGCGGCTTGCCTCCCGCCTGGGAAGTGCTGGACGACCCTTACGATTTCGAGGACTACCTCGCCGGGGCCTTGGCCCCCACCTTGGTTATCCACTTCGATCTGAACGCCGATTTCGACCGCCTGGCGCGCTTGGTCGAGCAAATCCGCCATGACGTGGGCGGAAGCATCAAGCTCGTGCTGCGGGAAACGGATCTGCGTATCCGCCATTATCAGGAGCGCATCCTTCTGCATATCGGACTCAACCTGGTGGTCCACGCCTATGAACGAACCGAGGTTTTGCTATGGGCCATCGAAGCACTGCGCGGTGCCCGTTCGCCTTCGCCTCCCAGCGGGAACGTGCTGGACCAACTGCTCCGCGTATCCCAACCGCCCGCGCTACGTGGTTATCTGCCCCCCCTGGACTTCTGCGATGCGTTGCTACAGCACCTCGGCCCGGCCAATCCCTTCGATATCGACCACGCGCTGATCCGGCTGAAACTGCTGCCGGGCATTAGCCCACAAGCGGCTTTGGCCGCGTACAGGGCGAATCGGCGGGGCGATCTCATCACGGCGGACGGTTCGCGGCTTTACCTGTTCCTGTTCGGCTGCGGCCGCGCGGATATCCCGGTTTCGCTGGTCGATGGCTTTCCGCCGGATGTCAGGGATTATCTGTTGGTGGCGCGGGAATGGACGGAAACCCTAGACATCCTCGAAAGCCTGCGCGGATTCAAGACCGCCTGGGCGCAACCCCCAATCGTGGATGACGCGGCCCAGCGCCCGGAGTCGCCATGAACATCCACGACCTCATGGCTTTTTATCCGCTGGTCGGCATCTTCCTGGGATGGATATTCGCGGGGCTGGTGGCCGGGCTGGTTCTCGCCGCTTTGCCGCGCTTATTTCCAGCACCGGCCCGGCTGATGCTCCGCGCGAAGCTCGCGATGCTGGTCCTCGGGAGCCAGCTACGGCGACGCCTGAGGCTGGGACGCCGGAATCCCTATTTCCGTATCGTGGATGGCGGCGATGGCTAGCCGCGGGGCGCGTTTCCTCAAGGCCATCGCCCTCAACTTCCAGCGTACGCTGGGCGTCGAGCGTCAGGGCCATCCGGGCGCATGGCTGTGGCGGCTGTTCATCCTGCCGCTCCCCAAACCGGGACCGGATGGGCGGCCGGACGCCGTTTTGGTCATCATGGGGCTCTTGGCGGGGCGCGTGCTGGACACGCTAGCCATCAAAGCCACCGACCCGTGGCAACGCTGGCTGCTCCGCCTGTTTATCCTGGAAAGCCAACCCGCGCCGGAAACCCGGCCCGGTTGGTTCGCGCGGTTCCGGGCGTGGTTGCCACTGCCGACTCCCACGGGGCTGGCGGCATGGATGGATCGCTCATGGGCTTGGGTTCATGGCCGGAACCATTGGACGGCCATGGCGCTTTCGGCCAGCCTGTTCGTGACCGTTTTGGCGCTGTGCATCGTGCCCCTGGACCTGGCGGGGCAAATTCTGTTTTTCCTAACCATGTACGCCATCGCGGAATACTTGAGGCCGGTGCGACACGCCGTCGCCGATCTGTTTCTCATCGTCTTGTCGCTGATCGTGATTTTCCGCTACGCCTTCTGGCGCACTTTCCAGACACTCAACGTCGATGGGTTCGGCAATCATCTCTACGCGGGATCGCTCTACCTCGCGGAAGGCTTCACTTGGCTGGTGACGGTTTTAAGCTTCGCGCAGATGCTCGGCCCATTGCGCAGACCTCCCAAGCCCTTGCCGGAAGACATCGCCGCTTGGCCCCACGTCGATGTCTATATCCCGACCTATAACGAACCCCTGGAAGTCGTCAGGATCACCGTGCATGCCGCCAAGGCCATGGATTGGCCCGAGGACAAGCTCAAGGTCTATCTGCTGGACGATGGCCGCCGCGACAGCTTTCGGGAATTCGCGGAGGACGCGGGAATCGGCTACATCACCCGCACCGACAACCACCACGCCAAGGCGGGCAAC
>SXGT01593305.1_pt1 | contig 19397 bp, 18 predicted proteins | sample 3176221 | NCBI WGS metagenome assembly SXGT01 (sample SAMN11356862, study PRJNA531348) | freshwater metagenome | isolation source: freshwater sample F1-120 | place: China: Fuxian Lake, Yuxi | collected 2017-12-25
CGGCGGCGGGGGTGGCGGCGAGCTCTGGCGCGAGGAGTTCAGCAACGGAAGCGGGGCGTGGCCGGCGAGCTGGCGCGTGCTCGGCGGCGTCGAGAACGCGACCGTCGAGAGCGGCCGCGGCCGGCTGGTGCCGGTGCTGAGCGCCTATACCCTGGCGCGCATGGGCCACGCGTTGCCGGCCGGCACCGTCGACGTCGAGGTGACCTTCACGCTGTCGATGGCCGAGCCGGGGCGCCAGGGCGTTGGCCTCTACGTGCGCCAGAACGGCGGCTACCTCCGCGACGGTGCGACCCACGGCAGCGGCTACGCCGTGTTCGTCGAGGCCTTCCGCGGCCCGCAGATCGGCGTCTGGCGGGAGCGCGACGGCGTCGAGGAGTCGCTGAGCCGGATGCCGGTGCCCGCGATCGTCGCCGGCCAGAGCTACGCGGTGCGCTTTCGCTGCACCCAGACCGGCGCCGAGACCACGCTCTCGGCGCGGATGTGGCCGGCCGGCGCCGCCGAGCCCACGACGTGGACCGTCACCGCCACCGACGCCACCGCCGCGCTCCAGAACACCCCCGGCGACCTGGCCGTCGATGCCTGGAACACCGTCACGCCCGGCAACGGCGGCCCACCCGGCCCCATCCACGTCGACGACATCGTCGTCACCGCGCCCTGACTCCAGTGCCGGTCAGGTAGGGGACGTGGACCGGGGAGTACGATGTCAGCGGCTGGAGCGGCGGCGGCCGGCGAGGGTCGAGATGGCGAGCCACACGGCGACGATGGTGAGGCCGCCGGCCTCGCGCAGCGCCTCCACCTTGCCGCCCTTCTCGGACATCTTGCGCCAGGCGTCGGAGGCCTCGACGTGGCCGCTGACGTCGTACCAGAGGGACGCGGCCCACGCCGCGGCGACGAGGCCGAGCAGCGCGGCCGCGACCCACGCGCGGGGCACGTGCAGGGCGGCCACGGTCGCCACTGCCGCGGCGCCGTAGAGGGCGATCCAGCGCAGGGGATCGGGGTCGTTGTGCTGGATTCCGGCCGAAACCACAAACAGCGCAGCGAACACCAGGTTGAGCGCGACCAGCCACGGCGGGTGCTTCACCTCGGCAGGATACCGTGCCAGAGTCCCCGGGAATCATGCGCATGATCCTCATCGGACCACCGGGCGCCGGCAAGGGAACCCAGGCCGCGCGCCTCGTCGACAAGCTCCACATCCCGCACATCTCCAGCGGTGACATGTTGCGCGCCGCGGTCAAGGAAGGCACCGCCATGGGCGTGGCCGCCGACGGCTACATGAAGGCCGGCAAGCTCGTGCCCGACGACGTGGTCATCGGCATGATCCTCGAGCGCATCGCCAAGCCCGACGCGGCCAACGGCTTCATGCTCGACGGCTTCCCGCGCACCATCCCGCAGGCCGAGGCCCTGCAGGCGGCCATGACCAGCGCCGGCTACGCCATCGATCGCGTGCTGCTCATCGAGGTCCCCGACGGGCTCCTGGTCGATCGCGGCGTCGGCCGCCGCAACGATCCGGTCACCGGCACGATCTATCACCTCACCTTCAATCCGCCGCCGGCCGACATCGTGGGCCGCCTCGTCCACCGCAAGGACGACACCGCCGAGGCCATCAACGAGCGGCTGCACTACTACAGCTCGTGGACGGCGCCGACCATCCGCTTCTACCAGGACCTGGGCATCCTCCGCCGCGTCGACGGCGTGGGCACGCCCGACGAGGTCACCGCGCGCATCACGACGGCGCTGGCGAGCTGAGCGCATGCCGTCGTTCGATCACAAGAGCATCGACGCCCGCTGGCAGGATCGCTGGGCCCGCGAGCGCACGTTCGCGACCCCGACCGATCGCACCCGGCCCAAGTACTACGTGCTCGACATGTTCCCCTACCCGAGCGGTGCCGGCCTCCACGTCGGTCACCCCAAGGGCTACACCGCGACCGACGTGGTCGCGCGCGCGCGCCGGATGATGGGCTTCAACGTGCTGCGGGTGATGGGCTGGGATAGCTTCGGCCTGCCGGCCGAGCGCCAGGCAGAGAAGGAGAACATCCACCCGCGCATCATCACCGAGCGCAACATCGCGACGTTCAAGCAGCAGCTCAGCCGGCTCGGCCTGAGCTACGACTGGGATCGCGAGCTCGCCACCAGCGATCCTCGTTACTACAAGTGGACGCAGTGGATCCTCCTGAAGCTGTGGGAGAAGGGCCTGGCCTACCAGGCCGAGGTCGCCGTCAACTTCTGTCCGGCGCTGGGAACCGTCCTCGCCAACGAGGAGGTCAAGGACGGCGTCTACATCGAGACCGGTGATCCGGTCGAGCGTCGGCTGATGAAGCAGTGGATGCTGCGCATCACGGCCTACGCCGATCGCCTGATCGACGATCTCGACGAACTCGACTGGCCGGCCGGCACGCTGGCGATGCAGCGCGAGTGGATCGGCCGTTCGATCGGCGCCAACGTCGACTTCGCGATGGCCGGTACGAGCGACGTCATCCAGGTCTTCACCACCCGGCCTGACACGCTTTTCGGCGGCACCTACGTGGTGCTCGCGCCCGAGCACAAGCTGGTCGATGCGATCACCACGCCAGCGCAGCGCGCCGCCGTCGAGGCCTACCGGGCCGAGACCGGCAAGCGCAGCGAGCGCGACCGTATGACCGAGGCCGCTGACGCGCCCAAGACCGGCGTGTTCACCGGCACGATGGCGATCAATCCGGTCAACGGTGTCGAGATCCCGATCTGGGTCGCCGACTACGTGCTGGCCTCCTACGGCACCGGCGCGGTGTTCGCGTGCCCGGCCCACGACGAGCGCGACTGGGCGTTCGCCACCAGGTTCGGCTTGCCGATCGTCGAGGTGGTGAAGGGCGGCGACGTCGCACAAGCCGCGTACGTCGGCGACGGCGCTCACGTCAACAGCGCCTTCCTCGACGGCCTCGACAACGACGATGCCAAGGACAAGGTCATCGCCTGGCTGGCCGAGCGCGGCAAAGGCGAGCGGAGCGTGCGATATCGCCTGCGCGACTGGTTGTTCTCGCGCCAGCGCTACTGGGGCGAGCCGTTCCCGACCATCGAGCTCGACGATGGCACCGTGAAGGTGCTGCCCGAGAGCGCGTTGCCCGTGATCTTGCCCGAGCTCGACGAGTTCAAGCCGACGTCCGACGGCCGGCCGCCGCTGGCCCGCGCCGTCGACTGGATCCGGACCGCCGATCCCGAGACCGGGCGGCCGGCGATGCGCGAGACCAACACCATGCCGCAGTGGGCCGGCTCGTGCTGGTACTACCTGCGCTTCCTCTCACCGCAGCGCGACGACGTGGCCTGGGATGCCGAGGAAGAGAAGTACTGGATGAACGTCGACCTCTACGTCGGCGGCTCCGAGCACGCGACCCTGCACCTGCTCTACGCCCGCTTCTGGCACAAGGTGCTCTTCGACTGCGGCCTGGTCCACACCAAGGAGCCATTCGCGCGCCTGTTCCACCAGGGCATGATCCACAAGCCGTCGTTCCGCGACACACGCGGCCGCTACTACTACGACGACGAGGTCGAGAAGGTCGGCAGCACGTGGCTGGCCAAGGAGAGCCGCGAGCCGGTCGAGACCCGCAGCGAGAAGATGTCGAAGTCGAAGTACAACGTCGTCAACCCGGACGACATGTGCGACGAGTACGGCGCCGACTCGCTGCGCCTCTACGAGCTGTTCATGGGGCCGCTCGAGGAAGGCACCGACTGGGCCACCGACGGCGTCTCCGGCTGCCGCCGCTTCCTCGATCGCACCTGGCGCCTGGCCGTCGACGACGAGACCGGCGGCCCCAGCGGCAAGCTCGCCGACGGGCCCAGCGGCGATCAGCGCGACGTCGAGCGCGCGCTGCACCAGGCCATCAAGCGGGTGAGCGAGGGCGTCGAGAGCCTGCGCCTGAACGTGGCCATCGCCGACATGATGGTGTTCGTCAACGAGTGCACCAAGTCCACCACCATCCCCAAGGACTGGTACGAGCAGTTCCTGCGCATCCTGTCGCCGTTCGCGCCCCACGTGGCCGAGGAGCTGTGGGAGCGGCTCGGTCACCGCACGTCGATCAGCGCCGCGCCGTGGCCGGCCTTCGACGAGGCCAAGCTCAAGCGCGACACCATCACGATCGCGATCCAGGTCCAGGGCAAGCTGCGCGGCACCATCGACGTCGCCGCTGACGCCGCCGAGGCCGATGTGCTCGCTGCCGCCCGCGCCGAGCCCAAGGTGGTCGAGTTCCTGGCCGGCAAGCCGATCAAGCGCGAGGTCTACGTCAAGGGCCGTCTGGTCAACCTGGTCGTATGAAGCCAACCCGCGAGTTCATCCCGGTCGGCGTCGGCGTGCTCACCGTGTCCGACACCCGGACGCTCGAGGACGACCGGAGCGGGGCGGTCGCGGTCGAGTTGCTCGAGGGTGCCGGCCACCGCATCGCCGCCCGCGCCATCGTCAAGGACAACCGCGACGTGATCCGAGCCCAGCTCCAGGCCTGGATCGCGGATCCGGAGGTGGAGGTCATCATCGCCACCGGCGGCACCGGCGTCACCCCGCGCGACGTCACCCCCGAGGCGCTCGCGCCGCTCGTCACCAAGGCCATCCCCGGCTTCGGCGAGCTGTTCCGCTGGCTGTCGTACGCCGAGATCGGCAGCTCGACGATCCAGAGCCGCGCCGAAGCGGCGCTGTGCGATCGCACCTACGTGTTCCTGTTGCCTGGCTCACCGGGCGGCGTGAGGACGGCGATGGAGAAGATCCTCCTTGCCCAGCTCGACCATCGCCAGGCCCCGTGCAACTTCGTGATGCTGCTGCCCCGCATCCGCGGCGAGCGCGAAGACCCAGCGGGCGATTAGCGAGCCAGCCCGGATCCCGTCGCCGGGAAATCGGCCACTCCCGTGGCGATCGAGTGTGCCCGTGAGGTACGTTTCAACCGAAGGGGTGCCATGTCGCTCGAGCACGCGCTGAACCGGGCGTTGTCGATCCGGCTCAACCTGCAGATCACGCTGTCAGGGCTCCCGATCGTCGAGGAGTGGATGGACATCCACCTCGATCGATGGCTCGAGCACATCCCGTCACCGCCCGAGATGCCGATGGGGCACACGGTCAGCTACCTGGCGATGCTGGGCTCGGACCTGCGCCGCATGTGGTGGGGCGCGTGGGGCGATCCGGCGGGCATGGTGCCCAAGATGGCCGACTACCTGAAGCTCTGCAACATCGCCAAGAGCGACGCCGCGATCCTCGATGCCATGGGCGAGAAGCTCGAGCCCAAGCTGGTCGGATCCTGGGTCGGTGTCTGGGGCGGCAAGGTCTCGACCGGCTGGCACTTCTGGGATCCCAAGCCGTGGGAGCAAGTCGAGCCGCTGTTCGGGACCCACGAGGCCAAGTTCAAGATCAAGAAGTGGGTGGCCGATCGCAAGATCGAGCGCGTCGAGCGCTTCACCCAGTCGATCGGAGAGAACGCGTACACCGAGATCGAGCTGGCCGAGTCGGGCACCGACGTGGCGTCGCAGGTGGCCGGGATCGACGAGGCCTTCCGTCAGTTCACCAACGCGGGGTTGCCGGCGTCGGTGATCGAGACCCTGAAGGGCGCTCCTCATCCCAGCTTCGGCCTCACCATCCGCGTGCGCTCGGGGCAGATCACCCGGATCGGAGCGATCGTCCCTGGCATGCCGCTCGAGGTACTGCACGGCATGTGCAAGGACATGAACGTGCCGTGCGACGACGGGCTCGATCGCCTGATCAACACCCTCGCCGCCGAGGGGCCGAGCCGCGTCGAGATCGGCCGCGCCGGCGAGCGCGGCGGCGTCGACATCTACGTCGAGCCGACCGAGAGTGCGCCGAAGGCGAAGCCGGGGGGACCGGCCTCGCCGGTCGCGCCACCGCCGCCGTCGCAGGCCAATTGATCGGGCCGGCGTGAGCGGGCGCGACGCCCTCATCCTCGCCAGCGACGATGAGCTGGTGCGGCAGTGCGAGGTCGATCGCTACCGGGCCAGCGGGCCCGGTGGCCAGCATCGCAACAAGACCGAGAGCGCGGTGCGCGTGCGTCACGTCGCCACCGGCGTGTCGGCGCACGCCGACGAGAGTCGATCGCAACACGAGAACAAGGTCAACGCGGTCAAGCGCATGCGCGGCGCCCTGGCCATGGGCGTGCGCGAGCCGGTGGTGCTCGACGGGTTCGTGCCCGGGGCGCGGCTGGCAGCGCTCGTGGCCGGCGGGACCGCGCCGCTAGGTGCCAGGACCCGGCAGACGGCGACCTACTGGGTGGCGATGGCCCATCTCCTCGACGTCTTCGTCGCCGCTGGCGCCGAGCTCGCGGTGACCGCGGCCCACCTCGGCATGGGCTCGTCGCAGCTGGCCAAGCTCTTGACCCACGACGAGACCGTCCACCGCGCCGTCAACCAGTACCGGACCCAGCGGGGCCTGAAGCCGCTGCGGTAGCGAGCGGCTGGCGACCGGATCAGGGCGCCAGGCGGATCCGCGACCACGCCCCGTCGTCGCTGCGCTGGTAGAAAACGCGGTCGTGCAGGCGGCTGGGCTGGCCCTGCCAGAATTCGATCGCGTCGGGCACGACGCGATAGCCACCCCACGTCGACGGGCGCACCGGCTCGGCGCCGGCCAGCGAGACCTCGACCGCAGCGATCCGCGCCTCGAGCTCGGCCCGGCTGGCCAGCGGCTGCGATTGCGGCGACGCGATGGCGCCGATGCGGCTGCCGAGCGGGCGGGACGCGAAGTAAGCGTCGGATCGGTCGGCCTCGATCCGCTCCACCGCGCCCTCGACGCGGACCTGGCGATCGAGCGCGGCCCAGAAGAAGAGCAGGGCGGCGCGACCGCCGTCCTCGAGCTCGCGGGCCTTGCGGCTCTGGTAGCTGGTGAAGAACACGAAGCCGCGCTCGTCCACCTCCTTGAGCAGCACGATGCGCGCCGACGGGCGGCCCTCGGCATCCGTGGTGGCCAGGGTCATCGCGTTGACGTACGAGGTGACGTTAGCCTCGGCGAAGGTGAACCACGCCGCGAACAGGGTCAGCGGATCGTCGGGGCAGGTCGCCGGATCGAGCGTGTCGCCGGCGTACTGCTCACCGTGATGCCACAGGCGTTGAGTCATCCGTGGTGCTCGGGCTGGGGCAACAGCGCGATGAGGTGGTGGAAGGCGTCGTGGACGGCCGTGAAGTCGGCGTCGAAGGAGGTGTGGTCGGTGCCGAGGCAGCCTTCGCCGAGCCTGGTCAGGGCCTCGCGGAGCTCGGTGACCTTCTGGCTCCAGGCCGCGCTGTCGACGTTCGCGGGCGCGGCGGCGTTCTGCACTCCCTCGGCGAGCTGGTCGAGCTCGCCAGTGGCGGTGCAGGTCGAGTCGGTGCGGGCGGCGCCCGGGTCGGCGTGCCACAGCGGCGACAGCTTGTCGTGGAACGCCGCGACCTCGGCGGGGAAGTCGTGCTCGTGGCCACCTGCCGCGTGCTCGCCACCGGCGTGCTCGCTGGTGGTGGTCGACGTCGCCGGCGTGGCCTTCCCGCCGCAGGCTGCCACCGCGAGCAGGATCGAGGAGATCGCCAGGGCACGGAGCATGAGTGCGGTTTCCCATGGGTCGCGCGAACGGTCAAGGCCGCCCACGCGTGGCATCGTGACGCGTCGGGAGGGTGTACCGTCGAGGCATGGAGCTCGTCGTGATCCGCCACGCCATCGCTGTCGAGCGCTCCCCCGAGATGGTCGACGGCGAGCGACCGCTCACCGATCGTGGGCGGCGCCGCTTCAAGCAGGTGGTGCGCGGGCTGCGCACGCTCGACCTCCGCCTCGATCGCATCCTGTCGAGCCCGTGGCGCCGCGCCGCCGAGACCGCCGATCTCGCGCTCCCACTTCTGCGCGCCGGCGGCAGCGCCAGCGTCTGCCCGCATTTGTGCACGTCGCCGCGGGCCGAGCTCCTCTCCGCCGTCGCCGAGGCCGCGGTGCCGCGCGTGGCCGTCATCGGTCACGAGCCGTGGCTCGGCGAGCTCATCGCCTTGCTCACCACCGGCGAGCCACGCCACGGCGAGACCATTCCGCTCAAGAAAGGCGGCATCGCCGTCCTGGAGGGCGCACCCACGCCCGGCGGTATGAGCCTGCGGGCCCTCCTGCCGCCGCGCGTGCTCCGCCGCCTGGCCTGACTCAGTCGTCGTCGAGCAGGTAGAGGTCGCCGCCGATGACGACCATGCTGTTCGACGGTTTGCCGGCGCAGGCGCGGGCGTAGAACGGCAGACTCGTGGTCTGGCCGCCGCGGGTCAGCTCCAGGCGATCACCGCGGATGCGGTACGTGCCGCTGGCGCCGCCGCTCGAGCCGCTGGTCACGCTGGGCGTGGCCGGTCCGCCGGGTGTGGTCGGTTGCGACAGCGTGGCCGAGACCGTCGACGAGTCGCGGAAGGTCCCGTCGGCGGCGAAGACGTAGCGGGACGACGCGTTGGCGGTGAAGGTCTCGCCGGTCAGGCCGGTGGTGTTGACGAAGGTCGGTGATTCGTAGGTCCCGCGCAGGGTCCAGCCGTCGGTGGAGGCGCTGCGGCAGTAGGTGCGGCCGTCGTGCTCGAGGTCGCCGCCGTTGAGGCGGAACGCGGCCACGCGGCCGCGCGGGTCGGTCACCCGGATCTCGTCGCCGGCGACCTGGTATCGGGACAGCGCTCCGCCGCGGGCGGCGTGGGCCGCATCGAGATCGACGCGGCCGACGTCGCGATCGAGCAGAGCCCAGCCGCGCGGGTCGAACTGGACGACGTGCACCTCGCCCAGATCGGGGCCGATGCGGATGAAGACCCCAGACAGCGTCGTGGCCGGCGCCAGCGACGGCGCGCTCGTCACCTTGCGGCCGACCTGGATTCCGGCGAAGAGGCCGTCGAGCACGGGCTTGACCGCCGGCGCCTCGTAGAGCTCGGCGTGGGCGACGGTGGTGACAAGCACCGCGTCGCCGCCGTCGGTGATGGCGACGACGCCGATCACGACCTTGGCGCCGGCGAGCGTGGTCTCGAGACCGACGCCCCAGGCCGAGCCGCCGGGCAGCGGCAGCTCGCGGCCGCCCAGCGTCTTGACGTCGGGCATCTGCTTGGCGACCGAGGCCGCGCTGGCCTCGGCCAGGGCGCGGGCCGCCATCGCGGTGGGCTGGTGCGGCGGGAAGCGCAGCTCGATCTGGGCGCGGCGAGGCCCGTCGACGTAGGTGTACTGGATCGCAGCGACCGCGCCGTCGCGGCGGAAGGTCCGACTCCACGACTGCTTCAACACCGCGAGGTCGGGGGCGCGGAAGAGCGCGCCTCCACCGGGCGCGCGGTAGAGGTCATCGAGCACGATCTCGGGAGCGCTGCCCGCGGCGGCCACCGGGGCGGCGATATCGGGGCGCGAGGCCGCGGGTGGCGGCGACGCCGGTGACTCGACGGCGCCGGCGAGGCTGCCGGCCGCGCTGGCCGCGCCGGTCGCCGGCGGGACATCCTTGTTGCCGTTCGAGCCTTGCTTGCACGCGGTGGCGCAGGCCACCGCGGCCACGACGAGGCGAAGCGTCCCCACCGACCGATCATACCAGGCGGGACGAGGGCTTACGCACCTGCGCTTGACATAGTGTCTGTAAGACACTATCAAGTGTGTATGATGAACACTGAGGTGGCCACGGGCAGCGTCGCCGGTCGCGTGCATCGGCGGATGGCCCGTCCCAATCAGGACGCCGTGTCGTGGATCCGGACCCGGTGCGGTGTGGTGCTCGTCGTCTGTGATGGGTGCGGCGGCGCGCCGCGCAGCGAGGTCGGGGCGGCCCTGGGTGCTCGGCTCTGGAGTCGTGCGCTCGCCGATCGCCTCGACGCCGGCGCGGCCGCCGACGCCACGTTGTTCGAGGCCGCGGGCGACGACGTCATCGTCCGCCTGCGCGAGCTGTCGGGCGCCATGGCCGCCGATCCGACGGCGGTGGTCATCGACCACTTCATGTTCACCTCGCTGGCCGCGGTGATCACGCCCGAGGTGATCGCCGTGCATGCGATCGGCGACGGCGTCATCGCGCTGGGCGACGCCATCCGCGTGGTCGGCCCGTATCCCGAGAACCAGCCGCCCTACCTGGCCCAGGCCCTGGTCGGCCCGCGTCCGGCCGGCCTGACCTGGCTCGCCGATCCGCGCGAGATCGACCGCGTCGCCATCGCCAGCGACGGCGCCGGTGCCTTGCCCGATCTCACCGGGCTCGCCGCCGATATCGTCTTCCGCAACCCGGCGGCGCTCACCCGCCGCCTCTCGCTGCTGGCCGAGGACCAGGTCGAGATCGACTGGGACGCCCGCCGCGTCGTGCGCACGCCCGCGCTGCTCGACGACGACACCACGATCGCGATGGCGCGCTGGAGCCTGCGGTGAAGGTGCTCGTCGACGGTGACACGATCGATCTGACGTCGGTGCCGTTGCTCGGCCACGGCGGCGAGGCCGACGTCTACGATCTGGGTGCCCGCGCGCTCAAGCTCTACAAGGGTCCCAGGCACCCCGACGTCGTCGGCGACAAGCTGCGCGAGGCCGCCGCCGCCGCCCGCCTCGGCGACGCCGAGGCGCGGCTGGGGAGCTTTCCTCGCAACCTGCCGGCCCGCGTCGCCGCGCCGCGTGCGCTGGCCCGCGATGTCAAGAAGCGCGCCGTCCTCGGCTACGTCATGGACAAGCTGCCCGGTCGTCCGCTCTACGAGCTCGGCGAGCCGCGCGTGCGCCGCGCCGGCGGCGTGGAGCTCGACGAGCTGGTCGCCGCGCTCCGCGATCTGCACGCCACCGTCGCCGCGCTTCACCGCGCCGGCGTGGTGATCGGCGACTTCAACGACGGCAACGTCCTCGTCGACGGTGGGCGGGCCTGGCTCATCGACGCCGACAGCTTCGCCTGGGGTGCGTGGCCGAGCCTGATGTTCACCGAGCGCTTCGTCGATCCACGCCTGTGCGATCCGTCGCTGCCAGCGCCGGGCCTGATCAAGCCACACGATCAGCTCTCCGACTGGTTCGCCTACGCGGTCATGCTGTTCCGCACCCTGTGCTGGGTCGGTCCGTTCGGCGGCGTGCACCAGCCCGCCGATCCGACCCGCCGGGTCGCGCCCGCCGCCCGCCCGCTGCGCGGCCCCAGCGTCTTCGACCCGGAGATCGTGTACCCGCGCTCGGCTGCGCCCCTGGCCGTCCTCTCCGACGAGCTGCTCGACCACTTCGCCGCCGTCTTCGATCGCGGCCAGCGCGCGCCATTCCCACCGGCGTTGCTCGATCGCCTGCGCCTGCGCCGCTGCACCACCTGCGGCCTCGATCACGCGCGCGCGCGCTGTCCGGCCTGCGACCGCCGCGTCGCCGTGCCGGCGTCGTTTGGCGATCTCACCGTCACGCCCATCGATCCGCACTCGATCACCTGGGGCGCCCACGAGGTTCGAGCCGACGCCGGTCCGGGCACCGCCATGTGGATGACCGGCGCCGCGCTCTGGCACCGTACCCACCTCGGCCCCGAGGTCGTCGGTCAGATCGTCCCCGGCGCCACCCGGGCCTGGGTCGGCGCCAACCTCGGCGCCGGCCTGTGGCGCGCCGGCGGTTACGCGGTCGCGCTCACCTTCGTGCCCGGCCGGCGCGGCGTCGACGATCGCGCTCGCCTGCCGGCGATCCGCGGCCGCATCGTCGCCCAGGGCTGCGTCCTCGGCGACGATCGGGCCTGGTTGTGGTGGCGCGAGATGGACGGCGCGCGCGAGCGCGTGCGCGTGGTCGCTGTCGGTCAGGGCCGCGTGCTGGGCGAGGCCAGCGCCGACGCCGCCGACCTCGGCGGCCAGGCCGATCACGCCTGGCTGGCCGGTCTCGCCGGCGCCTGCGCGGCCGGCGCCATGCTGCTCGTCCCCACCGACGACGGCGTCGTGCGCGTCGAGCTCGACGGCGCCGCGCTGCGCGTCACCCGCCGCTTCCCCGACACCCGCGACTTCGTCGTCGCCGCCGACGATCTCGCCGTGGCGCCCGGCGGCCTCGCGGTCCGCAAGGCCGGCGCCCCTCTTCTCGTCGGCGGCAGCGTCGCTCGCGCCGTCCGGCTCACCTTCACCCAGGAGACCCGTGGGCGTTGACCTCGTTCGCCCGGCCCAACAGACCCCGCGCGTCACCAGTGACCCCGTACACCTGAGTCACGTTTGAACGCTCGCTAGTCGCTCGCTATGGCGTCCGGCCCGCGCCGGCGCAGGAGGATCCACATGACCGCACTCAGCTCGCCGCTCCCGCTCCCCGCTCACTACGATCGCGCCCAGGCCGCGTCGTGGGCCTATCGCCCCGACGAGGCCGCGCTCGCGACTTCGGCCGCCGCCTGGCGGCGCACCCACGGCATCAGGCCGTCCGGCGCCGACGAGCGCCGCGTCCACCTGCTGCTCATCGACGTGCAGAAGGACTTCTGCTTCCCCGAGGGCTCGCTCTACGTCGCCGGCCGCAGCGGCACCGGCGCCATCGACGACTCGCGTCGTATCGCCGAGCTCGTCTACCAGAACCTGGGTGTGATCACCGACATCACGACCACCATGGACACCCACTTCGCGTACCAGATCTTCTTCCCCGCTTTCTGGGTCGATCAGGCCGACCAGCCGCTCACCGCCCACCGCGTCATCACGTCAAACGAGATCTCCCGCGGCGCCGTGCGTCCCAACCCGGCCGTCGCCAAGTGGCTGTGCGGCGGCAACTACGCCTGGCTGTGCAAGCAGGTCCGCTTCTACTGCGAGGAGCTGGAAAAGGCCGGCAAGTACCAGCTCTACCTCTGGCCGCCGCACTGCTTGCTCGGCTCCGACGGCCACGCCCTGGCCGGCGTGGTCCACGCCGCGCGGATGTTCCACGCCTTCACCCGCGGCGCGCAGTCGTGGGTCGAGGTCAAGGGCGGCAACCCGCTCACCGAGAACTACTCGGTGCTGCGCCCCGAGGTGCTCGCCCGCTGGGACGGCTCGCCCCTGGCCCAGCGCAACACCCAGTTCGTCAAGACGCTGCTCGGCGCCGACGCCGTGGTCATCGCCGGCCAGGCCGCCAGCCACTGCGTCAAGAGCACGATCGACGACCTGCTCGACGAGATCGTCGCCTTCGACGCCGCCCTGGCCAAGAAGGTCTACGTAGTCACCGACTGCATGAGCTCGGTGACCGTGCCCGACGGCAAGGGCGGCTTCGTCGCCGACTTCACCCCCGCCGCCGACCAGGCGCTGGCTCGCTTCGCGGCCGCCGGCATGAACCTGGTCCGCTCCACCGATCCCATCACCACCTGGCCCGGCCTCTGACCGCCACGACAAGGAGAACCTCATGAGCAACAACAACGACGACGACAACAACAACCGGCGTCCCAAGGGCACCGCCCAGAAGCTCCTCGACGACGCCCACAAGGCCGGTGCGCTCTCGGCGGCGTCGATGCAGGCCCTCGACGTGGTCGATCTGGGCGCGCAGATCCAGGCCGGCCTCGGTGTGGCGGTCGACGACGTCACCGCCAGCGAGGTGGTGCTGGTGACGATGATGCCCGACGACTCCAACTCGATCGCCTGGGCCAAGAACACCGCCGCGGTGCGCGACGGCCACAACCTGGTGCTCGAGGCGCTGCGCAAGTCGCGCCAGTCGGGCGAGGTCTTCACCCACTGCCGCTACCTCAACGGCGACGTCCTCTATCCCTACGTCCCGCTCGACGCTGCGGTGACGATGGACGACACCAACTACGATCCCTGCCACGGCACGCCCCTCTACGATCAGACCGTGGTGCTGCTCGGCACCGTGATCGCCAAGAGCGCCGAGCTGGCCCAGGCCGGCGTCCCCGTCCGCACCGTCACCCTGCTCATCACCGACGGCGGCGACTACGGCTCCACCCGCTGCGGCCCCAAGGAGGTCCGCGCCCTCGTCGCCGACATGCTGGCCCAGGAGAACCACGTCATCGCCGCCATGGGCATTCACGACGGGACCACCGACTTCTGCAAGGTCTTCCGCGACATGGGCATCCCCGATCGCTGGATCCTCACGCCGCGCAACAGCCCCACCGAGATCCGCAAGGCCTTCCAGGTCTTCTCCCAGTCCGCCGTCGCCGTCTCCGCCGGCGCGGCCATCGGCGGCTTCGGGAATTAGGCACCCGTGGTGGAGATCTGGCGCTGGCCCTACTTGGTTTCGCGCGCTTGCTCAGTGGCCCGACCCTTGAATGGGCCAGTTACATGCATCACATGATCGCCGCCACGCTTGTCGCTCTCCTCGCCGCTGGCTGCGGCAAGGCGCTCGTCGTCGGAGGCGCGACGATCACGGCGATGGGGGTCGCTGGCGCCGGGATCAGCTCACCAGGCGTCCGTGACACGGGTGCGGGATGGACCGCAACTGGCCTCTCCATGATGGTGATCGGAATCCTCATCGATCGGGCTGCCGCCCGCCCGCGCAACGGAGACGATGTCGGCGCCGTGGTCGAGCCGCCCGCCGCGCCACCGGTCGTGACCGAGCCGGAAACGCCCGGACGCGGACAGTGGCGGGACGTGCCGCGGACGCCCGAGGAGAGTGAGGACACCACCGGCGACGCGCTCTGACGGCGCTGGCCTGGTGCGCCTGATAGAGTGCGGACGGCGTGATCGATCCCGAGCGCGTGCTCTTCACCTGGCCGGATCGCGGGCTGACCTACGAGTGCCGCGGGTGCGGCGCCTGCTGCAAGGGCCACGGGATCGGGCTGGATGCCGCGGGCGGCGAACTGGCCCGGCTGGTGAGCGCGTATCCGGAGGCGGCGGTGTTCACGCGCCGGCGCGGGCCGGCGCTCACCGTGTTCAATCCCCGCGATCGGTGCTGGTTCCTCGACGACGGCGGGTTGTGCCGCGTCGAGACCGATCACGGACGTGCGGCCAAGCCGGCGGCGTGCCGGTTGTTCCCGTTCAATCGCGTGTTCCGGCTGGGGAGCTGGACGGTGGTCGACTTCAACAGCGTGATCTGCCCGCTAGTGCCGGGCGAGGGCGAGGCCCACGCGGACATCCTGGCCCAGATCGACGTGATCGCCGATCCCGCGATCGTGGGTACTGCGTTGCCGGCGACCGACGCCGAGGCCGAGGGCAAGCTCCTGGTCGAGCGCGAGCGCGCGATCGCCGCGGCCTGCTTCGCGGCGGCCGCGAGCGGCGAGGTGGGCGGCGCGGTGAGCGCGGTGCTGGCCGCGCAGATCGCGAGCGGGGGCGAGGCGGCGGCCGCTCTGGCCAGCGCCGACGAGGCCTTCGCCGCGTTCACCGGCCTGCCGTGGCGGGCGCCTTCGGCCGCGACGCTGGCAGCGGCGCTGTGGCTGACCCCGTCGATGCGCTTCAACGAGCTCTACGGACCGCGGCAGTACGCCGGCCGCACGTGGATGCCATCGCTCTTGCCGGGGATGTGGCTGGCCTGGCTCGGGTTCGCCGCGCTGGGCGAGACCCTCGCCGCGCGCGCGCTCGGGATGCAGGAGCTGACGACGATCTGGAGCGAGCAGGCGGCGCTCATGCACGCGTGCGCGCGCTGGCGCGACGCGCCGCAGCTGCGACCCGGGCCGGTCGACCTCCCGAACGCCGGCGACCCCGACGGCGTGATCCGCAAGCTCGGGCAGGCCTGCGTCGACAACAAGAAGGCCCGGCGACCGCTGGGCGCGATCCTGGGCCCGATGCTGGCGCCGCGCACGGTCGCGGATCGTGCGGCGCTGGTGAAGCTGGCCGACGCCGTGATGCGGGCGGCGTTCGCGCGATAGCCCCAGCTACTTCAGCTCTTCGCCGCCTGCGCCGCCGCTGCCGCTCTGGTCGCCGCCGCCCTGGCCGCTGCCGTCGCCGCCACCGCCGGCGCCGGGCACGTCCGCGGCCTCGCACGCCAGCGCCGCGATCACTGTCGTGTCGCCGCTGGCGAGGTCGACCACGCCGATGCTGCCCGCCGCCGGCGATCCCGCGATCACCAGCAGCGTGCCGTCACCCCCGCGAATGAGCGCGGACTCGCCCGGGTTACCGCCGCCGCGCGGCGCCTCGCCTTCGCTGCCGTCGGCCGTCGGGTTCCACAGCGCGAGCAGATCGATCGTCTTGTCGACCTTGCCGGTCGTCACGTCCTGGAGCGCGATGACAGCGGCGCCCTCCTCGAGGAACGCCCACTGAGTCGCGGTGATCTGCACGCCCGACGAGCCGTAGGTGCCGAAGTCCTTGCCGCCGACGTCGGCGAGCTTCTTGCCCTTGAGCGAGTACAGGGCGCCCTTGGCGGCGGGCCCGGCGCACACGCTGGCGCTGATGTAGATGACGTCGCCCAGCATCTGGGCGGTGCCGCACTTGTTGTCGCCCTTGGCGTACTTGATGGTCGCCGACTTCTTGGCCTTGGCGACGTCCCAGATCTCGGCGACGCCCTTGCCGGCCTCGGCATCGCCGAGCATGAGCACCGCGAAGGCGCCGTTCGCCGACACCGCCGCGTCGATCGGCCGCTCCGCGTTCTTGGGCACCTTGGGCTTGAGCGACTTGCACGTGTCGTCACCCTCACCGGTACAGACCTTGACCTCGGTCGGCGACACAAGAAGGCGCGCCGACCCGGGCTCGAGCCCGGCGGTCTGGGCGATCGGCGAGGCGTCGAGCTCCGCGTACTTCTTGCTCTCGAGGTCGACGGAGAAACACCGCTGGGCCTCGCCGCCGTCGCCGACGCAGAACTGGGCGCCGCTGCCGTCGGAGGTGGCCATGCTGACCATCGCCGGCATGCTCGCCGGCACGCACACCGGTGGCGGCGGCGGCGGCTTCTTCTTCACCACCACCGGCTTCGGTGGCGGCGGCGGCGGCGTGGCCTTGCCGCCGCACGCGGCCAGGGTGATCGCGGCAACGATGGTGATCGCGGGCGCCGCGGCGCCCTTTCCCCGGGAGTTCATCGAGGCGGCAATGTATCACGCGTGATGCCACACGCTGCCGCCACCCCGTCGCGGTACGCCAACCAGGCCTCGAGTTGATCGTCCATCGCCGCCACCACGTCGTCGCGCGCGTCGTCCTCGGCGTGGTCGAGCAGCACGCGCCAGGCCGCCGCTCGGTGCCCGCCTTCGACCTTGCGGTGGGCCTTGGTCAGCGCCAGCGCCTCGATCGGCAGCTGGTAGTGGACGACCAGCGGATGTTGCTCGAGCGGCGCCTCCGGGCGGCGCGGCGCCGCCGGATCGAGCTCGCCGCGTTCGTACGCCGTGCCCTCGAGGAACAACGTGGTCACCGCCGCGGCCACCGCCCAGCCGCAGGTCGTGGTGTGCGCGTCGAGTAACTCGCGCCACGCCCGCGAAGCCGGCAGGAGCGGCACCACCCCGCCGAAGCGCGCCAGGTCCATGCCCAGGCCGCGCGGGTACTCGAGGAACAGCTCGGGGTGCGGCCGACCGGCGGCGAGCCCGCCGGTCTCCTCCTCGTAGAGGTTCTCGGCCAGCTCGCGCCTTGCCGCGGCCATCGGACATTGCACGTAGGCCCGGCCGAGCAACACCGGGAAGTCGCGCACGTAGGTCGCGTACTCCTGTTCGAAGTGCAGGTGCAGCTTGTCGCGGGGCACCAGGCCGCCGGTGAACGCCGGCCACGCCCAGTGCACCTTGCGCTCCATCACGGCGAGGAGCGCTTCCCGAAAGTCATCTCGGTTCACCGCACGATCGTAGCAGACGCGCCCGTCGCAGCCGCGAGGTCAGTCCACGTCGTCCACGACGAGCGCGCCGGATCGATCACCAGGGAGCGATCGCCGAAAATGCCACCAGGGCGCACGTGAACGGGCGCCCTGGTGGGAACGACTCGGGATCAGGAAGGCACCGCGGCCAGGCGCGAGGGCTCCAGCACGAAGCGACCGCGGCCATGGGTCAGGCCCGAGAGCGAGCCGGCGTAACCGAAGCTCTCGGCCAGCGGGACCTCGGCCCGGACCACGCGGTCGGTGCCGCGGGCATCGAGCCCGAGCACCTGCGCGCGCCGGCGACCGAGGTCGCCCACCACCGCGCCGACGTCGCCGTCGCCGCACGTGACCTCGAGCTTCATGATCGGCTCGAGGAGCGTGGGCGACGCGTCGGTGGCCGCGGCGTGGAACGCGAGCCGGCCGGCGATCTGGAACGCCAGCTCGCTCGAGTCCTTCACGTGCGTGGAGCCGTCGACGAGCGTGACCGCCACGTCGACGACCGGATGGCCACCGAGCAGCCCGTCGCCCATCGCGTCGCGCACGCCGCGCTCGACGCCTCGCGCGAACAGCCGCGAGATCACACCGCCGCGGGTGGCGTCCTCGAACACCAGCCCGGCGCCCCGTGGCGCTGGACCGACGTCGATGACCACGTGCGCGTACTGGCCTGGGCCGCCGCCCTGCTTGACGTGTCTGTACTCGCGCCGCACCCTCGCGCCGAGCGTGGACTTGTAGGCCACGCGCGGGCGACCGGTGGCGACGTGCACGCCGTGCTCGCCGGCCAGGCGCTCCACCGCGATGTCGAGGTGGAGCTGACCCATGCCGGCCAGCAAGGTCTGGGCGGTCTCGCCGTCGGATTCGACGCGCAGCGATGGATCGGCGGCGATCATGCGGTTGAGCGCGAGCGGCAACCGCTCGCGATCGTCGCGCGTGACCGGCTCGATGGCGATCCGCACCACCGGCTCCGGCGCCGTGATCGCCTCGAGGGCGACCGGGTGCTCGGGGTCGGCGAGCGTCTCGCCGCCGAGGATGGGCGTGGCCAGGACCACGCCGATCTCGCCGGCCTCGAGGCGTTCGACCTCGATGCGCTTGTCGGCGACCAGCTGCACCAGGCGGCCGATGCGCATCGTGCGCCCGCTCCTCGACGCCACCACCGGCGTGCCCTTGGCGAGTGCACCGGTGTAGACGCGGACGAACGTGCTCTGCCCGTGCTCGTCGAACGTGACCTTGAAGGCCAGCGCGGCGAGCGGGGCCTCAGCGAGCGAACGCGAGCCTCTCTCGTCTGTGCAGATCGGACGAGCCGTCTGCGGCGAGGACGATCGATGATCGAGGCCCGGCTCACGAGCCGGGGTTCCCGTCGCCGGCGGACGGTCCGTCGGCGACGGCAGGTAGTCGACCACCGCGTCGAGCAGGGGCTCGACGCCGACGTAGCGGTAGGCCGAGCCGCACGCCACCGGCACCACGTGGGCGGCGACGGTGGCGGCGCGCAGGCCGCGCCGGACGGCGGCAACGTCGGGGACACGGCCTTCCACCAGCGCGGCCAGAACGGCCTCGTCGTGATCGGCCGCGACCTCGAGCAGTCGGTCGCGATACCTTCGTAGGTTGTCAGAGAGCTCCGTCGTGGTGAGGAGGTCCACCACGCCGGTGAGCTGGTCGCCGTCGAAGACGGGCCAGTTGATGGGCACGGGCCGCGCGCCCAGACGGGTCTCGAGCTCGGCCAGACAGCGCTCCACGTCGGCGCCGGCGCGATCGAGCTTGTTGACGAACACCAGGCGCGGCACGGCGTGCCGGTCGGCCAGCCGCCACACCGTCTCGGTCTGCGGTTCCACGCCGGCGACGCCGTCGAGCACCACCACGGCACCGTCGAGCACCCGCAGCGAGCGTTCGACCTCGA
>SXGT01394104.1_pt1 | contig 19396 bp, 18 predicted proteins | sample 3176221 | NCBI WGS metagenome assembly SXGT01 (sample SAMN11356862, study PRJNA531348) | freshwater metagenome | isolation source: freshwater sample F1-120 | place: China: Fuxian Lake, Yuxi | collected 2017-12-25
ATCGATCTTCATGATCACGGTCGTGGACCACGTGAGGCCCTGGTTCATGCCGAGGAGCACGTTCGCGACGACGACCCAAGTCCAGCTCGGCGCCCACATCAACAAGAGCGGCACTGGGATGCCGATGATCCAACCGGCGACGAGCACCGGCTTGCGGCCGACGCGGTCGTTGAGCGTCCCGGCGACGTAGTTCGTCGCGGCCTTTACGACACCGAACGCGACGATAAACGTGAGCGCACCCGAGAACTTCGTGAGTCCGAACTCGCGTTGCGCGAGCAGCGGTAGAACCGTCCGTTCCTGGCCGATCATGCCGCCGACGAGCGCGTTCACACCGACGAGGAGCGAGAACTGCGCGAGGTTCTCGCGCAGCCCGAGCCGCGGCACGAGCGAGGTGCCGGTGGCGGTCACGGTCCCACGACCAGCGATCGCCCCGCCGTCGAGGCCCAGTCGTCCGGGCCACCGTCGAGCACACTCGCGTCGTAGCCGCGCGCAGCCAGGATGCTCGCTCCGGTCATGGCGCGTTCACCGTGCCCGCACATCACGGTCATCGGCTGCATCGGGAGCTCCATGTCGCGCGTCGTTGCGAGCTCGACGTTCACGGCTACCGGCACGTGCCCGCGTGCAAACTCGTTGGACTGGCGCACATCGACCACGACGCTACGCAGATCGTCCGCACCCACGAGCTGGATGGAAGCCAACCTGCGGCCACTCGCCTTCCACGCTGCGACTCCACCGGGGAGTCGGCCCGCGAACTGCTCGTGGCCGACGTCGAGACACTGGCGCACCGCGTCGGCGACGTCCTGGTCGTCGTCGGCGACCAACACGATCGGTCGGTCTGGATCGACAAGCCAACCGATCCACGTTCCGAAGACGGGACGAAGCTGGTTCGACAACGATTCAGAGAGGTGCCCGGCGGCGAACGCGTCGATCCGGCGCATGTCGACAATCACGCCGCCATCCGCAACGGCGGACTCGACCGCACCCGGAGACAACTCAGTGAGGTTCGGAACCGCGTCGAAGCGGCGCGGTCCGCGGCGGTTCAGTTCGGGAAGTCGACCGAAGTGAGCCGGGATCGTGCCGCAGCCGTCGAGGAGCGTCGCCACGAACGTCGCTTCGTCGGTGATCGCGAACAACGGGTTCGTCGCGCGTTCGCGGCCCATAGTCGTCGTGCGCTCGGACGCACCCGGCGCCGAGCAGAACGATCCCGCACCATGCGTCGGGAGGACCTCGAGCGCGTCGTCGAGACCGTCGAACCGACGCAGGCTCCGGAACATCTCGTGGGCGAGCGGCTCCGCGGTCTCCCTGCCTGCGAGATCGGTGCGCCCGACCGTGCCGACCATCAACGACCCGCCAGAGAAAACCACCTCCGGTCGTCCATCGACTTCGAGGAGATACGCGCAGTGATCCGGAGTGTGTCCCGGTGTCGCGATCGCGAGCATCGTGATCCCCGGAGCGAGCGCGATGCAATCGCCGTCGACGACCGGGCGATGCGGCGTGGCGAGTCGTGACGCTTCGGGCGCGACGAAGGTGGCCGTGCGCCGGGCGACCAGACCCGGGCTCCCGGTGACATAGTCGGCGTGCGAGTGGGTGTCGATCGTCCACACGATGCCAAGGCCGAGCTTCCGGGCCAGCGTCTCGTGCTCCTCAGGGAACCGCGGCGGGTCGATCAGCGCAGCCGTGCCGTTGCCGAGATCGATCAGGTACGACGAATGGCCGAGACCCTCGTCCACGAACGCGTGCACCTGCATCGACTTCACTCCAGCTATTCAAAGGATTACTTGAATATTGCGCGTCGCGGCGTAGCTTGTCAAGCAATCGCTTGAACAAGGAGCTGTTGCCGATGGCGTCTCGCCCAGCCAAGGACGCCATGTTCGACGGGTTCGCCGAGGTCGCCAAGGCGCTCGGGAGTGGCCGCCGAACGGAACTGCTCGACGTGCTCTCGCAGGGCGAACGCCACGTCGAAGCCCTCGCCGACGAGATCCAGCAGAGCATCGCGAACACGTCGTTCCACCTCCGCGCGCTCGCGACCGCCGGACTCGTCGAAACCCGCCGCGACGGCAACCGCATCCTCTACCGACTCGCGTCCGAGCGAGTCGGAGACCTCTGGCGAGCGCTTCGAGACGTCGCCGCGGAACGCAGCGCGAACGTCGAGTCACTGATCCGCGACTACGTCGGCAACCGCGATCGCCTCGACCATCTCACGAGCGATGAGCTCCTCGACCGACTGCGATCCGGCGACGTCATCGTGATCGACGTACGCCCCGAGGTCGAGTACCTCGCCGGCCACATCACCGGCGCCCGCTCGGTGCCCGCAGACCAACTCAGCCGGCACATCGGAACCCTGCCGCGCGACGTCGAGATCGTCGCGTACTGCCGCGGCCCCTACTGCGTCATGGCCGACGAAGCCGTAGCGAACCTGCGCCGACGCGGCCGCCGTGCCCGTCGCCTCGAAGGCGGATACCCCGAATGGCGCCACGCGCAACACCCGACGTCCGTCGGCCCACTGCGTGAAGCGATGGGACGAGAGGACCATCAGGAACGGTCCCGCTGAATCGCGGACGCTGAACGCTACGACGCGTCAACGACGACGACCGCTCCCGCAAACAACTCACACTCGACCACGCCGTCCCCATGACACCGGCCACAACTGACTCAGCGGCGACGTCGCTCGGGCCTGACCTCGACCCCTGCGACTCGGAACGCCCGCAGCACGCTCCACGCGCTCACGCCGAACTGTTCGCCCACCTTCGCGAGCGATAAACCTGACGCGTAAAGCTGTGCAGCCTCGGCGAGGGTCACCTCGTCGACGCGGTACCTCACCTCGACGCCGCGTTCACGCAATAGGTCGACGATGAGCGCTCGTTCGACCCCGAACTCAGCAGCGAGTGCGTGCAGCGTCTCCCCCGCCGAGTACCGAGCGGCGAGACGATTGACGGTCTCCGCGTCGATTCGTGTCCGATTTGTCGGTAGCGATGGGACGGGTCGATGGGACACCCGATCACGCCCGTGACCAGAGAGAACGCGCTCCAGACGCGTCACGATGTTTGGGTTGGAATACCGTCCCATCACCTGCACTCCCGTTGTCGTTTCGACAACGTTTGCCCAGGTCGGACGTGGGTTCGAGTTGCCTCGCCGCTGGTGTCTTGCTGCCGATGGTGATCCGCTGTTCACGACGGTTTGCGGCGTCGCGCGTTTCCCAATTCACAGCTCAGGGGGTGGGGCACCCGGCTGAACGCCGCGCAGATACGCGATGAGCGCTACGACCTGAGCATCAAGCGCGCGCCGAAAACGCCGCGCCGCGACGGCCACGAATGGGCGAGCGATGACACTGACTTCGTGAAAGGAGACGGTCCACGTGTAATCCGTGCCACCGTCTGGCCGGGCGTCGAAGCGATGCTGTGCCGACATTCGGAACGGGTAACTCGGAGCGACGCTGCGGAACTCGGAACGAGTCGACGGATCCCAGACGACGACCTCACTCGTACCGCGAATCGGCAGTCTTCCCAGCCGACCACGAATCGAAAACCGCGTGCCCACGCCGATCGGCCGTCGGTCCGGAGACCACACGCGCACCGCAGGATCGATCTTCGCCGCGGTCTCCGGAGAGTTCACCACCGCGAACACCATCTCCGGCGGACTCGCGATCGCCGTCGTCCGTTCGATCGTCGTCGTTCGCAGTACCACGAATTGCATTCTTACCGATCGGAACGTCGGGCTACTGGCCGCGTCGACGGGTCATCCAGGCCTGTCTCGGGCACCGCACGACGCGCGCGGTCACATGACGTCACACGACTCACGATCATTGGCGGCAACACCGCGACGATCACGATCGTCGACGGCGAATGATGTGAGGTCAGCGGGTCGCGTTCGTGTCGCATGAAAGTGCGACGATCAGCTCGAGCATCGTGTCGGTGTCGCTCAAGCCCTCGCCGTAGATCTCGCGCAACTGGGTCATGCGGTATCTGACTGACTGTGGGTGCATGTTGAGGTCCGCCGCGACGTCGCTACGCCGGCCTTGGTGGAGAAGCCAGGAACGGAGGGTTTCGGTCAACCGCTCTGCCGTCGCGGGCCGGAGGTGCGCGAGAGGTTCGAGCGCGCGAGCGCGAAGGTCGCGCAACGCATCGAGGTCGGCGGTGAGCACGAGGGTGACGAGGTGGTCCTCGGTATCGAGAGGCTCGTCGTCGGGGACCGTCAACACGTCGCGAGCTCGCAAGACCCGGCGGTACGACGTGCGTGTGTCGAGCCATGGTCGAGTCGGCCCGATGATGGCGCCGCGTCGCGAGAGCACGGCTCGCAGCGCGGCGCGGCTGTGGTGCGCATCAGCCACCAGCAGCACGGCGATCTCGTCTGACACGAGTTCGGGGGCAAGGTCGCCAGGAAGCCGAAGCGTGCCTCTGTCAAGCACGTGCAACACGTTCGCGACGTGCGCCGATCGCAGCGCCACGACGGTGATCGTTTCAGGTGGCGGCCAACCCGCTCGCTCGGCGCGGACCAAGAGGTCTTCGGGCGGCTCCCCCATGACGAGCGCCAGCGCCAGCCGTTCGCAAAGCTGCTCGCGGACGCGGCCCGAGATCGCGAGTTCGTCGCGATAGCCGGCTGCGCTCGCGCCGGAGAGCTCGTCGATGTAGGCAAAGACAAGTTCGGCGAAGCGGGCGACCGTTGCCGCCCCGACGTCATGTCGGACGAGCAGCGTGGAGACCGCCTGCCACGCGGCCCTTGCTCCGACGCGGTACGCGCCGAGTAACGCTTCCATCGTGCGCCCTGAGCGTGCTTCGCCACGGCCGAGGGCGTACGCGCCTTCGAGCGCGGGAGCGAGTTGAGCCGACGGGTCAGCGACGCTGCCGTCCGTGGCGAGCCGGAGGAATGTCGCCAACGCGAGTTCGACCGAAACCTCGATGGTCCGGGCCGTGTCGGCGCCGATTGCCGCACTGTTGTAGTCGGGGATGTCGCGGGTGACGGCCGCCACCGTCTGCGCAGCGGTCACCGGCAAGGCGGCTCGAAGCTCGCGGACAACATCCGGCGCCAGTTCGACCGCTTCGACCTTCATTGTTCGTCTGGAACAAACAACATCGTCAAGATCACCCTTTTCGCAGCAGACTTCGTGCTCAAGACACTAGAGAATGGCCAGCATGACGTCCACCGACACCCTCCCCCGTACCGCACGACGCGCCACCCAGCTCACCGCCGCGTCCGAACGCGCGACGCTCGACCCTTTCACCGCAGTCGATTGGGACATCCCGATCGATGACCGCGCGTACCACCTTCCGCCCGAATGGCTGCCGCTCTACGGCACTGCCGAATGGGCGGCAATGAACCCCGCAACCCGCATCGAGTACAGCCGCCACGAGTGCGCGGCGTTGTGTGGTGCCGGGATCTGGTTCGAGAACCGACTGATGCAGATCGTGCTCCAACACCTCGCCGAGCTCCCCGTGACCTCCCCCGCGCACCGATACCTGCTCGTCGAGGTGGCCGATGAATGCCGACACTCGACCATGTTCGGCGAGTACATCCGGCGCGCCGGAACCCCCGCATACGGACCGTGCGCCGATATCAGTACGCTCGATACGCTCGGGGACGTCCCCGGCAAGCGAGCGCTCGGTTACCTCCTCATTCTCGCGGTCGAAGAACTGCTCGACGCAATCAACCGAGCGACAATGAAGGACAACCGCACCCACCCGGTGTCGCGACAAATCGCAAAGCTGCACGTCGCCGAAGAAGCACGCCACGTCAGTTTCGCCAAGACCTACCTCACCGAGATCTGGCCAACACTCGACGCCGACGAACGCCACGCCGTTCAGTCCTTGGCACCCGCCGCCGTCTCGGTCGTCGCCGACCTCACGGTCGACCCCGCGGTGTACGAAACGCTCGGCATCGCCGGCGGCGAGCAAGTAGCCCGAACGAACCCCCACCACCGCGCGCGGATCATCGAAGGACTCGCGAAACTCACGGACTTTCTCCGCCAACTCGGCGTCATCGACGAAAGTTCCACGCAGACATGGCGCGACTGCGGACTCATCGCGTACTAGGTGCGCGGGAATACTCGAGGGCTCGGCGTGACGTCCGTGCGCAACGTGGCGACGCCTCGCTCAGCTCACACACTTCGAACGACGCCACCGGCGAACCGCTTCAGCGTGGCTGGCGTTGCGGAGACGCGGCACGCCGAGTTGAGCTTCCCGCGATCCCGGACACGGCGGGTGAAGTGATCGCGCAGCTCCCGCCGCTGATTCAGTCCCGCCGGCGTTCCGGTCTGCGAGACACACCAGCAGGCGAGATCTCACCGAACAGCGATCAGGACGACGAGCCGACGAGGGTCGGGAGCAGCGCGGCGGCGACTTCGGCGGGACGCTCTTCATGCGAGAAGAGACCGGCTTCGGGAATCACGGTCAGCCTTGCGTCGGGGAACGTCGCGACCATCGATTGCGCCAGCGTCACCGGGAAGAACTTGTCGTGCTCGCCCCAGACGAGGTGCACCGGAACGTCGATGCGTCGGTGGAGCGCGTCGAGGTCGTGCATGAGTGCGAAGTCGAAGCTGCGCAGCAACCGAATCGTTGCGTCCCGCACCTCGCTCGACGTGTGCAGCGGCTGGAGAAAGAACTCGTCGAACTCACCGTCGAGTCGATCACGGTCGAAAAACGCGTCACCGAATACGAATCCGTTCCGACGCAGCCGCGGTTGCCCAGCGACTCGACCGAGCGCGGCGCCGAAACCCGGCATGCGACGCATCGCGACGAACGACCGGAATCGCCAGTGGATCCCGGTTGATTGCTCGGTGTCGATCAACCCCAGCGAGCGCAGGCGCGAATCGCCAGCCACCGCGTGTCGAGCGATCAACCCGCCGCTGTCGTGTCCGATGACGGCAACGTCATCGAGTCCGAGTTCGTCGATCACCCGGCGCACGGCGTCGATGTGGTTCGCGAGCGACAGCGGCGCGTCCGAGGCATAGCGACTCGATCCGGCTCCGGGAAGATCGATCACGTGGCAGGTGACGTGCTCGACGAGATAGGGCAACAGCGTGCGGAACGTCGCACCGCTCACCGGCCAGCCATGCACGAACAGCACATCGGGCCCAGCACCGATGCGTCGGTATGCCGTCTCCCCCACCGGCGCCTCGATGAATCGCTCCGGCGCTTCGCGGAACAATTCGCTCGCCTCGGTTGCGGTGATGCTCACGATCGACCTCCATGCCTCGGGTCACGTTTGTAGTGATCACTACGAAACCATAGTCGCAGTGATCACTACAATCAAGTCCTTCATGGGTCACAAGCACAGCAAGACCGAGATCCTCGAGGGCGCGTTGGCGACAGCGTTCGCGGACGGGCTGAGCGAGCTGACCTTCGGGCGAGTCGCGAAACGACTCGGCATCAGCGATCGGGTCGTCGTCTACTACTTCCCCACCAAGGACGATCTCGTCGGCGAGGTACTGCTCGAACTCGGGCTGCGACTCCAGACGACCCTCGCGCCGGCGTTCGCAACCCCGGCGGCCGACCACATCGATCTCGCCCGCAAGGCGTGGCCGATCCTGGCGCATCCCGACGCCGATCCGGTCTTCGCGTTGTTCTTCGAAGCGAGCGGCCTCGCCGCGATCGGACGTGCGCCGTACCGACAGTTGATGCCGCTGATCGTGCAGGCGTGGGTCGATTGGTCGACCAATCTCATCAGCGGCCCCGCACCGAGACGCCGCGCCGAAGCCGCGGCCAGCGTCGCGGTGATCGACGGCCTGCTCATGTTCCGCCACCTCGCCGGCCCCGAGATGGCGGAACAGGCCGCGCGTCTTCTCGGCGTCGCCGGGCGGCGCCGTCGCCGGTGATTTTCGCCGCCCGCCGTCGAATCGTGTGATGAGCTACCGACGTGAACAACAGCGTCACCGAGGATCAACACACCGAGGACCGCTTCACCGCCGGCGGTCACATCGCGTTGCGAAGTGCATTCTCCGCCGACGACGCTGCCCGCATGTCCGCCGCCATCTGGCGTCACATCGAATCCAACACCACGGTCCGCCGCGATGACACCAGCACATGGCCGACCGGATGGCTCGCAACCAGCTTCAAGAAGCTGAAGCGCCACGCGTCGTTCCGCGCGGTCATCGAAGCGCCCGCCGTAAGCGACCGACTCGACGCGATCTTCGGCGTCGGCCGCTGGATCGCTTCGAAAGGCGGCGCGCAGATCTTGTGCACCTTCCCGAACACCGCCCCGGACGCCTGGCGAGTTCCGAATCATCTGTGGCACATGGATAGTTCGTTCCTCCGGCGCGTCGACCCGCCCCGCGCCGTCAAGTTGTTCTCGGTCGTCGAGCCGTTACCCGCGCACAACGGTGCCACGATGGTCATCGCGGGAACCCATGCCCTCCAAGCCGAGTACGCCCGATCGATTCCGCCGGAACTCAGCGCCGGCAAGGCCGCGACCTGGCGTCGGTTCCTCATCGAGGCCGACCCGTGGCTGGCCGCGCTCGTGAGCAATCGCCCCGACGACCTCGACGATCCCGATCGCAATGCGCGTTTCGCCGGATCGCGCGAGATCGCCGGTCAGGCCGTTGAGATTCGCGAGCTCACGGGCGAACCGGGCGACGTGCACGTCACACACTTGAACCTGTTCCACGCGGTGTCACCAAACGCCGGTGAGCGACCTCGCATGGTCGTCACGCACGTCGTCACCGAGATCGCGCGCTGAGCGCTGCGGTCAGCGCGCCTCGTTCTGCGCGCCGCGTTCGGTTGTCCTCGCTAGACCCCGGCGGCGACACCGGGCGAGCGTTCGACGACCGCCACCGCGCCCGTGGCTGGGTCCACCGTGACGCGATCGCCGTCGCGGATCACATCCAAGACGCGCGGTGCGCCCAGCACCGCGGGTAACCCGAGTTCGCGCGCCATGATCGCCGCGTGGCTCATGAGCCCACCCGCTTCGGTGACCAATGCCCCTGCCATCGACAGCAACACGTTGTAGGACGGCGAGGTCATCGGCGCCACGAGCACATCACCGGGTTCGAAGGCGACGATGCCGACCGAACCGCCCGGCACGAGTCGCGCCACACCCGTGTAGGCCGTCGTGCCGATGCCGATGCCGTGGACAAGCGACTCGGTCGCGGCACCGCTGGTGTTGTCGGCGCTCATCTCGAACATCTCGAAAATCTGGAACACCTTGCCCAGCGCGCCGGGCATCGCGGGGACAGCCCCTGGGGGATCGCCGAGGATCCGCGGCGCATCGGCAGCACGGTGGCTCCGTCGGTGCGCGGCACGACGCTCGAGTTCGCCACCGTCGACTCGACTCCGGCCAACCAGCGCGCTCGTCAACTCGTCGACGGTCGCCTCGATTGCAAGGTCGACCGTTGTCAACGCACCGCGCGCCACGAGACGGCGTCCTGCTTCGAGGAATCCTCGCCGCACCAATCCGGCGGGCCACCCGATGAGGATGCCGCTGTTGTCGTCGCGCACCCCGTAGGCCGCGCGTGCCTCCTCGAGGCGTTCGTCGAACTCAGCGCGCTGCGGCGCGGGGATGCGCAACCGCGCTGTCGTCGCCCGCGCGTTGTCGACCGAGACCCGTGAGAGAGGCACCGTGGCGAGCCGCACGACCAACTCCGGGTGCTCGCGGATGGTCGCGCTGTCGATGTCGTAGCCGTCGATGATCCGATCCCCGTACCGTTCGAGGTAACGATCGAGCGCGGCGCGGACGTCGGGGCCGAACGCGCGCACCGCGTCGAGGTCCTCGGCCTTGCGGCCGGCCACGGCGCTGCGTAACTCGTCGAGCTCCGCACTCGCGGCGCGAGACGCCGGAGAACTGCCGGTGAGCAGATCGAGTGCGTCGGACTGATCGACTCCCCACTCGATGCAATCGAGGATGAAGAGACCTGCGGGAAAGGTGTCGTGCGCGTGCATCGCAAGGTGCTCTCGCGCCGACTGCATCAACTCGGCAAAGCACGCGTCGAGGTGCGCGGCCAAGGCCGCGTCGTCGAGTTCGGACACATCGATCGTTCCGAGCGCGAGCATCCGAGCGATCGCTCGGTCACGGTCGCGGCCGTACCAGTTCGCAATTGCCTCGCGCCACGGTCGTTCGCGAAACACGGTGCGAAGTCGCCGCTCGGCGCGCCTCAGCGACGGCACCAGCTTGACCAGCACCGGCATCAACCAGGCCGGAGGGGCGGGCCCGTTGCCGCCTGCGTCGATCGAGACGTACGCGAACCCGTTGACGTTCGCCATCGTCGCGCGTTCGATCGGGAGTCCGACGTCTTGCATCCAGCGCGTCGACGCTTCGCTCCAGGTCGCACCGAACTCCTGAAGGCAAGCGGTGATCGGCCGTGGGTAGTGATCGGCAACGAGTTCCCAGCTCCCCGGCCCAGGCGCGTCCCAACGCAGTTCGTCGTTCATCGAAGATCCTCTCGGTTGTCGTTCGCGAGGTCGTCGCGGTCGCGGATCGCGAAGGCATCTGGGTCGAGACCGAGCCCGGCGAGAATCCGTTCGACGGCCCACATCGCAACGTCGGCAGCCCGTGCGGCGTTCAGTCCCTGTCGGTCGTGAAGGTCGAGAAACGTGTGTGCGCTGGAGAGCAGCGCGATCGCGGCGAGGGCAGCTGCGTGGGCGGGCAGTTCCGCAGGGAGTCCAGCACGGTCGAGCGCGGCGCCGATCGACTCCCGGAACTCGTGGAACCGAATGAGCCGTTGTTCGCGTCCCACCTCGGTCACGACGTGCTCCCGGGCAAGCCGAGGGTTGCGCTCCAGGTCGCTCCAGATCGCGACCAGGTGGTCGCGCATCTCGGCGATGCCCCATGCCTCGACATCGGCGGGGACCCCGGCGTGCACATCACGAGTGGCCGCGGCGTGCACGAGTTCCGAGCGGTTCGCGAAGTGGCGATAGATCGTCGCCGCCGAGACGCCCGAGCGCTGCGCGACTTGGGCGACGCTGATGCGACCCGACGGATGCTCGACCGCCAACTCGTCGAACGCGTCGAGGATCCGCTTCCGGGTCAGCTCCACCTGGTCGTCACGAAGCACCCCACGAGTAGAACACGAGAGACTTCTCTCGTCAAGAGAGGTTTATCTCGTCATCACTTCACTTCGGCGCGTAAGACCCGGCGGGCACCGACCGCGATCGGGATCCACACCCACCACAGGCTCGTCACGGCGAGCTGCAACCAGACCTCGGAATCCACCGAACCGTCCTCGAACAGCGGCTGGCCCGCGGTGTTGATGTCGATCCAGGGCGCGACGTCGTCGAGCCCGGGAACGATGCCGAACACGATGTTGATCACGAGCGGCAACACGAACGACAGCACGATCGCCGCGGCGCTGTTGAGCAGCACAACCCCGAACGCGAGCCCGCCGAGCAGTCCCAGAAACTGGAACAACGCGAACTTGCCGGCAACACCGAGCGCGCCGTTCCACGAACCGCCGTCGCCTGACGCGCCGGCAATGACCGTCGCGATCGCCGCGAGCGCATAGAGCAACACGAGTGCGGCAAGGCCCAGGATCATGACAGCGATCACTTTGGCGGCGAGCACGCGCTGGCGCCGGGGTTCGAGCGTGAACGTCACGAGGCCGGTGCGCTGCGACCACTCGCTCGTGATCGTGAGGATGCCGAGGATCGGCAGGAGAAACCCTTGCGGCGTACCGGCGATGAACGCGAGCTCGGTGAAGTTCTTGTCACCGGCCTCGGCAAAGATCAAATAGAGCACGATCGCTGCCAACGTGATCGCTCCGATCGCGACCAGGAGCCAACGGCCCGCGCGCGTATCGACGGCCTTGCGCAACTCGACCTTGACGAGTCTCGCCACGGAAATCGGAGTCGACGATGTCACGCTTGCTCCCGCGCGTCGTCGGCGGTGAGCTGCAGGAACACTTCCTCGAGACCCTCCGAGTCGGCGAGCCGGAGTTCGACGATGACGACATTTGCTGCCAGCGCCGCCCGACCGACCGCTTCGGGGGGCGCATCGACGATGAACGACCCGTCGTCGCGTTCGGTGGAGCGCAAGCCTCCGGCGGCCAGCGCGGCGCGCATCTCGGACACGTCCAGCCCACGAACCAAGGTCCCCGCTGCCGCAAGCATGTCGGCCTTCGACCCTTGGGCCACGATGCGACCGCGTCCGATCACGACCAACTCGTCGGCGATGACTTCGATCTCGTGCAAGAGGTGTGACGACAAGAAGACCGTGCCCCCGTTATCGGCAAACCCCCGCAGCAAACTTCGCATCCAACGGATTCCCGCAGGGTCGAGCCCGTTCGCGGGTTCGTCGAGGATCAGGACCTCGGGCGCGCCGAGCAACGCGTGCGCGATGCCGAGACGCTGACGCATCCCCAGCGAGTAGTTGCCGACGCGCCGCTTCGCCTCGTCCGGAGTGAGGGCGACGAGTTCGAGCATTTCGTCGACTCGCTCTGATCGCAGCCCCATGGTCATCGCGCCGAGCGTCAGTACTTCGCGACCGCTGCGTCCCGCGTGTTGGGCAGAAGCATCGAGCAGCGTGCCGACGCGAGTACCGGGATTCGCCAGCTCGCGGTAGGGGCGCCCGAGCACCAAGGCGCCGCCCTCGCTCGGCCGGGTGAGCCCGGTCATCATCCGCATCGCGGTGGACTTGCCCGCGCCGTTGGGCCCGAGGAATCCGGTGACCTGGCCCGGCCGCACCGCGAAGCTGATGTGATCGACCGCAGTGAAGCCGCCGTAGCGCTTGGTGAGCCCGTGCACCTCGATCATCGGGCAAGGACGCTACCGGTCGACGACACCACCGCTGAGGCGCGCTCGGCGTCGCGGTTGGCGCTGCGGCGATACACACCGCATTCCATGGCCGGGTCGCGACCGCCTCGACCAGACGCGTTCACGGAACGCCCGAGCATCGGTCAGCGGTCGCGCAGACCCCGTCCACTGAGAATCCTCGGGACGTACTTGTCGATCCGCGCCAGGCGCGTCTCGGACTTCTTGGCGTCGGCAAAGTGGAGGTTGTACTCGCGCTGGCGTCCAGGCGTGAGGCTCGCAAAGGCGCGACTGAGCGCCGTGTCGCCGCGCAATCGCGCCGCCAACTCGGGCACGAGAACGAGTTCGGCGGGCGCCAGCGCAGGCACACCAGATTCCTCAAGCGCGATCGCTTGGGCAACCAAGCCGCGGACGGACTTCGAGAAGCGTTTGACGTCCGACGTCGACCGGAAGCAGATCCGACGCGCCGTGCGCGAGTTCGGGCCTTGCGATTCGAGGATCCCCTCCGGGTCGTCGAGGTGGACGCCGTTGAAGAACATCAGGGCCAAGAAGTGCTTCATCTCCTGGAGCACGGCGATGTTCTTGCCGTCATGGACGTAGCAGGGCTTGCCCCACTTGATCGTCTCGGTGAGCTTCGCCCGCCGCAGGATCGGCCGCAGCAGCTGGATCTCGTCGGGCCACATGGTCGACGCCCGCAGGTAGGCGTCGACATCAGTGAACTGTTCCACCATCGACAACGTAGCGCCGGGAGCCCGAGACGGAGCCCGTTCGTGGCAGCTCGGGCCCGCCATGAGCGATGATGGGACATGGCACACGATCTGATCATTCGCGGTGGTTCGGTCATCGACGGCACCGGCGTCCCGGCGCGGGTTGCCGACGTGGCGATCGATGGCGATCGCATCACCCGCATCGCCGACCTCACCGATGTCGCGGCTCGCTCGGAGATCGACGCGACAGGCCTCACCGTCACACCAGGTTTCATCGATCTGCACACGCATCTCGATGCCCAGGTCGCGTGGGATCCGTTCATGACGTCGTCGTCGTGGCATGGCGTGACCACCACACTGATCGGCAACTGCGGGTTGAGCTTCGCGCCGGTTGCCGACGGCGAACAGGGGCGCCTCGCGGAGATGATGGAGAGCGTCGAAGACATTCCTCGCGAGGCCATTCTCGGCAGCCTCCCGTGGGACTGGCGGACCTACCCCGAGTACTTGGACTCGCTCGGCCGCATGGCGCCCGCGCTCAACGTTGTCGGTCTCGTCGGCCACGCGGCGGTGCGCTACATGGTGATGGGCGACCGAGCGCACGACAAAGGCGCCGAACCGACGCCTGAAGAACTCGGCCAGATGCGCGACATCGTCGCGGAGTCGGTCGACGGTGGCGCCGTCGGGTTTTCGACATCACGGATCTTGTTGCACAAGGTTCCCGACGGCCGCATGCTGCCAGGCACCTACGCCGGCAACGACGAACTGTTCGCGCTTGCCGACGGGATGCTGGATGCGGGTGGTGGCATCTTCCAAGTCGTGCCCGACTATGAAAGCCGGGCCGGGAACGAGTTTGCGTTGTTCGCGGAGATGTCGGCCCGCGGTGCCGACGTGCTGTTCACCGTTGGCGTTGGCAACGACGAGCAGGTCGGTGCGAGCGTCGCCGACCTTTGGTCCGGGTTCGTCGAAGGACAAGCGGGAAACCCTGGGCGACTCACGGCGTACACGATGGGTCGTCCGAGCGGCACGCTGATCGGCCTCGCGCACGTCGCGCCAGTGCTCGGACCGCGTTGGCGTCAACTGCTCCAACTCCCGACCGTCGCCGCGCGGGTCGCCGCGCTGCGCGACCCGGCGACGCGCACCGAACTGGTCGACGAGGCTCGCGAAAAAGGCGGCCTGTGGTACGACCCGCGTTTCATTCACCCGCTCGGTTCGGGACGAACGCCGTCGTTCGACGTCGAAGGCGGATCGTCGGTCGCCGACCTGGCCGCCGCGGCTGGAGTCGATCCGGTCGACTACGTCATCGATCGACTGATCGAAAGCGAAGGCCGCGAGTTGTTCAACGTGTGGTTCTTTCATCGGAACCGGGCCGGGCTCGCCCCGTTGCTCGCGCTCGACTTCGTCTATCCGGGCGCGGGCGACACCGGCGCGCACGCGGGTCAGATCTGTGATGCCGACGCGACGACGCACTTCCTGTCGTATTGGTGTCGCGACCGCAACCTCGTGTCGTTGCCCGAGGCAGTGCACCGGCTCACCCAACGTCCGGCAGCGGTACTCGGTCTGGCCGAGCGCGGCACGCTCGCCGAAGGGACGTTCGCCGACGTGAACGTCTTCGATCCGGCCCGACTCGAATGCGGCTATCCCGAGTATGTCCAAGACTTCCCGAATGGCGTCGGACGCCTGCAAGTGCGGGCCGAGGGATACGCGGCGACGGTCGTCAACGGCGAAGTCGTGACCCAACAAGGCGAACACACCGGCAACCGACCAGGCCGCGTGCTTCGCGGCTGACCACACCGATACTCGTCGGCGGCGCTGTCGGCCGATCACTGCGTCGCCCAGTGCTGCGCGGCGCTGATGTCGGCGTGCGCACAACCAAGGTCCGCAGTGCTGCCCAGCGATCCGAGCTTGGCCTTGTTCGACTTCGTGCTCGATGACTTCTCCGACGAATGGTTCTAGGCCGGGTCGAGCGTTCCCGACCACCACGACGGACCCGACGTCGGCTCGGGCGGGGGCTGGACGAGCGCGCGGCCCCGATGCAGGTCGCGCAAGACACCGATCTCGGCGATGTGATGGACGTGTTCGGTCAACATCGAACTCACGAGCCGCACGGCCGGCACCTGCGCACCCCAGTGGGCCGGTCGCGGCTCGAACACCGCCGCGTCGGTCAACTGCGCAACGGCATCGATGAAGCTCTGCTGCGAGCGTCGCAGCCACTCGAGCCCGCCGTCACAGTCGCCGGGAATCTCGAGTTCGTTGAGATCGGGGCGCGAACCTTCGAACGCGAACCGACGGTAGATGTCGGTCCACGCAGCCAGGTGCACGACGCGCCATGCAATCGTCGGGATCGGGAGCGGATCGGGTGGTGGCCAGGCGTCTTCGCACACGAAGTCGCCCGAGCCCCAACCCCGCACCGATGGATCACGGCGGCGCACCGACCAACCGGGCTGCGCCGGCTCCCAGAAGTACTCGACCTCGGCAAGACCGTCGAGCACATGATTCGAGTACGTCCACGCATGCCGAAGCTGTGCGACGAGCACCGCTGCCACCGACGGGGTCTCCACGTCGCCACGGTAGCCGAGTTCGCCCGGCGCTCGACCCTCTGACCTGGGCTTTCGCGCGACGTACGTAACAACTTCGCGAGTACGTACCAAAGATACGTAGTCGGTACCGATGGCCGTTCGCTGCCGGAAGCGCACAGTGGCGACGTCAACAACGACATCGTCCAAGGAGCAACCCGCAATGAACGTCCGTCCCCACCTCAAGCGACTCGCCGCAGCCTTGGTGATCTCCGCCGTCGGCACGTCCGGCGTCGTGGCCCTCGCCCAGGTACCGGCCGCCGCCGCCGTCACGTGCGTCAACGACTGCATCAACCCGGTCACGATCACGACGACCCACAACAGCGCCAAGTTCGTGTTCAGCACAACCGTTCCGACCAAGGCGCGGGCTCAGATCTTCTCGGGCACAACGAAGATCACCGAGGTCGCCCCGGCCACCACGTTCAAGTCCTCGTACGCGATCACAACCCCCGCCGCCCTGGCCGCGAACACGAGCTACACCTGGAAACTACGAGTGGTCGACCAAGCCAACGTGCTCCGGGTCGAGACAGGCACCTTGAAAACGAAGCTCGCCGGCTGCGCCGTCAACTGCCTGACCGGCGTGAGTCCCGAGCGCAAGCCGGCCCAGGTCTCGGTCCGGATGTTCACGAGCGTTCCGACGAAGGCGACCATGACGGTCACGCAGAACGGCGTGTTCAAAGCAATCGCGGCCGACACCGTGTTCTCGACGACCAAGACGCTCAAGACCGCCAATGTCTTGCAACCTGGCAACACCTACACCCTCACCACAAAGTTCACCGACCAGAACGGCAAGGTGTTCACGCACACGATGCAGTACCAGACTGCGGTCCGCCGGGTCACCGTGTACCTCGAAGACGTCTTCATGATCGACGACAGCGACCCCAACGGCTCGGGTGAGTTCTACGCCGCGGCCCGCCTGAACGGCGTCGAACGGTTGCTGACGTACCGGGTCGATCTCGCCTCGGGGTGGACCTACTCCCCGAAGGTCACGATGACCTCGCTGAATGCTCCCGAGACCTCGACGTTCCAGGTCCGCATGTCCGACGAGGACTGTGTCGGCATCTGCGAGTTCGGACTTCCCGACTCGTGGAACAGCCAAGAGACCGACGAATACTCGTGGGCGACCGCGACGCTGTCGATCGTCGACCCCGGCAACTGGCTTGCGACCGGTCCGGTCGGCTTCGACACCGACGTGCGTGCCGACGTGGCGTTCTCGATCGACGGTTGGTACTCGATCGACTACGTCTGAGGTTCTCGCCGGAATCCGGCGCTCCAATGCTCCTTGGAGCGGACCGCGGCCGGTCGTCCGTCAGGGCGGCCGGCTGCTTCGCGCCAGAGGACATTCGGGGCGGTTGCCGACGAACTTCCTAACCTGGGCGCGTGACGTCGGCTGGCTCCCCACCCGATCGAACCCGACGCCTCCTCGACGAAATGCTCGCGGCGTTGCAGATCGGACCCGAGACAGGTTCGCGAGTCCGTTTCGTCGGCGACGAACGCTGGCCGTCGTGCTTTCCCGTCACCGAACTCGCGGCCGCGTCCATCGGGGCTGCGGCCTGCGCAGTGAGCGAGTTGGTCGCCATCGATCGCCCCGCACCAAACGTCACGGTCGACCGACGCCTCGCGTCGCTTTGGTTCTTCTGGTCCATCGATCCCATCGGATGGGAGTTGCCGTCACCGTGGGACGCCATCGCCGGCGACTACGAGACGGCCGACGGATGGATCAAGCTCCACACGAACGCGCCGCATCACCGAGCCGCAGCCCTCACGGTGCTCGGCCCTGCGACAACTCGAGACGAGGTCGCACGTGCGGTGCGTTCGCACCACGGCGAATCGCTCGAACAGGCAATCGTCGAAGCGGCAGGCTGCGCGGCACTCCTGCGCACCACCGACGATTGGCGGGCACATCCCCAAGGCGGCGCGGTTGCGGCCGAACCACTCGTCATCTGGGATCGCGAGGTGGCGACGGACCGCAGCATCGGGACCGCCTCCATCGAACATCCGCTGCACGGTGTCCGCGTGCTCGACCTCACACGTGTCATCGCCGGGCCGGTGGCCACCCGGTTGCTCGCGGGTTTCGGTGCCGAGGTGCTCCGCATCGACCCGCCGACCTGGGACGAGCCCGGCGTCGTTCCCGAGGTCACGTTGGGCAAGCGATGCGCCCAACTCGACCTGCACGACGACGCCGATCGCACGGTGTTCGAACGTCTCCTGGCCGACGCCGACGTCGTCGTGCACGGGTATCGATCGGACGCACTCGAACGCCTCGGGTACGGCACCGATGCCCGCCAAGCCATCCGCCCCGGGATCATCGACGTGTCGCTCGACGCCTATGGCCACACGGGTCCATGGGCACAACGGCGAGGCTTCGACAGCCTCGTGCAGTTCTCGACGGGCATCGCCGCCGCGGGCATGGCGTGGCAAGCCAGTGACCATCCGGTTTCACTCCCGGTGCAAGCACTCGATCACGCGACCGGGTACCTGGTTGCGGCGGCCGTCACCCGATCGATCGCGTCGGTACGACGCGACGGGGTCGCGCCGTGCGCACGCCTGTCGCTCGCGCGAACCGCGCACGCGCTCATCGAACACCGAGACGAACCAACCGACGCGACGATGTCGCCCTTGACCGAGGCCGACTACCAACCGACCACGGAACCGACTTCGTGGGGCGCCGCGCGACGTCTCCGGCCGCCGGTCGAGGTCGCGGGGACACCGTTGCACTGGTCGCGGCCGGCCCGAGCGCTCGGCTCGAGCGTGCCGGCGTGGGAACCGACGACCCGCCGCTCGGTCTGATCGTCGGTTGCGCCGGCTGTCTCGACGGCTCCTCGTTGTGCGAGTCTTGCGCCGATGATCGCCCCGACGACCTCGCTGAAGTCCCGAGGGCCAGACCGCTACGGTGCATCGACGCATCGTCGACGAGGAGCCAACTGACATGGCCTGGGAATTCTCCACGGACCCCGAGTTCCAAGCGAAGCTCGACTGGGTCGACAACTTCTGCCAAGAGAAGGTCGAACCCCTCGACTACGTGTTCCCCTCCGCCGTGCGCTCCCCTGACCCGGTCGTGAAGGCGTACGTCCGTGAGCTCCAGCAAGAGGTCAAGGACCAAGGGCTGTGGGCGATCTTCCTCGACGAGGAGTTGGGAGGTCCCGGTTTCGGGCAGCTCAAGCTCGGACTGCTCAACGAAGTCATCGGGCGTTACGGTTCGGCCCCCCAGCTGTTCGGCGCGGCCGCACCCGACACCGGCAACATGGAAATGCTGGCTGCGTACGGCACCGAGGAACAAAAGCAGCGATGGCTCGAACCGCTGCTCAACCAAGAGATGTTCTCGGCGTACTCGATGACCGAACCGCAAGGCGGCAGCGACCCGAACCTGTTCAAGACCTCGGCAATGCGCGACGGTGACGAATGGGTGATCAACGGCGAGAAGTGGTTCACTTCGGCGGGGCGGGTC
>SXGT01105271.1_pt1 | contig 19393 bp, 13 predicted proteins | sample 3176221 | NCBI WGS metagenome assembly SXGT01 (sample SAMN11356862, study PRJNA531348) | freshwater metagenome | isolation source: freshwater sample F1-120 | place: China: Fuxian Lake, Yuxi | collected 2017-12-25
GCTTTTAGTCATGTCGGACTCGGCTGGGCCGAATTCGTGATCGCGATCGCCGGCGTGGCCGGCATCACCTCGGTGCTGCTGGTCCTGATGCTGAGCTTGCCGCGGGTCTTCCTCGCCATGTCGCGCGATGGACTGCTGCCGAGTCGCTTCTTTGCCGACGTCCACCCCCGCTTCCAGACGCCCTGGCGGAGCACCATCCTGATCGGCCTCTTCGTTGCCGTGCTCGCAGGGCTGCTGCCGATCGGGGCTCTCCTGCACATGGCCAACATCGGAACGCTCTTCGCCTTCGTGATCGTGTGCGCCGCAGTTCTCATCATGCGGCGCACCAACCCCGCGGCCGAGCGGCCCTTTCGCTGCCCGCTGGTGCCTCTGGTTCCCGTGCTTGGCATCGCCAGTTGCCTGCTGCTGATGTTCTCGCTGCCGGTCGCGAACTGGTGGCGGCTCCTGGTGTGGCTCGCGCTCGGGATCGTGATCTATGCCGGCTACGGCCGCCGGCACAGCCACCTCGGACACGCGTTGCGCGACCAGATCGCGCGACACGGGGCGTCACCCGGGGGCTCGCTGAAGGCCTGAGCTGGGAGGCGGCGCTCGGGCTCCGCGCCATCCAGTGGGCGCGCGGGGGCGGCTTTCACGTTCGACCCGCGGGCCTCCAGCTCGGCACTCGGGATCGACGGATGCCCAGGCCGGGCATGCCGCCTGCGGCCGGTGGCGGGGAGCCTCGGGGAGGTCGCCGGCGGCGCCCGGCCGCCGCGTCGGCGGGTCTCTCATGGGATCCCGTGCCTACCCCGGGACCCGCCTAAGTGGTCCCCTCGCTTGCTCTCGGGAGCGGACAGATCCTGTGCTCCCGACACCGCCGCGTCGGCGAGCTTCCTCTTGGGCCGGATCCAGACTAGGCTGGAAGCAGGGCCAAGTCGTGGCCTGCCCGCTTCCCAGCTTCGATTTTCCTGGATTAAAGTGTCTCGATGCCCGCTCCCCACACTCACTATCGGCGTGCTCTGCTCTGCTTGCTCGCCGCCCCCCTCCTGGCCAGCGCCCCCGCGCGCGCCGGGATCGTCGCCGGAGGTGGCTCGCGGGCGACCGACTGCCTCGCCGTCTTCGACGTGCCCGAGGCCCTGCCGCAGCGCCGCTGGACCTGCACCGATGGCAGCGCCTGCGATAGCGACGGCGAAATCAACGGCCGCTGCGTCTTCCCGGTCTCGCTCTGCGCCAACAGCAGTTTTGATCCGCGCTGCACGCTGCGTGGCGTCGCCGCGATCCGCGTCGAGCACGCTGCCGATAACGGCGATCCGCTCTTCGATACGAGCTTCCAGGCGCTCCAGTCCCGTGCCGACAGCCAACTCGATCCGCCGACCACGGCCACCGATACCTGCACCACCCCGAGCGGCATCACCGTGCCCGTGCGCGGCCCGTTTGCGAGCGGCCGCTGCGCGGCGGAACGCAAGACCCTCCGCGTCCACACCCGCTCCGAGTTCGTGCTGGGCGTGTCGCGGACTGATTCCGATACCCTGCGACTCGAATGCCAGCCCGCGCCAGAGAGCTGTGCGGTGACAAGTATTTTCGACTCCACATTCGAGCGCATTCAGACGCAGGTCTTCGCCGCGAGCTGTGCAGCCGGTGGCTGCCACGACTCCGAGGGCATGAGCGGCGGGCTCTTGCTCGAGAGCGGCGCCTCCTTTGCCTCGCTGGTCGGCGTCGAGCCGCAGAACGGCACGGCACGGGCGCGTGGCTGGAAGCGCATCACGCAGACGGTGCCTCCCGATGTCGCTGGCGAAAACGGTGTCGGCGACCCGGCGACGAGTTTTCTCTTCGCCAAGCTCGACGGCGCGCTCGAGCCGGGCATGGGCTCTCCCATGCCACTCGGCAAGCCCAGACTCCGACCGATCCCCGTCGAGATCGTGCGGCTATGGATCGAGGCGGGGGCGCCGCGCAACGGTTGGGTTCCCGGAACCGACCGGTAGAGGGCTGGGCCCACACGGCCGCTACAGACAACGCAGTCCACTCAAGACACCTCTCGGAGATCAAGAAATGGGCGACGAAAATACAGTGCTGGCGACCGCCGAGGCGCGGCATTTCCTGCGCCGGACGCGCTTTGGCGCGAAACCGGCCGAGGTCGCAGCCCTGGCGGGGCGGACGCGCGGCGAGGCCGCCGACCAGGCGCTTGGCTTCCCGGTCTCGAAGAAGATCTTCGGCGGCCGCTATATCGACGAGACCCAGGGCCAGTGGTTCAAATACATGACCGCGAAGACCACCCCGGGCCTTCAGGAGAAGCTCGTCCTCTTCCTCCACGACCACTTCGCGACCAGCAACGCCATGGTGGACAGCCCGCGCTTCATGGCGCGACAGAACGGGCTGCTGCGCGAGTACTGCCGCCAGGACTTTCGCGCACTCACCAAGCGCATAAACCGCGACGCCGCGATGATGGAGTTCCTGGACACGGTCCGTAACGACAAGCAGATACCGAACGAGAACTACGCCCGCGAGTTGCTCGAACTCTTCACGCTCGGCGTCACCGATCTGAACGGCAACCCCAACTACACCCAGGCGGATGTCGTCCAGATCGCACGCGCCTTCACGGGTTGGCGCTACGTATCCTCGGGCAAGGCTTACTTCGATCCCAGCCGCCACGACACCCGCGCCAAGTTCCCCCTGCGGGGCGACAAGCGCATCTTCACGGAGGTAGGCGGCTTCGGTCCGGGCGGCCGCGAGTTCGATGATCAGGGCGAAGGGGCTAGCGAGATCGACCGTGTCGTCGATCATATCTTCGAGCATCGCGACTCCGATGGCGAGGTCACGACGGCCCGCCGGCTGGCGGCACGCCTGATCGAGTTCTTCTGCCATGGCGGCTACGCGGAGGCAGCCGTGGTCAAACCCCTCGCGACCGAAGTCGTCGCGGCATCGGGCTTCGACGTCTCCTGGAACCTCGGGGCGCTGACGCGCGCAATCCTGGTGCACGACGCCTTCTACGAGACCGCGGGCACGGCCCCATTCGGTTCCGCGGAGCACAAATCGCTGAGCTGGCCCGCCGACTACATCGCCAGCACGCTGCGCCTGCTCGGACTCCGCCCGCACGGGCGCTGGTCGGTCATCTGGGGTGGTGGCTACCGCCAGGTCTCGGAGCACGCGCAGAACATGGGCCAGAGCCTCTTCGAGCCCCCGAGCGTGTTCGGCTGGGATTGGGAGGAGTCGTGGATGACCAGTGCAACCATGCTCGCCCGCTTCCAGTTCGCGCGCGACGTCAGCACGGCCCGCTCGGGTTCGTCGACCAGCATCTTCGATCCCGCTCGCGTGATGGATCTCACGCTCACCGACGGCGGCGCGATCGTCGATGCCGTGGTGGATGCATGTGGCGTCGGGGGCCTCTTCAGCGGCGCCGAACGCGACGTTCTGATCGAGTATCTGACCGATGGTGCCCCCGCAGCTCCGGTGGATCTGTCCGACTGGGACACCCGCGAGGGGAAACTGCGCGGACTCGTAGCACTGGTCCTGCAATCACCGGCCTGCCAGCTCCGCTGAGGGAGAACACGACCCATGAACACGAGCCGAAGACGTTTCCTGCAACAGACTGCGGCGGCGACCGGCGCACTCGGCGGCCTTGGCCTCTTCGGCAACCCGTTTGTCGCGCGGGCGCTGGCGGACGCGGGCAACCGCTTCTTCGTCCTCCTTTTCCTTGACGGCGGCAACGACGGGCTCAATACCGTCACGCCGATCGACGACGGCTCGGGCACGCTGCGCGCGGACTACGAGCACTTCCGCACGAGCCTGCGCCTCTCGACGAGTGAACTCCTGCCGATCGGCACCGACCCGCTGACCGGCGCTCAACTCGGCCTCCACCCCGCCCTCACGGGCTTCAAGAACCTCTACGACCAGGGCCGGCTCGCGGTGGTCCAGAACTGCGGCTACCCCGCCTACAGCCTCTCGCACGACGAATCGCGCCGGATCTGGCAGACGGGTCAGCGCTTCAACGGGGCGGGTAGTGGCTGGTTTGGTCGCTATCTCGAGGCCCAGGGCTTCGGCCCGCTTGATATTCCGGGGGTGACGCTGGACCGACTGGTAGCGCTCGAGTTCGGTCAGTCCGCGACCAGCATCGTCGCCCTGAAGAAGATCAAATCATTTGGTTTCCCCTACGACGAGGGGTTCCCCGACGACGACACCACGCGCCGCGCCGCCTTTGATGCGCTCTACGCCATGGCTGCGGCCAGCCTTCAGCCGCAGATGGGGATACTGGGCTCCACCGGCGGCGCGACCGCGGCCGCGAGTTCCAGCTACCCGCCGCTGCACGGTCTCTACGAAGCCGACCGCGCCGGTTGGAGCGCGGGCTACGAGGAACTCGACACGCGGCTCGCGTCGGACCTGCGCGAAATCGCACGGATCATCCACGGCGTGAACCAGGGCGTCCCGGGCGTGGCGGCGCGCTTCTTCCAGGTCAGCAAGCGTGGCTACGACACCCACGCCGATCAGGGCGCGGGCAGAGCCGGCGGGCGCCACAGCGAACTCCATCGTGAGGTCGGCGACGCGCTCGAACTCTTCTACAACGACCTCGCCGACATGGGTCTCGCCGAGAGCGTCTGCGTGCTGGTGTACAGCGAGTTCAACCGCCGCATCGAGCAGAATTGGAACGGCACCGATCACGGCTCCCAGGGCCCCGTCTTCGTCATCGGAGGAGGAGTCAACGGCGGAATCTACGAGGCCCATCCCAACATCTCGCCCGCAGCCCTCGACGACAAGGGCAACACGCCCTACACGCAGGGGCCCAGTGATCCGTGGCGCTCGCGCGACATGCGCGACATTTACGGCACAGTGCTCAAGCACTGGCTCGGCATGAGCCCCGCCACCATCCTCGCCAACGTGCTGGCCACGGACTCGCCCCTGCTCGACCCCACCCAGCACTGGCTCAACCCCAACTTCGACCTCCCCTTCCTATAGGCGGCAAGCCCCGAGAGAGTGGGCCTCCGGCCCGCTCTCCCCCACCAAGCACGCCTGACCAGAACCCCGAGCGGGCGCCACCTGCGACACACAGCCGCAACGCGGGCGACGATACGACTGGCGGCAACCGGCAGCAGACAAGCCCCACCGTGCGTGGGCACGGCAAGACGGCAACGCCGTCGCGAGAAGCGCGACGTCTGGCAACACGCGAGAGTGGCCGTCCACGTGGGTGCTGGGGCCCGACCTGACGCAGAGCCCTGCAACGCGAAGTCACGCCGCGCGGTGCCAAGCGTTGCAGCGGAGGATCGGCCGCAACGCGAAGCTCCCGTCAAGGCCGCTGGCGCGCGGCTCTGTCGTGGCATGGGCCGTGCTCCGCTCGGGAGTGGCCGTCTCCCCCGACGGCCGCAACGTTGTCCGCTGCCCTCGCGCGGGCACCCGTGGGACGCGCCTCGCGCGTCAAGGAGAAACCGAGATGACCTGCGATCTCGACCATTTCGCGCCGGGGCGACGCCGCTCGGCGCCGGCTCGGCACAAGGACGCATCACACCACTCGCGTGGCCCGATCCGGGCCGCCGTCCTGGCGCTGGCCACGATGACCGCCGTCGCTCTGGTCGGCGGCGGTCCCGCCCGCGCCTCGGTCCCCGCACCGGGAGAAATGCGGACGGCGCGCTATGCCTTGGCACTCGGCCACACCGCCGATGCCGCCGGCGCGCTGGCTGCCGTCATCGCCGAGGCACCGCGCTCCTCGGCCGGCATCGAGGCCGCCCTCCTGCTGGCCGAGCTGCGCTTCAACGAGGGCCACGCTGACGATGCTGATGCATTGCTTGCCAGCGCCCAGGCCACCGCACCTGGAGGCGAGGTCGTTCACCTGCTCGGCCTCGCGCGCGGCTGGATGGCGCTGGGGCGCGGCGACGGCACGGCCGCGACGCCGCACTTCGCCGCCACCACGGCGAGCGGGATCGCACACGCGCGCGACCTCGGCCTCCTCGGCGCAAGTTGGAGTGCCTTGATCGCCCACACCTCGCGGCCGCCCGATCCGCAACTCACCAATATCGTGCGACGCGGCTGGCACCCCGCGCTGCGGCTGGCGGCAGCACTGGCGAGCGCCCGCCTCTGCGACGCGTCCGGCGACCGCCTCGCCGGCGTGCGTGTCCTGCGCGATGTGCGCCACACGCTGCGCGAGACACCCTTCGAGGACGACATCGAACTCGCCCTGGCGCTTGCCCATCTCGACGCTGGACAGCTCGCGAGCGCCCGGGGCGCGCGCGAGCGGCTGGCGAGGCTGGCCCGCCGGGGCAACGATGCTTCCGCCCGTGGCGGCCCCACCCTGACCTTCGATGAGTTGCGCCGCGAGCCGGCGAGCCTCGCGGTGCGAATTGCTGCACTCTACGCCGAGCGCGGCGACGCACTGCAGGGCTTCGCCAGCTTCGCGGCCCGCCTCCTGGATCGGCACGCCATCGCGGATCTGGCCGCGCTCGATGCTCTGCTCGACAGCGCAGCGGGACGGTCCGCGGGAAGGGAGAAGACCGATGCACCCCGTTCCTGACGCTGCGGTCCTCCCCGCCCGGCCGCCTCACACGGGAGCAAGGCCACCGGCAGATCGCTGCTCCGTTCCTGGTGCTGGCATCCCCTCCGCCCGGCCGCGGCTCGGCCGAACTCTTGCTCCTCCCACTGCCAGCAGCAGCGCCCGGGGCGACTGCGGCAACGACGCACGTGCCAGAGCGCCGCTCCCTCCCGCCCCGCGGGATCAGCCCTTCGCCCGACGCCGCATCGAGCAACTCGCCGGCTCCGTCGCGCGCTCGACCCCTGCCCTGCGGGATCAGCGCTTTGCCCGGCGTCGCCGCATCGCTGCACTCCGCCGCCTCGCAACCCTCTTCGCGCTGGCACTCCTGCTTGTGCCCTGGACCCCGTCGCGGGCGCTGGCCTTCTGCAGTTGCGCGTCCGGCGGCGTGCCGCGCGTGCTCTCGTTCGGCCTCGCGGGCAACGATCTCGACCGGCTCAAGGGCGAATGCGCCCCGCCGCGGGCGCTGGTCGAATTGCAGGTGCAGCAGCAGCAGTTCCGCCCACTCTCCCCCCAGCCTCCCGGCTCGCCTCTCAACAACTTCCTGGGCAACTGCATCAACGACTGCCGCTGGACCAGCGCAGGTTTCACGACGGCCCGGAACACCGGCTGGTTCGAGTTCACCAACCTCGACGACAGTTTCTCGGTGCAGGTCGTCGGCGGTCAGCCGCGGCCGCAGCTCGGCGCCCATATTCTGACCCGCCTCCGACTGCGCACTCAGGACCCCCGGACGGCCCGCTGGAGTGCGTGGACCGAGGCACCCGAGGTGCAGGCCTTCTACCTGGCGTGGAATCACAAGGAGGAGCACCCGGCCCACGTAGATACACGTATTCACCGAGCCGACTGGATGCACGTCTCGGTGGCCGACGGCCCCGACGACGGCGACGAGCCCACCATTGCGCTCGACGTCGATCAGGACACGCCCAACGCCTGGCTTCGGCGCCAGGGTGGCAACGGCGTGGTGCAGTACACCTGGACGGGTTGGTGCAACTGGTGGGATCCGGGCGATTGCCCTGCCGGCTGGCTCACTTTGCTTTCGCCGACCATCACCGTGGACTCGCCGATGCTGGGGGCTGCGTCCGAATATCCCTGGGTCCTCGGCATGGCGTCCGCGGGTCGCCCGGGAGCGATGGTCATCGCCACCAGTGCAGTTGGTCCGCGCGATCTCGCCGACATCGAAGTCCGGGTCGATGTCGATGTCGATGTCTCGATCGATATCGATTTCGGGTTCGACTTCGGTTTCTTTTAGGGGACGAGCATGTGGCCGCATCTCCCCGGTCTCTACTGGGCGGCCTGGGGCGCCGCCGGGTGCGTGTTCGCACTCGGCGGCGCCCACGCGCTCTGCCAGTTCTTGTCCCCCGATGATTTCGCAGACGCCGGCACGGACACGGCGGAACGGGCGCACCCCGACGCCGGCGCGCCGTGCCTGGGCGGGCGCGGCGATGCCCCGGCAAGCCTCGGGCGAGCGCTCTTGCTGACGATCCTGACGGTCCTGGCGACTTTGGCAGGAGCCCGCCTGCACGCAGCACTCGGCGCCCCCGACGATCTGCTCGCGGCTCTGCGCGCGGGGCCGTCCAGTGCATTTGAATTCTGGTCGCGATCGGGGCAGCGCATCGCGGGCGGGCTCTTGCTCGGAGGTGGCACGCTCGCCCTGCTCGGGCCCCGCCTGCTGCGCCCCAGGCGTTCCGCGCTGGCGCTGCTCGACGCCGTCGTTCCGTGGAGCGGAATCGCCATGGCGGTGGGCCGGCTCGGCTGCCTCGCCGCGGGCTGCTGCTTCGGCACACCCGCCCGCGGGTTTCCGGGACTCTCATTCCCCGCCGGTTCTCCGGCGTTCTGGAACCACGTCGCGCAGGGATTCGTCTCCGACACCAGTACGGCCTCGGCCCCCGTGCACGCGCTCGCCTTCTATCTCGGCGCCGCCGGTCTGCTGGCTGCGCATGGCGCGGTTCTAACCGCACGTCGCGTGCCGATTACCGGCAGCGCCACGCTCGCATTTGCCGGGCTCTTCTCGGCGCTTCGCCTCCTCATCGAGCCGTGGCGCGAGACGGCCTTCCTCGCCACGCCGCCACAACAACAGAATATTGATCTGGCGATCACGGCCCTCGCCTTCGCCGCCCTCGGTGTCCTGACGCGGCGCCACCGGCGGGGGCCGCCCTCAATCGCCATCGCGGGGCAGCGCGTTCTCGATCCAGGTCGGCTCGTCGAGCCCGGGCACCCCAAGGGCCTGGATGCGCCGCGCGCCATCGCCCGCCTCGAAGGGCGGCAGTGCACCGAAGCGCTCGAGAATGCGCCAGCTCAGCGCGGCCGAGAGCACGCGCACCGGATAGTCACGCGGCAGCTCACGCAGGTAGGGCTGCGCCTGCGCGAAGTTGCGCGCGCCATAGGTCCCCATGATCGTGCGCAGGCCACCGTTGCCGGGGCCAATATTGTAGGCGAGGAGGGTGAGGAAGAGATCCCCGTCCATCTGCTCGCGGTAGGCCGCGAGAGTCGCTGCGGCAAGAAACGCGTTGTGTCGCTGATTGACGGGGTCGAGCCGACTCGCACCCAGGGCTTCGAGCGCGGCTTTCCGGGCGCTCTCCGGCACGGCCGTGATCTGGAACAGACCCTGCCCCCCGTCGTGGCTCGGCCGGGGGTGAAAGCTCGACTCGGTCGCGGCCACGCCCATCATCAACTCTGGATCGACAGCAAAGGCGCGCGCCGCCTCGGCAACGGTCGGCGCAAAGACGCGGGCGCGTTCGAGGATCACGCGCTGCTGCGCCCGATCCATGCGGCGGTAGGCAGCGTAGACCTGGTGGCGGACGACCCGGACCTGCGTGGCACGCTCGCCGGCCAGCAGCTCTCGCGCCCGCTCGAGCGCATGGTGGGGCGGCTGCCACCAAACGATGGCGACAAGCGCACCCATCACCGCGAGGTCCGGCAGAACCCACAACCAACCCCGCAAGCGACGCCGGATCGAGTCGATCGCGAGCACGAGCGGCACTGCGACGAGCACGGTCGCGACCAGCGCGAGCAGGAGCCACACCGGAGCGAGCCGATCGCCGAAACGGCCCATGACCGCGAGCACGGCAACACCGGCACCGGCCGCCAGCAGCAGGATCTGCAGAACACGCAACGCCGAACGTCGGGCAAGAGCACGGCGCGCCGCGCGGCCACGCCGCCTTCGCCCGCCGCGCCGCCGTCCGCCGGCACGAACCCGCGCACGTCCTCGCGCGTACGCCCCGGCTCGCTTCTGTTCCGCCACTCCCCACCCTTCGTCGCCGCACGGCCCGCGCGGCAGAGGCGCAGCGCGGCTCAGGGGCGTCGGCCGCCCGCCGCGCCCTGATTAGGACAAAGGCAACCACGCTGCCATCACGGCAGCACACCGAAGAGCGCGGCAAAGCTCGCGGCAAAGCGCTCCTCGGCCACTGCCGGAGTGACCTCCCACAGGCGTGCCGCGTAGGCGGCGGTGGCCGCGACATCGGCCGGTTCGCTTGGTCGGACACGATCGGGCGAAAGATAGGGACAGTCGGTCTCGAGCAAGAGCCGCTCCGGCGGAATCGTCTGGAGCATCCGCGTGAAGCTCTCCGAACGCTGTGCGTTAGCCGGGATCGAGAGCCAGTGCCCGTGCGCGGCAATGCGCTGCGCCAACCGGACCTTGCCGCCAAAGCAGTGCCAGCACACCCGGCGCGCACCCATCTCGGTGAGGATCTCCAACGCCCGCTGCTCGCGCTTGCGCGTATGGATCACGATCGGCTTGTCGGCGGCCATGGCCAACGCCACGAGTTCCCGGAAAATCTCTTCCTGACGTGGCCAGAGTTCGACCGGAACCCAGTAGCCGTCGAGTCCGATCTCGCCGACGGCAAACGCTTCGTCGACATGCGCACGCAACCACGCCACGCTCTCCGCAACCGGCGGCTCCGGGCCTTCGCGTGGGTATTCGATCCCGAGCGCACGCATCTCGGGCAGCACTGCATCGACCGGATAGAGCCCAAAGGCGGGACGGATCGCCGGCTCGCGACGAGCGAGATCCCGCACCGCGGCGTTGTCGGCAGCATTAAGGCCATTGACGACGATCGAAGTCACGCCAGCATCTCGAGCGCGCGCGATCACCCCCACGAGATCGCCCGCGAAGCGCGGGTGAGTGAGATGCGCGTGGACGTCGGCGAGCCCCACGGCGAGACCTCTATCAGGTCCGTGCGTCGCCTCCAGCCTGGGTCCGCGGGACGCGCGACGCGGCGCGACCTCGATCTCGTCCGTGCGCCCCCTCCAGCGAGCCGATGTCGCCCATGGCTTCGATCCTCGGCCCTGCCCCTCGATCAGATCGCGCGGCTCCGGCTACAGCAGGGGATCGCCCGCTGGCCCGCGCGAGGACCAACGCGCCACGCGATCGACGCGCCGTGCTGTATCTCGGTTGACATCGCCGCCCCGAGCCGCGAAGCCGGCAGCCCATGGCGATTCATTACGCGAAAGACGGCCACATCGTCACCATCACCATCGACCGGCCCGAGGCCCGCAACTCGCTCGACCTCGACCATTTCGGCATGTTGGCCGACTGCTGGATCCGCTACCGCGACGACGACGAGGCCTTCGTCGCGATCCTGACCGGAGTAGGCGACGTCTACTGCGTCGGCGCGGATCTCAAGAAGTTCATCACCCAGGTCACCGAACGCGCCGCGGCCCTGCGCGCTGGCGGATCGAAGAAAGTCGAACCGGGGTCCAACTACAGCTTCTCGGACAGCCTGGTCGCCGTGCTGCGTGACGGCGCCGAGACCCGGGACGGCCGCATCTTCGAGCTGCACAAACCGGTCATTGCCGCGATCAACGGCATTTGTGCAGCCGGCGGCCTCGAGATGCTGTGGAACACCGACCTCCGTGTGGTCGCCGACGACACCTTCATCCAGCTCTCCGAGCCGCGGCGCGGACTCTTCCCGGGCGGCGGCTCGACCGTCCACAGCGTGCGTCAGCTCAGCTGGTGCAACGCGATGGAGGTCCTGCTGCTCGCCGACCGGATCACCCCGCAACGCGCCCTGGAGATGGGCCTCGTCAATGCGGTCGTGCCGCGGGATCACGTGATGGCTACAGCCCGCCAGTTCGCCGAGACGATCTGCAAGAACGGCCCACTCGCCGTCCGCGCCTGCAAGGAGTCAGCAAAGAAATCGACCTTCCTCGACCTCAAGGCCGCGCTCGACTTCGAGATGAGTCTGTCGTCGCGCGTCTTTGGCAGCCAGGACGCCAAGGAAGGCGTCGCCGCCTTCCGGGAGAAGCGCGACCCCCTCTGGCGCAACTGCTGAGGCGTCTGCGAGCGGCGACGCGGCGAGACACGCCCCAGTGGTCGCCACACGCGCATGGCGTCAGACGGCGCAAGGCCAAGATCGGACGATCATGCAGCGGCTCGGAGCGGAGGCGCGACCGCTACGCTGCGCCAGCCGCATCCACCCCACGCCTGCTGCCGGCCTCGTCGTGATCCCGGGACCCGTTACGACGACGGCATCGCGTCAGACACAGCAGGAGGCCAGATGACGCGGCGCCGACGATCCCGCGCTTGCGACGCACGCAGCGCGTCAGACGCGACGCGTGTTGACAGTCTCGCCGAATCCGGATTGCTTCGACCCCATGCTGGATGCACCTCTCCGCAGACGAACCCTTCTCCGGATCGTGAGCGCCGGAGGCGTCATCGCGCTGGCCCCGTGGCCAAGCGGCTGCGGCAACGCCGACCCGAGCGGGAAGCCACTGGCCCGCTTTCTCACCCCCGACGAATACCGCACGCTGGAGGCACTCGCGGAAGCGATCGTACCCGAGGGCGAACAGATCGGTGCCCGCGGCGCGCGCTCGCTCGACTTCATCGACTTCCTGCTCGCGGCTTTCGACAACGATCCACCGGCGATCTATGCGCGCGGCCCCTTCAGTGGACGCAAACCCTTTCCCGCCGCCGATGGGGGACCGTCACCGGACTTCCCCGAAAATGACTTTGAGACATACCGACCCTTGACGAGGATGCAGGAGCACTCGATGCGGATCGATCTCTACGGCTCGGAGAGCGTGTCCGGCGGCAACATCAACGCACCACTCGTGCCCGCATGGCCGGGCCTGCGTGCGATCTACCGCGCGGCGGCGGCGACGCTCGCCGCAGGGGCGGAGGCGCAGGGCTACGCCGATCTCGCGGCCGTGCCTCTGGCCGAACGCCTCGGCGCCATCGAAGCCACCTCGCCCGAGTTTCGCAGCGTCTTCCCGGTGAACGTCCTCCAGGGCATGTTCGCCGCACCCGAATACGGCGGCAATGCCGACGCAGTCGCGTGGCGGGACTACCAGTGGGGCGGCGACAGCCAGCCCCTCGGCTACACCTTCTACGATCCCGCAACCGACACGCTGCGCGACAACCCCGAGCAGCCCAACCAGACGCTTGATCCGCGCTGGCCCGGGAGGCCCTTGGAACCCGAGGTCGAAGCCTTCATCAACACGATCACAATCGTGCAGGGAGGACAGCGCTTCTTCTGAGCTGGATTGGACCACGGCTGGCCCTCTGCCGGAGCTGGCGCCCCGTTCCGCGAGCAGCGGTGTCCCGTCCCCGACCGTGGCGCTGCCCCGAGCCGGGTCCGGAATGTCCAGTGCTGCGGCGACAGTGAGCGCGAGAGCGTCCCGATGAACATGAATCGCAAACCGGCGAGCGTCATATACTCGACGTCGTCGGACACGGGCAACGAAAGCATTCCGATGAACGGAGACCGTCCATGAGTTCAAACCCCTCACGCGTACCGGGGATCCTCGGCAACACGAGCCTCGCCCGCTTCGACGCGGTCATCGTCGGCTCCGGCGCGGGCGGCGGCGCCACAGCCCTCGCCCTGGCCGATGCCGGCCTGAACGTCTGCATCCTCGAAGCCGGCCCGAATTATTTCCTCGGCCTCGACGACCCCGCACCCGGCAATCCAAAACCTCTCTTCGCCAACGACGAGTTGGCACTGACGTCGCGCAAGCTCATCCATCAGCAGACCCGAGTCGAGCCACGCACGTTCCGGCCGAGCGAGACGGACGGCGAGCGCACGGTCATCGGCGAGGTCAATACACTGCCCAAGACCGTCGGCGGCGCCTGGGTGCACGCGGATATGAAGGTGCCGCGCTTCGCGCCCTTCGACTTCCACCTCGGCACCGACCTCGGCGCTGTGCCCGGTGCCGACTTTGCGGACTGGCCGCTCGACTACAGCGAACTCGAGCCTTTCTACGCCGAGGCCGAGCGAATCGGCGGCGCGCAGGGACTGGCGGGCGCCGACCCCTTCGCCGCCTGGCGCAGCGGCCCCTACCCGATGGCCCCCGGTGCCCCGATGTTCGTCTCGGAAGTGCTCTCGCGGGGAGCGCGCGCTCTCGGCCTGAACCCTTTCCCCTACCCCGGACTGCAAAATTCACGGCCCTACGAGGGCCAGCCGCCCTGCAATGACTGCGGTTTGTGCTCGGGCTACGGCTGCCCGATCAACGCCAAGGGTTCGGTCAATCATCTCCGGCGGGCCCTGCTGAGCGGGCGGGTCCAGTTGCGCAGCGAATGCACCGTCGTCCGGCTCGTGACCGACGCCAGCGGGCGAACGGTCACACGGGTCGAGTACCTCGACCCCGAGGGGAACCTCGACGGAGTCTCGGGCGATCGGGTCTTCCTGGCCGCGAGTCCGATCGAATCGGCGCGTCTCTGCTTTCTCTCCGATCCCGGCGGCCCCGGGCTCGGCAATTCCTCGGGCCTGCTCGGTCGCCATCTGATGTTCCACCACCAGACGATCGGTGTGGGCATCTACCCGATGAACCTCCACGGCGAGCGCGGGAAATCGGTCTCGCACGGCTTCTCCGACTTCCGCGGAGTGCCGGGCGATCCGAACCGGCCGCTCGGCGGAATCGTCGAGTTCGGCACCAATTCGGAAAAAATCACCGACGCAATCCAGTACGCCGACCTCGGCTTCCGGGGGGAGGCCCTCAAGCGCTTCCTGCGCTCGAGCCCGCTGGGCGGGCATATCGCCGTGCTCATCATGCAGGGCGAGGACGCCCCGCAAGCGATCAACCGGATCGACCTCGACCCCGCAGTCCGCGACATCAACGGCCTCCCCGTACCGCGCATCACCTACCAACCACACGCCTTCGAGCTTGCGGCGCGCGAGTTCTACGGACCGAAACTGATCGCTCTGCACGGCGCGTCAGGCGCCCAGTTCGGATTCGTGTCCCCGGTGTACGAGGGCGGCAAGACACCGACCGGGCGCCACATCATGGGCACCTCCCGCATGGGCACCGATCCCGGACGTTCGGTGGTCGATGCCCACTGCCGCTTCCACGATGTCGGCAACCTCTTCGCCGCGGACGGCGCGCCCTTCCCGACCTCGAGCGGCTACAACCCCACCCTCACGATCCAGGCGCTGGCCATCCGTACGGCCCGCGCCGCGGTATGAAGCCCAGGCAACCGACCGGAGGGGTGCGGCGTCAACGTCGGCGAAGGAATCGTGGAGGAGGAAGAGACGCGACGTCGAGCTGCCCATCGCCGCCGCCCCTTCCTGGAACAGGAATCAGATAAAACTTCAGGCTCTCAGTCGTCCCCTGCGCCGGAGTCGCGCACCGCATGGGCGATCGGCCGGACCGTGCGGAGGTATTCGGCCATCGCACGTAGATCCGCGAGGGGCGCCTGGGCATAGCCCGGTGCGCCATGCACCCCGTCGACGAGCTCGGCCATGAGCCCTGACACGCTATCCATGTTGGGCAGCATGCCCATCTCGAGCACGCTCACGATGTCGTCTGCAGTCCAGTTGCCGATTCCCGTCACCTTGTTCGGCGTGATGTTCGGGACCACCTCGTCAAAGGGCCCCTGCGCGTTGCCGGCAAACGCCAGCGAGCGATCCGGCGAGCCAAAAACAGTACGCGGCGTGTGACAATCGCCGCAAATCGCGACGTGATCGACCAGATAGCGGCCGCGCGCGTGGGGCTCGCTCGGAGCACTGCGTGGTGGCGTGGTGAAGCGCGAAAACAGGATCACCCAGGCGCGGAAGGCGAGACGCGGCAGCGGTATCCAGATTTCGTCCGCTCGGCGCTGCCGCCGCACGGGCTCGAGCGTGCGTAGCCAGGCGATCAGATCGCGCGCATCGTCGTCCGCCATACCGGCATAGGCATACCAGGGCATGACGGGCGCCTCGGTCGTACCGTCCCGCAGCCGTCCCCGCCGGAGGGCGGTGTCGATTTCCTCGTCGGTCCAGGCGCCGAGTCCGGTCTCCCGGTCGGGCGTCAAGTTACTCGAGTAAAACGTTCCGAAGGGTGTCGGCAGCTCCCTCTCGCCGGAGAGCGGCGCGCCGGTCTCAGCCGAGTGACAGCCGCAGCCACCCGCGAGCGCGGCGATCTTCTCGCCACGCTTGGCGTCGCCCGGACCGGGCGGCAGGTGGGTCACCTCTGACCCGGAACAGGCCGCCAGAAGGCTGCCGCCGAGGGCGCAGACGGACAATCGACGAAACCAACGGCGCGGGCGCCGAGCCACGGCACCGCGCCAGCGCCGCGTCTCCCCCTCGATGCCCCACGCCATCAGCCGCAGAAAAGCCGGGGCCATCGCCGGGCGCAAGGCCGCGCTGCGTGCACGCCACCCGCGCACGAAGGCCGGGGCCCTCGTCGAGCCCAAGGCCGCGCTGCGTGCACGCCACCCGCGCACGCAGGCCGGGGCCCTCGTCGAGCCCAAGGCCGCGCTGCGTGCACACCACCCGCGCACGAAGGCCGGGGCGCTCGCCGAGCCCAGGGCCGCGCTGCGTGCACGGCCACCCGCGCACGCAGGCCGGGGCCCTCGTCGAGCCCAGGGCCGCGCTGCGTGCACGCCACCCGCGCACGGCCGGATGCAGGGCCGCGGCATTTGTCTCGGCCCGCGCCGGACCGGAGCCGTGGTATACGCGCTCGTGTCGTGCCCCGAGTCCGCGGCGAATCGCCGCCTGCGTGTTGCACACGGAATGAACCGGTGAGCTCCGCCACGCCACAGCCCAACCCCGCGATCACATTCGAGGTTGCGTTCGAGGACGACCAGTTCCTCGTCGTCGTCAAACCACGCGGGCTCGTCACACGCCCGGGACGCGGTCACGGCAACGACACGCTGGTCAGCGGCGTGCTCGCCCGCTTTGGCGATCAACTCGTCGCCCTCGGACCCGAACGCGACTTCGGCCTCCTGCACCGCCTCGATCGGGCAACCAGCGGTCTCGTCGTGTTCGCGCGAACCCCCGCGGCCTACGATCGACTGCGCCGTGCTTTCGCTTCGCGCGAGATCGGCAAGACCTATCTCGGCTGGACCAGGCCCGCGCCGCCCCGGCGCAACACGACGGTGCGGGTGCGACTGCGCGAAGGGCGCCGCGCCGACCGCAAGCTCGCCGAGGTCGACCCGCGTGGCGAGGAAGCCGTGACCCACATCGAAACCCTCGCCACGGGGACCGACGGCTCAGCACTGGTCCGCTGCGCGATCGAAACCGGCCGTCTTCACCAGATCCGGGCGCACCTCGCATGGCTCGGCTCACCCCTCGAGGGCGACGCCGTCTACGCCCGGGCGAGCGGACCACCCGACGGCCGGGCCTCCTCCGCCCGTGCCGCCGATCGCAGCCTCCTGCTGCACGCCTGGCGGCTCGACCTGCCCCATCCGACGCGCCCGAATCGTGTCCACATCGAGGCCCCGCTGCCCGCGGTCTGGCTCGATCGCGCCCGACGCGCCCGGGTCGATCTGCCCCGCAGCCTGGAGCACGCCGGGCGGCTTGCCCTGCCCGGAGGGTTCGGCACAATCGCCAGCCGGCGCAGCATCCCGCGCGCCCCTCGTCCGCTAAAAAATAGACCGGGAGAACGCAGATCATGAAGGAACTCTTGAGCCGTCCGCTCACCGAACTCGTCGCTCGGCTCGCCCGGCGCGAGATCTCGCCGGTCGAACTCATGCGCGCGACCCTCGGGCGCATCGAGGAAACCCAGCCCGTGCTGAACGCGTTCTGTCAGGTGGCCGATCCCGACCCCCTCCTCGATGCCGCACGCACCGCGGAAGCCCGGATCGGACGCGGCGAAGCGCGCGCGCTCGAAGGCATCCCGCTCGGCGTCAAGGAACTCGAGGACGCACTCGGTTTCCGCTCGACCCACGCCTCCATCCCCTTCCGCGACGCACGGCCCGAGCGCGATTCGATCCAGGTCGAACGCCTGCGTGCGGCCGGCGCGATCGTGGTCGGCAAGACCAACGCGCCCGAGTTCGGCTACACCGCGATCACCAAGAACCTGCTCTTCGGCGTGACCTGCAACCCATGGAATCCAGAGCTGACACCGGGCGGGTCGAGTGGCGGTTCGGCGGCCGCGATCGCCGGCGGCGTGATCCCGCTCGCGACCGCGAGCGATGGTGGCGGCTCGGTGCGCATTCCGGCCTCATTCACTGGCTGCTTCGGTCACAAGGTGAGCTACGGCCGCATCCCGCACGGTCCCGACGATAGCTGGATCCTGATGGACACTGCGGTGCACGGCCCGCTGACGCGCACGGTCGAGGACGCGGCCCTGCACATGGACGTCGTTTGTGGCGCTCATCCGCTCGATCCCAATTCCCTGCCGGCGCAAGGCCTCTCGTACCGAGCGACCTTGCGCGACCTGCCGCGCCGGCTCAAGATCGGTTTCTCGCCCGATCTCGGTTACGCGGTGGTGCAGAGCGACATCGCCACCGCGGTCGAACGCGCCGCGCGTGTCTTCGAGGAACTCGGCCACGCGGTCGAATTTGTGCAGGGCGGACCGGAGGAGCCGGGCATCAACTGGGGGATATCGGGTGGCTACGAGATTCTCTCGGGTCTCACCGAGTTGCTGCCCGAGCGCGCCGCCGACTTCGGCCGCGGCTTTCTCACGGGCATCATGCACGCCGAGCAGATGACGCCCGCCCTCTTCGGGCAGATGCGCCGCGAGCGCGAGGCGTTGAACCGCTGGTGTGCTGCGACCTTCGAGCGCTTCGACCTGCTGCTGACGCCGACGGTCCCCTACGACCCGCCCGCGGCGCGCGGGCCGCTGCGCCAGGAGGTTGAAGGCCGCCGCCAGTCGCCCTCGAACGTCGGCGCCTTCACCATCCCCTTCAACATGTCGTGGCATCCGGCGGCGACGGTGCGCGCGGGGCTCTCGCGGGCCGGCCTGCCGGTGGGCCTGCAGATCGTCGCAGCGCGTCACCGCGATGATCTGGCGCTGCAAGCCGCGTGGGCCTTCGAGCAGGCCCGACCCTGGGCCGACACCTGGCCCGTGCGCTGAAGCAACGCGCCAGCAGCAGCCCTCGCCTCGGCCCGTGCGCCAACACCGGGCCGCGTGCTGACACGACAAGCCGCGTCGAACTCGCCCCTATCGCCACCGTGCTGCGGCCCGGCGGGGCCGCGCGAGTTGACAGGGGATCGAGCGGCGTGGTCTCGTCCGCTGTCGGTCGATCGACCGATCGGCTTCGAGTCTCACTCCCCCTGTCGCGCGTCGAGCAACTTCTTCGGCGGCCGGGCGTGAGTTCGTCCGGGGCCGTGACACAACTGCTGAGGAGAGGGGTCGGCGATGCAGAAACGCCGCAGTGGAGGAAAGACGCGCACGCGAGCGGCGCGGCCGAGCGCGCGCCCGCATCGGGCGAAACCACCTCGACCCGCACCCGCCGCCGCACCCGTGGTCGATCCCGTGACCGCCGAGATCGTGCGCGGCTTCATGGAGACGGTGGCTTTCGAGATGGCGACCCACGTCTCGCTCACCGCCACCACGCCGATCCTCAACCAGTCGAACGAACGCAACGCGACCATCCTCGACGGCCGGGGCAGCCTCGCCGCTCTCTCGGTCGGCATCCCCCAGTTCATGCTCTCGAGCACGCTGCCGATCCGCTTCGCGCTCGATTTCTTCGGCAAGGACGGCCTGTACGAGGGCGACGTCCTGCTCTCCAACGATCCCTACCACGGCGGCGGCCACCTGCCGGACTACAAC
>SXGT01515698.1_pt1 | contig 19393 bp, 10 predicted proteins | sample 3176221 | NCBI WGS metagenome assembly SXGT01 (sample SAMN11356862, study PRJNA531348) | freshwater metagenome | isolation source: freshwater sample F1-120 | place: China: Fuxian Lake, Yuxi | collected 2017-12-25
GCACTGAGCAACGGCAACTACGTCGTCCTGAGCAAGGACTGGGATAACGGCGCGGGCGCCGTGACCTGGGGCAGCGGCGCAACCGGCGTCAGCGGCGTGGTCAGTGCCACCAACAGCCTGGTCGGCTCCACCGCTGGCGACTGGGTCGGCTTCGGCGGCGTGACCGCACTGAGCAACGGCAACTACGTGGTCCGGAGCCACCTCTGGGATAATGGCGCGGTCGCGATTGCGGGCGCCGTGACCTGGGGCAACGGTGCCACCGGCGTCAGCGGCGTGGTCAGTGCCACCAACAGCCTGGTCGGGTCCAGCGCTGGCGACTATGTCGGCTTCGGCGGCGTGACCGCACTGAGCAACGGCAACTATGTCGTCCAGAGCCACCTCTGGGATAACGGCGCGACCGCGAATGCGGGCGCCGTGACCTGGGGCAGCGGCGACTATGGCGTCAAGGGCGTGGTCAGCGCCACCAACAGCCTGGTCGGGTCCACCACCAACGACCTTCTCGGCACTGACGGCGTGACCGCACTGAGCAACGGCAACTACGTCGTCCTGAGCGACGACTGGAATAACGGCGCGGCCGCGGATGCGGGCGCCGTGACCTGGGGCAGCGGAGCCCAGGGCGTGAGTGGGGTCGTTACCGCTGCCAACAGCGCGGTAGGGCTGACCGCCAACACTGGCCTCCAATCCCCAGTCTTGGACAACGTCAACGGCAACTTCTTCGCCCGCTTCCCTCGCGAAGGGGGCGGCGTGGTCCGGGTCGGCTCTCAGATCACCGGGTTCGCCAGCAGCGCCGCCGCCGACAACTTTCTCGTGGCAAACCCCAACACCATCCAGACCTTGAACGTCCTGGCCAACGACGCGCCGGCGGGGGGCGTCGTTGTCCTGTCCGCCACCGCGATCGCTCCCAGTGGGGCGACTTTGACCCAAAACACCGACGGCACGTTCACGTTCAACAGCAGCCTGGGCGGCACGACTTATACATTCGACTACACGGCCACCGGGAAGCAGGTGGAGGTCACCGCTGGCGATGGCGCGACCGAGGACTATTTCGGCGCCAGTGTGTCCGTGTCCGGGGACACGGTGGTGGTCGGGGCCAACGGTAATGACTCCAGTCAAGGTTCGGCGTACGTGTTCGTGCGCGTCGGCTCCACCTGGGCACAGCAGGCGCAACTGTCCGCCGGCGACGGCGCGGCCTTCGACCAATTCGGCTCTAGTGTGTCCGTGTCTGGGGACACAGTGGTGGTCGGGGCCAACGGTGACAACGACTGTCAAGGTTCGGCGTACGTGTTCGCGCGCACCGGCTCCACCTGGGCACAGCAGGCGAAACTAACTGCCAGCGACGGCGTGGCCCTCGACCAATTCGGCTCTAGCGTCGCTATGGCCGGGGACACGGTGGTGGTCGGGGCCGTCTTTGACGACGCCTCTCAAGGTTCGGCGTATGTGTTCGCGCGCACCGGCTCCACCTGGGCACAGCAGGCGAAACTAACTGCCAGCGACGGCGCGGCCGAGGACTATTTCGGCGCCAGCGTGTCCGTGTCCGGGGACACGGTGGTGGTCGGGGCCTACTTTGACGACGTTGACAACCCTGGTTACAGCATCGATCGAGGTTCGGCGTATGTGTTCGCGCGCACCGGCTCCACCTGGGCACAGCAGGCGAAACTAACCGCCAGCGACGGCGCGGCCGAGGACCAATTTGGCTTCAGCGTGTCCGTGTCCGGGGACACGGTGGTGGTCGGGGCCATCTTTGACGACAGTAATAATATCGCTTATACCCACGGCACAGGTTCGGCGTATGTGTTCGTGCGCACCAACGCCATCTGGGCGCAGCAGGCGAAACTGGTCGCCAGCGACGGCGTAGTCGGCGACTATTTCGGCTGGAGCGTGTCCGTGTCCGGGGACACGGTAGTGGTCGGGGCCGTCTATGACGACATTGCCACCAACTTCGATCAAGGTTCGGCGTACGTGTTCGTGCGCACCAACGCCATCTGGGCGCAGCAGGAGCAACTGCTCGCCGGCGACGGCGCAGGCGGTGACAATTTCGGTTGGAGCGTGGCGGTGTCCGGGGAGATGGTGGTGGTCGGGGCCTACTCTACCGACATTGACAACCCTTACAGCATCGATCGAGGTTCGGCGTACATCCAGGACATCGCTCGGTCCACGGCGACCGTAACCGTGACCGTGATCAACAGTACCCCTACCGACCTGGCCCTGTCGGCCAGCGCGGTGAACGAGAACCTGGACTCCGGCGCCACGGTCGGGACGTTCACCACCACCGACCCGGACAGCGGCAACACCTTCACCTACGCCCTGGTGGCTGGCGCGGGCGACGCCGACAATGCTTCCTTCACGATCAGCAACAACACCCTGAAGACCGACGCTGTCTTCAACTTCGAGAACAAGAGCACCTATTCCATCCGCGTTCGCACCACCGACCAGGGAGGCCAGACTTACGAGGAAGCCTTCACCATCACGGTGACGGACGTCGTCCCCAAGATCAACGTCCAGGGCAACGGCGTCTCGATCACCGACGGCGACACTACGCCCGATGCGGCCGACCGCACCGACTTCGGCAGCACGACCGTGACCGGCGGTACCATCGTCCGCATGTTCACCATCCAGAACACCGGCACCAACGCGTTGAACCTGACCGGGACGCCGATTGTGTCGGTGAGCGGTACCAACATGACCGATTTCACGGTCGCGTCGGTGCCGACCTCGCCGGTGGCCGCCGCGGGCAGCACGACGTTCCAGGTGACGTTCAACCCCAGCGCCATCGGCGTGCGAACGGCAACGCTCACCATCGCCAGCAACGACGCCGAATTGGGCACCTATGACTTCGTCATCCAGGGCAGCGGTGTGGCGACGCCTTCCGAACCGCCCACGGTGGCGACTGGGGCGGGCACCCCGGCGCAGGTAAACGTGCTCAACCCGGATGGCTCGATCCGCTTAACGATCCAGCCGTTCGGTGATTACCTCGGTGGCACGACCACGTCGAGCGGCGACGTGAACGACGATGGCCTCGCGGACATCGTGGTCGGGGCCGGAGCAGGCGCCACCGGTGGACACGTGAAGGTGTTCGACGGCACCACCGGCGAGGAGATTTATAGCTTCTTCGCGTTCGACGGATTCGCGGGTGGTGTCACGGTCGGGGCCGGCGACGTGACCGGCGACGGCGTCGTGGACATAGTCGTTGGGGCCGGGCCAGGTGCCACCGGCGGACACGTGAAGGTGTTCGACGGCGTGACCGGTGCCGAGATTCGGAGCTTCTTCGCGTTCGAAGGATTCTCGGGCGGGTTCACGGTCGGATCCGGCGACGTGACCGGCGATGGCATCGCAGACATCGTGGTCGGGGCCAGGGCAGGCACCGGGGGACCGCACGTGAAGGTGTTCGATGGTGTGACCGGAGCCGAGATTCGCAGCTTCTTCGCGTTCGACGTCGGGTTCGTAGGTGGGGTCACGGTCGGGGTCGGCGACGTGAACGACGACGGCATCGCGGACATAGTCGTTGGGGCCGGGCCGGGTGCGGGATCGCACGTGAAGGTGTTCGACGGCGACACTGGCGAGGAACTCCGAAGCTTCTTCGCGTTCGACTCCGGGTTCACGGGCGGTGTCACAGTCGGGGTGATCGACGTGAACGGCGACGGCGTCGCGGACATCATGGTCGGTGCCGGGCCGGGTGCGGGACCGCATGTGAAAGCGTTCGACGGTGTGACCGGCGAGGAACTCCAGAGTTTCTTCGCGTTCGACGAGTTCTCGGGTGGCGTATTCGTCGGCTGATTACCATCCTCGGCGCCGCCGTCGAACCAGAGACAGATCGTGTTCTTCGCCAGCTTCGCCACCTTATTCCTCTGGAGCTGGGGTCACTTCTTCTCGGGCAGATTCGGGACGAGTTTCGGGTCGTACTTGGCTCCCTTTGCGACCTGGATCATGGTGATCCGCACCTTGGTCGGGAAGAACTTCTCCGGGTCGGCCCGCTTGTGGGCGTGGACGTTGCTGTCGTCCTTAATCACCAAGTGCATCTCCTTGATCCCCTCCGCCCACACGATGCAGTCGTTCTGCCAGAACTCGGTCATCTTCACGTCCTTTTCGTAGACGCCCTTCTCCTTGAAGACCTGCGTCCCCGCGCAACCGTAACCAGCCTTCTGCCCCTTGTTCGGGATGTAGCACAGGGTCCAGGTGGTCGGCGCGCCGCCCTCCGGCTTCTCGATCACCTCCAACCGAATGTGGACGGTACCGTTGCGGAAATCGACGGGCACCGTCCAGTCCTTAGGGCGCTCGGCGTTGAGCATCTTGCCGGTGACGTAGTAGTGCGACTTGCTCGGCTTGGAGTTGTCCGCGTCCTCCTTGGTGAACGTGAACGTGGCGTCGAACAGCACGAACTGCTGCGCCTGGGCCACCGGGCCAGACAGGAAGAGCGCCACGCCCGCCAGAACGAACGCCAAACGGGTGCCGCGGAACGAGCGAATAACAATCATGGTTTCCTCCGAATGATCTCCGACGGATCGCGGCACGACGCCAATTGATCTGCTCAACACCGGATACACCGAGGCCCGGTCAGAGCAGTTCGTCCGCTACTTGTCGTTCTTCTTTGGGGCGTACCCCTTCCACACCCACTCGATCGCGTGCGGGAGGAACTGCTGCTGGGCGTTGCCGATGCCGTGCCCTTGTCCCTGGCAGAACAGGTACTGGTACTCGTACCCCTTGTCCTTCAGCACTTTGGCCATCCGGTGGTTGGCTTCCACCCAGTCGTGCATGTTATCCCGCATCACGTTCGGGTTGAGCGAGTCCTTGTCCCCAACGGCCAGGAAGATGCGAATCGGCTTCTTGGGGCTCTTGGGGATGAGCGTCTCGTGGAAGCCCCATGCGCCGTCGGGGTACTTCTCGTCGAACGGCCACGCCTGGTTCACGAACGTGCCCGAGGTGGTCAGGACGCGGTGGTACAGGTCGTTGCGGAACCACGCCATGATCAGCGCGCACGAGCCGCCCGAACTGCTACCCATCGCCGCGCGCCCGTCGGGGTCTTTGGTCAGCTTCACCTTGTAGTTCTTCTCCACCCGCGGCAGCACCTCGTCTTCGATGTAAGTCGCATAGTCGCCATTCATGTTGTCGTACTCTTTGCCGCGCTCGTGGCCCTGCGCATCGCCGCCGCCGTTGGCAACCGAAATGAGGATGATCGGCGGGATCCGCTTCTGGTGAATCAGGTTGTCGAGGATCGTCTTGTAGCCGCCGGCCTGACCGGGGCCGTCGTGAACCACCATGAACGGCGCTTCGGTCCCTTCCTTGTATTGAGCCGGAATGTAAACCCCGACTGCGCGCTTATAGTCGAAGGTCTTGGTCTCGACGATGAGTGTCTTCGGGTTCTTCGGATCGACCATGCCGAACTTGTCTCGCTTGATGCCGGGATTAAAGAGTTTAGTGTCCTTCGAGTCGATCACGAACTGCTGCACCTTCCCCTCGGGAACGCCATCGACCTTCTTGCGCTCCGGCGCGGGATCGTACTTCGGCCCGATGACGAAGTTGTCGTAGGCGTCGAGCGGCGGTTTCTCCCCCTCCTTGAGCACCTTGAAGGGCGGCGTGCCCTTGTCGTCGTACTTACGCACAGGCTGCGCGGTCGCCAGGCCGGAGCAGGCGAAAGCGGTAATCAGAACAACTATTCGCAGATTGAACATGAAACCCCTCGTCGTTTCTTTTTGGGCGAGTGCCCGGGCGGGAAGTAGGAGCCTAAACAGCGCCTCCACCACTGCGTCCCGCACGCCGCGTTCACCGGCTAGCCAGATGAGCCGGTGGGCGTCGAACGTGTTCGGAGTCTGGTCATCCTATCGAAGTTGAACGCGAGCCCCTCGCATCGACCGGCGCGGGCGGCGCGATTCGCATTGGTGCTCGGATTCATTCGCCGATGCACCACAAACCCTTCGTCGTCCGCAAGTACATCCGCTTGCCCTCGAATACCAGCGAACTCCGGAAGGGCTCGAGCTTATTGCGCGCCAGCTCCGTGAACTCGCGGCCGGGCTTCAGGACGACCGTCGTGCCGTTGTCGCTGCTGACGTAGAGGCGATCGCCCGCCAGCGAGATGCTGGGGTAGCAGTCGCCTCCACCGAGTTCCAGATCCTCCTGATAAACCAGTTCGCCCGTCTTGGCATCGACCACCGAAAGAATGGGCTTGGAGCTCATCGCGTAAAGCAGACCGTCGTGCAAGACCGGTGAGGGAAACCAGTAGCCTTGCCCCTTGATGCTCCGTGGCTTCCAGAGTGGCTCCCACTTCTCAGGAATCTTCTCCGAACTCGGCAACGCGTAGCCGCGCACCTGGCCTTGAACGAAGAACACCTTCCCGTCCTGCACCAGTGGCGAGTTGGGCCCGGTCGAGCCGAGGTTCTTCGCCAGGACGGTGCCGTCGCTGACGCGGACCACCTGCCCCTGCGGGTGGATGACGACGTCCGCCCCGCCGAGGCGCGTATGCATGGCGGTGCCATGGCTGGGTGGAATCTTCACCCGCCACTCCTCGCGACCGTCCTTCGTATTCAGAGCCACCAGATCCGAGAAATGCACGAGCAGCTTGTCGCCCACGAGGACCGGAGATGCCCCGTGACCGTAGGCCGCGGTCGGGTGTTCGACGAGCTTCAGCCACTGCCGCTTGCCTTCAAGGTCGTAGCAAGCGGCCAGACCGTTGCCGAAGATCACGTAGATGTGCTTGCCGTCCGTGACGGGCGTCGCCGAGGAGTAGCCGCCGGTGGGGTGGAAGCCGCCGGCGTCCTTGCCCGGCTCACGGTAGCGATTCAAGGTGGTCAGCGATTGGCGTCGTGCCCGTGTCTTGTTGAGTTGAGCCTCGAGCGGTTCGAGCTTCGCCTCGTTCTTCGCTTTCGTGGTGGAGTCGTCCCGGATCGCTTTGCGGAGGGCGGAAATCTCCTTCTCCAGGCTCGACTGCTCCTTCTTCAACTCATCGTCCTGTTTGCGCTCCTCCTCGATCAGGCCCTTCTCCTTCTCGGTCGGGGTGATCTCCTTCCAACTCGATTCATGCTGCCAGAGGATCTTACCGTTTTCTTTATTCACGCAGAGCAGCACGCATGGCTCGGCGCATGTGAAGATGCGGTTCCCCAGAATCACGGGGATGGCGTTGCTCTGCTTCAACTCGATGTGCCAGACGACGTTCTTATCTTTCGCCCATTCCAGAGGCGGCGTGGCGCCGGCGTAACGACCGGTGCCGTCCGTGCGGAAGCCGAGGGGCGGTTCACCCATCGCGGAGTCGCTGACGATGAACCCGAGAACGAGAAGCAGCAAGATCACGAGTCGGTTCATGACTGTCGTTCCATTCGGAGGGCCGGGAGCGCCAGGGGTTGGTCGCCGGCTTGAGTATGCGGGGAGTCACTTCGAATCAGGCGGGAAGTCTCACTCGATGATGTCTTTGATCAGCGGTGCAGTGTCCGCGATGACCTGGATCGGGCGATTCGGCGTCGCGTCCAGTTCTATTGCGGGTAGGCGAACACAAGCACTTGTGCTCCTGCACGGCGTGCGAATCCAGTAGCGCGTACGGTAATCGATCCAGACGCGCGGGGAAATGCTCCAGATTCCAATGGAAGCCGGGGCCACATCTACTTCCCTACCTGAAGCGGTGAAGTACCTGCACGATAGCGAGGCGGCTCCCGTCGATGTCGTTCCGCGCGACGCGGTACCGGCCGAGCCGATGCTTGGCGGATTCATTTCGGGATCTGACCGACGGAGAAACTGCGCTCGATGCGCGTGACGTTTCCCTGCCTGTCCTTCACCGAGACCACAAGCGTGCCGCGGTCCAGCCGGTCAATCACTTTCGTCAGTTTCAACTCCCAGATGCCTTGTCCGACTGACTTGAACCTCGAAGCCAGATTCTCACCCGCGGGGACGCCATCGATTGCGAAGCCAGCCACGACGCGGAAGCTGTCCGCGTCCAGCCCCGAATCGTAGTCGTGCATGCCGATCAGTATGCGCGTCAGCTCCGCACTGGTGCCGGCTCGTGGGTAGGTGAGCGCCAGTGACGGGCGATTGTCGTCTTGCATCCAACCGCTCCCAACTGCTTGCGGCTTCGCGGGGTCGTGATCGAGGTCGATCGGGCACCCGAGGTCGATCCAGCGCACCAACGTGCGGCGATCCTCGTCGGAGAGCGGCGGCACCTTGATCTTCTTTCCGTCGGCGCCCTCGTAGGTTCCGGCGACGGCCTCCGCCGGCGGCATGATACTGCCGGTGTACGCGAGGTTGACGAGCCGGCGATTCTCCGGCTTGTTGGCGAACGGCTCGCCTTTGTATCGCATCGAACTGGGGTCGCCCGGAACCGTCTCGTGCGCGAAGTCGTCATTGCTCCAGCCGTCAAGGCGCTGACCGTAAATCTTCCACGCGAGTAGACTGCGGCGCGCCTGGAACAGCCGGACGTAACGCGACGCCTGCGGGTGCGCCCAGTTGCCAACCGGCGACTTGTGACCGAACTTTCCCCCGTGATCGAGCGCCAGCCGGAAGAACGTCCCCGGCACCTTGCCCGGAGGACCAGAGACCAGACCGCCAATGCTGTCCGGCCCCTGCATGAGCGCATCGTCGTCCAGAACGAAATTGCCCGCGGGCTTCGCGCCGGTCTTCGTGTGGCAGGCGATACAACTCCGGTCGAGAATCGGCTTGATGTCGCGGAAGTACTCGACGTTCTTGACGCCGCTCTCGAATCGCACACCGGTTGAGTCGGTCGCGTCCCACATCTTGCCGGATTGATCGGCCTTCTTGCTTGTGAGCAAGGGTGCCTGTTTGGTCAGATCGAACGGCTGATACTCTGGTCCGGCAGCGGCGGTGAACGTGAAGTCGGTGGGTTTCTGGCTGTGTGAATGACAGCCGCCGCAGTCGTTGCGGACCTCGCCGGGGCGCACCTGGTGCCAAGTCTGCGCCATGTTCAACACTAATCCGTTCTTGTCCAGCGTTTGGAATGTGAACGGCACGTCCGCGGGGATCTTGGCGAGGAAGCTCGTGTCCGGATTGCCGTCGGGATCGAGTGGTTGCTTGCCGTCCTTGTCGAACTTGCGCAGCGGGAATTCGCCGAGGATGCGAAGGCGTTCGTTGGCGACGTTCCACCAGAGCCGCTTCCCCTTGCCGGTGTAACGCGGGTCGGTGGTCGGCTCCGTCACCAGAATGCGGACGGCGTGGATTTCGCTGCTGTCGTATCGGCAAGTGTCCGCCCCTTGCACGAACCAGTTGCCCGCGATGTTGGTGTACGAGAGTGTGCCCAGCCCCTGAAACGGGTCGTTGCCGCCGGCGAATGACGCGGCCACCTGCCCTGGCCGCACGCTGCCGTTGGGGTAACTCTCGCGCTTGTAAAAACTGCTTGTCCCGACGAGGCCGAACGGCGTCCCTTCCGGTACGTGTTTCGAGAGCTTGCCGTCGTTACGCAAAGCCACGAGTGTCATGGGCCGATCCACACCATAAATGCGCTTGTACGGCACCAAAGCCCGCGGCCACTGCTCGTTGAATTTCGGGTCGTTCTTGACGAGCAGCATTTGACCGGGTTCGTCGATCGCCTTCCCAGACTTGATCAAGTAGATGCCGCTGTCGATGGCCGGCTTCTTGATGCCGTTGTTGCTGTTGACCGGCCCCGGCGACCAGACCGCGAGCAGGTGATTGTCGGGTGCGCCCGAGGGGTGCGTCACCTTCCCGACGCGTGGCGAATTCGGATCGCCGCGATCCGAGAGGGGTGCCGGGGAGTCGAATGAGGTGACGAAGGTGGTGAGCCGTTCCAGGCCGCGCGGCGTGAAGGGAATGCGGTTGAAGTCGGCTCCGTTGTACGGAAGGTTTCGCGCATCCTTGACCGAGGCGGGACCGAAGAACGGCTCACCGGCGGGCGCGCGCGCCGCCATCTTGTAGAAGGTGCCGAATCCGAGGTTGTTCAGGTTGTAATACTCCTCGACCACGATCTGTTCGTCGGAGAGTTGCGTCATGAAGTGAAAGGCCGTGTCGCCTGACGGCCCGAACGCGCTGACCAGCGGTGCCCAGTTGGTACCGTCCGGGTGGATGGTCCAGACGGCCCACAGCCGCAGGTCGCGCAGCCCCTGCGACTCATAGCTCGTGAACATCACCCGTCCGTCCTTGAGAATCGTCGGGTGGAGCGCGGAGTTGACGTTCATCGGGGCGATCAGTTCGACGTTGCCGCCGTGGTCGTCCATCACGAAAAGTTGCAACGTGGTCGGTGTGTAGCCCTTGGTCGGCTGGAAGCCGTTGCGGTTGCTGGTGAACATCACCCGCCCGTCCGGGAGTGGGCACGGGCCGAGGTTGTACACCCCCGGAGACTTCAATCCCTTCGCGGTCACGCCGGTGTTCGGGGTAAATACTTGATGCGTCAACTGCACGACCCGCTTCGTCCTGACGTGGACCTTGAAGATGTCCGCGCTCTCGGAGGTCAACTTGTCGCTACCCGGTTTTGTGACGTTGCGGAAACGGGCGTAGTAAACCGATTCACCATCGAAGGAGACGAACGGATCGGCGATCGCGTCGTCGCCGGCGGCAACGAGTACCTCCTCCGTGCCGTCGGGGTGGAGGAGCATGAGGTCGGAACCGGGTTCGCCGCGCAGAGGTGAGAAAACTTCAGCCCAGGCGATCTGCTTGTCGTCGCCCTTGCGCGGGGCGCGGACGTACACGATGTCGTAGTCGTATTTGACTGCCGCATCTTTCGAGATCTGCAGTGGCGTGACGCCAAGCGGGCGCGCTTTCTTCTCCTGCCCGACCAGTTCGGGCACCGACGCAACGAGAAGAGCCGACAGAAATAGCCCGCCGAAACCGAGCAATCCGATGCGGAGACACTCGCGGCGCAAACGCCCAGGACGCTGGTCGAAGAGAGAAAGCATGGCGGGGTACTCGCTCGATGGGTCGCGGCGAGTGGTTCGGCGCGAAGGCCATCCCGAAACGGGAGAGTGTTGTTGGATCCTTGTGTGCCGTTGCGGATTCGCAACAACTCCTGCTCGCTTTTGTGTGGTGGGTTGGGATCGGCAGGAACTTCTCTTGGAGGCTACCGCTTCCAGAGACCGGCTGCAACACTTTCCCAAATCAAAGGGGCGGCGAACGGTTGGTGACTTGCGGAGAACCGCTACTCTGTCCTCGGCACCGACGGCAAGGGCAACGAGACGACTCCCGGTAAAATGGGGTGACACCGAGAGGATTCGAGATGGTGGCGATCGATATTTACTCCGACGTGATCTGCCCGTGGTGCTTCATCGGCAAGCGGCGGATGGAAAAGGGATTGGCCGGGCGCCCTGTCGCGGTTCGCTGGCACCCCTTTGAATTGAATCCGGACCTGCCGTGCGAGGGCGTCGAGCGCCGAGCCTACCGGATCAAGAAGTTCGGGAGCTGGGAGCGGTCGCTCGAACTGGACGCCCAGATCGGCCGGGCGTTCGCGGGCGAGGGCCTCGCGTTCAATCCCGAGAAGATGGCCCGCACCCCGAACACGTTCGACGCCCACCGGATCATCTGGCTGGCCGGTGAGAAGGGCGCGCAGGACGCCGTAGTGGAGGTGCTGTTCCGGGCGTACTTCACCGACGGGCGCGACCTGTCCGACCAGGCAACGCTCGCGGCCATCGCCGTCGAGGGCGGGCTTGATGCGAAGGAAGTAAACGAACTGCTCGCGGGCGAACGCGGGGCGGCCGAGGTGCGCCAGTGGGAGCAGAAGGGGCAGCGCCTCGGCATCACCGGCGTGCCGTTCTTCGTCATCAACGGCAAGGTCGCGGTGTCCGGTGCCCAGCCCCCGGAGATGTTCCGCGCGGCCATCGAGCAGGCGACGGAAGCCGGGGCGGGCGAGGCATGTGAACTCGATCCGGCGACCGGCGAGCGCAAGTGCTGAAGACACTCGATCGCCCGCCGCGTCCTGCGTGCCTCCGGCCTTGAGTGCGCGTATTGGCACTTTGTGGATCCTGCTATCGGCCGACCTCAATCGAGAACCGCCGCGTGGCGCTGCCCACACGCTCCGTCGAGGTGGAGACCACCTTCTCGATTCCCCAACCCAGTGTGCCGTCGTCCAGTTTTCGCACTTCCTGGTCGATCGTCACGGTGACCGCCACATCGACCTTCCCGGCCGCATCGGGCGTGCCGGAAAGCAAGCCGGTAGCCGGATCGATCTTCAGCCAGGCTGGCCCCTGCGCGATGGCGAACTTGGGTTTTTCGATGTCCCAGTAATTGGCCGTCTCCTTGCCACCGACGATCCGCAGTCGCAGGTCGCCCAGTGAGTGGTTGGCCCGCAGTTGGCAACGGTACTCCGTGCCGACTTTGGCTTGAGTGACCGGCTTTCCGTAAATCGTCGGCCGCGGGGCCGTGGCGTAGTCGGAAGGCCCGCTCCGCTTGCCCTGCGCGTCCACGGCCACCACGCGATAGTACGTCCGGTTGGCGCTCTGCGACTCGACACCGTCGCCCATCACCGCAAGTTCGGTGGCCGTGGTCTCGGCGATGAAGTTCCCCGGGAAGTCGGGCTTCAACTCTTTCGACGTCCCGATGGTGACTTGGTAGGGCACGTCGCTCACCGAAAAACCCTTCTCGTTGCTGCCGTACACGCGATACTTCACCGGCTTCTGGCCGACCGGGTTGGCCTTCCACGTCAGGGTGCCGATTCCCTTGTCCTTGTCGTATCCGAGCGCAACCTCCAACGGGTAATTCGGCACCCGCGGAGTGAAGCTGAAGGTCTTGCTCCACGGGCCCCAAACGCCCTTCGCGTTCTTGGCCCGCACGCGCCAGTAGTACGTCTTGCCACCGGTCAGCAGGCCGGCGCCGGGCAAGGTGTATTGCGCTTTGCCCTTGTCCGCCGTCCGCGAGATCAGCTTGTCGAAGTTCGTCGACAGCGGCCACCGCATGTCTGGCCGGTTGGCGAGCATGAAGTGGTAGTCAGTGATCGTGTCGCCGTCGGGGTCCTTCGGCGCGCTCCAACGGAACGCGAAGTCGGTGCCCTCGGCCTGGCCGCCATCGGGCGGATAGACCGCCCCCGGGGCCTCCGGCGGCTTGCTGGTGGATCGCTCGACCCACTCGTGCGTGATCCGCACATTCCGCTCCCCGGCTGACGCGTCGGAGTAGGTGAAGCTGTTCTCTCCGACCGTCATCTCGGGGAGTGCGAGCAGGGCCATCTGCAGGTCGTTGATGACCGCCAGTCGCTTCAACTTGGCTCCGGCGGGCAGTTCGCAACGCAGTTGGTACTGGTAGTACGGATTGCCTTCCAGCGGAAAGAACTTGTCGAAGTTGCTGCCCGCGATGTCCGTCCATTGTTTGCCATCGGACGACACGGCGAACTTCGCCCCGCTGGCGTCCGTTTCGAGATGCCCGCCGACGAAGGGATAGGGACTGGCGATCTTCCACACGACCGTGCCCGTCTTGCCGTTTTCCGCCGCAAGGCCCTCGGGGCCGGACGCGACGTTCTCAACCTTCATCGCGCCCTTCTTCCACACCTCGCCGCTGAAATCCGGCCGGTATTCCCACAGGCCGTTGCAGATGTTGTCCGGGTAGAGGAACTCGCCGGGCCGCATGTGTTTGGCCGGCTTCAAGTGTCCCCAGCGCCAGACGATCGCCTCGCCCGGGCGAAGGGTCATCGTCATGGTCGTGTCCTCCTTGCACGCCCGGCTCCCCTTGATCGGCTCTTCGCTCACGAACATCGCTGCCGCGCGCTCGTCGCGCATACGGTTGTCGTCGACCAGGATGCCCATCGTGTGCGTCCGCTTCACCAGATCGTGGTCGCGGGCCAACTGCCGGTCGCTCGCCAGCGTTTCGTTGTCCCGCAGGAGGTAGATCATGCCCAAGTCACCGTCCATCACGTGCCAGTCGCCCGCGTAATGGACCTGTGCGATGGCGTGGCCCACAAGCCGGACGGGGGCTCCCTTCAGTCCCACCTGCTTCCACAGGCCGCCCATCATCATGGCATCCTTCCCGCACGGGTTGAGGCCGTAGATGTTGAACACCTTCACCGGATCGCCGAGATCCTCGCCGCCGGCCGAGGAGTGGTACCGGTGCTGGATCTGCTGGCGCCAGAGGGCCATCGCTTTCTCGCCGTCACTCATTCCGGGGGTGACCGCCGAGGCCACGATCTCCTTGATGTTGCGGAAGTTGCTCCGCCCGTTGGAGAGCCAGGGATCGACGATGTTGGTCTGGCCCACATTCTCCATCCGCACGGCGCGGTTCGACTGCCAGGTCTGCTCGATGGCCCCTTCTCGGTTCATGCCGCAGCCCATCGGCGACCGGCAGTTCGTGCCGTCCATCGTGCCGCCGTGTACCACGGTGTACTTGTGCTCCGCGGTGCCGATCTTCTCGACATGCCTCTTGGTCACATCGCTCGGGTGGGCCTTCGAGGCCCAAGGCTCCAGCGCGGGGTCCGCGCAGGGAGCCGTCAAAAGAACCACCGGTACGAGCGCTGTGAACATGGTTGTTTCTCCTCGGTATGAGGGAGGACGTCTGCGGTCATCGTAATTCTGGCACGGGATGATCCGGTGGACCGAGACGAACCATCTCAGCCTCTTGCACCCGGCTGAACCGTGGCGAGTCGGTGACGGTGCGCATGATCGGGTTCCACGGCCGTGTTTGCAACCATCAAAGCGAAGGCGGTGGTTTCACCCGCGTCCGCCGATTAGACTGCGCGTGAGATAACCAACCACTGTTGTGGAGCCTGCCATGCGGAACTGGCTCGGCCTGCTGCTCCTCTTGGTCATTACTTGCGCCGTGGCCCTCACGGCGCGCACCCAGCCGACACCCGCACCACAGGCTCGATCCACGGCTCCTGAGTACGACGAGAAGGGCGACTTGAAGCGCCCGACGGACTTCCGGACGTGGGTGTTCGTCGGCGCCAACATCGGCGTGCGGTATCACAAGGAACTGCCGGACACCAAACCGCGGGAACAAGATCGCCCCAGGAACGACAAGCCCGGGGAGTTCCACAACGTGTACATCCGACCGGAGGCCTACGAGCACTACCTCAAGACCGGCAAGTTCCCGGACCTGACCGTGTTGGTAATGGAAGTCTTCGAGGCCAAGGAGCGAGACGCGAAGGGCATCGTCTCCGGCGGCTTCTTTCCCGGAGCGCAGCGTCGGGTCGAGGTGGCGGTGAAGCACGGCAAGCGCCCCGACGGCTCGAAGACGGACTGGGCGTACTACGACTTCGACAAGCCGACGAAGGCGACGGTCTCGGCGTTCCGTGACGCAGCCTGTTACGACTGTCACCTCAAACACGCCGACGTGGATAACGTCTGGGTCCAGTTCTACCCGACACTCCGCGACCGAGCGAATAAACCCTGACGCCCGAATGCGTCTTCAGACTGCTCAGACTGGCATGAGCCTCGCTGTGGCGACGGCATCTCAGTTGATCACGCGGAGGAAGCATGAACCGTGCATTGCTGGCGATGGTTGCCGTGATCCTCGCTGTGGGATCGGCACCGGGCGCGGAACTGGAAGCGGGAGCGGCGAAGGCCGACATCACGCCGCCGATCGGCTTCCCCATGTGGGGTTACGCCGCACGCCACGACAAACCGAGCGTTGGCGTTCTCGACTCCCTGTTCGCTCGCGCACTCGTGCTCCAAGCGGGCGAAGCGAAGATCGCGCTCGTCGGCCTCGATCTCGGGCGCGCGCCGACCCGCGATTCCATGCAGCGAATCCGGGACGCACTCAAGAAGGACGGTTTCACGGAACTGTTCCTCGTCGCGTCGCATACACATCACGGCCCGATTCTCGAACTCGACACCTGGCCCAAGCCCGAGAAGCCCTACACCCGCGAACTGGAAGAGAAGCTCATCGCCGTCATCAAGAAAGCCGACGCGGCCCGCGTGCCCGCGCGCTTCGGCGTGGGCTCGGCTGAAACCAAGCTCAACCGCAATCGTCAATCGAAGAGAGCCGACAAGCCGACCGATGCAGAACTGCTCGTCTTGCGTGTCGAGGACATGAAGGGCAAGCCGATCGCTCACGCGGTGAACTTCGCCGCACACCCCACGATGCACCCGACGGAACTGATGAAGTTCTCGGCGGATTATCCCGGCGCGATGGCCAAGCACGTCGAAACCGAAACCGGCGTGCCGTGCCTGTTCTTGCAGGGCGCTTCCGGCGATCTCTCGGCGAACCCGCCCGAGGGCATCAAGGGGCCCGACGAATTCGGCAAGCGACTCGGCGAGGACGTATTGAAACTCGCCGCGACCATCAAAATGACGAACCGCAAGGACAAGGAACCGTCGCTGCTCGCGGCCCGCGAGGAACTGAAGTTCTCCTGCGTCGTGGACGTCTCGAATGACGCGATCAAGTTCGTGTTGGGGAAGGCGTTCTTCCCGGAACTGATCGGCTTCTTCGAAAAGGAGTACAAGGACGGGGTGCGGCCGACGGTCACGGTGGGGTTGCTCGACACCACGCTCGGTTTCGTCGGTATTTCGGGGGAACCGTTCTGCGAACACGCGATGACGCTGCGCCGCCGTGCACGGTTGCCCTACTTGTTCGTGATGGGTTATTGCAACGACTACCACCAGTATTTTCCGACGATCCAGGCCGCGGCCGAGGGCGGCTACGGCACAGCTCCGCCAATCGCCGTCGCCGAACTCGGAACCGGCGAGCGCCTCACCGACAAGGCGCTCATCAAGCTGTATCAGCTCCGCGGCAAGTTGCCGGATGGGAAGTGAGTCATCTGAGAATCCTGAACCGGTGTCCACGCCGGTCGATGTCGGGGCGAACGTCTCTCGGCAGGTGCTTCTTTGCCCCGTGTGGGTTCACTTGGATCCCTCAAACGCCACCGCGCCCAACCGTCAGCACACTCACTGGCTTGATGCCGCGGGCATTGACGTGTGCAGTCCCTGTGCGCAGGTAGCAATCTTTTTTCCGTCTCGCCCAGAACCTCCCGCGCGAGCGGCAACACCAGGCTACGCCCACGGGCGGCCGTTGGGTCTGAGGGGATGCAGCGTTCCGCTGGAGACGTACTTCCTCGGCACCCATCAGCCGCACTGGCGCGGACGGAATTCCCGCGCTTCCTCTCACGGCGCATGGAACATCGCGTGACGCTGCCGCGGACCATCGGCCCGTGGACGCTTGGTTTCCGGCGGATTCACAGAGCTTTCGCTTCACGGCCGGTGGACGGTCACGGCGGGTGCGTACATCGCTGGGTGCGCCGGTACGCGGTGAGATCGGGAAGCAGGTCTGGGCCGCTCCGATGGACTCCATGTGCGAACCGCAGATCCGGTCGAGGCCAACGTCAGACCTAGCTGAACAACTCGTGGATCGGCTCGCCCGTGGTGATCGGACGCGCCCCCACTTTGGAATCGAGCGGCACCCCCAGCGCATGATAGAGGGTAGCGCCGAGGACCTGCGGTGGGACCGGCTGGTCCTTCACGTAAGCGCCGATCTTGTCGGACGCACCATAGACGCCCCCGCCGATGCCGGCACCCGCCAGCACTGCGGAGAAGCAGGCCGGCCAGTGGCTCCGGCCGGATATGCCGTTATTGGTTTCGATCTTGGGAGTCCGCCCGAACTCGCCGACCACGACCACCAGCGTGTTCTTCAGCAGACCGCGCACGTGCAGATCTTCCAGAAGGGCGGACAGCGCTTCATCGAGTCGCGGCAGCGCCCAGCCCAGTCCGTAGGATCCGTTGCCGAAGATATTCCCCTGGCCCATCCCGCCACCGTGCATGTCCCAGGTAAAACTCGCGGCCCCACCCTGGGAACCCTCGCCCGGAGCGAAACCGCACCAGCCATTGACGCTCACAAAGCCCACCCCGGACTCCACCAACCGGCGGGCCATGAGCAGATATTGCCCGAGGGGATGGCGACCATAACGGTCACGCACCTTCGCGGGCTCCTGCTGTAGGTCAAAGGGTAGCCGGCCGTTCGGCCCGGTCGCCAGGTCCACGGCACGTTGCCGTACCTCGTCCCAGCCGGTTGCCGCACGGTAGCCTGTTGTGCTGTTCAGCGACGGCTCGAGTCGACCAAGCAACTCTTCACGCTCGAGAGTCCTCCGCGGCGACGTGCTTGCAACCGAATCCAACTCGGACAGTTGGAAATTCGGCATCGCCGGGTGATTCGTGGAGTTGCCGACGAAGAAAGGAGCGTAGGGCCGTCCCAGGAAGCCGCCCTGTGAGATGAAAGGCGAGCAGAAAACCGTCGTATTGCCGTCGCAGCGATGCAGCCAGACATTCGGAGTCATGACGCGCTTGGATGGCCGCAGTTTGGCCATCACCGAGCCGTAACAAGGCGCGTCGTCCGGGGCTTTTGCCTGTCCGGTCAGGCAGTTGTGCATCGCGTCCGGGTGGTTGCGGATCGACGCGGTGTGCGTCATCGAACGAATGATGCTGTAGTGCTGGCTCATCTTGGACAGGCGCGGCATCAACTCGTTGATGTGCACACCGGGCACCGAGGTGGCAATCGGCTTGTATGGACCGCGGACTTCCACCGGTGCCTGCGGTTTCATGTCCCAGATATCGACGTGTGAGGGGCCACCCCCCATCACGATGAAGATGCAGGACTTCTCGGATGCGGATGCCTGCGCTCTGGGTTCGCGAGCACGTGCGGGTAATCCCGGATCACTCGCGCGCAGCGCACTCGGGAGGCCCAACCCGAGCGTGCTGAGTCCGCCCACGTGAAGCAACTGCCGGCGGGTGAGTTTACTGGACGCCGAATGCCCTTCGAAACCCAGAGGCATGTGTAACATGAGACTCTCCCAGGTAGGCGGAAAGGCAGCGCAGGCAGATACGTGGCGCGTCCGTGGAATACGAACAAATATCTTGTACCACCTCGAACCCCGATTGTCATGCAGTATCCGACTGACCCGTGAAGCCACCTCAGAGCTTAGCTGCCGTTCTCAGTTGATCTCGACGACCCTCACGTCGTCGCGGTGGGCCTTGAGAACCTCCGGTTCCGTCTCGTTTCCGTCCCCGACCGGCCAGTCGGCCAGGCACACGCGGGCCTCGTGAGCGAACACGTTGAGGACGTGGATCGCGTCGCCGTCGGCGCGGGCATGTCATCTGCGTACCTTCGGAACTCACGGATCGCGTACTTGAAGTCGGACAACTCCGAAGCCGGCTTGCCGTCCGCGTCGTTCGGGTAGTACTCCTGCGCGTGTTTCCAGAACCGCAATCACAACTCGTTGACGGTGAGATCGACCGGCGCCTCGGTGCTGGAGCGCCCGGCCGCGAGGTTCGTGAGCACGCGCTGGTACTCTTCCTTGCTCTCAGGGGAATCGTACTTTCCCAACGTCATTTCCTTGCGGACGCCATTCTGGGAAACCGTGACGATCGCTTGACCGGATTGTTTGTGAAGACGGTAGGCGGGGATGAGCTTCTTCGGGCGGGGCATGCAACACGCTCCTGGGTTTTTGCGGAATCTTCCGCAGAACTCAAGGGTTCGCGCCACACGCCAGACCACCAGGCGGTAAGCTTTAACAGCTTGGCAGAAAGGCTTTGAGCAGAGTGGGCGATAC
>SXGT01273962.1_pt1 | contig 19392 bp, 13 predicted proteins | sample 3176221 | NCBI WGS metagenome assembly SXGT01 (sample SAMN11356862, study PRJNA531348) | freshwater metagenome | isolation source: freshwater sample F1-120 | place: China: Fuxian Lake, Yuxi | collected 2017-12-25
ACAAACGGCAACACACCCTGTAAACTCATGCCCGGCCTCCCTGCGGCGTTGAAGTGCTGATGTCACAACACCTTCTACGCCCTCGCGGGCCGCTTCATTGGATACGCATGAATAATGTGGGCTAGCGCCTTGCGGCTCACGTGGCACCGAAATCAACACGAATGGCGGAGAGCCTGAAAACAAAACGGCCCGTCGAATCAGAGGATTCGGCGGGCCGAGTGTTTTGAGAAACGGATTGCTCCGCTCTGCTATTCGAGAATCTTGGAAGTGCTCTCGACGATTGCCTTGACGCCGTCTTTGTCGAGCTTGCCCTTGGCGAAGGCGTGATTGACCACGACCTTCCTGCCGAGCCAATGCAAGACCGTGACTTCCGCGTCTTCGGCGATCTTGTAGTTGGGTGGGCCGGCCACTCCGTCGAAGATGGTCAGCGGCAGATTGGCGTCTTTGCCTGTCTTGATGCCGGCCTTCTCCGCAAGTGCGTTGAGCTTAGCTTCATCTCCGTCCGCGTCATTGCTGAGCAGGATCACGAAGGAAGCCATCTTCTTGTCAGCGTTCTTGGCGACTTGTTCGTCGATTTGTTTGACCAAACTGGTCAATTCGTCCGTGACGGATCTGGCGAAGATCGCGACCACCGGACGAGCACCGTACCTTCAGCGATAGCAGAGCGATTTGTCCTTGTTCGGGCCGGTGACGTCGCGGACGTTGAATACGCCTGCGGCATCGCCGACTTGCAGACCGGACTTCAGCTCTGCCGCCATCAAGCTCGCTGTTGCGATCAGCAACGCGAGTGCGGGGGCAAAGAACCGTTTCATCAGAGCACTCTCCTTCAATTGAGGAACAACAGAACGCCAGCCGCACGCGCGGCTGGCTGAAAGTAGCCTGACTCTCCGAGTCGGGAGTCAGCATGGGAACGTACCCGACTCAGAGAGTCGGGCAACAGGGCAGATTACTTTTTCGGCGCGGCAGCGACTCCAAGTTCCTTCAGCTTGGCGGCGATGTGCTCGCCGTGCATCTCGGTTTTTACTTCTCGGTCGATGTGGGCGATCTTGCCGTCCTTGCCGATGTAGAACGTGACTCGCTTGGCGTTTCCTTTGTCGTCGGCGACCAGCCCGTATTCTTTGGCGGTCTTCCGGGACGGGTCGCTGAGGATCGGATAGTCGAGATCCAGCGACTTGGCGAACGCAGCGTTGCCTTTTTCTCCTTCGACTTCATCGCACGAGGCGGTGAAGTAGGCGACATCGTACTGGCGGATCAGCTTCCCATGCTCGCGCATCGACTTGCACTCTTTGGTGCAACCGCCGGTGAAGGCTTTCGGGAACCAAGCGACCACGACCGCTTGTTTGCCTTTGAAGCTCGACAGCTTGTAGGTCTTGCCGTCACTGGCTTTCAGCTCAAAGTCGGGCGCGTCGGCACCGACTTTCAATTCCTCGGACTGAGCGATCGAAGCGGTCATCATGAGTGCCACCGATAGGAAAGGGACGAAAGAAGATTTCCAAGACATAGCATTCTCCTCAGAGGAAGGAACAAATAGCGAACCGAACATCGGCACGCCGGGGCGATCTGTTGGCGAGCGTCCTGGCCTTTAAATGCAAACAGACCAGGCCGAGTTACGGCCACGAATAAGCAGCCATCGAGCGACAGGGAGAGATTTCGTCGCGAGTTCACGGGCGGGACTCCTGTGCGATGGGCAACCCCATACGCGGACGAGACTCTATCGAGGCTCTTTCTCCGGAAACAAGCAACGGGTTCGATCTAGCTGGGACAGCGCAATGACCGTGCGGAATCAGAGTCGATGACGAACGGTCGAGACGAAGTCAGCCGGAACGCGCGAGTGTGCGGTTTTTCTCGACTCGAACCGGATGCCCAAGAAAGACAGTCGTAATGGCTTAGTCTTGCTTGTGCTTCGGATGAGTCAATCAACGTGCAAGAACTCGTTGCTGCCGATCAGCGTGCGGAGGTATGCGGCGAGCGAGCGAGCTTCGACGTTGTCCATTTTCACCGCCGCCAGTTCCGTTCGATAGGCCGCCAGGAATTCGGTTGCCTCGGAACGTTCGGTCTCCAACGGCGAGCGACCAAATGCACGCCGCCACGCTCGTTCGATCCGCTGGGATTCATCGATATTGGACGACAGCAGTCGTGCCGCCCACTTCTCGGCTTTGATGTGAACGAACGGGTCGTTGAGAAAGAACAACGCCTGAGTCGGCACCGTCGTCCCCAGACGCTCGGCCGTTGTGGCATTGGGGTCCGCTCCGTCAAACAGTGCCAGGAACGGATGCCGCTTAAGTCGCTGCGTCATGAGATACACGCTCCGCTTGTTGTGGTCGTAGACCGCGCTGAATGGCCCGTGCTGTGAGTAGCCCCAACTGATTGGCGTCGGAAAGGGATGCTCTTGTGCGGGAGACAAATCCAGCTCGCCGCTCACCGCGAGGATCGCGTCGCGGATCTCTTCAGCACTCAGGCGGCGACGCGGAAATGAATTGTAAAGATCATTCCCATCATTCCTATTCGTCCCATCTGTCGCTGGCGCGACTGCGGCTTGCTGATACGTCGCGCTGAGCATCATCAGCCGGTGCATCGCTTTGACCGACCAGCCGCTCTTGATGAACTCCGTCGCGAGGTGATCGAGCAACTCCGGATGCGTCGGTGCCAGACCACGTACGCCGAAGTCATTGGGCGTCGTTACCAGTCCTCGCCCGAAGTGATACTGCCAGATGCGATTGACCATCACGCGGGCCGTCAGCGGGTTGTCGGGCCGAGTCAACCACTGTGCCAACTCCAGCCGACCGCTGCCCGATGTCTCAGTCGGCAGCGAACTTCCTCCGAGCACTTTGATGAAGCCGCGTGGGACTTCCACACCGAGCTGATCCGGTTCACCACGCATCTGCATCCGCACGTTGTGAGGCGTCCCTTCCGCCATGCCGTAGGTCATCGCGAATGGCCCCTCGGCCAGCAGCTTGTTGAGTTCCTGTTTCGAGAGATCCGCGTTCGCCTGGCGGGAGACGAGTTGTTGGCGCAACTCGGTTACTCTGGCTCGCCGTGATTCGCGAGTGGTCTTCGCCGGCTCAACCGGAGCCGCATCCAACGCCGGCAATGCTGTTGCCGAGATCACAAAGTTGTCGGCGTCGAGCGACGGACGCACGCCGCCGATATGGCCGTAGCTGTCGATAAACGAGTAGTCGATCGCCCCATCCCAACCGGTTGCCAATTGGCCGGAGAACTCTGTCTTCTTCGCACGCGACGTGAGCAAGCCGGTGTAGCTCTTGGCTTTCAGATTGAGCGTCAGTTGGACCTGATACCACTCGCCGATGACCAGCGGGCAGACGGCTTCGCGAGCGTCAGCGCTACGACGAAAGAACTCATGTCCGTTGAAGAACAGCTCGACCGCGGCCGAGTTGCCGGGGCCGTGTCCCAGGTAGTAACGCCACGAACCGTTCCCCCCCGCGTCCTTGTTCGCACAGCGGAAATCAAAGCTCACGAACAGGCGACCGTCCTGATCCGGCTTCACGTTTGGCAGCGTCAGTCCGAAGCCGTCGTACTCGCCGCGATTCGGCATGTGAATTCCTAGCTCGCCGAGCGGGTAGAGGTTGCGAAAGATGCTCTGCGAATTGGCTGAGAGCTTCACAACGCTGTTCGGACCAGGATTCCAGGGACTCGCCGGCGGTGTGTCTTTCGTCTGCAACTCGAAATCGCCGTCGATTCCTGTGAGCTCCTCCAGCTCCTTCGTGAGCAGGGCCGGATCAATTCCGTTGGCCAAGGCAGCGGCCGGAGGCAGTTCGGTGGAGACCGGCGCGATCGGCGATTCCTGTACGCCGAGGTTGTCGAATTCAATCGCCGGAAGCTGCGTGTCCTTCTGGCCGAGCGAATCCAGCACCACGAAGTCGATCGTGCCTGTCCAACTGGGCGAAAGTTGTTTTCCCGAGAACTCGGTCGAGCTTCCCGGCATGCCGACTTTGCCTGAGACCGTTTGGTTCTTCAGATCGAGGTCCAGTTGCAGGTTGTGCCATTGGTTGGGTTTCAACACCGCGACACTTTCAATGGCGTCGCCGATCCGCAGTGAGGCCGACTCCGAAGAGATGAGGACTTCGACGGCTGCTGAGTCCGGCAAGGCTCCGATGCGGAAACGATGCAATCCTTTCGCATTCGCATCGGGGACAGCAACACGGAAGTCGAGGTTCACGTGCAGCGTTTCGCAGTTGTCTCGCGAACGGCGCGGGTAAAGAGCTTGAGCAATCCGATACTCCCCGGCCCCGGTCGGGACGCTCGCGCCGACTTTGCCACGCGGGTAGAAATTCTTGAACGGGCTTTGCGCTCCGTTCGTGATGGCGATCTTCCCCTGATAAAGCCACGGTGGAACGAGCACGCCGTTGCTCCCTCCCGCTGCGGGAGCCTGCATCTCGAAGTCGCCGTCGAGGTCATTGAGAGAACGCAGGATCGCGGCCGGCACCGGCTGCTTTTGCCTTTCGAGGCTGGCCGCGATCGAGGCCACCCGCGCGTCGAACTCGCGCCACTTCGGTTGCGATTCGCTCGGCGGCAGCAGCGGCAGCATCGAACGGACCTTTTGTTTTTGTTCCGAACCAGGGAACGAGTAGCGGCTGCTGTCGAAGATGCCATAGAGCGCGTAGTAGTCCTGCATCGAGACCGCATCGAACTTGTGATCGTGGCATCGCGCGCAACCGAGGCTCAGGCCGAGCACCGTTTGCCCCAGCGTGTCGATCGTGTCTTGAATGGTCAGGTGGTGATAGTTCTCCGAGTCGAACCCAAACCGCCGCGAGATGGCCAAATAGCCGGTAGCCGTGGCTAGTTCGGCGTAGCGCTCACGGAGTGTTTGCTTTGGCGAGCGGGGCGGCGTCAGCCCCCCGGTCTTCTCATTCGTGAGCGGCACGGCGCTAGCCGCCGTTGACGGATCTATCGCGTCAGACGATCCGGCGGCTAGCGCCGTACCGCTCAGTCCAGCGAGCACATCCCCGGCGATTTGTTCTCGCAGGAATTCGTCGTAGGGCTTGTCGTTGTTGAAGGCGTCGATGACGTAGTTGCGATATCGCCATGCGAGCGGCACCGGATAGTCCGCCGTCTCACCCGCCGTGTCGGCATAGCGCACGACATCGAGCCAGTGCCGACCCCAACGCTCGCCATACGCGGGAGACTTGAGAAGTCGATCGACGAGTGACTCAAACGCTTGCGGTGAGACGTCCTGCTCGAACGCCTGAACCTCTTCGGGCGTCGGTGGCAATCCCGTCAGATCAAACCTCGCTCGGCGAATCAGTGTGAGCTTGTCGGCCATCACGGCGGGACGAAGTCCGGCCGCTTCTTGTTTAGCTTTGATGAAAGGATCAATGCTGCTCTTCAACCACGCTTTGTCCTGAACGACTGGCGGTGCGACATCTCGTATTGGCTCGAAGGCCCAATGCTTCGCGGATTCAAACTTTGCGGACTTGGCGGGCCAAACCGCCCCCGCTTTGATCCATGTGATGAAGTCCGCGACTTGATCAGCTCGCAGAGCTTTGTTTTTTTCAGGCGGCATCGCCGAGACATCCGGCTGCCGCTGAATCGCCTTAATCAGCAGACTCTCTTCCGGCTTGCCCGGCACGATCGCCGCTCCGGAGTCACCCCCTTTGAGCAGTCCCTCGCGCGAGTCGATTCGCAATTCTCCGGACGTCTTCGTGCCGCCGTGACAACGAAAGCACGTGCCGACCAGAACCGGCCGAATCTTGGCCTCAAAGAAGTCTTCGCGCTCATCCGCGTGAGCCGAGTTGTCGCTCATCGTCAGCAGGCTCATCGCCAGCAGCACGCCAGCGCAGGTCAGTCGATTCATCGCACTCGCTCCAGGGGCCATTCAAAACTGCTCCATGTTATTCACAACTCGTCAGCGTTCGACAATCAAGTCCGCCCAAATAATCTTCCCCGACGAAGGCAAGCCGCGGAGCGAATTGCTCTAATTCGACGAGACTTCGGTACGCTTTGGAAAGGAACCCTGAATGATCATCGACACGTTGGACAACGCGGCTCGTTACTTCGTGCATGGCGACCGGATCGCGACGGCGCTGAAGTATCTGAGAGACAACGATTGCACCAAACTGCCCGTGGGAAAAATCCCCATTCAAGGCGAGCAGATTTACGCGCTCGTGCAGGACAACACGACCAAGACTCGTGACCAAGGAGTCTGGGAGGCGCATCGCAAATACATCGACGTGCAATTCGTGGCCGCCGGTGTCGAGGAGATGGGCTACGCCAACATCCAGACGCTGACGATCAAGAAGCCGTACGATGAGCAGGCCGATTTCGCGCTGTTCACTGGCAGCGGCAGTTTCGTCACGGTCCCCGCCGGAAGCTTCACGATCTTCTTTCCAAAAGATGGCCACATTCCAGGCTCCGCCGTCGATGGCCAACCAGCGGCCGTTCGCAAAGTCGTCGTGAAGGTCGCGGTGTAGATCAGCACGTCAATCAACAAACCGACGGGCACCTCATGAGAGTCTTCCTCGCCATTGCGTGCTTGGTCGCTTGCTTGCCGCTGAGCGGTTGCTCGCCAGCGGCATCGTCGAATGTCAGTACGAGCGAGAGTCCGTCAAAGTCGTCCCCTAGAACTCCCGATGTGATCGTCGTTGGTGCTGGCATTTCCGGATTGTCGGCCGCGCTCGATCTCGGGCGAGGCGGAGCGAAGGTCACGGTGATCGACATGTCGTCCGTCTTCGGCGGGCATGCGGTCATGTCGCAAGGAAGTGTGAGCATCGTGGCAACGCCGACTCAAGAACGAGCCGGCATTAAAGACTCTCCAGACTTGGCCTTCCAGGATTTTCATCGCTGGGGCGAAGACCCGGACACCGATTGGGTGCGCTACTACGTCGATCACTCGCGACAAGACATCTACGACTGGCTGGACGAACTGGGGGTGCGATTCGCGGAAGTAGTGTCGTCCTCCGGCAACTCGGTCCCTCGCGAGCATCAACCCGTGGGGCGCGGCATTGGACTGGTTACGCCGATCTATCGCGCCTGTTTGGAACTGGGGCACATCGACTTCGTCTGGAACAGCAAGGTTGAGAAGTTGCTCACGCAGGATGGACGAGTCGTCGGCGTATTGCTGCGCGACATGCGAACCGGCGACGAACGCGAACTGCGCGGCAAGGCGGTCGTGCTGGCGACCGGCGGGTTTCAAAGTAATCTCGACATGGTCCGCGAATTCTGGCCCGCCGAGTTTCGCTTTCCAGAACGCATCCTCGCTGGCTCCGGCAGGAATTCGATTGGCATCGGACATCAGATGGCTCAGGCTGTCGGTGGCGAACTGGTCCACATGGACTATCAATGGAATTACTTCACCGGCCTGCCCGACCCGCGCTATCCCGGCACCAATCGTGGCCTGAACGCGACCAACTTGTACGGCATCCTGGTGAACGCCGAAGGGAAGCAGTTCGCCAACTTCCACGGTTGGGCCAAGGAGGTCATGCCGATCCTGCTCAAGCAAAAGGACGCGACCTGCTGGTGCATCTTCGACGAAGCGGGCAAGCCGTTCTTCAGCGTCTCTGGTTCAGATTGGGGCGACTTCAAGAAGGTCGAAAAGCTCATCTTTCAGAACCCGGATTTGATAAAGAAGGCAGACACGCTCGAAGAGTTGGCCAAGCTTTCCGGACTCCCCGTGAAGAACGTTGTCGAGACGGTGGCTCGTTACAACGACTTGGTCCAGCAAGGTGAGGACAAAGACTTCGGCCGATTCGGTCCCGGCAAGCCGGAGTTCTCGAACAAGGCATCACCGACGATCGCGAAGCCGCCGTTCTACGCGATGCAGACATTTCCGCTGACACGCAAAAGCATGGGAGGCGTGGCGATCGACTTGCAGTGCCGAGTCCTCGACAAGCGGAAGAAAGCGATCCCCGGCCTGTACGCCGTCGGCGAGTTGACCGGCCTCGCGGGCATCAACGGCAAGGCCGCATTGGAGGGGACATTCCTGGGACCGTGCATCGTCACCGGCCGAGTTGCGGCACGCTCGCTGCTGAAGGAGCTCGAAATTCCCGCTCGGCCCGACGTGCCCAAAGAGTCGCGATGCGCGACTTGCCACAACATCCCGGCGTTACTTTCGCAGACTCGCGAGGGATTCTGGCACTTCGACAAAGTTCACCGCGCGACCCAGGACCGTAGCCTCGATTGCCGGCATTGCCACAGCGAGTTGACCCCCTATCGAGCCGACGACCATCGCATCAACCGCCAGTCGTTGACCGCTAGTTGCGTCTTGTGTCACGTCGCGCAGGAGTAATCTCAAAGAGAGGACTTCATGAGCGTCACTCATCACTGGCGCAAGGAACCGGGCGCGCGGCTGCAAGGTTCGCGGGCATTGGATCACTCGAAGGTCCAAGCCCCGTGCATCGTGCGCGTGCCAAGTGGCGGGTTCCGACTTTTCTACACCGGCGTGGGGCCAGCGAAACCGTTTCCGGCATGTCAGGGCTACATTCTCAGCGCGGTTTCCGATGACGGGTTGGTCTTTCGCACGGAGCCTGGCATTCGACTGGCACCGCAGCCGGCGCTGCCGCACATGTCGCTGCGAGTGCTCGCGCCGACAATCACCCCATGCGACACGAACCGGTGGCGAATGTATTTCGAGTCGCGTGGCCCGGCCGATCGGCCGACCGTGATTTGCAGCGCGGTGTCCTCGGACCTTCTGCATTGGGAACTCGAGGGCGGCATTCGGTTGCAGAACCTCGGCGGTGTCGGCGGGCCGAGGTATGTGCGACTGCCGGATGGACGCGGCCGGCTGTATTGCTGCTGCTCGAAGTTCGGTCTTGGCGGGATAGCGAGCGGTCAGCGAATTTCGACGCGCGTTCTCAGCGCGATCACCTCCGACGGCCTGCACTTTGAGTTCGAGCCGGGCGATCGCCTACGAGACAAGCAGACGGATTACGACACAGCAGGAATCACCGCTGCGGAAGTCATCCCGCCAACCGCTGCCGGCGACCGTTGGACGATGTTCTTCTCGGCCTGGCAGGACGTGCCGCCGGGAACCCAGGTGCCGCTGCACCCAAGCCACGATGCCAACGCCGTGGCGAAAGGAACGAGCGATGACTTCGCGGCCGCTTCGATCGCTTCCGATCTGTCCGGCTACAGGTCACGGATCTACGCAGCCCATTCGATTGATGGATTGATCTGGGAGCGAGGCGCGTGCGTGATCGAAGGACTCGGATACGGAGGCGCGGGGCTGGATGCCGTTCACGCGGAGGACATGTCGCTCCTCCAAATCGGCCCGAACGAATATCGGATGTACTACGCCGCCTGTGACAAGGACGGAAACTGGCGCATCGTCAGTGCCACAAATTGGCCTGGAGCTGTCTTCGGGTGAAGCATGTCGCGATCGTCCGCTCTCCGCAGGACAAGCTCGGTGAGGAGCAGTCCGGAAGGCCGGTTGCACTCTATTCAGATGGTTTCTCATCATCAGGCACCGATGTCGTCGGAGCCGGTTCCGTCGCCTCCGCACTCACCGGCAGCAGCTTGGCATCCGGGTCCACGAGTTCGATCTCCGCGGTAGCTCGCAGACCGGCGAGAAACGCCAGTTGTTGTTTGGTGTCGTCGCCTGCGAGTCGTCTTAGAACCAACATTGGGAAAGTCACCAGATCGCGGTAATGATCTCGGCTGATCCCACGCTCCTTTTCGAGCATCGAGTACCACTGGTCGATTGGGAGTTTGAACTTCGACGCCCGCTGCAAAACTTCGGCGTCGATCTCTTTGCTGCCGATGTCGAGCTTCGCGTTCTTCGCCGCTTGCTTCAGGAGCAGGAGATTGACCGCCCCGTCGAGTTCCTTGAGAGGCGATCCCCACCGAACCAAGTCGCGATAACTGATGACCTCGCCATTGACGATCGCGACCGCTTCGGCGGGTGGCCTGGTTTGGAATGCCGATGACTCCCACTCCGCGTTGTGTAAAGGAATCTGCGCGGGGATCAGCCGCCGATGAGTCTCGGTGTTCGCTGGTTTCGCATCGACGTTTTGCTTGGGTATCGCGGACTGTTCGCGGCCGAGACGTTGAATCAACTCACGGACATCCTGGCGCAGCTCTCGAATCTCGTCGCGAAGCTGTTCGAGTTGCTCGGACTTTGGGGAGTGTCCGGGGCCATCCTTGAGTGGCCGCACTCTCTGCGGCTCGGTGACTTTTGATTCGGCGAGCGAGGCGGCGTCAGCCGCAATCCCATTCCTTGTCGCAGGGCGCGTGGCTCTGGAGCCGAAGTCGCGAGACTTCGGTCCGAACTCTCACGAGTTCGGCTACCGATCGCCGCATCGACCTTCAGCCGATTGAGCACCTTCGGAAAGAACTGCTCGGCGAGTTCGACGATGCCGGTGGCGTCTTCGTCGGAAGCGACCGTCCCTTTGAGCATTACGGCGCTCGCGCCGATGGACGTGATCGCCACTTTCGCGGAGGGGAACTGCTGGCGGATGTGCAGCTCCAACTCGCGCGTGTCCGCTTTGACGAAGTATTCGGTCAGACGAGCTGGGCCGACCATGTCGCTGCCGACGGCGAGTTGGATCAGTCGTGCGGTGCCGATCTTTGTGGCGGTCGCTCGCCAAATGCCACCGCCGTCGTCGTCCAAGTAGTCAAAGCTGAGAGCACCGATCTCGTGATGTGCTCCCTCCTTGGCCGAGCCCATCAACGTGGCAACACCATACGCCATGAACGACTCGCCGACGGTGAGCTCCACCGGACGAGGCCGCAACTCGATGGGAATTTGGGCATAGAGTTCTTGAACCGGCCGACCGCTCATAAAGTCGGATGGAGAAATCATCGACACCGGAATGACAAACGTGCTCGACGATGAGCGGAGTCCGTCGAGGTAGTTCTCGACAACCGCGTTGAGTTTTGCGATCGCTTCAGGATGTTGAGCGAACGGGACCGAAACGGTGACTCGTCGCCCGACGCGATTGGGAAGTGGTTCAATGCGGGTGACTCGCTGTGAGTAGTTCGCGTCAAAGCTGAACGCCAACGCGGTCGTGTCCGCTTGCAGGCTCGTCTTTTCGATCGTCACCGGGATGGCGACGACTCGTTGTCCCACCTTGATGTCGGCGATCGGCCAGCGGTCTTCGACGGTGATCTCCAACTCTTTCGGCGTCGCCGGAGCCGTGGCCATTGGCGGAAGTCGTTTCTCGACTTCGCTGCTCACGATTTCATAGGGCGTGATCGTGACCAGCAGCGAGTCTTCGTTGTCCGACGTTTCGGGTCTCGCGTCCGACAAGCACAACGTCTGCCCCACGGAAAGCTCCGCGGCCGCTTTGACTCCGTACTTCTTCAACTCGTCGCCGGTGGAGCGTTTCTTGCGAAGCTCACCATGCGGATTGAAATAGACCGTCAGCAGCACTCGTCCCGCGTCCGTCACGGCGGGCTCGAGGGCAAACGTTGTGGCTAATGGCCGCACCTGTGAATTCCCCTCGCTTGTGCCGTTGCCGTTCACTTCAATGAGCCGCAGTTGAGGCGTCTTGCCTCCGTAGTCGAACGAGCCGCTGTGGCCTTCGACGACCGCCAGCTTCGGCTACGAAACCAATCGCACGGCGTTACCAAGCTTCTCAACCTCGTTCGCCGGAGCCAGCTCTTTGACCGTCCACGCCTTGACGTTGACCCGTTCGAGCTTCGACCCGCGCGAACTGCCAATCCAAGGTCGCAGGGCTTCGTCCAACGCTTGCCTCCGCTTCTCGACCCCTTGCTCCTTGGCCCAACCACTGTGCTCCTTGGCCCAACCACTGTGCTCCTTGGCCCAACCACTGTGATCGACCTCGTAGACTCGCACTTGGAAGAGGATCGTCTGCTCAACGTCCTGCTTTTCGCCGATGACTCCGTCGCGGGTCTTTGATTGCGCAGGTTTGGTTGGCGGTGTGGTCGCTTTCGTATCGCCAACAGCGACTCCCTCAATCGGCTTGCTGCTGGCGGGCGCATCGAATTGTTCGGCGAACTGCTCGACAACGTTCCTGTCTGGCGGAGCCACCGGCCTTCCGTTTGGTTTCTGAGCAACGGTTTGATTGTCGATGCAATGCCGGTCGGATCTGCACCAAACGAGTCACGTCTTGCTTGCCACTCTGTTGAGCGACCAGCAATTGCTCGCCGAGCTGCATTTGAGCCGTGAGTCGAAAACCCTGGCTGGAGATCAGTCGGATACCGGATTCACCGACCTCGGCTTTCGGTTCGAGTTCGCTGTTCTCGAAATCAAGGCCGAGTGCGATTCGGCCTTGGTCCATGAGCTTCGGCAGAATTTTCAACTTCAATCCAAACTCATGAAAAGCGATCGCCTCGGAATCGCCAGTTCGTGGAACGAAGATCGGCACTTCGCCGCCGCTGAGCAGGGTGGCTTCTCGACCGTTGGTGGCCACCAGACTTGGCTCGGCAATCGTCTTGAACGCGGACGACATATCGTGGCCATGCAGCGTCTTCGACACGGAACTGTTCTGCACGGCAAACGCTTTGGCCGGTGCCGTGAGCGGCGAAATCGACAGTTCCAATTCGGGGGGTTCGAGCTGGAGCCCGATCGGCAGCTTGGCCAGTCCATTGGCTCGGTAGAACGCAAACACGCCCGCGTCAGATTTCGTGATCTCTCGTAGCTTAGAGTGATCGACGTCCCAGACCTTCACGTCGAACCGGATCTGTTGCTGCGGTGACTCGAAGTACTCCACCGATGTTGCTTTCAAAGCACCGGTGGCACCTTCAACAACCACACGGTTATTCTCTGCGGAGATCTTGACTCCTCGCTTCAGCGGCAACTCCGGTGCGGGCCGCTCCTGCGGCGGGTCAGCTTTCAATGTCGCGGCGACCAATAACGCACCGACGATCCACAATGAAACCATCCTGAGTGACATGGCGATTCGTTTCCTTGGAATGCGGTGTTTCAGCACCGCTTTGGATCTTTCGTTTTTGATTCGGAACACTCATCGACGCTAATCACCACTAATCCGGGCACTTTGGATTTTCCGAATTAGCGAAGATCAGCGTCGATCAGTGTTCCTGTTTCTGGCGCTGGTCCCGTTTCATCCATCAACACTCGCCAACGTTCGACGAGCTGTCGTTTGCGGTCGCGGAGTTGTTCCACGGCATCGAGCCACTTCGGTTCGCTCTGCTGTTCGGCGAATCGTTCCGCGCGGTCCAGTTCGGTTCGCAGCGCCGTGAGTTCCGTTTCAATCTCGCGAATCACCTCCGTATCGTCCGCCTGCGGTAGATCAGAGAGCGGCCCGTGCGGAGCGTGGTCCTCGTGGAGGTCACTCCCTGATCCTCCAACGGCGGACGGTAGGGAAGCGGTCTGAGCATTCGGGAGCGGCAGCATCGCCGCTGACAGAACTGCCGCCCCGATCACCGAGCCGCTCAGCAGCCAGCGTCGTGATTGCTTGGCCCACGGATCGACGACCGGATCGGCCACGAGTCGTTCGATCCGAGTCCGCAGGCTCGACGGCGATCCGACTGCCGCGAGCGCATCCGCCAGCGAGACTCCCGTTACCCGATGTTCCGCCAACGCGGTCAAGCACCGAGCCAACGTCAGCCGCTCGACGCCCCGATCCACCGCCCACGAGTCGCACAAACATTCCGCCGCCGCAATCCACTCGCGCCGAGCGATCCGGTTCAGCGGCTGAAATCCCAACACCGTCGTGAGCACTCGCCCGATCTACAGCCACCACACATCCCCTCGCACGATATGCCCCAACTCGTGAGCCAACACCGCTCGCATTTCCTCGCGCGGTAAAGCCTCGCAACTCGGAGGCAACACAATCGTCGGCCGCCAAATCCCAAACGCCGCCGGCTCCGAGAAGCCAGGCACGATGAGCAATCGAGGTATCGTTCGTCGTTGCACGCCAACCGAATTGAAACCTGGCGAGCGGGGCGGCTACGTTCAACTCATGCAGCAGGTCAACCGCTCGACCACGATCAATGCGTCGAGCCTTCCGCAACCGCGAGCGAAACCACATCGAACGAACGAGCAACCACAACACGGAAATCGCCACCCAACTCATCAATGCTTGTGACACGAATGCCCAAACCGGCTGCCATGCCGCATCGCGAACTGTCGCGGCTGACGCTTGAGCAACCGGCACGTCATCGACCAGCGAGCGCTGTTGGGCCTCTTCGAGTGCTATGTGAGCTTCACTGGGGGATTCGTCGTTGAGGTTCTCAAACCGGATGACCGGCTCGAAGAACTGGTCGACGAGTTCCACCGTCGAACCAGATTCCACCACGTTTTGCGCGTCAACCGGTTCGGCGGCTTGTGGTTCGACATCGAAGACTTCCGCAGCGACCGGAACGTCCAACATCACATGGCCATCCATGTGATGTTGTGCCGTACCGCGACCGTCAGCGAGCGACCGAAGCTGGCCGCTCCCTGACGGTCGCGGTACGGATGCTGTTGGAGATTCAACGATCGTCGCCTGTCGCTCTGCGACAGGAATTGCTTGCGCGGAGCGAAAGCCGACGCTGGTCAACGCCGTCAGCACCGGCAACACGGCCGCGAGCTTCCACAACCGCTCGCGCACCACAGAACTGCCTGGCCGAGCGATCTTCATCAAGCACCATGCTGCAGCTAACAGCGCCGTCGAGTGCAGCCAATACGCGATCAAGAAGTCCGTCATCATTCGGCCCCCTTCAGTTCTTGTTCTTTCCTGCGAATCAGCCGCTTGATCTCAGCGAGGTCATCCGGCGAGACATCAACGCCATCCAGCAAGCAGCAGACGAGGTCGCCGACATCGCCGGCAAACAACCGTTCGGCGAGGTCGGTCAGCATTCGCCGTTTGACTTGATCCGGCTTGATGGCGGGCTTGTAGATGTTGACTCGCGCCTCGACACGATGAGTCAACTGCCCTTTCTGTTCCATTTTGGTGAGCATCGTGCCGACGGTCGTGTAAGCCAGCTCGCGATCCGGCAGCAGCGACTCGCGCACATGAGCGACCGTCGCCTCACCTTTCTCCCACAGCACCTGCATGATGGCCATTTGCAGATCGGCCAACCGATGCTTCTTGCTCATCGCGTCGTCTCCTCCTGAACGAAGTAGGTAGGACGGGCAAGAGTGCCCATCCTACATCTCTCCTACCGAAGTAGGAGTGAAGTCTACGAATCCGGTAGGAGACGTCAAGGCGACTTTACGGGCGAGCATTTCGAGCGTCTGCGCCCGGCGGCTTACGCGAAGATTTCGTGAGCCACGTTGCCGGCGACATCGGTCAGCCGAAAATCTCGGCCGGCGTAGCGATAGGTCAGTTGTTCGTGGCCGAGGCCCATCAGAGCCAGCAGCGTGGCGTGCAGGTCGGTCGTGTGCATCCGGCCTTCGACGGCGTGCAGGCCGTACTCGTCGGTCGCGCCGTGTGAATAGCCCTTCTTCACACCCGCTCCGGCCAGCCACATCGGGTAGCCGGTGATGTTGTGATCGCGGCCGTCCGGGCCTTGAGCGGTGGGCATCCGTCCGAACTCGCTGCCGAACAGGACCAGCGTGTCATCCAGCAAACCGCGCTGGCCCAGGTCATCCAACAGCGCGGCAGTCGGCTGATCGGTCGCGGCAGAGTTCTTGATGAGGTCGCGATGCAGGTTGTTGTGCTGATCCCAACCGGGATGACAGATCTCGACGAAGCGGACTCCGGCCTCGGTCAATCGCCGAGCCATCAAACATTGCCGCGCAAAGCTGCCGGCCGGGCCGGGCTTCACGCCGTAGGCATCGAGGACCGACTGAGGCTCTTTCGAGATGTCGAGTAACTCCGGAACTTTTCCCTGCATCTTGAACGCCAGTTCGTAGGACTGAATAACTCCCTCAAGCTGGTCCGGCGCGCCGGGTGTTGCGGCGAGGTCGCGGTTGAGCGATTGAATCAGGTCGATCTGTTTGCGTTGCAACGACGTGACCGTTTGCGCTTTCAGGTTCGGTACGAAACCGGTGTCGGCGATGCGCGTTCCCTGAAAGTGAGCGGGCAAGAACGCGCTGCCGAAGTTGATTGCTCCGCCAAAGTTCGCGGAGGGGTTGATGGTGACGTAACCGAGCAGATCCTGGTTCTCGGTCCCCAGGCCGTACATCAGCCACGCCCCCATCGAAGGCCGAGTGAGCGAGGCGATCGCCGTCCCCGTGTGGAGTTGAATGCACGCCTGCGGGTGCGCCGGCGTGTCGGTATGCAGGCCGCGAATGAAGCAGAGGTCATCCACGTGCCTGGTCATGTGCGGAAAGAGTTCCGAGATCCACGTCCCCGTCTGACCGTGCTGGCTGAACTTGAACTTGGACGCCGTCAACAGCCCGCCGCCGGGTCCGACCTTGCCGCCGTCCTTTTGAAGCTGCGGCTTATATTCCCATGTGTCGAGCTGCGAAGCGGCCCCTTCCATGAAACAGAAAATGATCCGCTTGGCTTTGACCGCGAAGTGCGGCGCTTTGGGAGTCAGCGGGCGCAGGGTGCTTGATGGCTCATTCGCGTTCGCGCGATTCCGCGCCGCGTCGTGGCCAAGCAGTCCCGCGAGCGCGAGATATCCGAAGCCGGCGCTGCTGGTCTTCAACGCTTGGCGGCGAGATAGACAGCGGCTGAGCAGGTTTGAATCGGTTTGAGAGTTCCACATGATTGTGTCCTTCAAGTGAGCGGCACGGCGCTAGCCGCCGGTCGTGTGGCCTATGCGGCAAACTCGACACCGGTGGCTAGCGCCATTCCGCTCACGGCTACCTCACGTATCGAAACTCCGCGCTCCCCAGCAGTGCATGGCAGAAGCTGACCCACGCGGCGTGCTGGGGATCGGTTGGTTGAGCCACGTCGTCGTTCACTTGATCTTCGTCCCGCGGGACTTGATCGGGATTGATAATCGCCGCTGCTTGGGCATTCGAGGCGTTCGTCGCGACTCGCTTTGGCAGCTTGCGTCCCGCTTGCGCGACCTTCGCAGGTTGCACTTCACGCGCGGCTGCCGTGTACTCCGTCAGATAGTTCGTGGCCCGTTCGATTTCACCGGTTGTCGCGGCGCGGCCCATTGCCAATTGATAGGCCAGATTCACGCGAGCGGCGTCATTCCGATCGGCTTCCTTCAGCAGGCGATCGGCGAACGCCAGCGACTGCCGCCGCACGAACGGGTCGTTCAACAGGTACAGGGCTTGAGTCGCCACCGTGGTGGAATCGCGGCTGCCGGTGACCATCCCTTGCGTGGCGAAGTCAAAGACGTCGAGCGACGTCGGCGTGATGTTTCGGACCAGCGGCAGATAGACGCTGCGCTGCGTGCTGCTGAGAGCGCCGCTCATCAAGCGTTGCGCTTCCGGGCCGTTGTTGCGCAGTTCGGTGACCTTGAAGTCTTTTGCGAGCGATGCCTCCGGCCGAGACAGATTAAGCGTTCCCGCCGTCGCCAAGGTCGCGTCGCGAATCTCTTCGGCATCAAGCCGTCGTGGGCTGTGTCGCCAGGCCAACTCGTTCGCGGGGTCGGTCGTCATGTGAGTTGATGTTGTTGCCGATCCGAGTTGATAGGCGCGCGTCAGCACGATCGCTCGAACCAGCTTCTTGATCGACCAGCCTTCGCGAATGAATCGCTGAGCCAAGTGATCCAACAACTCCGGATGCGACGGCGCATCGCCGGTCACGCCGAAGTTATCGACGCTGAGAACCAACCCCTGACCAAACAAGTGCTGCCAAATCCGGTTGACCATCACACGCGATGTGAGTGGGTTCTTCTCGCTGGCCAACCACCCAGCCAATTCTAATCGGCCGCTTTGGCTCGGATTCACTGGCGGCGCATCCGGAACTGGGACTGTGCCAAGGAATCCGCGAGCTACGACCGGGCCAAGCTTCTCGGCTTCGCCGCGGACTCGCAGTTCGGTGTCGCTGATCGTTTTGGAATCGCGCACGCCAAACGCCACTGGTCCCTGCATCGCCGGATCGCTGTGTGCGAGCAACTCCGTTTGCAGCTTCGCGACTTTCTCGCGGGCGACGACATTCTTCTGCCGTCCGTCGGGTGCGAGTTCGTTTCCTTCTTTGCTGTCGACCAGAGCCTGCAACTCGGCGCGGGCTTCGGCCAGAGCTTTCTTGGTCTCTTCCTTCTTCGATGAGGAATCGCCATCCGCACTCGGAGGTGGGCCCAGCTTCAAGAGCATGTCGGTGTCGTAATAGTCGAGGCCGCCGCCTCCCATCTTGTTCCGCACACCCGCGCACAGGTCTGTGCTGCGGAAGATGCCGGCCAAAGCGTAATAGTCGGTCTGCGGAATCGGATCGAACTTGTGGTCGTGGCACCGAGCACAACTGGCCGTCAGCCCCAGCACCGCTCGGCTGACGGTGTCGATCTGCTCGTCCACGTTGTCCATGACGAAGCGGACCTTGTATCGCTGATTGACGTCCTTCACGCCGAGTGCCAGAAAGCCGGTGGCGATCAGTTGCTCATCGCGCTGACTCTCTGAATTCGCGTGGAGCAGGTCGCCGGCAATCTGCTCATGAAGGAATTGGTCATACGGTTTGTCGTTGTTGAAAGCATTGATGACGTAGTCTCGATACCGCCACGCATGAGGATACGGAAGGTTGCGGGCCCAGCCGGTCGATTCGCCATACCGAGCCACGTCCAACCAGTGCCGGCCCCAACGTTCGCCGAATGCGATGGAGGCGAGCAGGCGATCGACGACTGACTCGAAGGCCGTCACGGAATCGTCCTTCACAAACGCGGCGATTTCCTCGAGCGTCGGAGGTAGCCCCGTCAAATCAAACGTCACGCGGCGGATCAGCGTCACCTTGTCAGCGTCGCTCACGGGTGACAATCCCTTGGCCTCCAACGCCGCCTGAATGAATCGGTCGATGTCGTCGCGCGCCCAATCGGCAGCACGAACCGCCGGAACCTTCACGTCTCGCAGCGACTGCCACGCCCAATGTTCATTGCGCAGGCGCGCGTATTCGGGAGTGGGGTCGCCCTTCGGGAGCGTGAACTCGACCTGCGGCCAGGCCGCTCCGTCTTGAATCCATTGGGTGAGGTCGGCGATCTGCTGCTCGGTAAGCTGCTTCATCGGCGGCATCTTGAGCTTATCCGTCTGCCGCACCGCCTTGATCAGCAAACTCTTTTCGGGATCGCCCGGAACGATGGCTGCTCCCCGATTTCCTCCGGTGAGCAACCCGTTGCGATCATCGACTCGCAACCCACCTTGAGAATTCGTGTTAGTCGAATGGCAGTTGAAGCAGTTGTCGGCCAAGAGCGGGCGGATTTTTTTTCGAAGAATTCCAACGAGGCCGCGGCCTTCGTCGGAACCGTCTGCGCGATCACGAGCGTCGGCAGCGACGCGATCAGAGCGGGCAGGAGCAATGCCACCAAGCGTGAGTTGAAAGCCATGACGGTCTTCCTGGCTGGCGGGGACGAATTCAAGAGCGGCATTCCATAAACATTCCCTGCCGCTGACAAGCCCGATGCGGACGTAGACGTAGGGTGGGTCGAGTCCGCGAGACCCACCGCAACGGGTCGCGACGCGTGGGGGGTCTAGAGGACTCG
>SXGT01653386.1_pt1 | contig 19390 bp, 26 predicted proteins | sample 3176221 | NCBI WGS metagenome assembly SXGT01 (sample SAMN11356862, study PRJNA531348) | freshwater metagenome | isolation source: freshwater sample F1-120 | place: China: Fuxian Lake, Yuxi | collected 2017-12-25
CTTTCTGCACCACCGGAACGGGAAACTTTCCAGTCTGGATTTGCTCATCGCCGCCATACATGCGGAGCATGAGATAAAAGTTTTCTTTTGGGATGGGCAGGAAGTTGCTGTCCTCGGCCTTGCCTTGGGTGTTGCTGCTCAGGTGCAGCGTGACGGTGCCGTCGGCATTGGGCTTCACATGACGGTCGCCCCGGCTATGGCGGTTAAGGTCGTTGGCGATCATCAACATGGTCTTTGCGCCATACGTGGTTACCGACCAAAACTGGGAAACCTTGGGCGGGGTGAAGGTGATGCTGTAATCATTCGCCCCGTTCAGGACATCGCCGTTTTGATCCTTGACCAACTGGGTATAAGCAGCCTCAATGGGCGGCGCACCCCACTGGCCGACGTAAGTGCCGATGGCGAATAAGGTGCGGTCGCCATTGCCGAGTTCTTCACGGGTGCCCAACGATTTGGCGGAGTTACTGAGGGTTGGCAGAATCTCCTTAAGCTTGGCGGTCACATTTTGCTCGCTGATGCGGGCGGCGGCCAACTGTGCGGGGCTGAATTTCGTTTTTCCCGCGCCGATGCCGGATGCTTCAAGCCCCTTGAGCCAGTGGGCATCTGCCGTAGCCATGGTGCTATCGGCCAACACGAAGTTGACGCGCTCCAGCCAGGAATTACCTTCGGGCGGGACAAACTTCCGCACCTTGGGTTTTGGCCCGTTCTGCCCCAGGAATTCGGATAAGGTGCGGATATTCCAGTCGTCCACATAGCTTAAGGCTTTCTTCTCGTCGTCCTTGCCGGTGGCCATCACCCTGCCCATTAATTTAAGCAGGTTGCTTTCGACGCGGACAACTTCGGTAATGCCGTCCGGCACTTCGCCTTGCCAGGTTTGGTTGGCAAACATAAATCGCCCGCCCTTGTTGCTGCGTGTGCGCTTGCCAAACAAACTGGTGGTGTAATGGCCCATGTCCATCGTGTGCAGCAACCAGTAGCGGCCTTCATCATGGTCAGGCACCGAGACGATCACCGGCTCGGCGGCGACATCCAGCCAGCCCATCAGGTGCAAGGTGTCGTTGTTGATGGTGGGGTGGGCGGTGTATTTGTCGTCCGCGAGGTGGCGGATGATTTGAAAGCGGTTGACCGGATAATCCGGTTTCACCAGCGTTTCGTACAGGTGTACGTAAGCTTTGTCTATGCTATAGGCATACAGATAGGCTTGATCCGAGGCGGCTTGGAGTTCCGGCGAGACTTTTACATTGCTGGCCTTTGCCTTTGAGTGGGCAGGTAAGATGCCGAATACCAGCACGGATGCCATTGCGCCATAAGTGATGAGTGATTTGATGTTCATAAGGTTTGTCCTTTAATTAGCAAATTGAACAGAGGTAGCATTTGGCTGTTGCTGCCCGGCCTATTTAACCAACTCAACATCCGGCAGCTTGAAGGACTTGTCCCAGAAAGCCTCTGCCGGGGCATAAAGCCTGAACCACAAATAAGGCTTTTTGCCCATCGTCGGTAACCAGTTATTTTCAAAGCCCTTGGGAGGCTTTGGGCCGAAGTACAAATCGACGCTGCCGTCGGCGTTCATTTTCAGCGAGTCTTTTTCCTTTGAACCCAGGCCGTTGCGCTTTTGTGGATTGATAATGAAGGCACGGGTGGCGTGGTCATACAGGGTCAGTGACCAGAACTGCCGGGCAGGCACGTCCGCAGGTACGTGTAGGCGATAGTTTTTTCCGGCCTGTAAGGGTCGCCCATTCTTGTCCGCCGTCGGGGCCAGATAAACTACGCCGACTTGATTGCTCATCTTTTGCGGATACCAAGTGAAATAAGACCAAACAGCGGCACGCTTGTCGATTTGCACCGCATCGTTAGTGACATATTCAAAACCCTGGTTTTCATCAGGATACATCGCCAAACTCCAGTGACCATCAGGCCAATACAAGTTCGCTTCGTGCATCTTGTCGGCCTGTTGCCGGATATAGAAATAAGCGTCTTTCACGCCCCGTTCCATCGCGGTCTTGAGTTTGCCTTCGGGATTAAACGGCTTGTCGCGTTCAATGCCAATCGTCGCCAACATGCCTATCATCACCTTGTCTTGCGGACGTACCGGCTCCACGTCAATAATGTCCTTGATGTCCTGTAATGCTCGGATGTCGTAGAAAGGCAGCGTACGCATGGGTAAGTCAATGACATTCACAAATTTAGTTTCCGGTGGCGTGGCGGCATCCGCCAATGGATAGACTTTCAGTGTTTTGCTATAAGCGTAAGCGTCTTCATTGCTCGCAGACGGCGCAGGTACTGATCGAAATGCCATGCCGATACGATAACTAGGTGATTTGATGGCGGTATAGCCTTCGGGAATAGCTTTGTCGTAATTGGGCGGGACGATGATGTATTTTGCGCCCTCGCCTTTATCCAGGCCGGAAGGGCCTACATCCGCCAGCGTCAACTGCCAGGCATCGACAATTTGTCCGTAAAGACTGGCCTTGTCGGTTTTAGCGGGTAATTCCAAGACCAGCGGTCCTTTACGTAGGTCTGAGAACAATGAAATATAGGGTGTAACCGTATTGGCTGTAATCAGTTCGGTGGTCTGTGTTAAAGGACCTGGATTGGCAATCACCACATTATCAGCCATACCAGGTACATCCAGCGCACCGACGCGAAATCGGTATATCGCTGAGGCGGGCATGGCCCATATCACCGCTTCAAAAGCGCGTTGATAAGCCACTTGCTCATCAAGATTGGTCACTGATGGTTTTGAACCGAGTGCAACTTGTCCGCCAAGTGGCTCTGAGGTTGTTGCAGCCTGAACGGTCGTCAATGTCAGTATACTAACGAGTGAGGTGGCACATAGTTTGTAGTTTATTTTCATGGTGTTGACCTTATGTTCCGTTATTTTGGGAATAGCAATGTGACGCCAAAACGCACTCCCCAATCTGATCCACCCGCTGGTTTTTCAGGGTAATAGCGTGCGCCTAGTTGAAACTGTATGGGTTGTTCACCCAATTTCACCAGTTGGCTCACGGTGGCATTGAGAGGCACTGTCCATTGTGTTTAATGAAACGAACCACTAGGTGATAGACCCAGGGCCCACTACGGGTAGCCCAGGTTCTACCTTATGGATAAAAGCGAGATTGAGCCTTGAATTGAACAGGGTTCATCCGGGGACAAAATTCGAACCACCGATAATTCGAGTTCGCTGAAAGTTGCTTCCGTCTGCCGCTGGGCCTCGCTAGGAAAGAAGTCAATAACAGAAAGGCTGGTAAAGGCCTTACGGAGTTTTCGAGTCTGCTTGAGAATGTCTGCGGCTGTATCAGCAGACAGTTCGCCACGCAGCTTGGCTATGTCCGCCAACAGTGCTGAGAACTCTTCACAAACCGACGAAGTTTCCATTCGCTGGTTCTTCAATCCGCAAAACCAAGGCGGTGCCGCCATTCTCACGTACTTCAACAGCGATCGTTTCTAATGTTTCGCGGAAAGGGGCGCGTGGGGCATCAGATAGACACCATCACGTAGCACTGCCGAGCCAGAAGCCTTCAATGACCGCCAGATACGCATTCATGCTGTTGCGTTCTCGGTAGGGAGACTGATTATCAGTAAAGACCAATTATTCATATAATAAATGCTACTAACAAGTAGATTTTATTTCAACATATCTAGCAGTATTTTACATTGCCGACTCATAGTGGTTTCAGTTGCTTACCGGAAACGAAATTTGACGCGGCTCAGTAATTCTTAGGCCGGGGCTTTAAGGCATCGCTTAAATAGCCCCCCTGCTCTGCCCTATGCTAGCGCGCCATTATAGTAACCCCAGCATAGCGGCTTTCACCGCAGCTGCTGTTTTGTTGGTCGTATTTAATTTTGTCATGACGTTATTGATATGAAAGTTAACGGTGCGCTCGCTAATTTTGAGGATACTCGATATTTCGCCAGCTGTTTTGCCATCCGCTGTCCAGCGCAGCACGGCGATCTCTCGATTGGATAATGTCAAATTGGTCTCAGATAGCCATTTTGGCAACAAGCAGCGCGACATGGCCAAATGTGCCGATTGGGTCAACCAAGCCATTTTAAAACGCTTGGCCGCTAGCTCTGTTTCAGTCAAAAGGTCATTAGATCGCGCCAAGGTCAACATGCCGATTGCTCCATTTGAGTCGCGCATCGATTGCGCCCAGCCATGGCGTAATCCGAACGAGCGCGCGTCTTCCCAGAATTCTGCTGTTGCAGCGAATACAGCGTCTGTCCAAAGAATGGGTAGCTGCGAACGCAAGGCGTGTTTTACCGTAGGATCAACCGCACAATAGTCTTTGGCTTGATATTGCACTTGCCAAGCGCTCGGGTAATTATTGACCATGAAGGTTTTCGGATTGCTCAATGGCAACGAGAGTCTGACACCGTACGCACAGTACTCAAAACCCAATTCATTGCTTAAAGAAAGCAGGGTTTGAAAAATCTGATGTTCACACTGAATAGATTGGAGTGCCTGGAGCTGATTTTCTTGCCATGTGTTCATTTGCCATCTCGGGAAGAATCATTTGGTAAGGCTAGCAACCAAGGAATGTATAAAGTCTCGTGTAGCACATAACCTGTCAATACTGACAGTTGCTGTAAGCGAATATGTTCGGTCTAATGAACCCAAGCTGACGGCATGATGCAGAGTGGGTGCGTTACCGCCAGTTTCATCCTTTATTATTTCTCAAAATATACAACTATGTCGCCAATTAATTCAACTGCTACCAACGTATCCGTACTTCGGATCTACACGGCCCCAGGCATCATTGTCGGCTCAGTTTTAGCTTGGTTATTCTGGATATTGGCTGGAGAACATCAATCTGCCCGACCGGAACTGCTCGTTTCTCCCATGGCCGCGCTCTTTACTCTGACGGCTTTGGTGTGGTTTATTATGGTCGTCGTGCGCAATGTTGCCGTTATTAGGGGGTATGCATCAATCGGGTATTTTGCTGATTACAAGTCAGATATTCCGACTGATGATCGATTTGAGCGTCCCGCACGAACTTTCAATAATCTAATGCAAGTACCACTGCTGTTTTATGTTATTTGTTTATTGATGCTTGTAGTGAAAGAAGTGGATAACGTTCAAATCATACTTGCTTGGGCTTTTGTTGCTTTCAGGTGTGTCCACGCTATCATTTATATGGCGATAAACTGGGTGCCGTATCGTTTCGCGACTTGGGCTTCAAGCTGCATCATTCTAGCTGTGCTTTGGTTTCGCTTTGTTACGGAAGTTACATTTGGCTAAATTGTTGAAATCCATCGCTGCAAAGCCGGAAAAGCACATCACCGGGCTAGTTACTCGGAACATCAAGGAACATTGAATGGCTTTCACACTCGACAAGGTCGTACCCTGGGGACGCTCATACGCAGAATATGTCAGCATGTTTGGCCTGACTGAAGCTGAGCTTGGCTACCGTATTTTGGGTTGCGGTGACGGCCCAGCCGAATTCAACGCGGAATTGACCAAGCATGGCGGCACGATTGTTTCAGTGGATCCCGTGTACATCTTTGATGTCGAACAGATCAAAAATCGTATCACCGAAACCTATGCAACCGTCATGATGCAGTTGCGCAACAATCAACACGACTTCGTTTGGGATGCCATTCCATCGATAGAAAAACTCGGTGAAGTCCGCATGTCGGCTATGGAGGCTTTTCTCGCTGATTTCGAGCAAGGCAAACAGCAAGGCCGTTATATTGCAGGAGAGTTACCCGCGTTGCCTTTTACAAATGGTCAATTTGATATTGCCCTGTCGTCGCATTTCCTGTTCTTGTACAGCGAGCACTTATCAGCAGAGTTTCATCTCCAGGCTTTGGAGGAAATGTTGCGCGTTGCCCGCGAGGTACGTGTATTCCCGCTGCTTGCGCTGGATGGGGCAATTTCGCCTCACCTTTCCTTAATATGCGAAGACTTTACCCGCCGCGGCTTTGCTGTACAGATCAAAAATGTTGCTTACGAATTTCAACGCGGCGGCAATCAAATACTGGTCATCAAACCTGAATCATGAACAGGGAAGAAATCCGCACCGCTCAATTAGTCGATGCCGAGGCCATTGTTACACTCGTCAATCAGGCTTATCGCCCTGACACCGGTGCAGTGGGCTGGACGCATGAAGCGAATTGGGTGTCAGGCTCTAGGATCAGCGTTGATCAAGTCATGGATCTGCTGTTAAAGCCGGATTCAACGATTTTGCTTGAGATCGTCAATTCGGCCATTATCGCCTGCGTTCATATCGAAAAACACGGCAACATCTGTGATATTGGCATGCTCGCTGTCAATCCAACGCTGCAAGTAACAGGCATTGGCAAACAGATGCTGGCTCACGCCGAGCACTATGCCAGAACCCAATACAGCGCCGAAAAATTTGCCATGTTCGTTGTATCGTCGAGAATTGAGTTGATCGCTTTTTATGTGAGGCGCGGCTACCAAAAAACGGGCGTTGTAATGGACTATCCCATGACGGCAGGCGTCGGCATTCCAAAATATTCAGGTATGACTATCGAGGTGCTGGAAAAACTAGCTTGCTCTATCCAACCGGATGTCTAGGGCATAACCTACACATATTCATATGAGGCCCTAATGATCAAGATCAGTATTCTGTATCCCAACAAAGCAGGTGCCCGCTTCGACCTGCAGTACTATCTGGAAACACATATCCCGATGGCAGTCGAAATTTTCAGTGCTCAGCCAGGCTACCAAGGCATTTCGATTGATCGCGGACTGGCTGGCGCTATCCCTGGAACAGAGGAGGCCTATGCCGTCATGTGCCATTTTCTGTTTGATTCCGCAGATGATTTCATGGCGGCATTTACGCCGCATGCGGAAAAGTTGCAAGGCGATATCGCCAATTACACCGACATCGAGCCAATCATTCAAATCAGCGAAGTTCTGATTGCCCAGTAGTGATTTCTCAAGGCAAATATGAGCGGTGAAGCAATAAAAAAGGCATACATCATCAATCCTAAACAACATGTCGATATCGATTTGCAAGGCACGGTTCAACGGTGCGAAGCGTTGTTAGGCCACAACCAATATAATTAAGGACACCCATGAATCCCACAGTTGCTGTCTTTGGAATACTCAGATTTCCTCCAGAAAGGATGCCCGAATTACGACCACATCTGCAACACCAAGTAGAAACCACGTACCACACTGACGATTGCATCGCCTATAACGTAGCAGAAGACCCATTTGATCCAGGCCTTATCCGTTTCTCGGAACTTTGGCCTGATCATAAAAGCTTGGAACGGCATCTGCAGGCGCCCCATATTGTGCCCTGGCGCGATGCAACTCGTAACTGTGGCTTAATTGAGCGAAAATTTACTGCCTATAACATTACCGGCTCACAGGCAATTTGACCATGCCTATTATTCAAATTAGCGAAGTGCTAATTGCCCAATAGCGTTTGCTTACAATCTTGTCGCCTGAATCTCAATCATGTTTGCAAGATGACAGCATGGAAAACAGCATCTTTTTTTCGTTAACGGTATTAGAACCGAGGGGTTATGGATACATTTTTGAATAACACAGCCGCTTGCATAGCACTCGGCGCCGCCGGAATTTTTTTCATGGCCGGTTTATTGTGCGGCTTGTGGAAGTATTTGTGCATGCGCAATCACCCGCAGGCGGAAGCGCCGCATTATGTCAATGTCGCGCATCGAGCGGCTCTGATGTATGCGTTTTCGGCGCAATTGTTGGCGGTGTTTGCCGCCGCTAGCGCGTTTCCGGTTTGGCTGAATATGCTGGCCGTTATCGCGCCCTTGCTGTTTTTTGCCATCGCCATTGCCAATTACGTGAAACTGGGCTTGACCACCGACAGTAACAACAGCCTGCGCGACTCGACCGACAAGGCCAAAGATTACCTGATTATCAATGTGCTGGCAGTGGCCGAGATTGGCGGCTTTGCGGTGTTGCTGGCCGGATTTTTCTATCGGTTGGCATTATGAAAGGCAGTTGCTTATGCGGCACCATCGCCTATGAAATCGACAGTATCGATACCCCAATCAGCCACTGCCATTGCCGTACCTGCCAAAAAGCCCATGCTGCACCGTTTGCTACGACAGCAGGCGTATTGCGGTCGAAATTTCGTTGGTTACAAGGAGAAGAAAGGCTATCGTCTTTCGAATCTTCGCCGGGAAAGTTAAGGCATTTCTGCTCGGTCTGCGGCTCTCATCTTGTTGCTGAACGCTTGGGTCAGTCCAATTTGATTGTGCGGATGGCAACGCTGGATGAAAATCCCAATGTCGCTCCGCACATGCATATCTGGACATCCCACGACCAGCCGTGGCTAGCCTACGAAAGCATCCCTCGTTATCCCGAATGGCAGCCGGGGCGCAATGGACGCCTATCTTGAAAGTAGCGAGCACATCGACTGGAAGCATCCTTTGCTAATGGCCAAGGCCGCAGAATTGGCTGCCGGCTGTGTTAGCGAAGAGGCTATTGCCAAGCGCTGTTTTGAATTCGTCCGTGACGGCATCAAACACAGTTGGGATTACCGGCAGAACCCAGTGACCTGTAAAGCCTCGGATGTTTTAATCCACGGCACAGGCTATTGTTATGCCAAAAGCCACTTGTTGGCTGCCCTGCTTCGAGCCAATCACATTCCGGCGGGACTTTGCTATCAACGACTGACGGTCGAAACGATTGGGCCACCCTACTGCTTGCATGGCTTGAACGCGGTTTACCTGAAACAACATGGCTGGTATCGAATCGATGCGCGCGGCAATAAACCGGGTGTTACGGCCGATTTTTGTCCCCCTGTAGAAAAATTGGCATTTCCGCTTGTCGATGGTCGCGAACAAGATATTCCCGGAATTTGGGCTGCACCCTTGCCAATCGTTGTACAAGCGTTGACTGAAAATGCAACGGTCGAGTCGGTTTATGAAAACTTGCCGGATTTTGAAGGATAACGCCAATAGGCTTTATCTAATTTGAAAGGTAATAGGCGATTGAATTTTCAATATCCACCTAACAACGTCAGGAGAAGCAAATGAGCGAATATGAAGGTGGTTGCATGTGCGGAGCTGTTCAATACCAATTGAAATCCGAACCGCGCTTAGCTTTTTTATGTCAATGCAGGCAATGCCAAAGAATTACCGGAACGGGCCACTCAGCTGAGTTTGTGGTAGCAGAGAAGGAAGCGGTTATTTCGGGAGAGCTGAAGTTTTACGAACTGACTGCCGATAGCGGTAACACCGTCAGCAGCGGGTTTTGCCCAAATTGCGGTAACCCAGTGTTAAAAAAATCCGCAGGTTTCCCCGGTATGTTGTTTTTCCATGCCGCAACGTTCGATAACCCGGCCTTGTTTAAACCGCAGAAAGTATTTTGGACTGCCAGTCATCAGCCCTGGGATTATGTGAATCCAGGCCTTGAATTGAACGAATTTTCCTAATCTGTGGTCGCTTCGAATGAATAGGCGCAAAACGTTTGTCTTTATCCAGTGATCCTTGCCTACATAACGAGATGCCTTCATGCGGCCATTAAAGCAGCTAGTGGAATATCGACAATTCGGAGCCCTCGACGGCCGCCCGGTCATTTACTTCCACGGTACACCGGGTTCGGCTGAAGAAGGTCAAGTCTTCGATCATTATGGCAAAGCCAATAACCTGTCCATCATTTGTTACGACCGCTCACATATCGATCCCCACTTGGACGGTGACGCGTATTACCAGCGCATAGCGGATGAAATTACTGACAGAGTGGCCGGTAAACCGGTCGATTTTGTCGGTTTTTCAATCGGCGGATTCATCGCCTTGCAAGTTTGCCGAGCCATGAACGGTAAGCTGCGTAGCCTGCACTTGATTTCGGCTGCCGCGCCGCTGGACGCGGACAATTTTATTGATTCGATGGCGGGCAAAGCCGTTTTCCAACTCGCTCGGAACAATCTATCCGCTTTTCTGCTGTTAGTCCGTCTGCAAGGATTCCTGTCACAGACATTCCCTGACCTGTTGTTTCGAGTGCTGTTTTCTAGCGCGACCGGTGCAGACAAAACACTGGTAGCTGACAAGGTGTTTCGGACGACGATTAGCCGAGGGTTAAAAACCTGTTTTAGTCATCCACAAGCCTACGTACGCGACATCAATACCTATGTTCAGCCTTGGAAAGAGTCGCTGCCCGACATCATGGCCAACACCACTATTTGGCATGGCGCGGAAGATAACTGGTCGCCGATCGCTATGGCTAAATATTTGGAATCGGCAATTCCAGGCTGGGTTGCGACAGAAATATTTAACGATTTGTCACACTACTCTTGCCTGTATCGGGCGATACCTGAAATATGCCGTCAGTTGAATCCGACCTCTGGCGATCAACGCGACCATTCAACATTGTCAGAAGGTATCCATGCAGAAAATCGATCTTAAAAAAACCTTGAAACTCCTGTACCAGCCATCGGCGAGCCAGGTGACACAGGTTGAGGTAATTCCAATGAACTACCTGATGGTTGACAGTACAGGTGATCCCAATACGGAAAACGTTTACCAGGAGGCAATTGAAGCGCTGTTCACGCTTTCCTATACCCTAAAATTCATGGTCAAGAAAGGGCTGTTGGCAGTGGATTACGTCGTGATGCCTCTGGAAGGGCTTTGGTGGGCTGATGACATGACAAGCTTCACCGTCGAGGATAAGTCCAATTGGAAGTGGACATTGATGATCATGCAACCGGATTTCATCACCCCGGAAATGATCGCCATGGCGATGGTCGAGGTCAGGAAAAAGAAAAATCCCGCCGCACTGGGCAAAGTTCGCTTCGAAGTTTTTGTAGAAGGGCTCGTCGCGCAAACCCTACATATTGGCCCGTTTACCGAGGAAGGGCCGACGATAGAACGAGTACATCAATTCATCGCGGATAGCGGGCGCCAACTGGCTGGTAAGCATCACGAGATTTACCTGAGCGACATCCGCAAGGCTGATCCGAAGAAATGGAAAACCGTCATCAGGCAACCGATGCGATGAAGCCTCATGGCTCGGTATCACTAAATGAAGGACGCAACCGCATGCAAGTCAATGGCAAATCAATAGCTCTGCTCGGCGAATACACACCAAACTTTTCGCCGCATGCCGCCACCAACGCCGCTATCGAGCATACCAAGGCAGCGTTGGGGCTGGACGTCAATGCCGACTGGGTTTCAACCGCCGACATCAATTCGTCATTGTTCGAACGCTACGACGGGATCTGGATCGCCCCCGGCAGCCCCTATAAAGATATGGACAAGACTTTGGAGGCAATTCGTCATGCGCGAGAAAACGACATCCCGTGCTTCGGTACCTGCGGCGGTTTTCAGCACATGATTCTCGAATATGCACGTAACGTTTTGGGTTTCAAGGATGCTCAACATGCCGAGTACGATCCCTACGCCTCCAGCCTGTTCATTTCAGAGTTGACTTGTAGCCTTGCCGGGCGGGAAATGTCGCTTCATTTCAAACCGGATTCACAAGTGGCGGCCATTTACGGAGCATTAACAGCCGCCGAGCAGTATTACTGCAACTTCGGTATCAATCCAGACTATATCGAGGTATTGAAACAAGGTCGTATGCACATTACCGGTGCCGACGCTGAAGGTGACATCAGGGTCATCGAATGGCCTGATCATCGGTTCTTTATTGGTACGCTATTCGTGCCGCAAGCGCGATCAACGCCGCAACAACCGCATCCATTGGTTACGGCATTTTTAAGCACCGTGGCAAACGCCTCTGCTTAGCCTAAAACCATTACCTCTTGGATCGGCAATTATCGTTTACTCTATTTGATCGAACTCATTCACCAATGACAATTACTCTCATGAGGCATGGAAAGCCTGTTCTGGCTAAAACAGACTGGATAACACCCATTGAAATAGAAGGTTGGATTGATCTGTACAACTGCTCTGAAGTAGCAACTGATGGTGCACCCATTTCAAGTTTACAGTTCGTTAATACCTCCACTTGTATCGTTGCAAGCACGGCCCGTCGAGCCTTGTCATCTGTTCAGGCACTGGGACTTAGTGTGTCCGTAACGGATAAGGTGTTTTGTGAGGCTCAACTGCCGTATCCGCTCTGGCGGTTTCCCCGTCTGCCAGCATTCGTTTGGGCCGCATTTTTTCGTCTGTGTTGGTTTTTTGGTTATTCACAGGGGGCTGAGTCTATTCTGGCTGCGAAGGATCGAGCCAGGGTTGCGGCTAAAAAGCTTATTATGCTTGCAGCAAACGGCCCTGTATTGCTCGTGGGACATGGCATTATGAATCGCCTGATTGCCAAGGAACTGGTCGTTTTGGGCTGGGTGAGTTCTGCCAAACATGAGAGCAAATATTGGAGTACCAATGTCTATCAACTTCAACCTTAACATTACGCGGTTCAATCAGTATGTACATCCCCAATCACTTTAACGAACCTAGGCTCAATGTGATGCAGGCCTTGATGCGCGATTATCCACTGGCGACACTGGTGACCTTGTCGACTGATGGACTCAACGCTAATCACATTCCGTTGCACTGGGTGGATGACGGCTCGGATTACGGCTATTTACGCGGTCACGTCGCGCGTGCCAACCTCATCTGGACCGATACTGATCGAAATCTTGAAGTTTTGGCGATATTCCAGGCGGAAAATGCCTACATTTCACCATCCTGGTATGCTACCAAACAGCAAACCGGCAAAGTGGTGCCCACCTGGAACTACGCCGCCGTGCATGCTTACGGCGCACTGCGGGTGATGGACGATGCGGTGTGGATTCGTAATCAACTTGAAGCAATGACGGCCCATCATGAAGCAACATTTCCGCAGCCTTGGGCGGTATCGGATGCGCCACACGACTTTACCGAAAAGTTGATCGAGCAGATAGTTGGTATTGAAATAACAGTATCGCGATTGTCCGGCAAATGGAAAGTTAGTCAGAATCAGTCGGCAGAAAATCAAAACAGCGTGATCAATGGCTTGCACAAATCCGGCAAGCTGGAAATGGCGGCATTAGTAGCCGCCCGCCAACCTTCAGGATACGGAAAATGACTAACGATTTTGCCCAACGCTTCGCTACCGAATGGATTGAAGCCTGGAACAACCACGATTTGGACAAGATTCTCAGCCACTATGCCGACGATTTCGAGATGTCGTCGCCGTATATCTCGCTAATTGCCGGCGAGCCCGGCGGCATGCTGAAGGGCAAAGCTCAGGTTGGCGCCTATTGGGCGCAAGCCCTGCAACACATGCCAGACCTGCATTTCGAGTTGTTAAACGCCCTGACTGGCGTCAACAGCCTATCAAGGCGTCAGAGGATTGGCTGCGGAGGTGTTACATTTCGACGAAGACGGCAAAGTGATCAAAGCCTATGCCCACTACAGCTAAAATACACAAAATTTCTCAATCTGCACAAAATCGTTGAAACGCAAAGGAGTAGGAATGCCAAGTGTGTTAATAGAAGTACGACGTCAATATACGCAAGAGCAAGAGATCGCCCTAATGGAAGCGGTACATAGGGCGTTACGGAAAGCATTTAAAATCGTGCCTGGTGACAAAAACGTCCGGCTGATTGTGCATGAGCCCCATCGCTTCGCCTGCCCACCGGAACGAGAGAAACCGGATTACTACACACACATCAGCATTGATGCCTTTGCCGGCCGATCGCTGGATGCAAAGCGCCATCTTTACCGGGCAATCGTGACCAATCTCGAGTCGTTCGGCATCCCCAAGGATCATGTCAAAATTTTGGTGCGAGAAATCGCGAAAGAAAACTGGGGCATTCGCGGAGGCCAAGCAGGCTGTGATGTTGACCTGGGTTTCAAGATTGATGTTTAGCTAAACCGGTGCCAAGCAGACCAATTTGCAGTCCGGTTGCAAGGCGACTAGCAGCGTGGTTTGTAAAAAGCATTGCTTGCCATGAACCGGGTGATTGAATCTGCGTTCACCCCCTTCGCGATTTAATACCGCTTGTTCTCGCCAATGCTGAGCGAACAACGGGCTCTTAGCCAACAACTCGTCAATCAGCACTTGCATGGCGACATCTTGCGGACAGCGACTGTAATCGGCACGAAACTCAGCCACCAATCGACGGGCGCACTCCGGCCAGTGGGCAATCAGTCGTTGCGCGTTCGGATTGAGAAAAACGAATTGCAGCAAGTTGCGCTCTTGGGTTTCTTGATCCAACCAGCCGGAGAACAACTCAGCAGCCTCGGCATTCCAGGCTATAGCGGTCCAGGTATGATCCAGCAAATAAGCAGGCCCAACAAAGCGAGACGGCAGGCTTAAAAGTTCCGGCAACAGGTCAGCTTGCGGTTCAGCAGGACTGGCCGGATCGCGTTTACCCGCCAAATCAAACAACGAGGCACGCTCGGCCGGTGTCAGGCTTAGCGCCTCGGCAAGACGAGTCAAGGCCGAGACAGAAGCGGCAACATTGCGTCCTTGCTCAAGCCAAGTGATCCAGGTCAAGCTAACGACTGCGGCCTCAGCCAATTCTTCACGGCGTAAACCTGGTGTCCGACGGCGTCCCGCGGCCTTAGCGGGCGGCGGTAAATTCTCACGATGAGCACGGATAAAAGCGCCAAGCAGGCGCCGAGGGTCGGGATTGGTCATAGTGCCTTTTATACCAGGATATTTTGTCATCTTGTACCGGTTTAATAATGAATAAACAATAGCCGCTGTTGTCCATTTATAAGGAATTCACGATGATTACCTCCAGTCACAACGCTATTGTCAGCAGTCAATTTAATCCCATGGCCCAGGCTTATCTCACCAGCGCAGTGCATGCTAACGGCGCTGACCTCGAGCAAATGGTCAATCTGGTAGGTGAGAAACCTGACGCTATTGCCTTGGACATGGGATGCGGCGGAGGCCATGTCACCTTTCGGTTGGCGCCCTTGTTGAAAAAGGTGGTGGCCTACGATCTGTCAGAATCCATGCTGACCGTGGTTGCTGATGAATCTCGACGTCGAGGACTTAACAATGTGGCTATCCAACAAGGAGCCGTTGAATCGCTGCCTTATCCTGCAGAATCCTTCGATGTGGTGGTGAGCCGTTACAGCGCGCACCATTGGCAAGACATTTCAGCGGGTCTTGCAGAAATGCGCCGTGTCTTGAAGCCGGGTGGATTGGCCATTTGCATGGATGTTATCGCTCCGGAACAACCACTGCTTGAGACTTGGTTGCAGAGTCTGGAATTGCTGCGGGATCCCTCCCATGTCCGCGACGCCTCGTTGACTGAATGGTGTGATTGGTTGAGTGAAGCGGGTTTCGTTATTGATACGGTCATGAAATTTCGTCTGAGACTCGAATTTGCCTCTTGGGTCGAGCGCATGAAAACGCCAAAATCCCAAGAGACTGCAATCCGCTCATTGCAGGAGCGTGCGGGATCCGATGTGACCCAATACTTTGCCATGGAAAATGACGGCAGTTTCACTGTGGACACCGTTCTGATCTATGCCAAGGCTATAGACAATAATGGGTGATGCGATAAGGAAAAAATATGACTACTTACAATTGGAATGCCAAAGACTACGAAAAAAACTCCCAAACGCAACAAAAATGGGCAAAAGAGCTGATGGCCCATTTAAATTTAACCGGTACAGAAGCCATCCTCGACTTGGGTTGCGGTGACGGCAAAGTGACTGCAGAAATCGCTCGCTTAGTGGTCGACGGCTCGGCGGTTGGCGTTGATAACTCAAGCTCGATGATCGAACTGGCAAGGGCAAAATATTCATCCGCCCAACAGCCTAATCTTTCGTTTCAGATCATGGATGCGCGTCATTTATCTTTTGTCGACTGTTTTGATGTGGTTTTTTCAAATGCGGTATTGCATTGGGTCAAGGATCATCGGCCTGTTATCGCTGGTTTATACAACAGCCTCAGGGTTGGCGGAAAAATTCTGCTGCGCATGGGCGGCAAAGGCGATGCTGCCGGCATCATTTTAGCCATGAATGAAGTTAAAGATTCAGCGCCATGGGCGCAGTACTTCACTGAGTTTGAATTTCCTTACACTTTTCTTGGTGTCGATGACTATCGAGTGCTATTGCCTGAAGCCGGATTTTCCATCAATCGGGTTGAACTCATGCCTAAAGATATGACGCATGAGGGTCAATCAGGGTTGAAAGGATGGATTCGCACCACATGGTTACCCTACACGTTGCGAGTTCCAGCAGAACAGAGGGAAGCTTTTATCGACGCAGTCTGTTCAAATTATCTGGACAAAGTACCGCTAGATGCAAATGGCGTAGCCCATGTGGCGATGGTGATGCTGGAAGTTGAAGCAGAAAAAAGCTCACGACCAACAAATCGACTAACCTGACGACAGCGATGCAAGATCGTTATGATGTTCCGCCAATCCACTGTGACGTAAACGCCATGCCGCCGACGTAACGCCCAAATGCCGCTTGAAGCTTCGGGTAAAGGCGGCGACATTTTCATAGCCCATATCGGCGGCAATCTCACTGATGCTTTGCTGCGAATCGTCCAATAACCTGCCGGCAACATTCATCCGCCATTTCGTCACATAGGCTATGGGACTGTCGCCTAATGCTGCGGAAAAGCGCGCGGCGAAACGTGATGGTGACATGGCAACAGTTTGAGCCAAACGCTTGACCGACCAGTTATCGCCCGGGCGGGAATGAATTTTGGCAATGGCCCGGCCAACGACAGGGTCTTTAATGCCGATTGAAAAGTCAATTGATAACCGATTGATATTTAAGGCGTGAATTTTGACCGCCTCTGGACTTCGACTTTTTTTGGGCGTGCCGGAGTCGGAGGGAATATAGCCCTGGAGAGAGAAAAGTCGTATGGATATAGCCGAAATGGAGTGGTTATCAAAGTCCGCAATAACCCGCAGTAGCAGGCATAAAAAACTCCAACTTTTGAGGGTTGGACTTTGGTTATTGATGGAGAGCTCGGGAATTGAACTCAAGTCCATTCATTCTCAAAGCTGACACGAACATAGAAATCAGCTTAACAACCAAAACCAGTCACAGGTGAACTATGTTTTTCTTTTACCTGAATGTCGCAAAGTGGTCACTAAGTCGACTTTTATATCCAAATTTTTTCCTCGCTTAATTCCACATCTCCAGCGCTACAGCAATCAGCAAAGCTCTAAGAACAGCCAAATCCAAGTTATTTTAGGGACGTTACAATAGCTTGTAACTCTTTCAAGCATGCCATGCACAAACATTCATCGTAAAGTCGCCGAATATACTCCATCGTTTCAACTGACAAACAAATGTTCGAGCAATCACAGCGATGAATGCGATTAGTCTTGCAAATGAATTGACACTGACAACGCGGGCAATGATTCACTTCATGCTTACTATCGAAATTTTTGCTGAACAAGAGAACTCCCCAGTGGAAAATCAGTAACCCAAAGCTCGTTACGCCGAATTTCAAACAGCAGATTTATCGTAGCGGGGCAGTATTGGCCTCGGCTTGGTCAATTCTGACTGCTCTGGACTGCTATTCCCAAGCCAAAGCGCCACCGCTCTGATATTCGGTAACCCGCGTTTCGAAAAAGTTTTTCTCTTTGCGCAAATTGGCCTGTTCGTCCAGCCACGGCAGCACGTTGGCTGCGCCGGGAAATGGCTCGGCCAATCCGAGTTGCCGGGCTCGGCGATTGGCAACGTAGCGGAATTGCTCTATATGCAATCCGGCGTTGTAACCTAGAATCGGCTCGCGCAGAATGTAGCCGGCATAGACCGCTTCGGCGGCTTCGGCTTCGTCCCACATGTGCCGCAGCACTTGCGGGTCGAGCGTCAGGTTTTCCTCGTCCAATAATTGCCGTACCACCCGGATACCGAACGCGCAATGCAGCACTTCGTCGCGCATGATGTATTGCAACTGCTCGGCGGTGCCTTTCATCAAGCCGCGCCGCTGCAACGCGAACACCGGGCTGAAGCCGTTGTAAAACCAGCAACCCTCGAACACGGCGGCGAAGAACAGATAAGCCATGGCAAATTCATGCAGCGCGTCGCGGTCGGTCAACGGCTGGCCGGATTGCAACACGCCGTGCAGGCGGCGGTTGGCCAGCGCGATCTTGCCGTGGATCTCCGGTACCACCCGGTAGCGGTTGTAGATTTCACGCTGGTCCAGGCCTAAGGTTTCGATGCAATGCTGGTAGGTCCAGGTGTGCAGGGCTTCTTCATAGACTTGCCGGGCCTGATAGATTTGCAGTTCCGGCGCACTCATCTTTTCCATCACCGCCAGGCCGATGTTACGCATCGCCAGGATGTCGGAGGTGGTCAGATAGGCCAGCACATTTTCGAATGCATGGCGTTCGGCAGGCGTCAGCTTGTGTTGGTAGTCGTGTACATCCTGCGCCATCGAAATTTCCAGCGGCGTCCAGTGGTTGCGGTTGGCATTCAGGAAAAACGACCAAGCCCACGGGTATTTGAACGGCGCCAATTGGTTGATGTCGGCCTGGCCGTTGACCACCCGTTTTTGTTCAGGATCGATGGGCGGCAGCTTGCTATCCATTGGTGAGGCCGATTTTGCGGTTGGTGCCAGGATTTCACTGATTGCCGGTACCGTCGGCACATCCCAATCGTCAAAGCTTAAGGTCGACTTCATTGGCAGGCCTCACAATCCGGATCGGCAATCGAACAGGCTTTCGGTGCTGTGTCGTCGGCGCCAGATTTTTCCATCGCGGTGGCGCCCAACGTACGCAGGTAATAGCTGGTCTTTAAGCCGCGTTGCCAGGCCAGTCGGTACAATTGATCCAGTTTGCTGCCGGTCGGTGCGGCAATGTACAGATTCAGCGATTGCGATTGGTCTATCCATTTTTGCCGTCGCGCAGCGGCTTCGACCAGCCATTCCGGTTCGATTTCGAAGGCCGTGGCATAGCGGGCCTTGATCTTGCCTGGCACCCGCTCGATGGCGGCCAGCGAACCGTCGAAGTATTTCAAGTCAGCGACCATCACCGCATCCCATAAATCCAGCACCTTCAACTCGCGGACTAATGCGGCGTTGACCACGGTGAACTCGCCGGACAGATTGGATTTGACGTACAGGTTTTGGTAAATCGGCTCGATGGAGGCCGACACGCCAACGATGTTGGAGATCGTCGCGGTCGGCGCAATGGCCACGCAATTAGAGTTGCGCATGCCGACAGTGCCAATGCGTTCGCGCAGTGCGTTCCAGTCCAGCCGCCCGCCTACAGCGACGCCCAAATCGCCGCGCGTTTCGCTCAAATGTTCCAAGGTATCCGGTGGCAATAAACCTTGCTGCCACAAACTGCCGACAAAGCTGCTGTAGCGACCGCGTTGCTCGGCCAAGTCGGCGGAGGCCTGATAGGCGTGGTAACACAGCAATTCGGCCGAATAGTCGGCAAACTCCACGGCTTCCTGGCTGGCGTAAGCAATGCCCAATTGGTGCAAACAATCAGAGAAACCCATCATGCCCAGTCCGACCGGGCGGTGACGTAGGTTGGAGTTACGAGCCTTGGGCGTGTCGTAA
>SXGT01197038.1_pt1 | contig 19386 bp, 17 predicted proteins | sample 3176221 | NCBI WGS metagenome assembly SXGT01 (sample SAMN11356862, study PRJNA531348) | freshwater metagenome | isolation source: freshwater sample F1-120 | place: China: Fuxian Lake, Yuxi | collected 2017-12-25
GGGCCACCTGGGCGGTGGGCCTGCGAGCCGTCGAAGGGACAACCCGCAGGGCTTTCAGTGCGATCGGCGGGATTCGAACCCGCAACCTCCGGCCTCTCATGCCGGCGCCAGCTTCCAGTTGGGCCACGATCGCGCGCCCGCCTCGCTCCTCGCCTGATGACGATTTACGCTGCGGAATCAACATCTTGCAGAACATCGCCCCAAGGGGCCTGACCTTGACCCGAGGGCCTCGGCCCAAGGGTCTCGACCCGTGGGCCTCGGTCAGCGGAAGCGGAGGGACTCGAACCCCCAGCGCGGTCGCCCGCCCTGCCCGATTTCGAATCGGGTTCCTCATCCAGCCGGATCGCTTCCAGGTTGGCCTTCTGGCGCACGGGGCGTGCCCCGGTGCGCTGGCCAGTGGGGGAGGAGGGATTCGAACCCCCTCAGCCGTAATACTGGTCCTGCCAGTTCTCCGGCAGCGTCTTGGAGAGCGGGGTCAGGTCTTCAGCCCTGACCTTCCTTTCGTGAACCAGTCGGTGACAGTTCGGGCAGATGTACGCCAGGTTGTCGTGATGGTCGCAGTTCTGAATCTTTCGACCATGAATATGATGAATGTCACATACGCCATCATTCCAACCACATCGGGAGCACGCCAATCGAAGCCGGGTCAGGATCTTCCGCTGGGTTCGTTTTGATGCCTCCAGCAGAGAACCAAGCTTTCTCCCTTTAGATGTTGACTTTCCCACGGCTTCCCTGTGTTTGGTAGACCCCTTCAGGGGGTTCACTTTCTCGGCGAACCGACCCGTTAGGGTCGCCCGAATCCTGTCCTTGTGCTCCTGAGTGAGCACCTTGTCTTGCTGCGTATGGGTGGCCGAACATGAAAGCCCACAGTACCTCTGGCGAGGATCCTTGGGGGTGAACAGGTTCGTGCAGTTAGGACACGCCTTTTGGGGGTAAGGGGTTCGTCGCATCCTGGAAGGATGGCAGCCGTACTAAACTATGTCCAGTGGAACAGGAAGGATTCGAACCTTCATGCCTATAAAGGGGCGGATTTACAGTCCGCTGGGCCAGCCAATTGCCCAACTGCTCCATATCTACTGCGGCTCTCCAACTCCGCCGCTCCCCCGTCCGCGAGGCCCTCCCAGGCTGCGCGTCGTCGATCTCGTGGCGCCTTGTTCGCGGCGCCTTCCATGGCCAGCGCTCGCTGGCCAGTGCCCGAAGTGGGATTCGAACCCACAACCTCCAGAGTTTGAAACTGGCGCCAGCTTCCAATTGGGCCATTCGGGCGTCTATAGATTCCGCTCGGATATTTCATCGAGGCGGTTTTGTGTTGGGGGCACACTTGTGCATTTCAATCTGTATGGATTGATTTGCGTTGATGGTTTCGATCGAATTGATCGTTGTCTCGATCGAGGAACCCAATTTGTTCAAACCTGGTGACCAGTCATCCTGGCGCCCAGGGGGGTAATCTTGAGTCGAAGCCTGAAGGCGAGCAGCCTCGCCGTCGTTCATGGGGCGGGCCGCCCGTGCGTCATCGGGTTGACCAGCTCGCCGTGTTGAGGGGCGGAGCGTGTGGGCCGCCGGCTTGTCTTCGCCGGGGTCGGCCGGGCTTCGCGCCGCCCAGTCAGGGTTTCGATGTCGACGTCAACGGTGCCGATGCCAGGTGGGCGGTTGAACGATCGACGGCTTCGATGGGGCGCGGGCTGCGGGAGGGGGGGGGAGCAAGAACGTCAAAGCCCCCTCCAGCTGGACCGGAGGGGGCTTTGAATGACGTGGGGTTGTGTGGTCATCACACGGTCACGTCGCCACCTCCGGCGCGCACACACCGGAATACAAACTCGACAAAAGAGACGAGCTGCTCCGGAGCGAGGAAAGGGATAGTGAGGTGTTGACGTTCATGGCTTGCTTGCTCGATCTTCGTGGTCTGAACTTCATGGTCAAGGTGCAGGCCAGGTGCCTGACTGGGTGGAATCTAAAACCAGTCTTATGGGGTGTCAAGCGCAAAGTTGATTTTTTATTGTGCGTTGTTTTTGAGCGGGAGGGTTCAGGGGTGTTGAGGGGGGGGTGATCGGGGGTGGAGGTGGGGTGTTGATGGGGCTTCCTTGACGGTGCGAAGGGGTTCGCATAGGTTTGTATACTCTGGACGGGGCTTTAGATAGCGCGGGCATATGACAGATCCTTACGAGACCATCGATCCTGGCAGGCTCGTCGAAGGGAGCGTTCAGCAGACGGGCGCCCTTCACCTGCCCATCGTCGAGGTGCTCTTCCACTACGACCTTGACGCGGTGGGCTTCGTGACCTCGCCGCCGCTCTTTCTGGGGGGGGAGGCGGTGAGCTTTGGCCGCGATGCGCCCTTGTTCGTCCGGCCCGAGAGGGGTCATGGGGGAGAGCGTCGGGCGCTGGGTGATCCTTGCATCAGCCGCCATCAGTTCACGCTGCGCTGGGTGAGGAGCCTGCAGTGCTTCGAGATCGTGGTCGCGAAGGACTCCAGGCGGGCGTTGACCCTGTTGAGCCAGAAGGGGGGGGAGTTCGCGCCTCGCTTTGAGCCGATCCACGAGCGCGCGATGGCCTATCCGGGCGCGTGTCTGGCGATCGGGAACAGGGCGATGCTCTTGCTGGACAGCCGGCCTTGCCGCGACGAGGGCTTTGAGCGCATGGGGATGGTCGGCGAGCACGGCCGGTTGTGGATGGTGCGCGACGAGATATCCCGGGTGGCGCGCTTTCAGCGTCCGGTGTTGATCCAGGGCGAGACAGGGACGGGCAAGGAGCTGGCGGCGCGGGCGCTGCACGAGAGGTCCGAGCACCGCTCGGGGCCCTTCCTGGCGGTCAACTGCGGCGCGATCCCCGAGCACCTCATCGAGAGCCAGTTGTTCGGGCACAGGAAGGGCGCCTTCACGGGCGCGGACAAGGACAGCCTGGGCTTGTTCCGGTCGGCCGAGGGGGGCAGCGTCTTTCTGGATGAGATCGGCGAGCTGAGCCCCCTGCTCCAGACGAGGCTGCTGCGAACGCTCCAGGAGAGCGTGGTGACGCCCGTGGGGTCGGTCGAGGAGGTGAAGGTCAACGTGCGCGTCATCGCGGCGACGAACCTCGATCTTCAGGCCATGGTGGATCAAGGGCGGTTCCGCGAGGATCTCTACTACCGGTTGATGGCGCACGTCCTGACCTTGCCGCCGCTGCGGCAGCGCGTCAGCGACGTCCCTCGGCTCTTCGTGCACTTCTTGAGGCAGCATCGGTCTGAGCACGAGGAGCTTGGGCGCCTCTGGCGCAAGGCCGACGGCGCGCCGCCTCCGATCCCGATCGGCTTCTTCGCGGAGCTGTTGTCGGATCCATGGCGAGGCAATGTGCGCCATCTTCAGAACGTGGTGGAGGCGACGGCCAGCAGGAACCTGGACGGTGGCGCCTTCAAGGCGCCGGACTTGTCGAAGCTGGGCGTCGCTCAACGCGGGCCCATCGTCGACGAGGTCGCGGTGTTGGGGGGGGCGAAGGGGGTCGTCGAGCCGCAGGCGGTCGAGGAGGAGGTGCCGCCGAGGCTCGACGCGGCGCTGGTGCGGGTCGTCGAGGCGATCGGCTCGGCGCGCGGGACGGTCTTGAAGCTCGTCCCGGCCACGGAGATCGTCGAGCTCGGCGTCGAGCATGGGGATGACCCGCAGGTGCTGGCCTTGCAGGTTCAGGAGCGGGTCGGGGAGAACCTGTGGCGGCTGCTGGAGCACAATGATTACAACCAGACCCGGGCGGCCGACGTGCTGTCGGTGTCGAGGACGACGCTGGTCAAGTTGATGCAGACGCTGGGGTTTCAGCGGCCTCGCGATTTGACGGCGCAGGTGGTGTTGGAGGCCAGCGCGCGGGTGGGGTCGGATCTGGAGGTGCTGGCGGGCCACCTGAAGGTGTCCAGGCGCGGCTTGAAGCTGCGTTTGAGCGAGCTTGGGTTGGAGTTCTGAGGCCTGGCTCAGCTTCGGCGCAGGAATGTCTTGATGGCGCCGTTGATGTCAAAGCGCCCGCTGAAGAGGGTCTGGACGAGGAGCGCGACGCCGATCCCGACGACGGTCCAGGCCAGGAGCACGAGGCTCTGCTGGAAGCCGAGCAGGACGTGCGCGCCGCCGAGGCTCAGGCCGGCCAGCGCGCCGACGAGCGCGGTCAGTCGAGTGCCTGAGAGGGCGGCCTGCGGGCTTGCGCCCTGATCGGCGGGCGCGGAGCCGGGGCGGGGCGAGGGGGTGTTGCTGAAGGGATCGCTGGGACCCATGAGAACCTCCTTGGGCCTTAGGCCCTCGTGGCGTCAGTTGACCCGCGCGCCGCTTTCGATGGGGTGGTGCTGGACGATGACGTCGATGCGCTCGACCTGGGTGCCGGTGTGGCGCTCAAGGGCGTGGCGCAGGTCGCGGCGAAGGGCCTCGACGATCTCGGTCAGGGACTTGTCGTGCCAGACGGAGATGACGCAGCGGATCTCCCAGCCCTTGTTGCCCAGCTTCAGGGAGGGCTCGGCGCCGCTGACGCCGTCGATGTCCTCGGCGGCGTAGGCGAGCAGCTTGAGGAGGCCGCCCTCGGCGACGACGACCTCGCCGCGGGCGCGGGCGATCTTGTCGCCGTGGATCCTGAGCCTGAAGTGTTTCTGAGGGCGGGTCAGGCCGCTGAGCCCCAGCCACGCGAAGAGGGCTCCGATGAAGAGGCTGGAGAGCGTGACGCCGATGGCCGACAGGACGTTGGGCGTCCAGGCCATGACGAACTCGACGCCGGTGACGCCGATAACGATGGGCGTGGAGATGTTCAGGTGGATCAGCGTGACCTCGACGCCGAGCCAAATGATGGCCAGGCCCAGGGCCAGGGAGATGATCCTTCGGGACGCGCTGAGCGCTTGAGTCCACATGAGCTCTCTCCTGAAGGGTTTAGAACAAGTAGAAGAGGCCGATGGAGAGGCCGGTGTTGAAGGTCGTCACGTCCAGGCTCTTCTTGAGGCTGATGATCTCCTCGCTGCCGATCAGGCCCATGGTGCCCAGCCCGGCGCGGAGCTGGACCTGATCGGCCAGGATGTAGCTGGCCCCGATCGACCCCGAGAAGGCGACGCCGGAGGTGTCGGTCTGCTCGTTGATCTTGGTGGGCGTCGCGCCTTCGGACAGCGGCGCGGAGAGGTTGCGGTCGCTGGAGCCGAAGTAGCCGCCGAGGCCGAGGTCGGCGTAGAGGGCGAAGCGGTTGACCAGCGGGATGAAGTAGCGGCCTGAGGCCATGATGAGGAGGTCATTCTCGGAGGAGACCTGGTTGCCGCCGCGGTCGAGCTGACGGGAGAGGGCGCCGAGGGAGAGGGAGACCTCGATCTGGTCGACGGCGAAGTAGCCGAAGGTCGGTGTCAGCCGGAAGAAGAGGGTGGTGTTGTCGACCTCGCCGCCGTCGGGCAGGCCGTTGGTGGTGGTGGTGTAGTTGAAGAGGGTGTCGGCGCCCAGGGAGAAGGCCCCCTGGCGGAAGCTGGCCGACTGGTCTGGGACGACGATGGGCGGCTCGGGGCGCTGCACCTCGACGGGGGCCTCCTCGACCTCCTTGGTGCTGTCCTCATGGGCCTCGAAGGGGTTGGGCTGGCCCCAGGCCGTGGCGGCCAGGGTCAGCGCCAGGGCCCAGGAGGCCGCGGCGGCGGCGCGGGCGCCGTGCTTGTTCGTCAGCAGAGTTCTGGAAGACATGGTGATGGCTCCTTGGTGTTCTTGAAGGGAGGCTTCAGCCCTTGAGCGTCATGGTGATCTCGACCCGGCGGTTGAGCTCCCGGCCTTGCCGGGAGTTGTTGTCGGCGACGGGGTCAGCGTCCCCCCGGCCGTCGGCGAAGAGCAGATCGGCGGGTATCCCCAGGTCGATGAGGGCCTGGCGGACCTCCTCGGCTCGGAGCTTTGACAGCTCAAGGTTCTGCGAGGCGTTGCCGGAGTTGTCCGTGAAGCCGATCAGGTCCAGGCGGGCGATGGCATCCAGGTTGGCCTTGATGACGATGGCCAGCTCGCGCAGGCCGGCGGTGGAGTTCTGGGTCAGGTTGGTCTTGCCCGGCACGAAGGTGATCCGGGGTTGGAGTTCGAACTTGTTGCCGACGAGCTTGACCTTGCGGGTGTTGCTGGGCATCTCGAAGGTGGCCTTCATGTCCAGGATGGTCTGGTAGGCGGCGGCGGCCTCGGCGGCCTTCTGGGCGGCGCCGTCGAAGTTGTCGGCCTTGAGGTCCGCGCGGGCCTGGATCAGCAGCGCTTCGCCCTTGGCCCAGCCGGCCGGCGAGCGCTTCTGGCACTCGCGCTCAAGGCAGCGGGTCTGGAGGATCTCGGCGGCGCGGATGGCGTCGGTGGCCTTCTTGAGCTGCTCGGCGCGTGCCCTCTGGGCGGCGAGCTCCTTGTCTTTGTCGGAGAGTTCCCTGTTTTTATCGGAGAGTTCCTCGTCTTTATCGGAGAGTTCCCTGTTCTTCTCCGCCTGGGCGGCCTCGTTCTTGCGGCGCTGCTCGGCGAACTTCAGGACCGTGTTGAACTCCTCGGCGCTGGCGCGGGCCCAGCGTTGAGCGGCGAGGTAGTCCTTGGCCTGCCAGGAGGTCTGGCTGCGTGTCATGAATTCCACGCCGCGGTTGTGGGCTTCGTTCTCGTCCTGGGACTTCATGGCGTCCTCGGAGCGGTCGCGCAGCACCAGGGCGTCGAGGATCTGCTGGTAGGCCGGCTTCCACGGCTCCTCGACCTTGGGGGCGCCCGAGCCGCTGCCGGCGCTGGGCAGCGAGTCGAAGGCGAAGGAGGCCTGCCGGGCCAGCCGCGAGGCCTCCAGGGCGCGGCCCTGGGAGAGCAGGCGCTGGCTGTCGGCCAGGAGCTTGTCGCCGGTGCGGTAGACGTTGGAGGACCGGGCGTGCTCGCGGTTGGCCCGGAGGATCTGGGCGCGGGCGATGGCGTCCATGGCGTCGGCCTCGGCGGCCGGGTCGCGGACCGGCGCTGGGCGGTTGTTGTCGGCGGCGCCCTTGTCGGCGCCCTTGTCGGCGCCCTTGTCGGCGGCGGGGGTCGAGGCGCGGGTGGGGACGACGGCGAAGAGGCGGGCGCTGGCGTCGAGCATGGCGGTGGCCTCCTTGCACATGCCCTTGAGGGCCATCTCCTCGGAGGACTGGAGCATGGAGGCGGCGTCGCGGTAGAGGGCCTCCTGCTCCTTGTTGGTGACCTTGGCGGCCGTGAGGCTCTGGGTCAGCTGGGTGTCATGGATCTTCTTGTCGAGCGCCGTGCAGGCGGTCTTGGGCGGATCCTTGGGGGTGAGGGGCGCGGTGACCTTGACGACGGGCTCGATCTGGTCAGGAGCGGCCTTGTCCTCGATGCGGGCGATCTCGTCGAAGATGACGATGGCCTCGGCCAGGAGCATGTCGGCGTCCTGGCAGCGCCCCTCCTTGGCGAAGCGCTGGGCGGAGAGGGTCAGGGTGATGCCGCGGCGGTAGCGCTGCTCCTCGTCCTGGCCGTCGACGCGGGTGCCGGCGGCGGTCTGGGAGATCCTGGCCTTGGAGATGGCCGCGTCGAAGTCCTTGCAGGTCGCGACGACGGGGGCGGGCTCGTTGGCGCCCTTGTTCTGGCCTGCGCCCCTGGGCGGGGCGGCCTTGTCCTTGGCGGGGGCCTTGTTGCCGGCGGTCTCCTGGCCGGTGGGCTCAAGGAGGCGGATGATCTCCTTGGAGAAGGTGGCGGACTGGACCCAGGCGCCGCGCTCGAACCACTGCTGGGCGTTGGCCATCAGCATCGCGTGCTCCTCGAAGGAGTCGGCGGGGGTCTTGTTGGCCAGGGCGCGGGCGAAGAGGATCTGGGCGCGGGTCAGCGCCGTCTCGGCGTCGGCCTTGTCCTTCTTCTCCGCGGCGGTCAGGGCGGTGGCGTCGTTTGCGGGCGCCTTGGCGGCCTTGGCGGCGCCCTGGGCGGCCTTGGCGCCGGCGGCCTTGTCTGGAGATGGAGCGTCCGCGCCACACTTCTTGAGGCGCTCGCTGGCCAGTGTGGCCATCTGGACGGCCTGGTGGAGGTTGCCGTCCTTGAGCTGACCGGCGGCCAGCTCGACGAAGGCCTCGAACTCGCGGAAGACGGCGGGGCAGGTCAGGTCCTTCTGCTGACCGAGGGCCTCGGCGCGCTCGACCTGGACCTTGATGACCATCTGCTCGACCTCGCGGTGCAGAGGGTCGTACTGGGGCTGGCGGCCGGGCTGGGGGCCGCCGAAGCCGCCGCCCGCGAAGAAGTTGTTGGAGAAGGGCGCTTGTCCGCCGCCGGCCTGGGCGTTGCCGCCGAGGCCGAGCCTGGGGGCGAAGGCGAGGATGCCGTCGTAGTCCTTCTTGGCGGCCTCGGCCAGCTTCTGGGCGCGCTCGTAGTCGGCCTGCTTGACGGCCTGCCGGGCGAGCTCGAGGTTGTAGTCGGCCTGCTGGGTGGCGCCCAGGTTGGTGATGCCCATGCCGACGAGGCCCGCGCGGGACTCCTCGGCGGCGGCGATGGCGGCCTCGGCCTTGCCGCGGGGCGAGTCGGCGCCGACCTCGGCGCCTTTGAAGATGGCCAGGGCCTCTTCAGCGCGGGACTTGGCGACGTCGAACTGGCCGGACTGCAGGCGCGAGTTGGCCAGATCCAGGACCGTGATGCCCTTCTTGTAGGCCGCCGCGTCTTTCTCGGGCATGCGCTGGGCGATGGCGCCGGCGCGGGCCGTCTCGGCGTCCTCGATGGCCTTGCGGGCCTGGTTGGCCAGGTTGGCGCGCTTGTTGTCGGCCTCCTTGGCCTCCTTGGCCTGTCGGCGCCTGGCGGTGTCGGACTCGGCCGAGGCGGTGATGGCGGCGTCGAACCTCTCGATGGCCTGAACGGAGGCCTCGCGGGACTCGACGAAGAGCTGCTGGTTGAGCGCCTCCAGCGCGGTGTCGAGCAGGAAGCTGCCCTCGTTGTAGGCGGCCGAGGCGCTGCTGGGGGCGCCGGCGCCGATGGCCTCGGACTGGCGCTTGCGGGCGGTCACGAGGGTGCGGCGGGCTTCGGCCTGCTCGCTCCTGTCGTTGGCGCGGATCTGGGAGAGCTCCTGCTCGAGGCGGTTGAACTCCAGATCGGACTGCCGGAAGCGCTGGAGGGCCTGGTTCTCGCGCTCGACCTTCTCGCGCTCGGAGTTGACCTCTTCGAGGGAGGCGGTCATGGCCTTGAGGCGGCCGAGGGCCTCGTCGCGGGCCTCGAAGTGGGCGGCCGTCTCCAGGCGCTGGATGGCCATGCGGGCGTTGATCTCCGCGGCCTCGATGTCGCCGCGGGCGTAGGCCCTGCGGGCGTCGGCCTCAAGCTGCCGGGCCTCGTGGATGAGGTTGGGCCTGGAGGCTTCGAGGCGCTCGGTGTTTGGCGCGGCGATCCTGTCGGTGGCCTCCACGAGGCTCTTTGGCCGCGGGAGGGTGGTGCATGCAGTCAGGGTGGCCGCGGTGAGGATGAGCGTCAGCGCCGAGAGGCGGTGGCGCGGCGAGGTCAGGGTCTTCATCATTTCTGGTCACCTCCAGCAGCATCAAGGATGTCCTGATTCTGCGATCGGAAGGCTTCAATCTGCTCCATCTGGCCCTGGTAGGCCGAGCGCTTGGACTCGAGCGCGTTCTCAGCGTCGCGGCGGGCCAGAAAGGCCCGCATCTGGACGAGCTGTCCCTCGATGGCGTCGAGCAGCAACGGAAGCTTCTCTCTTTCTTCTTCGGGTCGGGCCAACAGAGCCTCGACCCGCTGGAGCCAGACGGCCGCGCGGTCGAGCTCCGTGGAGATCTCTTCGGCGCGGGGGTCTTTGCCCATGCGCTTGAGCAGGGTGTAGTAGTTCTGGACGCGCTCGTCGTTCGAGGGCGAGTTGTCGGGCAGGATCTCGTCCGGGTGGCTGGCGGCGCAGCCTGAGGACATCCCCGCCAAGGCCAGAGTGAGGCCGATGATGGCGATCTTGATGGCTCTCATGATCATTTCCCCTCTAGAAGAGCGTGTGCTGAAGGCGCAAGCTGAGCATGTGTGAGAGCTGCGCGTCTTTGATCTCGAAGGCCTCACGGCGGATGTTGAGGTCGTAGACCATGGCCAGGAAGCTGTTGAAGCTCAACGCGAAGGTGTTGTCGACGCGGAAGATCATGGTCAGGTCGCCGATGTCGTTGAAGTCCTTGAGCTGGTCGGTGGGCAGGTAGAAGTCGCCAGAGACCTCGTAGGAGAAGATCTGACCGAGGCGCAGGCCTGCGGTCAGGGCCGCCTCAGGGCCGATGGAGTTGTCATCGGACAGCCGCACGCCGCGCAGCACCTCGCCGTCGCGCTCCTGGATGAAGATGCCCTCGTCGTAGGTGGCCTGTCGGGCGCCGAAGCCCAGGCGGATGCCGAGGGTGACGATCTCGTTGTCGACGAAGGAGAGCGCCAGGCCGGCGCCCTCGCGGATCTCCAGCGGGGCGAAGGCGCCGAAGGTGCGGAAGTCGTTGTTGGCCGACAGGGCGATCGTCTCTTCGTTGTCGTCGGCGTCGGTCAGCTCGAGGGTCAGGTCGCGCGGCGGGCGGATGTTCGTCTCGAAGAAGGCCGTTCGGGCCATGGCGCGGGCGTAGGGGCCGGCGATGCGGCCGACGCGGTAGTTGTAGAGGAGTTCGGCGCGGGCCTCGTCGGCGAGCTTCTGGGGGGCGAGCTCCTGGCCGTCGATGCTCTCGAAGCTGATGAAGGACTCGTTGATCGACAGGTTGAGCAGGGCCAGGTGGTTGCCCGAGTCGACGCCGACGGAGGCGCGGGTGAAGAGGCTGAGGCGGAAGGAGTCGCCGTTGAAGGCGCCGAGCTGGCCGGCGCTGCGGTTGAAGCTGAAGTCGCCGCCGAGGACCCAGCGCAGGCGCCACCAGCGCTCCTCGCGGATGATCTCGCGCTCGGCCAGCTCGCTGCGCACGATCCGGCCGCGCTCGACGACGAGGCGGTAGCGCACCAGCTGCCCTTCGGCCAGCGGCACGGTGATGGCGCTGCGATCCGAGGGGTTGCCGTCGAGGGCCAGGACGACCGGCTCGGCCGGCAGGATCCAGGTCCGGGTGCTCTTGTAGTCGGAGCCCTCGCCGGTCGTGCGGCCCTCGCCCCAGACGGTGTTGTTGCGGGCCGACTCGAGCGTGTAGCGCAGCGCCACGGGGTTGCCCTCGGGGTCGACGGCCGTGACGCGCAAGGCGGCGAAGAAGAAGTCCACCGGCGAGGTGACCCCGTCGATGACGCGGACGGTCGTCGACGGTCGGCCGCCGACGGGGCCGTGGCCCAGCGTCGCGGTGTACTCGCCCGGCGGCAGGATGATGCGCTCGCCGGTGCGCCCCCAGGCGACCCGTTCGCCCTGGAAGTAGACGATGACCTGGGGCTCGATCTCCGCGCGGGTGAGCGTCGGCACGAAGATCGCGCCCATGCCCGTGGGGATGGGGGTGATGTCCATGTCGAGCTGGTCGGCGAGGTTGCCGGCCTCCTGGGAGGCCTGAGGGGCGTTGTCGCCGCCCTGGGCCGAGGCGCTGGAGCACAAGGCCACGAGCGCCAGGGTCAGGGCGCTGAAGAGGCCCCTGCAGGAGGCGCGTGGGTGCCAGATGTTCGATGTCATGTTCATTTTCTCAAAGACCTTCATGGGTTGTGAGGCGTGCGCCCCAGTGCTCATCCTGTAGACTCGATGTCTTCGCTCTCCTCCACTGCCGTCTCTTTGACACGGCTCAGGTGGACCGCGTCACACATGAATCGGTGGCAAGGCAGGACGACCTCCTCCTTGCCGTCTTGGATCAACACGCCGGTGGGACTGAAGGCCACGATGGTCCCGGCGCTCTCGGCCAGCCTTATCCGGTCGCCGATGCGGTAGAAGCGAACGACGTAGAAGCGGGCGATGAGGTTGCGGAAGGTCTCGCGGGCGCTCAACGCGAAGGTCAGCGCGACGGCGAGGCACCCGGCCGCGACCACGATCTGGATCAGGGTGTTGAGCAGCGAGATCTCGAAGCCGAGCTGCTCGGCGGCCAGCGTCGAGGCCAGCACCACGATCGCGTAATAGACGAAGCGGCCGATGACCTCCGGCGAGTCCACGTCCCCTCGCCGCTCCGAGATCCGCTGGACCAGCTTGGAGAGCATGTCCGCCCCGATCACCCCGGCGATGAGCACCCCCGCGCCCGCGAGGACGCGCGGCAGGTAGGCCACCAACTTCGACAGCGCCTCGGTCACCCCCGGGAGGCCGCTGAGCGCCGCGACGTTGTGCAAGGTCAACACGATCACGAGCCAGAAGACGACCTCCGAGGCCACCCTCGCCGCCCCCGCGCGCAGCCCCACCGCGTAGAGCAGCCTGGCGACCCCCAGGCGCTCGACCAGCGCCTCGAGCCCAAAGCGCTCCATGGCCCAGGACACCAGCGCTCGAAGCCCGAAGGCCGCGCCAACGCCCGCCATCAACACCACGATCACGAAGGCGACGCGCGGCGCGATCTCGATCATCGTGTTGAACATCTTCTCAGAGAGGGAGAGAGCCTCCTCTACTGTCCCTGTATGGGTCTGCATGGTGTTGACCTTGGGTGAACTGGCGCCTTCAGGGCTTCTTATCGTCCGACGCCTTGGAGAGCCATCTGGAAAGGAGGTTGACGATCTCGGTCAGAAAGCCGGCCGCGATCCCATCGACCGGCGGACCCTTGAGCCGCTCCTCGTCGCGCAGCACCTCAAGGCGCTCGAGCACGCGCTGGCTTAGATCGGTCGAGGGGCCAGGGACGATCTCGCGCAGGGCCTCGAACCACTTGTCGACGAGGCCCTCCTCCGCGTCGTCAAAGTCATCGCGCTTCTTCATCGCCCATCATCTCCCCATGCGCGGCCTTGAGCTGCTCGCGGGCCCGCTTGAGCCTCATCTTCGCGGCCGAAGCTCCGATGTTCAGGCTCTGGGAGATCTCCTCGATCGACATCTCTTCGAGGTGGCGCAGGATCAAGATCTCCCGGTAGGGGTAGGGGAGCTCCTGCAGCAGGGCGTTGAGCGCCTCGCGCTCGATCGTGTCGTCCTGCTGCGGTCCCGTCGAGGTGCTCCGCGTGGACATGGCCATCGCCTCATATCTGGAGGCCGTCTTGCGACCTCGCTGCCAGTTGAAGGCCGTCCGCATGGCGATCGTCCGGAGCCACGTTCGAAAGCTCGCCTCGCCTCGCCAGGTGTTCAGGGCGAGGTAGGCCCCGACGAAGGTCTCCTGGGCGACGTCCTCGACGTCGCCGCTGTGTTGCTGGAGCAGGCCACCCAGGAAGTGGAGCATCCACCCCTGGTGGCGCCGGACCACCACCGCGTACGCCGCGTCGCCGCGAGCCCCCCCTCGCCGCACCAGCTCCAGCAGCGCCGGGTCCTCAAGGGCCTCAAGATCCTCGCGCGCCTCGCCAAAGGCCACCGCCCAGAGCCGCTTGAGGGTGAGGGTGAGCGGTGCGAAAGGCCAGGCGAGGGGGTGGAGAGGCGGGAGGGCGAGTTCGAAGGGCGACATGAAGACTCCTGAGACACTGACCGGTTTGATTCCCGTCGGTCAAGGGGCCGACAACACCGATGGCGACGGCGTCGATCTGGCCGACGGCGTCTCGGCTTCGGTCCATCAAGCCCATCAGCGTTCTAGCGGACGCGGGGCTCAGCGACAAGCTCAGGCTCCTTGACCTTCTCGTCCTGGGCGAAGTAGAGATCGACCACCTCGATGTTGATCTCCTTGACCTTGAGCCCCGTCATCGTCTTGATCCTGGACGAGACGTTGTTCTGGATGGCCCGCGCGACCTCAGGGATGCTCACTCCGTACGCCGTGATGATCCGCACGTCGACAGCGGCCTCAAACTCCCCGACCTCCACGACCACGCCCAGGTCCTTCATGTCGTTGCCGCTGACCGAGTAGGCCAGCGAGCTGATCCGCTGGCCCGTGCCGAAGGGCACCAGGGAGTGGACCCCCTCGACCTCGCGCACCGCGAGGCCGGCGATCTTGGCGACAACCTCGCGGTGGATGTGCGTCTTGCCCATGTCCGACTGGAGCACGGTGGTCTGAAGCTCGTTCTTGTCGCTGTCCTTCGCCATGTTCTTCACCTTCTGGGGTTGTGTTGCCACAGTCTCTCTCCTTCGATCTTCCGACGGCCTGTTCTGCCGCCGCTGAATCACACCAAAGCCCCCGATGCGAGACTCTGGTGCTCTCGAAGCATTAGAGGGTCGGTGTTTGCACAATCCTTGTATCGACCGCCTCTGTCTGCTTCCACCTCCCTTGACACTGGCCGAGACGGCGAGGTCACTCTTTTTCTTTCGGGCCGTCGAGTTTCTTTGAGATGGGGGGGCGAGGTCGACCCGGCCGGGCTCCTCGCTGTCCCGCGCTGGGCACCTCACCGCGGCTCGTTGTGATCGTCGTCTCCTGCGCCGCGCTCGTCTACCTTGGGGGCCGAGGACTTGACCCTTCGCCGATGAAGATGCGGACGGCGTCGAAGACGAAGATGGACAGGAAGAACAAGAGGATGACGAGCGAGGTCTCATCCATATCAGGGGCATCCTGGCCGCTCCTCTGTTGACGCTCAACAAGGTCGCCAGATCCAACTCCATGGGGGGGCTCTCCAGATCAGTGGCGCAAGGAGGCCTCGCTCAGAAGTCGTGGAGCTCTGCGCGGTCGCCTCACCCGCTGTTGACACGCGAGAGGCTCGCTCCGTCACACTCTGGCCTTCTGCCCTGAGGGCACTTTTTCGTTGACGCCTCCGCCCGGCGACCTCATAAGGATTTCAATCGTCCCCTCGACCCGAAAGAAAGCGGGATCGGCGAGCCCTCCCAGGGCAACCCTTGAGAGGTGGGCGAGCGCGCCATCGAGCGCCGTTTTGACAGGGTTGGGCACAAAGGACCCGCTGGCCGCGGTCGTGGATCGTGCCAGTGGGACGTCGGCACAAAGAAGCCAGAAAGAGGCGGCAGGGAGGCGATCATGACCCCCGAGATGCTTGAACACTTCCGCGGGCTGCTGATCCAGGAGCGACACCGCATCCTCAACAACTCCAGCGACACGCTCAAGCACGACATGGCGTTGTCGACGGATGACATGGCCGACGAGAACGACCTGGCCAGCGTCACCTACGATCAGAACTTCGCCCTGCGGCTGCGCGACCGAGAGCGCATGTTGTTGAGCAAGATCACGCTGGCGCTGCGCCGGATTGACGATGGCGAGTACGGCTATTGCGCCATCTGCGATGACGACATCGACCCCAGGCGCCTGGAGGTCCGCCCCGTCACGACCCTGTGCATCGACTGCAAGGAGGACACCGAGCGCACCGAGCGCACGATGGCCCCGGTCCTGCCCTCCAAATCGGATGACATCTACGAGAGCGATCACGACGACATCGAACACTCCCTCGACGACGCCGATGAGGGCGATGATCTCTCCATCGAGGTCGGCGAGGACGAGGACGAGGACGATCCCATGATCGACTCGATCGCCGTCGAGTTCGAGGGCGGCGAGGACGACGGCATCGACTTCGCCGACGAGGACATCGACGAGGGGGACGAGGACTTCAGCGAGGAGGAGCTCCAGGTCGCGGCCGACTGAGAAGCCCTCCGGAAACTCCTGGCCGTCGAAGCCCGCTCGCCGCGCTCCACGCCTGAACTTCTCCCCGGCCCGCCTTCGCCAACGCCCGCCGCGAGGGGCCTCGCCCCCTGCCGCGCTCATGGCGCCAAGGGCAGCTCCTCGATCAGGCGCTGACCGCTCCAGTCGACCACCACCCTGGCGCAGTTGCCCACGAAGCCGACCTTCCCCAGCCGCCGCGTCAACAGCCGGATGACGCCCCCGTGCGTGAAGATCAGGTGCCGACCCGACGCCAGCTCCCCCATGAACCCGAGCACCCGCGCCTCCAGCGCCTCGATCGACTCCCCCTGCGGCGCCTCGAAGCCCTCAAAGGCCTTGAGCCCCAACGCGTGGCGCGCGTCCAGCTCCCGCCAGCGCTCCCCCTCCAGCGCCCCGAAGTTCATCTCCCTCAGGCGGCGATCCGTCGACGGCTCGCCGTAGGCCAGCCGCGCCGTCTCCACCGCCCGCTGCAAGTCCGACGACCAGACGCCCTCGAAGCGCTCCCCCTCCAGCGCCGGCCTCAGCGCGCCCGCCTGCGACCTCCCAAGCGCCGTCAACGCCACGTCCGTCCACCCCGCCAGCCGCTCCTCGGCGTTCCACACCGTCTGCCCGTGCCGCACCAGCACCACCTCGATCCCCATCAACCCTCCTCGAGGCCCTCGCCGGCGTGCTCCAGCGCATTGCGGATCAAGTCCTCCACGTGCGCGTCCGCCAGCTTGTAGAAGATGTGCTTGCCCTGCCTCCGGCGCCCCACCAGCCCCTCGCCGCGCAATATCCTCAACCGCTGCGACACCGTCGAGAGCCCCTCGCCAGACGCCTCGGCCAGCTCCGAGACGCATTGCTCCCCGTCAAAGAGCTGATCGAGCAGCTTCAGCCGCGCCGGATCCCCCAGCGCCCTGAACATCGCCGCGGCCCTGTCCAGCTCCTCGCCGCTCGGCCGCGGCCGCTCCGGCGACCGCTGCGGGTGATCGTGCGGACCACACGAGCTCTTCTCTTTGGATCTGCCCATCTGCGCCCTTCCTTCACTTCAACGCCTCGTGAAATGTCCCGCGCCCAGCCCGCGCCTGTCAAGGCCGCTCCCACGGCCCCGATCCAGAGAGCCAACTCGGCCCTCGTCGTTGGTGGGCTCTCGCCGGCCGCCTTGTGCTACAATCTCCCCCTTGATTCCATGGGAGATCACGGTGCCCACGAGCACGCCCCCCCCTCAACCACCCACCCCGCGCGCCTTGTCGCGGCCCGCGTCGACGCCGAGCGCCCTGATGTCGCTCTCAGCGCTCCTGGGGGTCATCGCGCTGGCCGGGGCTGCGCAAGCCCAGGTCGTCACCCGCAAGCCCTACATCCAGCAGGGCTCGCCGACCAGCGCGGTCGTGGCCTGGCGCACCCTGCCAGCCAGCGAGAGCGTCGTGCGCTACGGCCTCGATCCTGGGCGCCTCGATCAGATCGTCGCCGCGCCTGAGCCTGTCATCCACCACGAGGTGCGCCTCCAGGGGCTTGAGCCCGACACGCGCTACTTCTACAGCGTCGGCACCCGCCAGAGGGCGCTGGCCGGCGGCGACACCGAGCACTCTCTGCGCACCGCGCCGCTGCCCGGCGCTCGCCGCCGCCTCCGGATCTGGGCTGTCGGCGACTCCGGCACCGGGGGCGAGGCGCAGCGCGCCGTCCGCGACGCGATGCTCAGCCACGTCGGAGATGAAAAGCCAGATGTATTCATACACTTAGGTGACATGGCCTACCGATCCGGAGAGTCGCTTGAGTTCGAATTCAGGTTCTTCGACGTGTACGCGCCGATCCTGCGCAACACGGTCGTCTGGCCGACGCTGGGCAACCACGAGGGGCGCTCGTCCAGCGCCAGCGCGCAGCGCGGCCCCTACTTCGACGGCTTCGCGCTGCCGACGCGCGGCGAGTGCGGGGGGGTGGCCTCGGGGACGGAGGCGTATTACAGCTTCGACTTCGGCAATGTCCACTTCATCGTCCTGGACTCCACCGGCTCGCCCCGCGGGCCCGAGGGCGAGATGTTGCGCTGGCTCAGGCGCGATCTGGCCGGCTCCAGCGCGGACTGGATGATCGCCTTCTGGCACCACCCGCCCTACAGCAAGGGCAGCCACGACTCGGATCGAGAGCGGGAGCTTGTCGAGATGCGCCAGAGCGCGACGCCGATCCTGGAGGCCGCGGGGGTCGATCTGGTGCTTGGGGGCCACTCGCACGCCTACGAGCGCAGCTTCCTCATCCGCAGGGCCGCCGGCGCGCGGCTCGAGGCGGAGATCCTGGACGGCGGCGACGGCCGGGTGGAGGGCGACGGGGCCTACCGCAAGGCCCGGGGGGCGAGCGGCGCCGTCTACGTCGTGGCCGGCCACGGCGGCGCGCCGGTCAGCCTCAAGGGCCACCACCCGCTGATGCGCTTCGTCGAGGCGAAGAACGGCTCCTGCCTCATCGACGTCGAGGGCGACGCGCTGACGCTGACCAACCTGCGCGCGGACGGCCAGATCACCGACCGCTTCACCATCCTCAAGGGGGCCGCCGAGGCTCCCCGCTCCCCGTCCGGGGGCGATCCGCCGGGGGAGAGCGCCGATCCTGTCGCGCCTGTCGTTGTTCGACCGGGGGCGTTGATCCAGGCGCCGGGGGGCGCCGAGGCGGAGGGCGGCTGCGGGTGCGCGCTCGCGGGCGGCGCTCAGGGGGGCGCGGCGCCGTGGGCGGTCGGGCTTGGTCTGGCGGCGGTGGGCTGGCGGCGTCGGCGCCGGGCGATCAGGCCATGACGTGCTGGCCGGGGCCGGGCAGGTTGGTGCCGCCGACGACGGGGCCGACGGGCACGAAGGGGGGGGCGAAGGTGGGGATGGGGCCGGTGCCCATGACGTTGGTGACCTGCTGGCTGACGAGCCAGATGGCGAAGGCGACGATCAGGGTGGCCTCGATGCACTTGAAGAGGCTCTTGTATTTCTTGTCATCGTCCTTGTCGCGCACGTCCTGGCTCAGCGACTGTTCCATCATCTTGCGCATGATGCCGGGGACGAGGAGCTGCACGACCATGGGCGACACGCACATGATCAGCGGGACGGGGACGTTGGGCGTGGGCGGCGCCATGGGGCTGGGGAAGGCCACGAAGGCCGGATACCAGGGCAGGCCAGGGACCGTCACGGCGTCCTGCCAGGCCTTGAAGCACTTGCCGACGCCGCCGGCGACCGCGTCGCGGTAGGCCCCCTCGTTGCCCTCCATGCTGGCGACGCCCGAGGCGTTCTTGATCAGCGGCTCCAGGTCCGGGCCGACGAGGCAGCCGGGCGTGCCGATGGCCGCCAGCGCCATGACCTGAAGGCCCGTAAAGCCCGCCTGCATCCTCCACTGATCGTGGGCCTCCTTGACGGCGTCGACGATCGCGTCGTGGAAGTCGCGGAACTGTCCCCCGATCATGTTGCAGGCGTCCTGATGGTACCTGTTGAGGTTCTCGGGCTTGTAGAAGGGGATCGGCATGTTGGGGATGGCGATCTTCTCCTCGGGCGTCAGCGCGCGCGCGAAGTGGCTGCGCGCGGGCATCTCCAGCGGCTCCTTCCAGTTGTGCGGGATGCGCTTGTCCGCGATGTTGAACTCGAGGTGACCCAGGATCTTGATGGGGTTGAGCGAAGGCATCGATCCTCCTGACCCTCGGGTGTGGCAGCCAGAGATCGACGGCGCGAAGGCCGCGATCCTGACGCCGCCGGGGCGAGCGTGGCGCGCCGCCTCCCGCGAGCGCCAGCCAGGCACCTGATCGCGGGGGGCGAGCGCAAAAAGACTACCAACGGGCCGCGCCATCGTCAATCGCCGCCGCCCCCTCACCCAGGGCTATCGAGTTCTAACTGGCACGATTCTGGCGGGAGCAGGGCGGTGGCGAGGAGAAGGGATAGGATCGACAAGGGTGTCGGTTCATGGTCCAAGGTTGTCGTGCAGCGCGGTGCTCACCAAGTCACAGGAGCAAA
>SXGT01653826.1_pt1 | contig 19373 bp, 19 predicted proteins | sample 3176221 | NCBI WGS metagenome assembly SXGT01 (sample SAMN11356862, study PRJNA531348) | freshwater metagenome | isolation source: freshwater sample F1-120 | place: China: Fuxian Lake, Yuxi | collected 2017-12-25
GCATGAATTGGTCCGAAGGCAGTTCTCTCACGACGCGACCTTTTTCGAGCAGGACCACTCTGCTGGCAAGCGTGGTGACCTCATCAAGTCTGTGTGAGGCAAACAACATGGAGCGACCGGAGTGGGATAGTTTTGACAAGAGAGAGACAAATTCATCACGCCCGCACGCATCCAGGCTTGCGGTGACTTCATCGAGAACGAGTATCGGGGGATCGCCCAGAAGGGCGACTGCGAGGGCGAGCCGCTGCTTCATGCCTCCGGAAAGTTCACGCACTCTCTTGTGTCCGTGGCCACCGAGGCCAACGCTTTCGAGCACGGATTCTCGGTTGGTTTTCTCAATGCCTTTCAAGGTGGCAAAAAAGTCGATCGCGGCGGCGACTCCCAAATCATCGTAAAACCCGAGTTCCTGCGGCACATAGCCGATGAGGCTGCGAGCGAGCTTTCCCTGGCGAGCGACATCAAAATCGCCTACGTTGATTTGTCCCTGATAATGCAGCAATCCAAGAACACATCGGATGAGGGTTGTTTTCCCGGCGCCGTTGCCGCCCCAAAGCGCGACTGATTCACCTGGTGCAATTGTGAGCGATACGGAGTCAACTGCGACGGCTTTGCCGAAGCGTTTGGAGAGGGAGTCAATGCGAATCATGCCGCGCCTCCTGTAATTGGTGTGAGATTGGCACGTAACCGGCGACGCGGCAGATAGACAGGGAGTGCGATGGCGAGGACGCACATGCCGATACCGGTAAGGCCAAGTCCTGCGCGAGTGAGCGCTCCAGAGTTTGTATCTTGTTGTTTGATCGATGACATGGTCACTGGAGTCATGAGCGGACACTCGTCGACGAATTTGGGTTCGGGCCTGATCGCGGGGAGCGCACGACCGACGAATTCGATGGCTTGTTGTGCGGGACTAAAGAGGAGAATGCGGAGCTTGGGCTCTTTGTCGAGCATGTTCTCGAAGAGAGTGTTTGATTCGTGCACGTAGTCGCCAATGCCATCCTGGTTCTGGTCATACCCGATGTAGTCGCTCCAGAAATTCCCGCGATTGTCTTTTTCAAAGGCATTGCCGACAAGAGTTCCACGTCCTTGTACGGATACTTGTTCGACGTTGTCGATGAAATTATTGTCCCAGAGCGTGTTTCCTTTTACTCCAGTCAGGAGAGTGACCCCAATGTCGTTGTATGCAAGTGTGTTGCGAGTGATCTCTGCTGGGAACTTGGTTGTGAAAGGCGACCCGTCCAGGTAGATTCCTACTCGGTTTCCGGCAAGCGTGTTTTCCTCGATACTAAACTGGTCGACCTCTTTCAATCCAATTCCGTAGCCGCTGGGGCCGCGATTTCGAAGGAGGCGGTTCCTGATGAGTTTCACGCCCTTGCTATACATCAGGTAGATACCAACTGAGTTCGCGGAAAGCTCATTGTTTTCCAGCGTCACGGAGTTGCTATACATCAGATGGAGTCCATATCGGCATCTGAGACTGGTGTTGTTGCGGACTATGACGCCTTGCGAATACCATAGGATTGCGTCGCGTCCATCATGGATCGTGTTGCCTTCGACCACCACGCGATCGGATCGCCAGAGACGCAGGCCATCACCGCGGCGGGCGATGTCCAGCGATTTTCCGCCGATCTGGTTGTTACGAATGACGCTGTCGGGCGCTTCGCGAAGATCAATACCAAAGAGGATGTCTTCGAGTACGTTGTCTTGAATTGTTGCGCCGGGAGCGAGAACGCGGATGGCTGCGTTTTCTTTGTCAAGGTCAATACCGGTGTCACGGATGGTGAAGCCACGAAGTTCGACGTTTGGAGCGGTGATCTCGATAATGTCGCCATTGCCGCCACCATCGATTACGGTGCGACCGAGTCCAATGAGTTTAATGCTCTTATTGATTCGAACATGCTCGGAGTACTCGCCGGGGCCGATGGTGATGGTGTCGCCGTCATGAGCTGCGGCGATCTTGCGAGCAATCTCCCCGATAGGCTGCGACGGAAGTGGTGAGGAGGGCGCATTCTGAGGGGAGAGAGCTCCAGGGGTACCTGTTGCAAGTGATGCGAAGATGGTAAGTAAGAGGAGCATTGGTTCACCGTGCGGGGCGTGCACCGACGGTTGCTTCAAACAGTGGCCGATAGGCTCTGCGGTGGAAGACGAGGGCGACGATAATGAGAATTGAACATGCAACCGCAAGCCAGAGGCCCATGCCAGCGCTTGCATAGGTTTTGAACTGGCCTATGCCGCCTTCACCGAGAATCGTGGGGGTAAATGGTTTGACCGCTGCGGAGAGTGGTGCGGCAGGGTCCAGGTTTTGACCGAATGCCCGCAACCAGAATTGGAGATCTACAAGAAAGCCGAGAGGAAATCCAACTGCGGGAATGACAAGGAGTACCGCCCACTTACTGTGAATGAACGCCGCGCCTTCGATGAGAAGGAACATTGCGACAATGAGCCAGACTGAGAGTGCTCGTTCATGTTGAGCCGCCTGTTCAAGCGGTTTCATACCGATGTAGTGGTTCAGCCCGTTGATTTCCTTGACATCACCCTCGAGGTGGTTTACGTATGCGGTTACATAGAGGCCGTTGGGGTACTGCGGGGCTTCGAGTTCCATGTGCCAATAGGGGACAAAGATGGAAGTCAGCAGCAAGACACGCGCAATGATGAGCACAATGGTCGGAGTCACGTAGCGCCAAGGACGCTGCCGCATTTCTTCGGGGGGAATGCGCGGGCCAAGAAGATGTTCAGCGAATCGAGACATGTGTGTTCCTCGTGAAGTCTCAATGAGTGATCGAACCGGTGGGAGGCAATCACCGGAGCAATGCGTTAACACTGCTCCGGTGCAATGGAAGGAAATGGACTACTTTGAAGTGGTGCTTACGGGCGTGCCGTTGGCTGGAGCGGCAGCATTTGGTGCGGTTTTGGGTTTGATGTGGAGGTAACCCATCATTTCAAGATGGAGCGCGGAGCAGAACTCGGTGCAGTAGAAGGGGTATGTCCCTGAGTGGTTGGCGACGAATGTGAATTCGGTGAATTCGCCGGGTTCGAGGCTGAGGTTGATGTTGTAGCCACCGATGCAGAAGCCGTGTGTTGCATCCTGTGTGGATTCAATGGCCGTGATGCGCCATGTGACATGATCGCCTTCTTCGATCATGACGTGTTCAGGAGTAAAGTGGCTGCGAATGGCGGTCATGTTGATGGTGACCTTGTTGCCGGATCGGACCACGCCTTCGCTGCCTTGTTTGGGTGCATTGGGATCAAGTGCTTGAGTGTGTGGATTCCATCCGACTTCCGGGTAGACCAGGAATGGTTTGAGTTTGTCTGCTTTGATCATCTGGCAGTAGTGTGGTTCGCCAACGCCCAAGGGCATGTCGTAGACCACCGGCATCGCAGTTCCCGTACCGGCGATATCAACAAGCTGGAAATTCTGCGGGAGCAGTGGGCCAGTGGGGTAGAAGCGATCGACAGACCACTTGTTCATGGCAATGAGGAACTTGCCGTCTGGTGATGCAGAATCGCCTTCTGCGGCACAAAGGTGTCCAATGTTGTATTGAACAGAAGTCTTAGTGACAAGCTTCCATGGTTGCTCAGCGTGGAGTTTGGCGTATTCGCCACCCAGGCTCCAACGAGCCACTGCAGAATCAAGGAAGAGAGATGTGTATGCGTAGCCCTGGTTGTCAAACTGGGTATGCAAGGGGCCAAGGCCAAGTTCGACCTGTGCTTCTACGACGCTGTCGAAATCGAGGATGGGAACGCCATATTCGTCCTTGCCGGAGTATTTCTTGTCAGCGATTGCTTTCTTAAGCTTATCTGCACCATAGACGGTGACGTGTGGATCGAGCTTGCCCGCAACGACAATGAACTGGCCGTTTGGCGTCACGTCGACACCGTGTGGGCTCTTGGGTTCAGGAGCAAAGCAGAGAACGCCTTCGCTGACGCTGGTCGCAATCTTGAGTACCGGGAAACCGTTGATTTTCTCGGCTTTTCCAGCCTTGAAGGCAGCAGCAGCTTTTTTCCAGTCGATGATGTGGAGGTAGTCGGTGTCACGTTGGCTGGCACCGGCTTCGAATGGAGGCTTGCCGCTTTCTACGCCACCAGTTGCCATTTCGACGTTGAACGAATTTACAAAGACAAAGCCGTCGCACGCGGCTTTGCCGGCATCGGCAAGGTCTTGCCAGTATGGTGGGAGTTCGAGGGCAAACGAGTTGGCTTCATCGATGCGGCCCTTGGTCCGATCGAACTTCCAGAAAGTCACCATGCCGCGATAAGACTTTTTGTAATCTTCTGGCAGGGCGTATCCGTAACCAAGGACTGTTGCGTATTGGCCGCCTTCAACGATGTAATCGGTGTCGGGGGTGACAAACGATGCCCCGTGATCACTGATTGTCAGTGGGTTTTTTACAATCTGCTTGGTTTCAAAATCGCGCAAGTCAATAACGGCAACGCGTGCGTTGGCCTTATCCCCGATGAACAGGAATTGCCCGTCGTATTCGCCCTTGGTTTCAGAGAGTGCGGGGTGATGGGTGTCGCCCCATTCAACTGGAGTGTTGTTGATTTTGAGGTGTTCGCGAATTGGGTCGTTTTCGCCTGAGAATCCGTAGCCCTGCCAGGATTCTGGTGTGAAGACTGAGATCGAGCGGAGAAGCCGCATTGATGGGACGCCGATCACGAAAACCTGACCGCTTTGGCCGCCTGATGAGAAAAGAAGATATTCATCGTGTCTGCCGCTGGGTGTATAAGTCTTGGCGGCAGAGAGCAGATCGTCAACGTTGAGCTGACGATCGTTGGCAAGTTTGGTCAACTCTGCGATTTGCGCTGGAGTCAACTCGATCGGTTTGACCTCTTTGGTCGCGCGGCGACGGCTCTCTTTCTTGACCGGTTGGTCTTGTGCGAAAGCAGGTGCCGCACCGAGTGGGCCGGCGGAAGTGAAGGCAAGCCCCGCAATGAGCGAAAGCGCCAACACATTACCAGAAAGCCGACGATTCAGACGATTCATGAAACGCTCCTCTGAAAGGGCCGTGTTTGGCGATGTGTGGTCGCGTACGCACGGCTTGGGGTTATTGCGTTGCTCCGGCATGTTTCTGGAGCGAGCGCATGTAAGAAATAATGTCTAATAGGTCGTCATCACTCAGCGCAGGGTTTCCGCCGCGTGGAGGCATACTTATCTTGCTGGTGTTTGCTGGATCGCCAGGATCGCGACCGCGCTTGATGAACGCAAGAAGGCCATCATCATCAAGCTTGCGGCAGAAATCACTTGTAACAAGGTCTTTTCCAAGGTTCTTGAGTCCTCGTGCCTCTTTTCCATGGCATGCGGCACACGTGGCACTAAAGAGCTTGGTGCCGTGAGCGATGTATTCCGCTAGCTCAGCATCACCACCGGCGGCAGCTAGTGCAAGTGCTTTTTCTGCGTCAGTTGTCGGCGCAAGAGGAGCAGCGGCAAATGCTGACGCTGGGAGCGGAGGCATTCGGCGTGGGTCTTGAAGTGCACGCACCCAAATCACCAAGTGTTCAAGATCCGTATCCGTGAGTTCCGGATGGCCACCCTTAGGCGGCATCGGAACCTTAGATGTGTTCATGGGGTCGTCGTATGAGCGGCCTTTTGCAAGAAACGCTGAGAATTGAGTGTCGTCCAGAGTGGCCACAAACCAACTCTTAGTAAGGTCTCTGCCCAGCCCCTCAACACCAGTTCCATCTGCCTTATGACATGCGACGCAGTTACTTTCAAAGAGGCGCTTCCCTGAAATGCTCTTGTCCAAGTCGAGCTGCTCTTTGGCTGGAGAAGAAACCAAGCGTGTGTGCGATTCGAATCGTTCTTGAATTGCGGTTGCCGCCGTTCGCTTAGCGGTGATGCCCTCGCTGATGAGATACGAACCCATGGCAAGCATGGGAATACTTAGAACACATCCGAAGATTAGTGATTGGGTAAACTCGCGAAATCCACTATCTGGCGAGAGTTTCCAAGTGTTGACAAATCGGTTGGCATCGCTCGGTGTGTTTGTTACTTTGGTCATGGTTCAGTTCCGTCAGATAAATTCTCCACCAAATACATATCGAATAGATCTGGAGATCAAGGTAAAGATATCGAGCATATTGATGAAATTCAACATCTCATTCGAAAGAATCCCAGAAACGCTCATTTGCTTGGAATGTTAGCTATTTGTTTGGTGAAAACTGCAGGTACTTGGTCTCTTTCAGCGACTCATGTCTGCTTCGAGCGCCAATGCATCAGCCTCACGTCCATTGGCCCGGAGGATTTGCGCACCCAATGAAGTCAGTTCGAGTCTCGCGATCGGCCGCACCTCCGCACACCGTTTCAGTTCAGTGACAGCTTCATCAACTCGCTGAAGGGCGGCAAGTGCAAGCGCAAAGTCGCGAGAAATGGTTGGTTCGCGAGGGGCGATCCGAGCCGCTTCTTGAAGTTGAGCAATCGCCTCGGGCTGGCGGCCAGTGACAAACAAGACACGGGCCAGCCCAGCGCGTGAGAGCGCATCGGTTGGGCGTTCTGCCAAGCGGGCAAGGTATTGCTGTTCGGCTTCTCCTGCGCGGCCTGACTCCATCTGCATTGTCGCGAGCAGCTCTCTTGATTGTGAAAAAGTCGGCTTGGTCTTCAGGACCGATTGGAGTATCGAGCGTGCTCGATCTGAATCCCCGATGCGTCGGAGTAAGAGTGCAAGCTCGGCAATGGTGTTATCAGTTGCCTGGCCGCTGTGGCGAAGCAACTCGAGTTCTGCGATAGCAGCATGGGGATCGCCAAGCACCAAATGGAGCCAAGAGACTCTTACCAAGACTTCGGGGGTGTTTGCAAAGCCAATCCCGCGCACATCGTCTCGCCAACATGATCCGGCCAGTCGGTATAGTCTCAGTGATATTTGAGCATTGTTGCGATCTGTTGTACTTATTCCCTGCTGAGTAAGTGCGTTGTCGAAGGAGACATTCACCTGATTATCGAAGTGCTCGGCTCGCAGAATCAGGATTCGGACCGCCGCCGATTGAATCAGCAGTAAGCCAACCAAGGTAACAACACCGAGAAAAAGGTGACCCGAACGGGTAAGCTGGCTTGATCGCCGGAGTTGTGCGCGGGCAAAGGTGACATCGGGTCTTTGCCGCAGGCATAGGGTTTTCCAGCCCAAATAAGCAATGATGATCGCAAGCGGAGTTGCCATGAGGAGCGGCAGTTGCTGGTAGAGTCCGCGAAGAATGAAAAAGGAAACAACAAAGAGACTCAAGCACAGCAGTTCTTCAGGCCAAGAGAGGTCGTATCGAGCTGATTTGGAACCGTGCGCGGCGATAATGGCAGGTTTGCCGACCGATAGGCTGAGGGCTTTGTGTGGACATGCTCCGATGCAGTCGAAAGAGCGGATGCAGTTGCGATCGATCACTGAACCGTGAAGTCTGATCTCGTCGTGTACTCGTACACCGGTACTGCAGGCAGCGGTACAGAGTCCGCACTGGTCGCATTTGGATGGGTCTACCGTGACTCGGCCAATTGCCAGTTGTTCAGCGGGCAGGAGGAATCCACCATATGGACACGCGTAGCGGCAAAGACCTCGTGCACCAAGAAAATAGACTGTGAGGAATCCGCACACAATCAAGAACGGGATTCCTACCCAGAGTGAGGGGAGTCCGTCCCATAGTCGGTCGGTTGTGAGGTTGAAGCTAAAGCCGGGAAATGGTCCTGAGGAGAAATTGGCAGCGATTTCCGGGAAGGCAGGTTTGAGTGCCGGACCTAAGACCAGTCGCTTGAATGTCGGCCAGAGGAACATATAGAGCGCAAGCGCGAACGGAACGAAGCCCAGGAGTCTGGAGCGAAACAGGTGTGGACGAACACCTGTTTTGCGAAGGATCCAGGTGGAAAAGTCCTGAAGTGCGCCGATGTGGCAAACCCATCCACACATGAATCTGCCGAGAAGCGCTGTAACGAGAATGGAGGTGGCAAAGAGGATCGCGCCGGGATTTATTTCACCTAGCTCAAGGGTCTGCATGGTGTCGGAGAGGACAAATCGGCCAATTGATTTGCCGGTAATCCACCAATGAAGGATGTGCCCTGCCATGAGAAGGTGCACGCCGATAAGAGCGGCCGCCCGCCAATGCGAAATCCAAGAGCGGCGGGGCACAGGTCGAGTACGCGCTGTACGAACGACGGGCAGCGAGATTCGCTTACCCTCCGGTTCTTGAGCGAACTGTGTGTGTGGGGTCGGCATCTTAAATAAGGACAAGAGAGTCCTTTATTATGGTATACAAGCGGGAAAAGTGCAACTGTACTTACGGAAAAGTAATAAGCCGGGTGCTCTTAATAACAATCAGTTTTCGGAATTCTGGATATCGGCAGTGGTTTGAGTACTCAATTTCTCAAAAATGAAAATATCAAATACGTGAAAAATTTACCTTGCATAAATGCGCCAGCAAGGTATTATAGATAAAAAGGTCCGGAATTATGACCCTCAAAATACGGAGAACGAAAGATGTCGATGTTGCAAGCACTTCGTGAACGGCGGCGAACCCTAATTTACTCGGGCGTAGTTATTACGGCTTTCGCTTGTGTTGCGATGGCATCGATTATTGACCTGACAATGAACGATTTTTTTCTCCCCGGAACTCAAGTGGGAGAAGTTGGTTCATCTGTGATTTACACATCAGACAACTGCCGCATGTGTCATGATGGAATCAACAACGAAACAGACCCTGGTTCAACATGGTCGGGAAGCCTCATGGGGCAGGCGGGTCGCGACCCGCTGTTCTTCGCACAGATGTCGACTGCGAATCAGGATGTTGCAAATGCAGGTAATTACTGCATGCGCTGCCATGTTCCGATGTCATTTGTGACTGGTCACGCCAATCAGACCCTTGGCGACACGCTTGACGCGACCGATAAGGACGGTGTTTCCTGCCATTTCTGTCACTCAATGGTGGATCCGATTTATCGTGCGGGTATCTCGCCTCCAGAAGATCAGGCGATTCTCGCAGGCCTCACCTCCGGTCCTCCGGGGTTTTACGGTGATGCGATGTTTGTGCTCGATCCTACTGGGGCACGGCGTGGGCCGCGTCATGATACCACTCCGCCGCACGAGATGATCCAATCGGAATTCCACAAGTCTGCGAATTTCTGTGGAACTTGTCACGAAGTTGGAAATGTCGCAGTCTCACGCAATTCCAATGGTACGTATCGGTATAACGCGATTGATGCGCCGACGCACACTCCAAATCCAGATGATCAATTCCCGCTTGAACGGACCTTCTCAGAATGGAAACTCAGTGCGTTTGCCAATGGCGGAGTTGATATGGGTGGGCGGTTTGGTGGCGTTAATGCCAGCGTTGTGTCGTCGTGCCAGGATTGCCATATGCCGCGTGTTGAGGGAATGGCATGCATTTTCGGCCCAAATCGGACCGATATGCGGTCGCATGAATTTGCAGGGGCTTCGGCACAGGTCTTGGATCTCATTGCAAAATACACAACGAATGATCCGGCCGTTGACCAAGCTGCGATTGCTCGCGGAAGAGCAGCCGCGGTATCGATGCTTGAACGCGCAGCAACAATTGACGTAGAGCAGCAGAGCACGCAGCTCCGCGTGCGACTGATCAATCAAAGTGGTCACAAACTTCCGACAGGACACATCGAGGGTCGGCGTGTGTGGGTCAACGTCAAGTTCTTTGATGCAAGCGACGTGCTTGTGAGCGAATTTGGGGCATATGACCTGGCCACCGCTGAGCTTGACGAGCATTCGACGACGATCTATGAAATGCACGTCGGACTTTCTCCAGAAGCCGCGGCGATAACTCGCCTTCCAGCAGGTCCGACTGGGCATATGGCACTTGCCGATACGATTGAAAAAGACAATCGCATTCCACCGCGTGGCTTTAACAACGCGACGTACGAAGCAGCCGGCGCGCCAGTGGTTGCAAGCACATATGCGGACGGTCAGTACTGGCACGATACCTTCTACGCGCTTCCGCGTGGAGCAGTGCGTGCTGAGGCTCGCGCGTTCTATCAGAACACCCCCAAGCACTACATCGAAATGCTGCGGGACAACAACCATAGTGACGAGTGGGGGCAGACACTGCACCGACTCTGGGAGCAGACCGGAAAGGGCGCACCTATTCAGATGGCGCTTGCACAATCTGTACTTGCAACCCCGTGCTTTGCAGATTTCAATGCCGATGGCATCCTTGATTTCTTCGACTATCTTGACTTTGTGGATGCCTTCTCATCGAATCAACCCGGATCGGACTACAACAATGACCATGTCATTGATCTGTTCGACTATCTTGATTTCGTGAGCGATTTCAGCATCGGATGTTGAATTGCCTGCGGTTCGACAAAACTAACACGCGGCAACTGACCAAGGAGCGGATGCCGCTGTTTTGTTTCATAGCAGTTAGAACTTTTGAACATCGGTCTGGAAGTTGATGTTTGTGGTGGAATGGACTTCTACTGGCATTGCAATGGTCACACTCGCTTCAAGTGCCGTTGACAATTGGAAGCGACCCGCCGCGATGTTCGTCACAAGCAGCGGGAGCGCATTGTTTGAGTAGAAACCAGCACACGGATGGAGTTGGTTGGTCGCCGCAAGAACTGCCATGGCATTGGGGTGAGTCGTCGCTGTTGAAAGTATGCGTAGAACATCTGCTGAGTTGAAATGTGGCATATCGCCGGCGAGGACAAAGATGCCGCCATGCCAGTGCGAGAGTGCGGAAACTATGCCGCCAATTGGGCCAAGTCCTGGGTAAAGATCCCGGATCGAACCATCTGCAAGTGCGAGCACTTCCTGCGCGCACTCACCCACAAGTTTCACGCGATTGCCGAAAACAGAGCGAAGGACTTGGATTGGACTTTGGACAAGCACGTGTCCGTTGTTTCCCCAAGGTTCCAGGAGTTTGTCACGTCCAAAGCGCCGGCTCTTGCCACCAACGAGCACAATGGGCTGAATCGAATTCAGGAACTCACTTGAGAGTTTTTCAATTGTCATGACGAATGACCTTGCCGCTGATGGCGGTGGCATCTGCTCGTCCATCATCCTGTACTTCGCCGCGAAGTGTCTCGATGGCGTGCGGAAGGATGTCCAAGAGGGCTTCGAGGTTTTCGGTAGCGCCACGGGGCGAACCGGGAAGAGTGAGGATCAGAGTTTGTCCAATTGTGCCCGCTACGCCACGAGAAAGAAAAGCTCGAGGTGTTTTGCTCAGACAACGCATCCTTGCCAGTTCCATCAGCCCATTGTGTTCTCGTTCAAACACTCTTTTGGCCGCTTCGGGAGTGACATCGCGCGGCGCAAGTCCCGTACCGCCGGTACTCAATATCAGGTCAATGCCGGCATCTTTTCGAGACCATTCCTGAAAACATGCGGACAACTGATCGAGTTCATCGGGGAGACATCGAGTAGCAACTATGTCAGCGTGTAGTCGATTTCGCAGAATCTCTACGAGTGCCGGCCCGGACGTGTCAACAGTCATGCCGCGGCTGCACCGGTCGCTCACGGTAAGTACCGCGGCACGAATGCGACTTGCGCCGGTTGTTGATTTGGATGTACTCATTGTCCCTGTCCTTTGGAGCTGGGAGTGGCGACATAACTCCCCCCGCGGCCACCGTGCTTTTCCAACACTCGAATGTCATCGATCACCATCGCCTTATCCACTGCTTTTCCCATGTCGATGACGGTGAGACATGCTACAGCTACCGCGGTGAGGGCTTCCATCTCAACACCTGTCCGCGATTGAGTTCGAACTGTCGCAGTGACACGGATAAAACCTGGTTCTATTTCTGCAGTCAGATCAATAGCGTCAAGTGGAAGCGTGTGGCACAGCGGTATCAGCTCATCTGTTCTTTTGGCGGCGAGAATCCCCGCTAATCGTGCGACTTCTAATACCGAACCCTTTGCAACAGTGTTCTCGCGAATGCGGCTCTCAAGCTCTGATGAGATGCGCACAATGCCCTGGGCTTTGGCCCAACGCGCACTGACGAGTTTCTCGCCAACATCTACCATGCGAGCGCGACCATCGGGTGTAACGTGACTCAGTGAATTCGAATTGACTGGTTCTGGTGGTTGTGACATAGGCGAGTGTACCGTTTGTTATTTTTGCAAAACCGTCTCAAGTGGACGGCTAAGTGGGCCATGGATAATACGAATAGTGGGGTATCTTTGTTTCTGCAGTGTGCGGCGGCAATTCGATGAATCCATCGCTTCGGCTTGCAGCCATAATGTCGCCTGATCCGCGGCCATCCACTAACTCTGCCGTGCCCTGAGAGTTTACCCGGACAAGTCGATGCCACCACATGTCAAGGGACTTGCCATCATGGTTTTCAACTGCAACGTAAGTGGGGGTTGCGAACTGCAACATGCCCGCGCAAGACGCAAAAACTGGCATGACAATCCGAACCGCCGTCACCATTGCGGAAATTGGGTTTCCCGGAAGTCCGAAAAGCGGGATGCGACGATCATCTGTGAGGTTGAGAACTGCACCGAGCATGGGTTTGCCTGGCCGTTGGGGCAGGCCATGGAAGACGACTTCGGCACCAAGTTGGTCTATTGCCGTCCGAACAGGGTCTCGGTGCCCCATCGAGACGCCGCCCGAAAGGACTATTGCGTCGGCGCCTTTCATGGCGTTCTGAAGCGTCGCAGAAAGTGAGGAACCGTCATCGTTCACGTGGGTCGCGGAGACAACCTCAAGCCATTCTTGGGCTGCAAACAGGGAGTGCAAAGCCGGGCCATTGCTGTTTCGAATCTGGAACGTAGTTGGCATGGCATCTGGAGAAACTAGTTCGTCACCGGTTGTAATGATCGCAACTCGTAGCCGGGAATAGACTTGCGGCATGGTACAACCTACAGCGGCAAGAGTACCGATCGATGCCGAAGAAACTAACGATCCGGCTTTGAGCACCGAGGCACCTGCTTGAACATTTTCTGCGCGACGACGAATGTTGTCTCCGCTTCGAATTGCCGCGGCTCTGGCTGCAATGAGCGTGACTTCTGTAACCCCACCGGGTGTTCCGCACTCAACGACATCTTCGCGTTTGATCACTGCATCGGCGCCAATTGGGATTCCTGCACCGGTGACGATTCGTATACATGCGGGGAAAGAAGGCATTGGGGCGGGAGCCGATCCTATTCGAACTTCGCCAACAACCGGCATGCTGATTTGACCTGAGTTCGATTGAAAGCCTGACGCCGGTGACCAATTGGTACTAATCGGATCAGCGCTGGAGTGGAAGTCAGAAAGTCGGATGGCATATCCATCCATTGCAGAGTAATCAAATGCGGGGCTGTCGCGGTCGGCGAATATTGTCTCGGCAAGGATGCGGCCCCGAACAGAAGTCAACGGGCACGCTTCCATCCGCGCGCGGTTAACCCCAAGGCGCGAGACCATCCCGGCTACCGCCTCCGCAGGAGAACTGAATACAAAAGCTTCGCCGCGAAAACCCATAATTGCCTCCTGACAAACCATACACTTGTCCTGTGACAGTTGTAGTCCTCATTTTTGGCAGTGCGGCAGCCGTGGCAAAAGCCGATCGCGTATCGGTCGCGGTTGAAAGCGGCGCCACCGTTCGGGATGTACTCGCAGCGATGAACAGGAGTCATCCGGAACTGCAGTTTGCTACTGCTTCAGCGAGGATTGCCATCAACCAGGAATTCGCCGCACCCAGCACTCCAATCGCCGAGACAGACGAATTAGCACTTATTTCTTTGGTGGGGGGCGGATGATCGTTTATGCGGCCATTGTGGACGGTCCGCTGACCCAGCAGGCACTGTCGATCGCGAAACATGCTGCGTTCCAGGAGTTGGCGGCCACGGGGAACATTGGTGCATACGTCAATTTTGAAGGCATTGTCCGCCTTCAGGAGCCGAGACCTGATTCTGGCGGCGAGCTACAACGACTTTGTGCACTTGATTATGAAACGTACGACCCGATGGCGCAGCGAAGACTTGAGTCCCTTGCACAAGAGATTTCTGCGAAATTCTCATTGCATTCAATACTGGTTTTGCACAGTCGTGGAAGTGTAAAGGTGGGGGAGATTTCCTTCATACTTGAAATCGGTGCCGCCCATCGCGCTGAGGCAATTGAGGCATTGACGGAGTTTATTGACCGAATGAAGCAAGATGTACCAATCTGGAAAAAGCCTGTGTGGGCAAGCTGAGTCGCTCATCCAACATCGGCCAGGAGGTGGGTATGGATAGCTCAACTGGAATTGACCTGCATCTTCGGATTCGTGTAATGCCGGGTCGTCGCGAGGAGTTTCTTGAATTTCTGCGAGAGGCGACAGCGTTCTATGAGCAGCCCGGAGGAATTCGGATCGAGCTTCTGAGCGAATTGCACGACAGTCACAGGTTTATTGAGGTCGTGCATTACGATAACGAGCAGGCGTACCAAACTGATCAAAAGCGAGTGAGCGACGACGCAGCCATGAAAGCGTTCCTTACGCGCTGGAGAGCATTACTTGCCGAGCCTCCAGTGGTAGAGGTGTACCGCCTCGGTCGGTTCTAGAACGATCTGGGTCAGCGTGAGAGAATCAGTTTGCCTCCAGCAATCAGCAAAACTGCCGCGAGCAGGATGTTGAGGGTTCGCGGCTGCGCCATTCGACTTCCAAAATAGGATCCAATCAGGCCGCCAATTCCTGCGGTGACTGCAAGAACAGCAAGTCCGGGCATGGGTTTCCACCCATTGGCTGCTAACCCTCCAAGCCCAGCGAGCGAGTTTACCAGAATAAACAACGCTGATGTCGTCGCGGCGTGTTTGGTATCTGCCCAGCGAAGTATGAGCATCAGCGGGCTGAGGAATATTCCGCCGCCTGTACCGGTGATTCCTGACAAGAGACCGATGACACCGCCGCACGCCAATGCTGAGGGAATCGGCGGCGACTTAGGCGGCGTTGAAACTGGCTTTGGAATAAGCGCGGTGCCTGCCATCCGAATCGCACTCAACAGCAACACGATTCCGATGGCTATCTTGAGCGGCTCGGGAGGAATGTGGAGTTTGCCGCCGAGAAACGCGGCGGGGACTGAAGCAAGGGCAAATGGCCAGAAAAGTGTCCAGCTGAAATGCCCTGCTCGCGCAAACTGTACAAAAGCAATGAACGCTACAAGCACGTTGATTGTCAGCGCGGCCGGGCGCATGACGCCAGTTTCAGTCCCTACAAGTGCCATGACCGCAAGGTACCCTGAAGCTCCAGCGTGTCCAACAGATGAGTAAAGCGCTCCGACCACCAGAAACAGGAGGGCGAGGATTGAAAGGGAGCCATCGGGCATGTTGGAATAGTGGTGGGCTCGGCTATCTGAGAGCGACTATCCGCCGATGGCAGACATCGAACGCTCGGGCTGGTGGAAGTTTGGCGAAGATATTCCGTGGGTTGCCTGCTTCGTCCATGTCGAATCGATCATGAAATTAGCGATGACTTCATCGGTCGCGTTGGTGCGCAATAATCTGAGCACATCCCATTCAGTTGTACTGAAAAGACATGGACGTATTTTGCCATCTGCGGTCAAACGCACCCGGCTGCACGCTCCGCAGAAGGGACTGCTTACCGGGGAAATAAAACCGATACCACCGGGGCTGCCATCTGCAAATTTGAACGTCCGTGCGGTGCTTGAATGGTCGTTGGAGTCGCACGAAATCAACTGAAAACTCCGCTCAATTGCCTCACGGGTCTCGGCAGACGAGACCCACTTGCTTGAGTCCCACGCGTGTGCGGAATCCAGCGGCATGTATTCTATGAAACGCATTTCTATGCCAAGGTCGCGCGCAAGCTGGGCCAGGTCGATCGCTTCATCGTCATTGAAGCCTCTGATCAACACCGCATTGAGCTTGACTGGTTGAAGCCCTTGCTCGATGCACATTTTGATTCCAGTGACAACTTCCTCTGGAGAAGAGTTAGATCGAGTGAGTCTGGCGAACCGATCGCGACGAAGGGAGTCGATGCTGATGGTGATTCTGTCAAGTCCGGAAGTGTGCCACTCGCGCAGTGCTTTGCGGGTGAGCAACGATGCGTTAGTGATCATGGCAATCTCAACAGAGGTTGATTCGCGGATGCCATTGATAATTGCGGTGAGTTCCGGATGGAGCGTTGGCTCGCCGCCGGTTAAGCGAATTTTTCGAATTCCCAGCGATTCGCCGATGCGGGCCATACGAATGATTTCACGCGTTGTGAGCAGGCTCTCACGTGATGCAAACCGAACATCAGGTTCCATGCAGTAGACACAGCGGAAATTGCACCGGTCTGTAATGCTGATCCGCATATCGCGAATTGTGCGGCCATGAGAGTCAATCATCTGACGCTGCGATCGAATATGTGCCGGCGCGGGGGCGGGGGCGGGTTTGAGGGCCTGAGCTGTTCGAATGTCTTGAGTGTTCCCAAGCTGCTGAAGCGAGTAGACCGAATCAACGTGACTCAATCGAGTAGTGGTTAGATTTGAGTCAACTATCTGCAACGCACGCACTCCCTAGACTCCGCTACGCTTTTACTCGCCTCGGCTGAATTGCTCCTGCGCCCAGCTCCACGCTGCCACGGTGCGTGGAAATCCAACGGTGTTCATTCCAAGAAGGATCGCCTGTTCGACCTCAACGTTCGTGGCCCCATGCTGTTGTGCGCGGCGAACATGACTACGCAGGGCTGATTCCAGGCCCGCTCCCACACAGATTCCAATCTTGATGAGAGCCAGAGACTTTGCATCCAGCGGTCCAACGGTCTCTACGGCTTTGGCGACGTTTTCGTGCGCTTTCCCAAGGGCCGGGTACTTGGTGATGAAGGCCTTGAAGGTCCCAGGGACTCCTTTTGTCGTTGTGGGTTTGGGTTTTGCGGTTGAGCGTTTGGTCATTGTGTGACTATCCCTGCCGGTGAGTTCACGGCACCTGTCCATTCTCCGCTCACTGTATCGGCCACTGAACAGAGGATTTTGTAATACTCTTCCACATCGAATCCGAGCAACGTTGCACCAAATATTTCAGCTTCGATATGTGTTGCGACATCCCCGTAATTGACTGACGGAATGTAGTATGCGATCAGAAGCGGGATCAGGTCATTCACTGGTTCAAACATCGGATGAATTGACAGGCAGAAACCGTCTGATGGGTGCTCGCCCAGTTGTTCCAGACATGCAAATTCCCCCTGTTTCAGCGGCTCCTGGTCAAATCGCACGCCCAGCGGGTAACGTACAACTGATCTATCTTCAAGAAGCGACATCATCATCGCTCGATCAAGGGCGCAGCCGCCACGTCGGACTTTTGCTTCACTTGCTTTCGCAAAAACATGCTCGCGAAGGGATCGCTGAGCATCTTGAGCAGTTGGTAACTGGGTCATGAAATCGCCTCCGCATGCGAGCCTGCAACGGTAGGAACCCCAGGCGCGGTCGCAGCCGAGAATTCCTGGTCATGGGTCAATCGACCAGAGAGTACCGGCACTGTGATGCGAACCAGGATGGTGTAGATCAGCAGGCCGCCAGCCCAAATGCCCAATGTCACGAGAGTTTCGTTGAGAGTGGGGAGGTATTCGACAATTTCACCCAGCGGCGTCGGAATGAATGCGGGAACGATCATCCCCATTCCTTTTTCGATCCAGATTCCAACAATTAACATCACGCAGGCAGCCTGAAGGACAGGGAGCTTTCGGCTTAGAGGCAGGAAAAGCAGAATCATTGCGATCGTGTTCAGGCCAATCGCGGTCCAGATCCATGGTACCAACGCGGTACGTCCGTGAAGTCCGAAAAACAAGTATTTTGCATACGCGACATGGGACGAACCCGTGTAGAACTCAGTAAAAGCTTCTGATCCTAAAAGGAACATGCTGATCGAAAGTGCGATTGTCACTATGTTGCGAAGTGTCAGGAGTGCCTTGGTTGGTACCTCATAGGACGTGTATTTTCTGAGCACCGAAAGTGTGAGAATGAGAAAGGCAGGACCGGCAGCGAACGCCGATGCAAGGAAACGCGGTGCCACAACTGCGGAATTCCAGAACGGTCTCCCTCCGAGTCCGCTGTAGAGAAACGCGGTAACGGTGTGAATGCTGATTGCCCACACGATCGCAACAAAGACAAACGGAATGTAGAATATCTTACTCGGCGCTTGTTTTTTATAGGCGCAGTAAATGAGATACCCGCACACGTGCAAATTCAACAAGAGATACCCATTGAGAACAAGGACATCCCACGTCAACATTGAGGTTGGAAAATTGAATCGAAGCAACAGATGATGGAAGCGCTCCGGACGACCAAGATCAACAGTCACAAAGAGCATCGCCATGATGATTGCTGCCACGGCAAACAGCTCACCGAAGATCACCAGATCATGTAATTCGCGATTTCTGTAGATGTACACAGGAATCACCAGCATCACCGCAGCGGCGGCCATTCCGACAAGGAAAGTGAAGTTGGCAATGTAGAACCCCCACGAAACTTGATCGGTCATGCCCGTAGTTGCAAGTCCATGCACCACCTGCTTGCAGTAGGCAAAAATCCCAAGCAATACGAACACTGTGAGCAGGAACATCCAGCCGTAGTAGCGATAGTCTCCGACGAAACTGAGTCGAAAACACCGGAAGAGAAATGTGAGATAGGTTTTCACGCCTTTCCTCCGGTCCACCAGCCCGGCTGGGCCGAGGCAACGAAGTCCCTTCGCGGACCCGACGAATCGGGCAGGCACCCGTACGCCTCGCCTTCTTCCTCTCTAAGGCGTGCTGCGATCGCCAGTGCCTCCGGATCGAGGGTGTTGGGGTATCGCTCGTCAAAGTAATAGAAGAACCGCGGCAGAGTTCCGACTTCTTCTTTGAGCACAAACACACGTTTGGTCTTCAGGATCTCCGACACCTCGGATTTGGGGTCAAGTACGTTTCCAAATTTGCGAGCGCCCGTCGGGCATATCTCAACACAGGCGGGCATGCGGCCTTCTCGAGTTCGATGCAGGCAGAAATGGCATTTCTCCATCGTTCCCTTTTCGCGTGGTCGGTTGGAAAGATAGCTCATGTTGGTGTTGAGCTGGTCTTTCGGCAAATTCGGAACCGCAAAATTAAATCGTCTGGCCCAATAGGGGCAAGCTGCTTCGCAATAGCGGCATCCGATGCACCAGTCATAGTCGATTACCGTAATTCCGTCTGGTTCCTGCCAAGTTGCTTCAACCGGGCAGACCTTTACACATGGCGGGTTGGCGCATTGATGGCACTGCACAGGAAGGTAGAAATGGCTTGCATCGGGGACCGTTGGTCGATCGTAATGGTGATTTCCCTTTTCGACATCGAGTGTTCCGCGTGGCATTTCGATCACACGAATGTACTGAATTTCCGGGCTTCGCGATTGGTTGTTCTCTGCAACGCATGCGTGAACGCACTTGCGGCAGCCGATGCACCGCGAGAGGTTGAGCGCGTACACAAATTCAACCCCCTCCATCGGCTTGACGTCGCGCAAATGAGGCCGTAC
>SXGT01302873.1_pt1 | contig 19372 bp, 15 predicted proteins | sample 3176221 | NCBI WGS metagenome assembly SXGT01 (sample SAMN11356862, study PRJNA531348) | freshwater metagenome | isolation source: freshwater sample F1-120 | place: China: Fuxian Lake, Yuxi | collected 2017-12-25
GAACAGCGTGCCGCCATTGGCCTGCTCGAACGCTCCCAGCTTCCTGGCGACGGCGCCGGTGAAAGCGCCCCGCTCGTGGCCGAAGAGCTCCGACTCGAGCAGAGAGTCAGCGAAGGCGGCGGCATTGACGCGGACGAAGGGCCGGGACGCGCGCCGTGAGAGGCCAGCGAGCGCCGTGGCGACGAGCTCCTTCCCGGTGCCGGACTCTCCGGTGATGAGGACCGGCGCCTGCGTCGGGGCAAGCCGCTCCACCATGGACAGGACGCGGGCCAGCGCTGGGCCGGCGCCGATGAGGCCGTGTCTTGCAGGCTCGGCGGTCTCGACGGCCGCGGCGGACGGCGCTGGGGCTTCGGCGATTGCGAACGCGCTCTCGGCCGCTACCACCCAGCCGAGCGCGTCGAAGGCCTGCCGATTCGCATCCAGGATCCGGTCCCGCAGCTGCGCCAGGAGCGCCCTGCCCCGCTCGGCTCTCGGTGCGGCCTCCGGGCCGCGGCCGGCGTCGACCAGCCGGCGCACAGCCAGGGTGAGCGCCTCGACGAGGGACGGCCGCTGACCAAGGCGCTCGAGGCGTGCAGCGGCCTCGTCGACCTGCTGGACGCCTACTCGGAGCGACGGTTCACGCCGCGCGCGCTCGATCAGGGCGAGCGCGGCGGTCTCCGTGTCTGGAAGCGCGCCGGCCGCGCGGAGCCACGCGTCGACTCGGGCATCGCCGGCGGGGGACGACTGGGCGGCGAGGAGGTAGGCCTCGCGGGCGTCCTCGACGTGACCCGACGCTTGGAACAGGGGCGCGAGCCGCGCTCCCTCGTCACACGCGGAGCTGTGCTGGCCCTCGAGCCGATCGAGCTGCGCGAGTCGTAGGCACGCGAAGTTGCGGACGTAGGCGAGCGAGGCTTCGGAGGACGCGTTCACCACGTGATCGAGCAGGCGCCGGGCGCGCCAGAGTTCGCCCAGCCGCAGCTGCAGGTCGGCGAGCGAGTTGATCGCGCCGAGGAGGCTCTGAGGGGTGCCGAAGCGCTCGTGGAGGTCGATGGCACGCTCGAACACGGCGCCGGCGAGGCCGTACCTTTGGTCGAGCTCGTACGCGAGGCCCAGATTATGGAGGCAAACGGCGCCGTCGAGGTGGTCACCGTGGGCCTCGAACTGCGCTGCCGCTTCGGTGAGGCAACGCACGGCGTCGAGGGACCGTCCGAGCCGAAGTGCGACCAGCCCTCGGTTATGTTGGGCAACGGCGCGAAGCCGCGCGGGGTGCGTGCACCCGGGGTCGGGCTCGAACTCCGGGGCCGCGATCACTCGGTCGTAGTGCGCGATAGCGTCCGGATAATCGGCGCGCCAGAACGCGACCTTGCCGAGCAGGTTCTCGGCCTCGAGGGCCAGGCCACCGCCAGCGGCGAGCGCCTCACGCGCGCGCTCCGCGGCCTCGTCGGGGCGACCCGCTCGGAGCGCCAGCTCTGCGAGCTCGAGCGAGACGCGGGCGAGCTCCGTGGGGTGCGACGCGCGCGACGCCAGATGTTCGAGGCGAAGCCGAGCGTCTTCGAGCTGGCCAAGCTGGGCCTCGACGCGGGCGAGTCGCAATGCGGTGAGGAGCGGCCCGTCACCAAGCCCCTTCAGGGCGTCGAGGGCCTCGCGGGTCCTGCCCGCGGCGAGCTCCACGTCGGCGAGGGCCACCCGCAAGTCGGCCCGGTCGGCGTCGGAGCCCAATGAGCGCAGCGCGGCCTCGAGGCACTCGCGCGCCACCGAGTACTGAGCGCCTCCGGCGAGCTCTCGCGCTGCCTCGGCTAGAGTGCTGGCCCCGAGCTGCGCCAAGGCGGCGGGCGCATCCACGCCCATGGCGCGGCGAAGCGGCATCGGATCCCGCGTGGTGCGAAACGCCGCGACGAGGTGGGTAGCGACGCGGCGGCGGAGGCTCGCGTCCATGGCCACCCGAGATGCGACGCCCGCGGCCCACGGTGCCAGGACGAGCCCCGCAGGGGACTCGTGAAGCCAGCCCTCACGGCGCAGGCGATCGACACCAAAGCGACCGCCCTGGGGCGCGATCGCGGCGAGCGCGGCGGCTGTGAGCGGCGCGGCGACGAGGTCTGCGGCCAGGACGAGCTCACCGAGCGCCGATCCGAAGCGCGCGATCGCGGAGTCTACGAGCTCCGGGACCGAGCGCGGCAGGAGCACCTCGAGCGCCGTGAGACCGTCTGACGCGGAGGAGGCGAGCTGCCCGAGACGGGCCGCGAGCACCGGTCGGCGAGCCAGCAGGTCAAGGCGAGCAGGCGCGCGGTGGATGCGCAGCGCGTCGGGGGCGAGCTGGAGGCGATCTGCGAACGGGCCCGGATCCGGGGGGACGCAAAAGACCAACGCGACGCGCGGCGCGCTTCGACCGATGCCCAAGACGCCGGGGGCTCGGGCCGCATCGCGGGCGAGGAACCGAAATAGCTCGACGCCGTCGTCCGACGCGTGCTGAGCGTCGCCAAAGACCAGCGCGCGGCTCGGGTGGGCAGCAGCGAACACACCCAGCGCGGAGCGCACGGCCTCGAACGCGCGGAGGCGCGGATCACGCCCCGCTAGCGCCGAGGCGTGGGCCGCTCGGCCGAGAGCCAGGGAAGGTCCCAGGCGCGCGGGCGGCTCCAGCTCGGCGTCGAGGACCACGGCGATGGCTGCGGCAAGCGCCACATGGTCTGCCTCTGGGGGGACCGCGACGAACAGGCCGTCCGGCAGCTCCACGTGCGGCTCGGCGCAGCCGGCCAGGACGACTACCGGCGCCCGAACTGCTGCCTTCGCGGCGAGCACGTCGTGGAGGCGAAGCGTGTCTGTGGACTCCTCGACAGACCCGGTTACGACGCTCAGAGCTGAGCTGCTCGAATGACCGCGGTCCGGAGGGTAGGAAGCCACCGCGCGAGTCTATGCATGCGCCGCCTTCATGTCGAGGGTTGTCCAGGGTTGTCCCGAGGCTGTGGTCAGGGCTATCGTACACGGGTGACCACGACCGCCACGGACGACCTGATCGGCCGCGTCTTCGACCGGAAGTACCGTATCAACGAGCTCATCGGCTCGGGGGGCATGGGCTCCGTCTACCGGGCGACTCATCTCGACATGAGCCGGGAGGTCGCGCTCAAGGTGTTGGACCTGGGCATCGCAGACTCGGACAAGCAGATCCAGCGCTTCAATCGTGAGGCGAAGTCGTCGAGCCGGCTGCAGCACCCCAACACGATCCGCGTCTTCGACTTCGGGCGCTCCGACAACGGACGGCTGTATCTGGCGATGGAGCTGCTGAAGGGCGAGACGCTCACGGAGCTGATGCGCCGAGAGCGCAAGCTGCCGATCACGCGTGTCTGCCACCTCATCCGACAGGTCTGCAAGTCGCTCGCGGAGGCCCACGATCTAGGGCTGGTTCACCGCGATCTGAAGCCGGACAACATCTTCGTCACCGAGGTCTTCGGCGAGCGCGACTTCGTCAAGGTGCTCGACTTCGGGATCGCGAAGTCCACTGAAGCCGACGGCCAGGAGAACCTGACCCAGACCGGCTTCATCTGCGGGACGCCTCGGTACTTGTCGCCGGAGCAGGCGATGGGCAAGCCGGTGGACGGCCGCTCGGACCTCTACGCCCTTGGGGTGCTGATGTTCGAGCTCATCACGGGAGCGTCGCCCTTCAACGCCACGACCCCCATCGGGCTCGTGATGAAGCACATCAAGGAGCCCGCGCCGGCGCTGCCGCACGACGGCTCGGCCGCTGGGACCTCCATGGCGGCGCTGATCGCTCAGCTGCTGGAGAAGGCGCCGGAGTCCCGCCCGGCCGCGGCTCTCGCCGTGGCCGAGACGCTCGGCGCGGTGCTAGAGGGGCGGCAAGCCGCCGTCCTGCCGCCCTCGGCCAAGCCGCCCGTTGCGGACCCGAATACGACGATGGTGTTGGAAGGGAACGGAGCGGCGCCGTGGGCCACTAGCGCGGCCCCTCAAACCCCGCAGGCTCCGCCGCTGATCGGGGAGGACGACCCCACGCACCATCGGCCCGTACCCGCGGCGATCGCAGAGCTTCGTCCGGCGGCGCCCACAACGAGCGCCCCACGCACGCCGCCGGCGGCTGGTCGACTCGGACCGGATTCGATGGTGTCGAGCGTGCCCGAGTCCGAGCCGACGCTGGCGCGTCCGAATCCGCTGGAGGCGCCACCCCCGGAGGCGGCACCGCGGCGCTCGACCGGCCTGCACCGGGTGGTACGTCAGCCCGGGAACCGCGCGCCCGAGGAAGACCTGCGCCCTGCGGTGGCCCAGAGCTTGGCTCGGCCCGTGCGAAAAGACCCCACGGACGAGATCCCGGTTCCGCAGCAGAAGTCGCCCACGCGCTTTCTCTGGCTCTTGCTCTACGCCAGCATCATCGGGGCCATCGTGTTCATGCTGTCTTATGCCGAGAGCGGCTGATGGCGCGGGGCGCCAAGACGCTCACCGAGGGACCTCGGCAGGGCGTCTCCAAGGCAGCGGCCCGCAGCCGGCGTCGCGCTGAGTCGCCCAGCTGGCCGGAGCCCCCCGCGCTCGTGGCAGCCCGCGCCAACGGCGATCCTGGGGACCTGGCCATCGCGTTGCTCGAGGCCGCCGAGGAGACGCCACTCTTCCAGGCAGCTGCCTTGGCGGTGGTGGACTGGCTGTCCGAGGCGGCGCAGCTGGCCGAGCGTGTGATCGCCGATGACTCCCTCGACACCCGGGTACGCCTCCGCCGCGCAGAGGCCTTCCTCGCCTCGGGGACACTGGACGCCGCCCTGATGGCGGCAGACGACGCCGCGTCGATGGCCACGGGCGGCCTCCGAGAGCGCGCGCTGCTGGTCAGCCACCGCTGCCTCACCCGGCTGGGGCGCGCAGAAGACGCGCGCCGCCTCTTCGAGCGGCTCGTCAGCGCCGACGGCGACGACGACGAGTGGGTACCGGGTCTAGCGCTCCTCGCCCAAGCCGAGGCCCGCCTCATGGAGGGCCACGTCGCCCGCGTCTCTCCGCTGCTGGAGCGCGCCCTCGCCTGGTTGCCACCGGCTCGCGCGGCGGACCGCCTGCGGTACGACGCGCTGGTCGCCTTGGCGCTGGCCGACCACATTGGCGGAGTCTCGGACGCGGCGCGGCTGCGGTTCGCGCGCGCCGCCGAGCTGGCGGACGCGGGACGAGCATCGCCGGAGGCCGCCGCGTGTCGCTTCTTGAGCGCCTGCATGGGGCACGCGGTCGGCGGCCCCGGCAGCCTGGAGGCGGTACACTACGCCCGCGGCGGAGTGCTCGCGCCTACGCTGGATGCGCGCGGCGCCGACTTTCCCACGGACCGAATCGTGCGACTGTGCGACGCCGACTCCCCCGAGGGGCTCCGAGACGTGGTGTTCGAGCTCGCGCGGACGGCGGGCGAGGTGGGCGAGCTGGCCAGCTACGTCCTGTGGTGCCGGGTCGCCGCCACGCTCTATGAGCTGGAAGGGCGCGCAGACACCGGGCTGGAGCTGCTGGACGAGGTCTCGCGGGGCCTCGCCGCTCAAGGCCACGCGGCGGCAGCGGCTTCGCTCGCCGTTCGCTGACGCGTCAGGGCTGGGACGTCACGCAGCTCCGTAGTCAAAGCAGATCTCGGCGATCACCTCGTCGTCCGCGTCCACGAGGAGCACGGACGGCACGTCGAAGGCCAGGCAGTACTCGAGCAGCTGCCTGCGCGTGGTGTCCACGGTGGGCCGACGCCGTCCCCCGGACTTCACCTCCACCACGTACTGGCGTCCCGCGCGCTCGACGAGGTAGTCGGCCCGCAACGGCACTGTGTGTCGTTGGCCATCGACGATGACGTGCCCCCGGCCATCCACGCCCTGGCGCAGCACCTTGTAGCCCGCCCGCTCGAGGAGGCGCCGCGCGCGTCGTTCGCTCCGCAGCCCTCTCGCCCTCCCCCTGGCCCCGCCCAGCCGCGCCCACCAGCGAAGCAGCAGGATCGTCGCCACCACCGTGGCGACGAGCAGGAGGACGACGATCTCGATGCTCACGCGGGGGCCTGCTCGTCGAGGGCCGCGGCGAGGTCCTCGAGCAGGAGGTCGATTCGGTCCGCGTGCGTGCGGAACGACAGGACGCAGCACCGCAGCGCGAACCCATCCGGCAAAACGGTCCCCGACAGGAAGACCCGGCCCCGACCATTGACGTTCGCCAGCAACCGCCGGTTGACCTCGTCGCCCCCGGCCACGCGGAAGGCGAAGAGGCTGAGCTCCGGCTCGGCCACCATGAAGACCCCCGGGAGCGCGGCCACGCGCCTCGCGGCGTCGGCGGCCAAAGCCAACTTCTCGGAGAGCTGTTCGCGGAAGGCGTCGGCGCCCGCCAGCTGCAGCGGCAGCCACAGGCGCAGCCCTCGGAAGTCGCGCGAGAGCTCTCCCGTGAGTGACGCGAAGTCCACCAGGCCGTCTGCGGGCGGCGGGAGATATTCGGCAGGGCTCGCGTGCGCGGCCTCGAGCGCGCTCGGGTCACGGACGAGGAGCGCGCCGGTGCCGTAGGGGAGGAACAGCCCCTTGTGGGGATCGAGCGCGATCGAGTCGGCGTCCGAGAGGCCGGCGAGCCGCGCGCGCCCCTCCGGGACGCAGGCGAAGAAACCGCCATAGGCTGCGTCGACGTGGACCCAGAGCCCATGCTCGCGTGCGATCGCAACGGTCTCCGGGAGCGGATCCACGGCGCCGGTGTTCGTGGTGCCTGCCGTGGGGACGACCAGAAACGGGCGGAGCCCGGCGTCGCGATCGCGGGAGATGGCCATCCTGAGCGCTGCCGGATCGAGCCGGTAACGCGAGTCCACGGGGATCGCGCGCACCGTGGGGACGCCCGCCAGCCGCGCGGCCTTCGCGACCGAGTGGTGTGACTGCGCCGAGGTGTAGGTGACGGCGCCTTGCAGCTGGTCGCCGAGCACGCGATGCCGCGCGGCAGCTACCGCCGTGAGCGTGGCCATCGAGGTGCCCGTGGTCAGCACGCCGAAGCTCCCCGCCGGGAGTCCGACGGCGTCGCACATCCACCGGATCACGTCGCACTCCAGCGCCACCAGCGCGGGCGCGGGCGCGGAGAGACCCGTGAAACGGTTCGTGACCAGCGAGTACAGGTCTGCCAGCGCCGCGGCGGGAACACCGCCCCCCGGGATGTAGGCGAGGTACCCGGGACCCGTCGTGTTGTAGGAGTGCTCCACGGCGTGATCCAGGAAGTCGAGGAGCGGCCCCATCGGGCGACCGCGCGACGGGATAGGCGGCGGCGTGGGTGGCAGACCGGGCGGAGCTGGCTGGGCCAGCGCTTGCGAGTCGAGGAAGTTAGCGAGGCGATCAGTCACCTCGCGGACGAGCGCCGTGAAGGCGGCGCCGCCGATCTCCAAGGTCATCATGGCTCCGTTTCTGTCGTGGCCGGCGGCCGCAGCGCTTCGTCCTGGGGCGAGCTCCCGACCCCGGACGCAGCTCGGCAGCCCGCGAGGACGGCGGCCCGCAGGATCGCAGAACCCTCGTCGCGAGAGAGCCGCTCCGCCTCGCGGAGCGCCTGAAGGCCAGACGGCGTCGCGCCGCTGACCTCATACTCCGCGAGCCGCGCGGCGATTAGCGGATCGAGCGCGCCGCTGCGTTCCGCCAAGTCGACGGCCTGGGCCAGGTGCTCGAGGGCCTTCGCGCGAGCGTCAGCCGACTCCACCGGGCTCGTGTTGTGAGCCACCCCGGCCCAGTACCGCGCGACGGCCGCGTGGGCACGCGCCGCGGATCCAAGATCGCCTCGCTCGGCGGCCAGCTCGAGCGCCGTGTTGCTGTGCTTGGTGGGATCTCCGGCCTCACAGATCCGCTCGGCCGCCAGGAGGTGCGCCACCAGCTCGAGGCCGGCGTCGCCGGCCTGCCGTGCCGCAGAGCCCAGACGCCCGATAGCGGGCAGCGCCTCGGGGAGCGGAGCCAGCTCTCCGAGGATCCGTCCGCGGGCCAGGATCGCCTCCAGGCTCGGGCCCTCCACGGCGCGGGCCGCGGCGAGCGCCTGCTCGAACCGGCGCCCCTCCAGGTGGCCAAGCGCGATAGCGGCGTCCGCCCCTGCCACCCCGAGCTGCGCTCTGAGCGCCTCCACGTAAGGCGCGAGCTCCTCGTGACCCTGAACCGCCGGGTCCGCCGCCAGGCGTTCGAGCTCCTTCCGCGCCTCGGCCACTCGGCCACGGGCGAGCGCGTGCTCGGCCGCGAGCACCTCCGCCAACAGCGACCAGTTTGTAAGTTGCTGGGCCTCGGCCACCGAACCGAGCGCCTCGAGGTACGGGCCCGCGTCCGTGGACGTGGAGATCCCGATGCGGATGGCGGCCTGGAGGCCGCGCAGGAACATCCCGAGCTCACCACGAGCGCCTAGCGTCTCGAGCTCGCGATCCAGCAGATCGACCACTCCCGCGGGCCCCTGGGGCAGCCACTCCGCCACCTCGACGGCGAGGCGCGCGCGCGTTGCCGGATCGAGCCCACGGGTCACGCCGTCGAAGGCGGCGACGGTGTCGGTGGCGAGCCGGAGGCGGGAAGCGACCTGTTCGGCGTCGGGGGGATCGATCGTGATCACGAGCCCCCCTGCGCTGCGTCGAGGGCTTGGAGCAGCGCCTCCGGCCCTGCGCCCGGGCGGGTGGCCGCGGAGCCCAGCGCGCGTTTCCAGGCCTTCGTGCCAGGCACGCCGGAGAACAAGCCCAGCGCGTGCCGGACCACGGCGTGAAGGCGATGACCTCGGCGCAGCATCTCCTCGACGTGTGGCAGAAACGCGTGCACCACCTCGACCCGAGTGAGGGGGGCCCGGTCGTCCCCGAAGAACAGCGCGTCGGCCGCCGCGAAGCTGTAGGGAGCGTCGTAGGCGCGCCGCCCGATCATCACTGCGTCCACGTGCTCGAGCTGCTCGCGCGCCACCTCGAGGTCGATGAAGCCGCCGTTGATCTCCACGCCTAGGCGGGAGTGCTCTCGCTTCAGGCGGTGGACCAGCTCGTAACGAAGCGGGGGGATGGTGCGGTTCTCCTTCGGCGACAGGCCGGTGAGCCAGGCCTTCCGCGCGTGGACGGTGAAACGCTCACAGCCCGCGGACGCCACCGTGGTCACGAAGTTGCTCATGAACTCGTAGGTGTCGTCGTTGTCGATGCCGATGCGGTGCTTGACGGTGACGGGCGCGTCGATGGTGCCACGCATGGCCTCAACGCATCGCGCGACCTGGTCGGGGCGCGCCATCAGACAAGCCCCGAATCCCCCACCTTGGACCCGATCCGATGGGCATCCGCAGTTGAGGTTGACCTCGTCGTAGCCGAACTCCTCGACCGCGATTCGAGCGCACTCGGCCAGGGCGGCGGGATCGTCGCCTCCGAGCTGCAGCGAGAGCGGGTGCTCGATCGGGTCGAACTCCAGGAGCCGCATGCGCGGTCCGCGCAGGATCGCCGAGGTCGTGATCATCTCTGTATAGAGCAGCGTCCGCCGGGTCACGAGCCGCATGAGGTAGCGGAAGTGGCGGTCCGTGCAGTCCATCATGGGGGCGACGCTGAGCGGGGAGAAGGGACGCACGGCCGGAGGGTACGGCAGGCGATCGCAATGGCCAACCCTCGGTTGCGGACGCAGGGGGTGTCCCTTAGGCTGCGTGCTCGAGGACCTGACGTGTCTCTGAGCCCAAGAGGCTCGAGGAGGATTGCGATGAAGCGTTTCGGAGTATGGAACCGCGTTCTCGTGGTGGGGCTCTTCGGCGGCGCGTGCGCCGGCGCAGCGGAGTCCGAGAGGTCAACGCCCTACGACCGGGTCACCAGCGAGCTGGCGGCCGTCGTTGACGAGCTCCCTACGGAGACCCCAGTCACTCAGGCCGTGGCCGAGTCCGGGCCCTTGTGCGACGCGATGTGCACTGCCCGCACCTGGATCGACGAGGAGCGGTACGACGAAGCGCGCGAGGCGCTGGCGAGGCGCCTGGTCGAGGCCCCCAAGGACGTGGAGGCGGTGCTCCTGCTCAACGCCACCGACCTGCGCGACGAGGAGTACGCGCGCGCTTATGAGCGCGCCAACGCGTGGGTGACGGAGACGGAGGACGTGCGAGTGCTGGAGCAGCGCGCGCGGGCCAGCCTGGGCGCCGACGATCCGGAGACCGCCGCCGAGGACTTCCGCGACCTCATCAGCGCGCTCGGCGACCTCCCGAAGGAGCAGTCGATCTGCAACGCGTTGTCGGGCTGCTGCCACAGCGCCGCCGGAGCCCAAGCCCACGCGTGGGTGGGCCTCGCCACGGCCGAGTACAACCGCCAGGACCTGGACCGAGCGGAGGAGATCGCCAGTCGGGTGCTCTCCGAGGGCCCAGTCGCGGAGGCCCTCGACCCGGCCTACGGCAAGTTCGTCAAGGCGCTGATCGCCTCACGGCGCGGCGACGACCTCACGGCCGAGTCGATGTACCGGGACATCCTCGCCCGCCACCCGAACGAGCCGGGCTCGCTGATCAACCTCGGCGGCGTCCACTTCCGCCGAGGCGATCTCCAGGCCTCGCGGCGCTTCCAGGAGGCGGCCTTCGCCGTGGCCGGGGTCGATCGCCGGACCGCCGCCATCGCCTGGGCCAACGTCGCCGAGATCGACATGCTGGCCGGTGACTTCCGGGCCGCCGAGGAGAAGCTCCTCGAGACCCTGTCGATCTCGAAGTCGTTCGCGGCGGGCCACTTCGGGCTCGGGGTGCTCTACGACCTCATGGGCCGAACGGAGGAGTCCGCCGAGCACATGCGCGAGGCGCTGCGCCTGGACACGAACGGGGTCACGCGCTGGAACACGAGCTGGCTGACGCCCGAGTGGGAGCAGCACTTCCGCGCCCTGGAGGCCTTGGCCGAGGGGCGGCTGGAGGATGCGGAGGTCGCTCTCCGTGGCCTCACCCGCAGCTCCGTCCCCATGCTTCGAGACGCCGCGCTGCGGCACGTCGCGCCCCGCAGCTGACGCCTCCAGTCGGCCGTAGGCTCTCGTCACCATGTGGGTCTACCGCCTCCTGCAACGCCTCCTTCGCCTCGTCTCGAGGGTCTTCTTTCGGCAAGTCGAGGTCGTCGGGCGGGAGAACGTCCCGCCCGAAGGAGGAGGGCCCGTCATCTTCGCGGGTAACCACCCGAACTCGCTCATCGACCCTGTCCTCATCATCACCTCGTGCGGCCGGATCGTGCACTTCGCCGCGAAGGACGTGCTGTTCCAGTCGAGGCTGCTGGGGGCCGTGATGAGGGGCCTCGGAGCGGTGCCCATCAAGCGTCGCCACGACCACGACGGCGCTTCGCCCGAGCCTGCCGCGGGCCCCCCGAGCGCCGAGCCTGTCTCCAACGACGACGCCTTCTCGGCGCTCACCCAGGTCCTCCGCCAGGGCCGCGCCATGGGGATCTTCCCGGAGGGGCTCTCCCATGACGCCTCTCAGCTGGTCCAGCTGAAGACTGGGGCCGCCCGCATCGCGCTGGGGGCGGCGGCAGCCGGGGTGCCGGTTAAGGTCGTGCCGGTCGGAATCACCTACATCCGCCGCCGCCGCTTCCGCAGTCGCGTGCTGGTGCAGTTCGGCGAGCCGCTGAACGTGGAGGCGTCCGGGCAGACGCGAGAAGGCGCGCGGGCTCTCACCGCCGAGATCGACGCGGGGATGCGCGCGCTCACGATCAACGCAGGCGACTGGGACACGCTCCGCGTGCTCGATGGCGTGCGCCGGCTCTACCAGCCGCAGGGCATCTCCACCCACGACCGGGTCGAGCTGGCGCGGCGGTTCGCCGTCCATTACCCCACGGTGCGTGAACAACCCGAGGTGGCACAGCTGTTTCAGCGCGTCTCGGCCTACCTCGAGCGGCTCGACGAGGCTGGCCTCAGCGACGCGGATCTGCTTCGGGGCGCGAGCCCGGTCGGGGCGATCCCTCGCCTCGTGCGCCACCTCGCCCTTGCCCTCATCTGGCTCCCGCTGGCGCTGCCCGGCCTCCTCGTTCACGCCCCTGTCGGGTTACTGGCGATCTTCGCCGGGCGGGTCCTCACGCCGCGGAAAGACGTCATCGCCACCACCAAGCTGGTCGCCGGCATCTTCGGGGTGCTCCTCATGTACGTCACCATGGTGGTCCTGGCCGGGGTCGCGTACGGCGGGTACGGAGCGGCAGCGATGGGGGCCTTCTTGCCGCTGACGGCGTTCGCCACGCTGAAGGTCTTCGACCGGGCCACCGCCGTGCGGCGCTGGGGTAGCACGCTCCTGCGCTTGTGGGGTCGGGACGATATCGCCGAGCTCCGTGCCGAACGCGCGCAGCTCGAAGAGGCGGTTGTCCGAGCGGTGGACCGCTTCAAGCCGAAGGACCTGGTCGCGCTGTTCCCGAGAACCCCGGCGGAGCCCGCGTGAGCCGCCCCACGGTGGTCCTGCTCCATGGCTTGTTGCGCACCCAACGCTCCCTGAGACGCCTCAGGCAGGCGCTGGACGCCGACGGCCATCCGACCTGGTCGTGCACGTATCCGTCGCGTGAGCTCGCGGTCCGCGATTGCGCGGAATACGTCAGGGAGCGACTCGCCGAGGTGCCCGGGCCTTACGTCGCCGTCACCCACTCCATGGGCGCCATCGTGGTGCGCCATCTACCGGAGCTCCCGTGGCGCGGCGCTGTGATGCTCGCGCCGCCGAGCCAGGGCAGCCGGATCGCGGCGCGTCTGCGACACGGACGTGCGTTCCACTGGCTCTACGGCCCCGCCGGGCAGGACATGGGCGGTCCCGCGAGCTGGGCGCTCCCAGCCTGCCAAGCGGTAGTGCTCGTGGGAACCCGCAAGCTTTCGTGGTCCAACCCCACGAGCTGGCTCACCGTGGGGCTCGGCATGTTCCCCGAGGGTGAGCCCCACGACGGGACCGTGGCTCAAGTGGAGTCGGCCCTCCCCGGAGTGGAGCCCGAGCCCTTCGACGCCAGCCACACCTGGATCATGAACCACCCGGCGGTGATCCGGCGCGTACGTGCGGCGGTGGATGGGTTCTCTTCGGGCTGAGCCCCGGTGAAGCGGGTTGCGCCTCCCCCGGTGCGGTTACCCGCCGTCCTCGCCGAAGGTCAGGGGCACAGGGACGAAGACCAAGGGAAGCCGAAGCTCTCGGTAACGGCGCTGACGGAGACGCTGGACCCACAAGCCAATCGCCTCAGAAAGTCCAGCAGATCCGCGCCGGGAGCGCCAGCGTCAGCCACCGAGCCCGGGGGGTGGCCCAGCACCCCCACTGCGGCGCGGAAGAGGCCATCGCCGTCGGTGCTCTGACCGTCGTCGTCCTCTAGGCGCTCGTCGAAGAGGTCCCAGAGGAGCCCGTAGACCAGGCCCTCGCTGAGCCTCCCGCTGGGGTCACCCTCGGGCACCACGCCATTCACGATGAGGGGAGTTGCCTCCAGATCCAGCTGATAGATCCGGCTCGGCTGCAAGTCCGTGTAGTCCGGCTGTCCGCGGAGCCAGGCCTGGAACCAGGTCGCGAAGCCCTCGGACCACGCCATGGCGGGCGCCGCCGGCTCGAGGTCGTGCCCGCCGCCCGGGTTGGACCAGGTGCCGAATGCGGCCTCGACGTAATGTCCGAGCTCGTGCAGGAGCACCGGGTCGTCGTGCGCGTCCTCGTCGCCGGGTTGGCCGGTCAGCTCGAGCGTGAAGCCATCGAAGTAGAAACAAGAGCCACAGGCGGGTCGAACGGCCTCACCCCAGCGGATCTGCAGCGGAGCGCCTCGGAGGTCGGGATCGAGCGCGCCGAGGCTCAGGTCGACTCTCACCGCGCCCTCCAGCGCGTTGAAGGCGCCAGCCGCGTAGGGCTCGTCCACGAGGACGTCCACCCCGGCAACAGGCCACGACCAGGCACCCGCGTCGCTGACGACCGTAACGTCGAAGTGCGACAAGGCAGCGCGTGCCTCGGCGCGGATCCCGTCGAGGAGCGGCACGTCGAAGCAGCCACGGTCGTCGGTGGCGCCGACCACCTGCTCACCGGCGACGAGCGTGGCGCCCCGGACCGGCGTGATCACCCACGACTCCGCGCCGACGCGCTTCGTGTAGGCCATCGCGCCCTGAAGGCGCTGCCCGTCTGCGGTGAGCGGCTGTGCCCTGACGCACGGGCTGGGCCACGGCGCGGGGGCCGCGCTCGACGTGTCGGCCAAGACATCGGGAGAGGAGCCCTCCGGCTCGGCGCATGCACCAAGGAGCCAGAGCACGAGAGGGGCGCGACGCACTGCCGGAGTGTGCCAGATCCCCGGCATGCGGGGCCAACGCTGGGGGCTCAAGCGGCTTAAACGACAAAGGCGACCCGAGGGTCGCCTTGTCGCACGGTCGGACGGCCTAAGCCGCCTGAACGTTTGCCTTACTGCGGGGCAGCGGCCGGAGCAGCTCCCTCAGCGGGAGCGGCAGCCGGAGCAGCCTCGGCGGCCGGAGCGGCGGCCGGAGCAGCCTCGGCGGCAGGAGCGGCGGCAGGAGCAGCCTCGGCGGCCGGAGCGGCGGCCGGAGCAGCCTCAGCGGCAGGAGCGGCGGCCGGAGCAGCCTCAGCGGCAGGAGCGGGCTCGGCGGCCTTGACGGCGGCCTCGGCGGCCTTGGCGGCCTCCTCAGCGGCCTTCTTGCCCTCCTCCAGAGCCTTGTTGCCCTCTTCGGTGGCCTTCGCGGCGGCCTCGGCAGCGGCCTTGGCGGCCTCCTCGGCCTCCTTGCCAGCCTCGCCAGCGGCGCCGGCCATCATGCAGCCCATGACGCCCATCTCGTCCTTGGCGGCGGAGAGGCACTTGCCCATCTCCGGCTTCTTCTTGCACTCGTCCATGAACTCCTTCTTCTTGGCTTCGTTCTTGGACTCTTCGACCATCTTCTTCTTCTCTTCGGCCGACAGCTTGGTCGACTTCTCCATGACGGAGACCATGTTATCCATGGCCTTCTCACAGTCGGACTTGCAGCCAGAAGAGATAACGATACCGGCCAGTGCGACCCCGGCCACGAGGAGCTTCTTCATAGTATTTCTCCGTATCCTCACAGCGGCGTGGGGTTCACGCCGGAAAACGGCGCGCACTTTCGGCGGGCCTGCCGTGCTTGTCAACCATGTACACGGTAAATTAGTTCAGACCGTCGAAGGAATCTTCGCAAAGATGGGTTGCTGGATTTCCAAGCGATTCCGGCGGGTTGCCGACTGCACCTGTTCGTGAGAGTGTCACAGCCTCAGGGTTGGGACTCCAATGAGCGCGTACGACGACGACATCGATCTGGCAATCGGCCTCAGTACGCGGGGTTACGCGCCCCTGCGAGAGCTGCTCGTGGCCCTTCAACGCGCCTGGACCGAGGACCGCCGCAGCTTGGCGGCCGTGCTGGTCAGCAACGGAGTGGTCAAGCAGACCGACATCGATCGCGTCGTCGCAAATGAGCGCGCGGGCGTCGACGCGTTCCTGCCATCGCCCAACCGGCGCTACACTCATGAGAAGAAGCTGGGCGAAGGGGGCATGGGGGTCGTGATGCAGGTGCGTGACCGAGCCTTCGGGCGGTCGGTCGCGATGAAGCACCTCTCCGCCGCCTCCGGGAGCACGGATGAGGCGATCGGTGGTCTCCTCACCGAGGCTCGAATCGCGGGGATGCTGGAGCATCCGAACATCCTGCCGATCTACGACGTCGGCTCCCTGCCCGGAGGGGAGCCGTACTACACGATGCGCCTCCTCGACACGCTGAGCCTGTCGGACATCCTCGGGATGCTGCGGGACGGCAACCCGGAGGCCGCCCGCGAATACCCCCTGTTGCGCCTCATGCGCATCTTCCTGCAGGTCGCCTACGCGCTCGACTACGCACACGGCCGGGGCGTGATCCACCGCGACGTGAAGCCCGACAACGTGCGAGTGGGGCACTACGGAGAGGCGCAGCTGTGCGACTGGGGGCTCGCGCGCGCCGACGGCTTGCCCGACCTGCCACTCCGGAAGGCGCTCCAGGACGCGCTGGCGCGGGGCGAGAAGAATCCCTGCATCGTCATCGGTACGCCCAACTACATGAGCACGGAGCAAGCGGCGGGGAAAAACGAGGAGGTCGGCCCGGCCAGCGACGTGTACGGCCTCGGGGCGTTGCTGTACGAGCTGCTCACATTGGCGCCGCCGGTTCAGGGCGCGGACACCCTCGTGATCCTGCAGAAAGTCGACGTAGGCGACGTGACCCCTCCCCGGGAGCGCGCGCCGGAGCGACGCATCCCCGTCGAGCTCGAGACACTTTGCATGACTTGCATGTCGCCGAAGCGCGAGGACCGGCCCCCGGACGTGCGGGTGGTCTGTCGGGCGGTGGAGGCTTGGCTGGACGGCATGCGCGACCGCGAGCGGCAGGCAGAGCGCGCCTTCCGCGAGACGGAGCGCGGCCAGCGTTACTCAGACGCTTTTCACCGCCTGCGCGAGGCACGCCGGACGACGCACGCGGCCGATCCGCTGGCGCCGAGCACGCGCGACGCAGCGAGGGAGCTGGAGCGAGAGATCGCCGCGGCGTTCTTCCAGGCCCACGACGCCTTCACGCGCGCAGCGGGCTTCGCGCCCAACGATCTCGTGGCTAGGGCGAAGCTGGCGGAACTCGCCGCGAGCCACCTCGAGGACTGCGAGGCGCGCGAAGACGAGCTGGGGTGCCAGATGGCCTGGTACCTGCTGCGCCGCAACAACGACGGCGCCTTCGATCATCTTCTGCAGGGCCAGACGGGCCTGTCGGTGTCGAGCGATCCCGCGGGAGCCGCCGTCTGGCTTCGCGCGCTGGCACACGATGGCCGGATGGAGACCACGGCACGTGCCGTGGGCACCACGCCGTGTACGCTGGAGGAGCTCCCAGCGGGCCTCTACCAGCTGGTCGCCGAGCACGTCGCGCACGGCAACGTGACGCGGCCCATCTTCCTCGCCGCGGGCAGCGTCCGGAGCATCCGAGTGTTGTTCGGGGGGCCCTGAGAAGCTCAGACGCCCACGAGCCGCGCACCGGGGGGGAGCCGGAACCCACGGACAAGCTCGGCCACCGCCATGCGCCGCTTTCCCTCGAGCTGCACCTCGCTCACACGAAGCGCCCCCTCGCCACATGGGACGATCCAGGCGTCCCCGTCGAGGACGATCTCGCCCGGCTCGCCGGCGGGACGGGCCACGATCGAGACGCCCGGGAACAGCTTCACCACCAGCGCCCGACCGTCGTTGCCAAAGATGTGCGAGAACGCCCCCGGCCACGGATGGAAGGCGCGAATTCGCCGCTCGAGCTCTACGGCGGGTAGGGCGAAGTCCAGCTGCCCGTGGGCGCGTGTGAGGATGGGTGCGAGGGTGGCCGCCGACGCGTCCTGCGGCGTGGGGCGCAGGTCTCCGTCGAGCAGCGCGTCGAGTGACTCGGCGAGCACGGCGCTGCCGAGCGCGCTGAGGCGGTCGTGCAGCGTGGCGCCGGTCTCGTCGGGGCGGAGCGGGATTGCCGCCCGCCGGAGCACGGGGCCGGTGTCGAGGCCGGAATCCATCTGCATGAGGCAGACGCCGGACTCCGCGTCGCCCGCAGCGACCGCCCACTGGATCGGCCCCGCGCCTCGCCATCTCGGCAGGAGGCTGGCGTGCACGTTGACGCAGCCGAGCCGCGGCAGCGCGAGGAGCGCGTCAGGGAGGATGCGACCGTATGCGGTGACCACCACCAGGTCCGGGGCCAGCTCGCGGAGCAGTTCCGGGAAATCACCGGACCGGAGCTTCGTCGGCTGCGCGACGGGGACCCCCAGGCGCTGCGCGGCGACTTTGGTCGGCGGTGCTTGCGGCTCTGAGTGCCGCCCGTGAACCTTGTCGGGCTGACAGACGACGAGCAGAAGCTCGACCCTGCGGTGCGCGTGGAGCGCGCCGATACACGGGACGGCGAAGTCGGGCGTGCCCATGAAGATGACCCGGGCGCGCGGAGGGACGGTGCTCACGCGTTCGCCGGTGCCGGCTCGATCCCCCGCTCGGACAGGAACTTCCGCAGGTCACGCAGCAGCAAGCGGCGCTTCAGGGGGCTCAAATAGTCCACGAAGGTGATGCCCTCGAGGTGGTCGTGCTCGTGCTGGAAACAGACCGACTCGAGGCCGGTGAAGGTGGCCTCTTCCCACGCGCCATCTACCCGTTGAAACCGCACCTTGACCTCTTGAGCCCGCTTCACGGACGCGGAGAGTGTGGGAAACGACAAGCACCCCTCGTCGTATGACTGCTGCCCCGTCTTGCTGAGGATCTCGGGGTTGATGAGGGCGCGGCGGTTGGGCACCAACGGCTCCTTGGAGCCCGGCGGCCGCTCAGAGGGTACGTCCATGACCAGCACCCGCTGGCTCACCCCCACCTGGTTGGACGCGAGCCCGATTCCGTTCTCCGCGTACATGGTCTCGAACAGATCTTCCACGAAGCGGGCAAGCTCCGGGCCGAACGCGGTGACGGGTTCGCAGCGCTTCCTGAGCACCTCGTCAGGGTAGAAACGGAGGGAGAGCAGTGCCATGGGACCTCACACGAACTCATGCGCCTTGGGCCCCGGGCCGCGCGGTCCGGGGTCCACCAGCGTTGACCGGTAAAGATACGTGCTGGCTCGCAACTCGGGAAGCCCTCCCCGCCGGTCGTGGACTGGAGGCTCTACCGCACGCTCATCGCCACGGAGTAGCCCGCCAGTGGCCCGGCGAGTCTTCACTGTTGCGGGCCCAGCCTCGGAGGCGCGAGCGCAACCCGCAAGACCGACTCCCGCCACCTGCCGATGACGCCTCAGGTCCGCGCCGGCAACCTCGAAGAAACCGCCAGAGTCCCCGGACCGGACCGCCGAGTCTTCCGGACCACGCATGAGGGCCGCGGCAGGCCGATCGGACGGAGCGCACCATGAACAGAACTGTCATGGCTTGGAGCGCCTTCTGCTTGGGGCTAGTGTTCTCCGGCTGCAAGTCCGCGTGCGACGAGGCGTACGACCGGCTGCTCGCGGCCATCGACAACCACACGCACTTCACGCCGGACCAGAGGAAAGCGGCTGTCGAGGAATGGAAGTCGGAGCAGAGAAAGAAAGCGTTCATCGACGAGTGCAAGGCATCCTCTGAGGTGGGCGAGTGCCTGGCGGGCGCCTCCATGACACTGCCGTCCTGGCTTGCGTGAAGGCGCACATCAGCTCGGACTGCGAGAGAGCGCTCGCGCAGATCACGTCGGTCATCGAGAGCTCGGCCACGCTGTCCAAGGAAGAGGGGGCGGGCACCGCCAAGGCGTGGCTGTCGTCGGCTCACGCGGCGGACTTCCTCGACGAATGCGATCGGCAGCCCGAGGCGCGCACCTGTGTGGCCGGGGCCACGAACGCGGCGGCCACCGCCGCCTGCCTGTCGAGCTTCGGAATCGTGATCTACCTCCAGTCCGACTGTGAGAGGGCCATGGAAAACATGGTCTCCGTCATGGAGAAGTCGACCAAGCTGTCCGCCGAAGAGAAGAAGAAGATGGTCGAAGAGTCCAAGAACGAAGCCAAGAAGAAGGAGTTCATGGACGAGTGCAAGAAGCGGCCGGAGATGGCTAAGTGCC
>SXGT01134045.1_pt1 | contig 19366 bp, 8 predicted proteins | sample 3176221 | NCBI WGS metagenome assembly SXGT01 (sample SAMN11356862, study PRJNA531348) | freshwater metagenome | isolation source: freshwater sample F1-120 | place: China: Fuxian Lake, Yuxi | collected 2017-12-25
GCCTACTTAGGCAGCTACTCGAGCGGACTGGGTGTGACCGACGGCAGCGAGAATGGTTCGGGCGATACTCACACAGTCGATAACGTCGGAGGTCGCGATAACTACGTGCTGTTTGAGTTCTCGCAACCGGTCGTCGTGGACAAGGCCTTATTGGGCTATGTGGGTGGCGACAGCGACATCAGCGTGTGGATTGGAACAAAAAATGATCCCTACACCAATCATCTGACGCTAAGCGACACGGTCCTGAATAGCCTGGGTTTCATGGAAGACAACACCACCACTCTCACTACCTCACGAACGGCTGACATCAATGCAGGTGGAGTGATCGGTAACGTATTGGTCATCGCCGCTCAAACGACGGATACGACACCCGAGGATTATTTCAAGATTGCCAATTTGACAGTATGCACGCCGAGCAGTACCAAGTTCTTCGTCGTCAACGACTCGACTTCGTCCGGCACTCCTGATCGGACCTATGAATACGCGACGGGCGGTAGTGCGGATGAGAATTACGCACTCAACGCCGGCAATACGGCGCCGCGCGGCGTTTCCACCACTGCGGTGGGCGACAAAGTCTGGGTCGTGGACGCCAATAGCAAGGTCTATGTTTACAACAACAGCGGTCTACTGTTGGGCTCGTGGACCGCGACGCTACCCGCAGGGGCTACGCCGGAAGGCATCACGACGAATGGAACCGACATTTGGATCGTCACATCAGATGGCAATGCAAGCGCCGGCAATACCACGACCGAAAAAGTATTCAGGTTCAGTGGTTCCACCAGCGGATACGGTGCCAGCCGCCTATCCGGCAGCCAAAGTGCGGCGAGCAGCTTTAACCTGAACGCCAACAACCTGAATCCGAAAGACGCAGTGACCGACGGCGTTTACGTGTGGATCGTTAATGACGCCACCACAGGCGACAAAGTGTTTAAGTACAATGTTGCTGGCACGTTGCAGGGCAGTTGGACGATGGACGCTGCGAATACCAGCCCGACCGGGATTACGCTCGATCCTTCCAATGTTAGCAACTTATGGATCGTCGATAACGGAACCGATCGGATCTATCAGTACAATAGCGCTGCCAGCCTTACTTCTGGTTCGAAATCGGCGACCACGAGCTTTCCACTTTCCGCTGGCAACACGAACCCACAAGGCATTGCTGACCCACCTGTCTTGCCGCCTGCCGGACAGATTACAAATGTGCCTAACCCATTCGACTTCATTGGAAATACGGTCCGACAAGTTCCAAGGGCTAGCAACGTGAAAGGCGGGCTGCAATTAGCGTCTGGCAACTACAATGTGACCGGTAGCACAGGTGCCGAGTCGCTCAAATTTCTTCCGTACATTGGCCAATTTTCCGGACGTGACCGTCAGGGGGAAGCCGCGTCTTCACGATCGTTCCCCGCGCAACGAGCGATTTCCTCGGAAATCTCTCTGCGGAATGAACTCGATGGCGTGAGGCGAAAGGTTATTGATACGAAAGCCTTGGATGCGGCTATAAGCGAAATGGATAATTTCGCGACGGACGACGAGGGGCCGTTCCTCACTGATCACCGCAGGAATTCGGAATCGACTGATGATCTGCTGCAGATTCTCGGCGAAGACGTCGCCGACGAAATTTGGGCCGGCGAAGCGTTCCTAGCCACCTCGTAGCGATTGTTTCACGATGGCTCAACAGCCGAGCCGGCCTCAACCGGCGATGCATGACGTGGGGCTGGTATTCGTCAGCGAGGAGCGCCTCCGGCAAAGTTTGCTGGAGCAAGTGCCCCAGCGATAGCCGCCATGGACGCTGGTAATGGGAGCGGCTAAGGGCGACGAAGGCGTTCATGTAAGAATCAACTTGCCCGCTGCAATCACCAACACAACGGCCAAAAGCCGCCGGAGTGCGACTTTATCAAAGCGTCGCCTGCCTAGTCCTTAAATAAGCGTAGTCCGGGGCGCTCGCAGGCACCACGCGGCCGGGCGCACCGTCAGCGGCTCGTCGTGGCGGCGATGGTTGGCGTCGAGTTGTCGTGGCTGCATGTGATGGGGTTCCTTGCGGGGTCGGGCGTGGCGGCGAGAGTGGAGCTTACGTACTCCACCTTCAAGGTAAGCCCACCGGTTTGTCGGCCGCGCGACTCCGGTAAGCCGAGTTCTCAGCAACGCAACGGTCGGCGGAACTGTTCGGCCAGACGGAAGAACACGTCTCGCCACCCTCATCCGCGCCGCAGCTAGCGTCTGAGAGGATACGGGAATTCCTTGTTGGCCTGCCTGGCCGTGAGCCGCTTCGCGGACCACTGACCGTACTACCGCGAAGAAGACATAATTCGCCGCAGCGGCTTGTCCCTGCATCGCTCCACGCAGTGGCGCTGGATACGCGGTCTGCCCAACTCCTTTTGCCACTGGTTCAGCTGATTCGCGAACGATTGCTGGACACGCGGGTCTTGGGGGATCCTGTCTTTTCAGGATAGCCCAGAGTGCTCGCTGGCCCTGCCGTTGACGCAAGGCGGAACCCATGTTGCCACAAGTATTGTAGCGGTATAGACTTCAATCAAATCGACTCGAGGCCTTTCGCGGAATTCACCGTGCTTCACGAACAGCTTTGGGCTCCCTGGCGGTTAGCGTACATCAAGCAAGATGCGGACGCTTTGCCATCAGCCAGGTTTGACTACCAATATCTGCCAGGAGCCGATGCCGATTGCTTTATTTGCCGCGCCGTGGCGGCCAGACTGCCGGATGGCGTAATGCCCGATCGGCAGAATTTGGTTGCTCACCGCTCGGAATACTCGCTCGTCGTCCTCAATCGGTTTCCCTACAACAACGGGCACTTACTGGTGGCGCCACTTTTGCATAAAGCTCGGCTTGTTGACCTGACTCCGGGCGAAGCGGCCGACGTGCATACGATGATCACTGACTTCGTCGACCGACTCGAACGACGAATGAGTGCCGAGGGCTTTAACATCGGATTGAACCTCGGCCTGGCCGCCGGCGCCGGCTTGCCGGGCCACCTTCACTGGCACATTGTCCCGCGTTGGTCGGGGGACACCAACTTCATGAGCGTTCTGGCAGGCGTGGAAGTCATTCCGCAATCACTCGACGCCCTTTGGCAGTTGCTTCGCGACGTGGGCCAGGCCTGATTTAACCGCGCCCGGAGTGCCCGCTGGGCCCGAGGTGCTTCCGTGTGCAATCCACGACCTTGAAACTTCCGACCGCTTTCGCTGAACGGGAAGCACAGCTTCTCGCCACCTTTGCGATGCACAGCTCGCAAACGGCGGGCCGCAGGCATCCCGAGCCGCCGCACCCCTATCGCGGACCATTTCAGCGCGACCGCGACCGCGTTGTCCACAGCGCGGCCTATCGGCGACTGAGCGCGAAGACGCAAGTTTTCACGGGTGAAATGGGTGACTATCACCGCACTCGCCTCACTCACACGCATGAAGTCGCCAGCGTCGCCCGCACGCTGGGCCGATCGCTCGCGCTGAACGAAGACCTGATCGAAACGCTTGCTCTGATTCACGACCTTGGGCATCCGCCGTTTGGCCACGCGGGTGAAGATGTGCTCGACGACTGCCTGAAATCGGTCGGCGGCTTTTGCCACAACGCCCAGGCGTTGCGCATCGTGGAGCTGTTGGAGACCCGATATCCCGAGTTCCCCGGCCTGAATCTCAGCCTCGAAGTCCTCGCCGGCCAGCAGTACCGCGCCCGCAAGAGTCTGCCTTCTTCCCGCGCGGGAGAGGGGCAGGAGGCAAGGTGTTGCCTGCTGGAAGTGCAGATCGTCGAGGCTGCCGATAGCGTTGCCTACGACACGCACGACGCAGACGATGCATTGGAGCTGAACCTGCTTGTGCTTGAAGAATTGCTGGAAACGCCGCTTTGGGCAGAAGCCGCCCGTCGCGTCGGCGCTCGCTACACGAATCTTGACCACGGTGAACTTCGTCGAGCCGTTTTGCATGAGTTGATCGAGTGGCAAGTGAGCGACTTGATCGAGCAGGCAATCGTACGAATCGCCGCCAAGCCGCTGAGCTTATCCGCGGCTGGCAAGGTCGGTTCAGAAAACCGCGACGACGTGCTAATTCGCCCCAGCGACGAACTCGCTGAGCAAAAGACCCAACTCGAAACGTTTCTCTTCAGCCGAGTCTACCGCCACCCGGACGTCCTTTCTCACCGAGCCCACGCGCAGGATGCTCTCCGGGAATTATTCGCCCGATTCATCCGCCGTCCCGACCTGATGCCCGAAAACTTCCTTCGGCGAATCGCCAGCGAAGGTCTCGAACGATCCGTTTGCGACTATCTAGCGGGGATGACCGACCGCTTCGCCCACCAGGTTGCCGTCAGTTCTTGACGCGCCATTGTCGGAACCGGCAACCAAGCCATCCCACGACACCTGAGCCGAACAGCGCCAGCCCGGATGGTTCCTACCCCTGGGAAAACCGCTACTCAAAGTCGCATCGTGACCTAGCCTGCCGCAGGTCGGCGATTTAGAATAGGAGGGTCCCACCAACGGTTCCCCCCTTGCTGACAAAAGGGCGACTCCCCACGGGCATGGGTCGTCGCGCGCTCTCATGGCATTGCTTATACTGCGAGTGGTGTTTGTGCTCGTGGCGGCGGGCGTGGGCGTGCGAATGGTTCGCTCCGACTTGCTGCCGCACGATCCTGTGTGGTTGCCGTGGGTGGTCTTCGGCGGCGTCATGGCGCTGGCCATGGGCGTGATCGTGGGAGACAAATTTCTGCGCCGCAAGCAGATCGACACGCTCTCGGCAGTCTACTTTGGACTGATCGTCGGCCTTTTTTTGACGTATGTGCTGCGGTTAGCCCTGGCGCCCATCTTGCCGCAGAAAGAAGAGCAGGCCCAATGGGTTCAATTGGTGCTTGGCATGGTGCTCTGTTACATGTGTATCAGCCTGTTGTTGCAAACGAAGGACGACTTCCGCTTCATCATTCCGTACGTCGAATTCGCAAGAGAGGTCAAGGGACTCAAACCGTATATCCTCGACACCAGTGTGGTCATCGACGGGCGGATCGCCGATGTGATCGAAACCAAAGTGGTCGACAACCAGATTATCATGCCGCGATTTGTCATCGGCGAATTGCAGGCGATTGCCGACAGTAGCGACCGCTTGCGACGCGGACGTGGCCGGCGGGGTTTGGACATTCTCAATCGGCTACGCAGCAATGCGGAGGTCGACCTCATGATCTTCGACCGCGAGCTGCCCGAGTTCGTCGGCCAGCCGGTCGATCTCAAGCTGGTACTCCTGGCCAAGCATCTGGAAGGCAAGGTGGTGACCAACGACTACAATCTTAACAAGGTCGCTCGATTGCACGGCGTGGAAGTGGTCAATCTTAACGACCTGGCCAATGCACTCAAGCCCGTGTACCTGCCGGGAGAAGCGCTCGAAGTGCGGATTGTGAAACGCGGCGAGGAGCCCGGCCAAGGCGTGGGGTATTTGGACGACGGAACGATGATCGTCGTCGAAGCAGGCAGCGAGCGCGTCAATCAAGTCATCCGCGTGGCGGTCACCAGCGTTCTGCAACCCAGCGCGGGGCGGATGATTTTTGGACGCGCCGACAGCGCTTTTGAACCGGTCCGCCCCAGGGAAGGCAGCCGAGCCTGAGTGTCCGCGAGCTTGCGCCGCTGACAGGGCCTGGGGTTTTCAGGCCTGGCGTCGGTCCACAAGTCATTCGGACCGCGACGCGCCGGGTAGCCGGGACCGCTATTGCGGTCCCGGTGCCGAGGGCGCGCCAGGGAATACGTGCCGATTGAACGACGACGAAACTGCGTTGGTGGTTGACCTTCGCAGATTCCCTGTTGTCGCTAGCGCGACCCGGGCCGCAATAGCTTGCCCGGGCTGTCCCGCTCGCTTCGCCCCGGGGCTTCGACGCTGCTTTATCGCTCGGGGCGGTCGGACTAGACTAGATAGTGCGCTGGCGTCGGTTTTCGTGCCTTTCCATCTCCCCATGGCGCGTTCGCATGGTTCGGCCTATCCTTCGAGCTGTGAAGCCCCTCACCCCCGGGCCTTTTCCCCTGCGGCAGGGGAGAGGCGGGAGTTTTGTCTGTGCCGTGGTCGCGCTGGCGATTGGGTCAGCCGCGTTATCGTGGGGCCCATTAACCGTCGAGGCTCAAACGCCCCAACGGCCTGTCGCCGGAGCCCCGCTCAGCAAGCCTATTCAATCTCCGCAGCCGACGCAGGAAGGAGCCAGGCCGGCGACTTCGCGACCCAACGAAACGGGGCAGGCTACGCCGGCGAATCCTCCGCCCGCACCGCCTCTTCCTGGAGAAGTCGGGCCGGAGTTGTACCTGCTTCGAGATCAACAGGGTCGGCTTCAAGCGGTTCCCGGTTTCAGTTTTGAAGACTTTATCGAACTCTACCGATTCAAGAATCAATTGGCGAGCGTCGACGAGTGGCCCCGTTATGTGCTGAGCCAATCGCTTATGACCGGCAGTTTGCGGGGGGACGCGGTCGCGCTCTCGATGGTGCTGACCATCGATCTTAACGATGCAAGTTGGGTGCGAATTCCGCTTGGCTTGACAAACTCGATTGTCGAGGGGGACGCCACGTTCGATGGCCCGGGTGACGTGCTTGTCGAGTATGTTGATTCGCCGAACATGGATCATGGGAAGGCGGATGGGCGTCCCACCGCGGACCGGTCGGGCTATGTTCTCTGGCTGCGGGGCGAACCAAGGAAAGGGCACAAGGTGAGCATTCCGTTGATCACGCCCGTTTCGCTCGTAGGCGGCGAGACACAACTGAAGCTGGAGGCCCCGCGTGCCAGCGTCGCCCAATTGGTGGTGGATGTACCGTCGGCGGGAGTGGTGGGGCGTGTTTCCGACGGAGCGACATTGCTTGAGCCCGACGTGTCACCCACCAAGACGACAACGACATTCTCGGTACTCGGCGCCAGTGGGCCGGTCGAATTGGCATGGCGACCTGCCGGAAACAATTTGAAGATCGCGCCCAGTGTGTTGGAGGCGTCGGGGGCGATTTGGGCGCGCGTGGACGGTCATAGTGTCGGGTATGAAGCAAAGTTGTCGGTGCGAAGCTTTGGCGGGCAGTTCGACAGCTTTCGCGTACGATTGCCCATGGGCGCGCAGATGATTGCCAACAGCCAACCGGGCTTGAGCATTGTGCCGGCGCCTGGACCGCCGGGTGAGGCAGCGACGTCCGGCTCGGAGGTAGAAGTCAAGCTGGACAAGAAAACGACAGGTCCATTCGAGCTGCGATTGCTGGCGGATCGACCGCGGGCAGCCGACAATCCCGACGAGTCGGTGGAGCTAGCGGGTTTCGAAGTGCTTGGCGCTGCTCGTCAGTCGGGCGCCATCGGCGTGCAGCTTGTCGGCAACTGGCATATCGTCTGGGGCGAGAGTCGCGGCGTCCGGCAGCTCGACGAAATTCCCGAGAGCATCAAACGAGACGATCTGATTGCGGCCTTCGAATACTCGTCGCAACCATGTTCGCTCGCGGCCAAGGTTGTGCCGAGACGAACCCGCGTGAGCGTGCAACCGCGTTACATTTTAACCGTCGGCGCGCGGGAGGCGCGTCTGGCGGTCGATTTGAAGTACACGATTCGCGGCGCCAAAGTTCGGGCGTTGACGATTGCCATGCCGGGCTGGGAGATCGACGCGATTGGTCCACCCAACGTGGTGAACGTGGATGTTGCAGCGATCGAGGACACCGCTCAGTTTTCGATTCCCCTTGCGCAACCATCCAACGGGGACTTGTCGTTGGCGATTACGGCGCGTCGTGCGATTCCCTTGGGCGCCAAGCCAGAAGCCAGTCAAACGTTGGAATTTGAATTTCCGCGACCGATTGCGGAAGTCGTGGCGCCGGCGATCGTGGCCATTCAACCGGAGGACAATGTCGAGCTGACTCCTCGAAGCGAGGCGCTTGTGGGTTTAGGATTGCGCTCCACTCGACCGGCGATTGCGCTGCCGGTATTGCAACAGGACCCGTTTTTTTATCAGACCGAGGGGACATCGTCGAAATTGGTGGCTGACTTCAAGGTTCATGCTCAGGCCATTGTGGTGGCGGTCGATAGCCGGATTGATCTGGACGAGCAGGAAGTGCGGGTGGAGGAGCGGTTGCGATACGATATTTCGTTCGAACCGGTCGAAAGGTTGATGCTGCGCGTACCGCGCGCCTTCATTCCCGAAAAGTTGGAAGTCACGATGGACGGAATACGGCTGGCGTTGGTCCCCGTGCGCGACGAGTCGGACACCGACAACCGCGATTCGATGCGAATGTTGGCAGTGCTGGGCGGCTCGCGAATCGGTCGCTGCGAACTCGTCGTTTCCATCCGATTGCCTCAAGAGAAGTTGCCGGCGGCGACAAGCGTTTCCCTGAATGTTCCCTTGGTGATGCCTGCCGACGCTCGAACCACTCAGAATCGCCTGGTTGTCCGCCCTGAGCCGGGAATCTCGGTAACGGCCCGCAAGGGGAGATGGACCATCGACGATCGCGGCCGCGGCGCCGGCACTTCATCGGAAGCCTTGTGGTTCACTGCCGGGGAGGTCGTCGATAGTGTGGACCTGGGCGTGACGCTGCAGGATCGTTCGCGAGAAGCCTCCACCGTAATTGAACGCGCATGGATCCAGACCTGGCTGAGCGATTACGGGCGGCAGGACCAGGCGGCATTTCAACTCACCACAACCGATCGACGATTGCGGATTGGCTTGCCGTCGGGTGTGAACGCGGCATCCGTTCAAGCCACACTCGACGGCAAAACGGTTTTCCTGGAAGTCGATTCGCAGGGCAGCATGGTTGTGGCGTTGCCCGCGTCAGGCGTCGAACAGCGGCGCCTGCTGGAGCTCAACTATCACATCGCCGCGCGAGAACCGGCTGGCGCCATGTCACTGGAACCGCCGGTCTTGCTCCCTGCCGTGTGGTCGCGCCGCACCGTTTGGCAGCTCATTGTGCCCGGTCATGAGCATCTCTTAATTTCTCCCGCGAACTTCACCAGCGAATCGCAGTGGAAGTGGACCGGCCGGTATTGGCAACGAACCCCTGCGCTCGATGAACAGGACTTGCGGGCCTGGGTCGGACTTCCGGCTGCTCCTGCTTCGCCCCCCACGGGGGTCCATTGCTACGTATTCAGCGGTATGGGGGAGACTCCCAGGCTGGAGTTTCGCACCGCGCGGCGAGCGACTTTGGTGTTTAGCGCATCGCTTGTAGTGTTGGTGTTGGGCCTGGGACTGATGTACCTGCCCGCATTACGTCATCCGGCATTGCTCTTGGCCGGGGCGTTGGGAATCCTATCCTTGGGCGTGGTCGCGCCCGATCTGGCGATGCTTGTTGCCCAGTCGGCCGTGCTGGGAACGGCACTTGTTGGCATTGCGCTGTTGCTTGCGAGGCTCTCGGCGCCCGCGGCAAGAGAGGTTCAAAAGGATGCCAGTGAGTTGACGACGGGACCGACGGAACAAGCCGCGACCGATCTCTACCAGCATGTGCCGTCGGCCGGCTTACCTGCTTCAACGGCCACGGCGCCGATGATGATTCCAGCCACGGGGGCGGAAACCGCAACATGATCTTGGGCTGTTCTTCACGGCTGATGTGGTTCATGCTGGCGGCACTGTTCGCGATGGGCTCGCTTCGCGCCGCGGAAACACCCGGTCGTGCATCGGTTGATTCGCAGACGTCCGGACCACCGATCGAGCTACGGCCATTCAGGCGCGTTTACGTTCCCGCCAATCGCCCGGACGAATGGCCGACCGCCGGCGAGCGTTATCTTCCCATCGCACGAGACGAGTTTGCGCGATTGTTGGACGATGCTCAGGCGGGGCAGCGAGCGGCGCCGGGGGTGCTTGCCGCGCGTGTTTCCCGGGCCGACTACACTGCGACCCTGGAGCAGGGTGAGCTTCTTGTGGGACGAGCGCTTTTGGAAATCGTTCACAATTCGGCGCAGCCCGCGCTGCTGCTATTGGATCCTTGGTCGGTGGCGGTTGCGAGTGCGCGCTGGCAAGCAGCGGATACGATTCCGGAAACATCGTTCGACAAGGCAGATTCCGCCGTCGTCGGCAACACGTCCGACGGAGCATTCGCGGTGCTGGTGCCGCGATCGGGGCGTTTGATGATTGCCTGGTCGTTGCGGGGGCAACGAAATCTTGCGGGCACGGTGGGCTTTCCTCTGCGGCTTCCGCAGACGGCTTCTGGCCGGCTTGTGCTCGAGGCGCCGGCGGACGTCGTTCCCGTGTTCGATCGCGCATTGGTTGCGGAATTGCCGCAGCCCGCCAAGGAAACGCGCCGCTGGAATCTGGAAACGGGGGGCCGAGCCTGCGCTCAATTGAGGTTTACAACGCGTTCCGCCCACGGTCAGAAGCCGGAACTGACCCTCTTGCGCCAGGCGGACCGCTATCAGATTTCACCCCATGGCGTGGACCTGGCATGCGTGATGCAAATTGACGCTCATGGCGACGCGCTTTCTCAGCTTACCCTGCAAGTCGATCCGACGCTTCAGATAGTGTCGGTGCGCAAAGGATCGCAAAACCTTACCTGGACGACAGCCACCGATCAACAGCGCAATTTCTCACGGACTCGCATTTCCCTGCCGGAGGCGATTTCCGGTGCGGGCGAAAAGATTGAGATCACGGCGATTGCCCCAGTCACCGTCGGCGAGCTTTGGCGTCTTCCGCGAATACGTTGCGAGGGCGTGTTCTGGCAAGAGGGCAACATGTCGCTCGCCGTTCGCTCACCGTTCGCACTCAATCGAATCGAGTCGGAAGGAGCACGGCAAGTAAAGTCGACTCCGTTGGCATCCGCAGCCGGCGAGGAGATTGATTTGCAGTGTTTTTCCCCCGACGCAACTCTCGATATTGACGTGGATCGGCCGGAGGATCGCCTTGAGGTCGACTGTGGCACGCGATTGGAGTTCTTCACGGGCGAGATGGTCGCTCATGTAACCGCCGATTTTCGCCTGGTGCAGGGGGAGCAGGGCACACTGACGTGCCAGGTGAGTCCGCTGTGGCAGATCGATGGCGTCGAGGCGCAAGAACCAGCGTCGGTTGCCGACTGGGATATCGAGGGGGCAGATCCTGGACGTCGGTTAATCGTGCGTCTTGCCAGCCCGGCGACGACTACGGCGGCGGTTCGGCTCAAGGTCAGCGGACGGCGAGTGCTCTCGCTCCACGACACGATGAGCATGTGGGACCTCGCCATGCTTCGATTCGACAGCGCCGCGAGAGTCGTCCAGCAAGTCTTGCTCCAAGATCCTGATGCGTTCGACTTGCTGACCACCGGTCGTGAGGATTTAACAATACTCGATTTGGCAACGCTAAGTGTCGACAGTCCGCTTTACGTCGATCCGATGCCGCGCGGATTGGCGTTTGCCGTGGACAGCGCCACGGACCGGCTGGGAGTTACGCTGACGCCACGCAAGCCCCAGTTCACCGCCAAAATTGAACTGTCCGCCGAGGTTCGCGGCGGCAGCCTGACGGAGGTTTGCCGCATTCGATGCCAGCCTTCCGGCGTCTCCATGGACAGGCTGCGGGTCCACATGTCGCAGCAGCCCCCAGGCATGGCCTGGCAGTGGTCAACGAAGAAAACTCTTGGCACGCTGGCTACCCGACGGCTCACCGCGGACGAGCGAATTGCCGCAGGCGCCGGCATCGCCGGACAAGCGTGGGAGGTAAGTTGGCGCGTGCCACAGAGAGAGGTATTCGAAATCCAGGCGACACGGAAATCGCCGTGGAAGACAAAAACCGCGCTGTGTTTGTTGGCAGCGCCCGAGGCCGCGAGCCAGACGGGTGAGCTGGTGATCCGCGCAACTGACGCAACCGGCGTGGAGATTGTCAACCGCCGGCTGACAGCCGTGCCATCCGCGGCCGAGACTTCGGGCGGCGTTCCCACGGTTCGCGGCAAGTATCGTTTTGATCCCACGCGCGATGGATTCAGCGATGAATCTGCAATCGAGATCGGGCCGGCAGGTGCCGCCGCGGAGGAAACCGGCGCGTGGGCCTGGAGCTGCGAACTTGACTCGCGGCTGTCCGCGGCCGGCCTGACCTCCCATCTGGCCGTATTTCGCTTGCAAACTGCCGGGCAGCAGCGCGTGCAGTTTCATCTGCCCGAAGCCTCCCGCCTGCACGGCGCATGGGTCGATTCTGCAGCGGTAAGTTCGCAACCCGGTTCGTCAAGAACCGTGACGGTGAACCTGCCGGCGGGGCGCGAGTTTGCCACCGTTTCGCTGTCCTTCGCAAGTCCGGAATCGCTGCCGGCCCTGGCCACTTACTACGCACCCAATTTTCCCACGACCAATATCCCCGTCATGAAGCGGCGATGGCGCGTCTGGCTGCCCAGCGGCTATCAGCTGCCGACCAGCGATCCGAGCGCGCATAACTACACCGTGCAGAGACTCACATGGCCACAACGGCTGTTCGGGCCGCTTGCGCGCGGAGAGAACGGCGCTTCGCGCAATCCGTTGCGGGCCGACTTCTGGCTGCCCGACAGAAAATCCGCACGGGAAATTGCCGAGGCTCGGAAACTAATCACGCCCCTGATCGAAAAGCTGGGCACGCTGTGGGGGAGTTCAGGCGGAGTTGCTGGCGACTCCGCAGCCGGCGCCCTCGTTTGGGGCGACGCGCTCAAGGCAATGGTGGCGACGCTAAAGAACGCCGATCTGCGAGTATCCAGATCGTCTCTTTGCGATAGCGGCATCGATGCCAACACAGCGTTGCCTGTCGTGAAAGAGCGGGGACCAATGGCCCGCGGCGCCGCCATGCTTCGTCGTGCCCATTTGGTGCTACTGGTGCGTGGCCAGCACGTGCTGGTGGCCTCGTCCACGCTGGCGGCACTGAACCACAATGCATCAACTCCCGTGGCGGATCTCCCGGCGTATTTGATTGGCGATGGACCGTTGGCCGGTGACATGGAAGGAGACGCATCCCACCTTCAGCCGCTGGAAATGGTGAGTGTCGATGGCTGGCTGTTGGAGGGGGCAAATCGCTGGTTGCTGCCAGAAATAGTGGTCAGCAGCCTGAGGGAAACACGAGGCTGGAAAGCCTACGAATTTTCAATGTCGGACGAGTCGGCGGTCTTGATAGCCATTCAGAATGTGTCCGCCATGCGAGTGACCGGCGCGGCGACCTTAGTGGCCGTGTTCTCCGCCGGGCTGTGCGGCGCCTTTGCTCGCCGCCCCTGGTGGATGCTTGTTTGTGGACTGACGTGTGCCGCGGCCTGGTTGGCGCCCGTTGCCTGGACGCCTGTGACCTCCGCGATGTTGGTAGGCGCCGCGGCCAGTGTTCTATGGATGGCACGGCGGCGCCCGCGGACAGTCCCTTGTCCTGCGGAAGACCATTCTGCCCAAGGCTCGACACGGCGAGTGCTGATGGGTACCTCGGCAATCTTGCTGCTGATGGGCTGGAGTTGGTTTGCCTCGCAATCCTGGGCCCAAGAAACCACCTCGGACATGCCCTCGCATCTCCCGGCAAGTGACGTTCTGCCGCCTGTCCAATCGCGCGCAGCGGTCGCTAAAGTGCTTGTCTCGATTGACGACGCTCAGCGCATCGTTGGCGAAAATGTCCACGTCCCTGAAACGTTTTACCGTTTGCTCTTACAAGACGCCGCTCGCGTCCGAGCTGTTCCCAAGGGCTGGTTGTTGACAGGCGCGCGATACCGCGTGAGTCTCAATCGCGAGGGAGTGCATCCGGAAGATAATTCGCTCAAGCTGCACGTCGGCTTTGATCTGCAGGTGTTTATTCGCGATACGATCGTTCGCATCCCGCTGGCAGATGAAAACTTGCTGGTCGCTGACGGCAGCATTCAAGTGGATGGTCGGCCGGCACGGCGTCTCGTCTCGCCTCCCCACGAGATCGTGCTTCAGATCGACGAGCCCGGCACGAAACGGATCGAGTTTACCATCATGCCCGACTTGCAAGTGGTCGGCACGGTCGTGGGTTTTGAAGTGGACGTCCCTGCGGTATCCGGGGCGCAGGTGGATCTCTCGGGGGTTGATCCTGCGCAGGTCGAAATCCCCACGGCACAGGGGCGAATCGTGATCCACAAAGAGCAGGACCGCGTGGTCGCCGATTTAGGGGGAGCGCGACGTCTGATCGTGCGCTGGCCTCAGCGCGCAGGAGCCGAGGGAGCGGCTCCCGCATTCGAGGTCGACGACCTCCAGTGGGCCCATCTGCAACCCGGTTCGATGGTGGTGGACGTGCACTTGAACGTACGCGTGTCGGAGGGGCGCGTCCGACAGTTGCGGCTGCTGGTTGATCCACGCATGCGGCTGATATCTTCCACGGCGAAAGACTCGCCGCTGGTGTCCACGCGAGTGGTACCTGGCGATCCACAAACGATCGACCTCGAATTAGCGCGCCCGATCGTCGACCAGGGTGTTGTCAAGCTTGGATTTGTCGTGGCTGGAACTTCAGGCGTGGGTAACGTGCGAATGCCGCGCTGCGAAGTGGCGGGGGTTCGAGCCACACGCCGCTGGTTCGCGGTGTCCGTCGATAGCGGTTTAGAGTTCAAACAGGAGCTGGGCCAGGATGTGCAACCGTTGGCCATTCATGAGTTCGCCGCCGCTTGGGATGACAACGATGCCAAACCGCAATCTGCATTTCGAATGCCGCGAGGGGAAGTCCTGTGGTCGTTGTCCACCCAACCAAAGGCCACGACCAGCAAGGTGGAGGAGACGCTGGTGCTGGGAATCGGCCCTCGCAGCACCACCGTGCGATGGCTGGCGGATGTGAACCGATCGGCAGGATTCGACTGGCAACGGCACATCAAGGCGCCACCCGGTCTCAGCGTCGAGAGCGTCGTGGTGATCGGCGCCGATGATACGGAACTTTCCAGCCGTTGGTCGCGGAATTCTCGCGATGGTTCGCTGACCGTTCAGTTCGACGCACCGATCACAGGAGAGCATCGGATCGTCGTTGATGGCCGCCTGCCGCACGCGATTCAAGACTCCTTGAGTATGCCCAAGCTGAGCTTGCAGGGGGCCCAGAGCATGCTTCGTCGGTTACTGGTATTTCGGCATCCATTCGTGCTGGCAACGCTGCGCCCCGTGGGGCATTGGACCGCACTGACCAGCCCTCCCAAGAACCTGGATACATCGGGTTTGGGTTCGCAGATCGCGGCGCTCTCGACGTCACACGCCGAAGACCTTGCCGAGATCATGATTCAGCCAAACCAGCCCATCGGCACTGCGACCCAAGTGGTCACGGCGTCGCATGCAGCGGGGGTCTGGTTGGCCGACGTTGATTTCCGTCTGCAGGTTCAATCGGGCCTCGTCGATTCGATCGCGTTTGACATTCCCCGGCAATGGGAGAGTCCTGTTCTCGCTGAACCGATTGTCGCGGGAGCAACCGTGAGCGTCTCAGAAATTCCTGGCCAATCGGGGCGCCGATTGGTCGTTCGGCTGGCTGAGCCCGTGAGCGATGCGCTGCAAGTGGTGCTGCGTGGCAAGTTGGGTACCGCTGAGCGCGATCGATTGCGCGTGCCTGACATCGTTCCCTTGGGAAGCGCCAAAGTCGAACGAATCGTGCTGCTGCCAAGACGGATGGAACTGCAGCCGATTTCCTGGGACACCTCGGGGCTCGACGCCGCGGAGTTGCCGGCCGAGTTGAAGCTCGACCCTCAGTTGGCCGAGTCCCATTCCGCATATCGGGTTCTTGGCGATCGCTTTCAGGCTTCGCTCCGGCTGATCGGGCAGAGTCTCAGTCAGCCGAGGGTGGAATTGTCCGAAACATGGATGGACTGGGAATGGGATGGCCGCTGCTTTGGCGCGGCATCCTTGGCACTCGCGCCCTCGGGTTTGCAAAGCTGCATTTTGGAAATGCCCGCCAGTTTCCGGATAATCCATGGTCGCGTGGATGGCGTGCCCGTTCGAATCGCGGCACTCGATCGCGGGCGCTGGCGCGTGCCGTTGTTGGAACACCAAGCGCCGCAAATGGTGGAATTGGTGTTCCAGGGCAGACTTGCAACGAGGGAATCCCCCGGAGCTGATACAAGCATCAACGGTCCGCATTTGGCCGGCTTGGAGGTAGCACGCACCTTGTGGACCATGACGGGTCCCTCCCAAGCGGCGATCGGCCTGCCCATCAACGCTTCGCCGCCCAATTCGCCTGCGAAGGACCAGCAACATCGCATGCAGGCGACCGCAAATGAGAACCTCTCCCGCCAGATGCCCGCCGTCATGAGAAACATGACAAGTCAGCGTCCCATGGTCAGCGCAATGCCCGGCAACAACAACGCAATGCGACTTAAACTGAGCGCTCCGGCGAGCGGCGATTTCACGGCTCGAGCTGGGCTCGCGATTGGCACCCTGATGCTGTGTGCCGTCGTTGCTTTTCGATGGCCGCAACGGGAGTTGCCGCGATGCTCCTCAGCGTTGATTGGCCTGTCAATTGCAACCGCGTGTTGGCTATGGCTCGACGCGCCTTTCGTGGCGCCGGTGCTGCTGTGCCTGACGCTGTTGGCAGCGATACGATCGGCGCGACATTTCCTAGACAACGCCAAGCCCCTTCGCAAACCCTTGATGGCACCCACCATCCCGTGAGCAAAGCGGGCTAGCGGGTGAGCGGATAATAATGCGAGTAGTTCATAAAGCGAGTGGGATGCCCCGTTGCCCGACCCGCTCCCGCGGCTCCGCTACTGTACTGATTCTGCAACGAGTTCACTTGCCGCCGCAGTAGCTGGCTATCGAAGGCATTCCGATCATTAACCGTTTGCTGTTCGAGAAACGGCTTGACAAGCGCTTGATATTGTGGAAGACTGGTCGCGCCCCCCTGAAGTAAGTTCAAATAGGGGCTGACAGTCGGCCTCGGATTGTAAGGGTTGGAACCTGACGGATAAACACCGCCGCGATACTGGGCAAGTGCATGCTGCGGCGATCCGAGGACAGCGGCGATCGAAAGGCTCAGAGCGACTGGCAAGCAATATCGAATCATGGCTTAGCTCCCGGTGACGAGATCGACGTTGGGGACCGATACATGCGCGTGATCCATTCTATACCTTCCCACAACCCGAAGGCAAATTGAATCGAGTTGCTGCCGACTCTCCCGGGTTTTTGGCTTCCCTTTTAGAAGCCGCCCCCTACCCGTCCCAGCGGGAAATTGTTCAGTTGCTGGATGGTCTGGGTACCCAGCAGACTGAAGCCGAAGATTCGTTCGATCGGCGCCGTGACCTTGGTTAAGTATGCGTCGACCGCGGCGAACTTATCTTCGGCGAGAAACAGGCGATCGCCGGGCAAAATCTGGTAGTTGGTGGCTGTGCAGGCGCCTGCCGTGATGTCCTCCCAATTTACCGGCAACACCTGGTCGCAACATTCCGCTCCGGGAACGGGGCGCGCGATCCACATCTTTTTGCTGGACAATCGGCTAAGTCCATTGATTTGCGCGACCGCATCGAGAACGGTCTCGTTGCCGGTCATGGGAACTCGCGTGACGCCGTCACCCACGCCAGCGCCCTGTGACACGATATAAAAGACCTTGCTGTTGAACGCGAATACGTCGACGGTCACCCGTGGATTCTGCAGAAACTTGCTCAGTTGCAGTTCGAGCGCGTCCTTGATTTCGGCGAGCGTCATGCCCGCCACAAAGACCGAGCCATAGGTGCCCAGGTTGACGGTCCCATCAGGCCCGACGAGATGATCACCCGAGATCTGCTGCATCCCACTCGACTGGCTCAGCACCACCGACACTTCCGGTTCGCTTAGGATGCGCCGCAGGTGCTTATCGATGGCTTTGGTCGCTTCGTCGATCGACTGTTTTGCCACCTCGACTTTGCCATAGGCGGGCCCCAGATCAATCATGCCACTCGGATCCACCACGAATTGACCGGCGATGTCTTGTCCCAGCAACGTTCCCACCACGACGACCTGCAGCACATCCAGCGCTTGAATCCGATACGGGGGTTTGGGAATTAGCTTGAGTACATCAATCAGCAGAATATCCGGCGGCTCAACCACATATGTTGGTAAGGACGTTTTGCAGAGCTCGGAGGGCGCTCCGTGGATGGGAGGCGAACCAAACGCGGCTTCCTCAGGAAGGGGAGTTGTCGGTTCGTCCAGATGTGGCTTTGGCGATTCTGTGGGCTGGCTTCGGCCGGTGCTCAAGGGGTCGGAAAGCGGTGCCATTTCGGCGCCACCTTGTCCGCGCAGCTCCACCGTCTGGCAGCCCATCATGCTGACGCCGAGCGCGCAGCCGATCAAGGCCAGCCAATGCCCAGTAGCATGGTGCCGTTTATGGATCGTCGGTACAACTTCTCGGTTCCCCATGTCTAAGCGTTAGTTCGGCAGCGATTCTTGGACGTGCAAAGAGCGCAAGCCACATAATCGGCGCAACCGTTTCGACCAGCTTAATCGGCACAATCATCGCAGTTCTTCGTAGCAAATCCGAAAAACCCGTTCTGGTCAGAAACCAGCCGAGTTTCCGAGAAGCCTGATAAAATGGGTAAAGTTAACGGGGACAATCATGGTATCGAAGGTTCTGGATCAGGCAACTCAGCGAAGTCCCTTTTCGTTGACAGGTTGAACACCGCAGGTAGGATAAAAAAGGGGGATATCCGAGGGTTTAGCATATTGATCGTTTTCTTTCGGAAGCTGGCAAATCAGGGGAAGCCCCTCTACTTGTCCTGGCAGCTTCGATCGACTGCATCCCATGCCCTTTTCGGCCAGCCTGTCATTTCTCACCTCTCACCGGGAATTTTCTTCATGAAACGTATGAATTTCAAACTGTTGATCTGGTTATTGGTCACCCCCGCCGTGCTCGCGGTCGGAATTCATTTCTTGCATGCCTACCAAATCGACCGCAACGCAGAATCGCTCAAGATGCAGGCGGTTGAGGCGACGAATGCGGGCGACGCGGAGGATGCCATCCGCCAATACTCGCAGTACCTCAAACACCGCCCAGACGACGCACAAGCCTACAGCGAATTTGCTCGACTTGCCGCCGACGCGGCGGAAAGACCCGACGCGACCATCTCAAAGCTAAGACGCGCTTTCGTGGTGATGGAGGAGGCCACCCGGCAGCACGGAGATTTAGTGGATCTTCGCATCCGCATGATCGACTACTGCATGAAGCTTGGACGGATTCCCGATGCGATGGATCATATCGATCGGCTGCGAGCCGACGGGCATGGCGAAGGCCCCGAAATGGACGTTAAGTATGCCAAATGTCTACTTGGGACGGGGCGAGAAGAGAAGGCAGTCAAGCTGCTCTCGCGGGTGATCGGGTACGATCCGGCGAAGCAATCGTTTTCCAGCCAGGCGGCGCTCGGAGGCAAGGAAATTGACGCATACGTCTTGCTGGCCGAGGTGTATCGCAAACAACTCGAGGATTCAAAGGATGCCGAGGTCGTGATCCATCAGTTGGTCGAGGCCAATCCGGACGTGGCCAAGGCTTACGCGGAACGCGGGCGATTTTTTCAGCGGCAGAAAAAATTTGAATTGGCCAACGCCGACC
>SXGT01709644.1_pt1 | contig 19364 bp, 16 predicted proteins | sample 3176221 | NCBI WGS metagenome assembly SXGT01 (sample SAMN11356862, study PRJNA531348) | freshwater metagenome | isolation source: freshwater sample F1-120 | place: China: Fuxian Lake, Yuxi | collected 2017-12-25
CGCGCACGACATCAGCGCCTACAGCTTTCCGGGCATGGCCAAGGCCGCCCTGCCCTACCTCAACGAAAAGGCGTCGCTGCTCACCCTGAGCTACATGGGCGCCATCCGTGTCGTGCCCAACTACAACACCATGGGCCTGGCCAAGGCCAGCCTGGAAGCCTCGGTGCGCTACCTGGCCGAATCGCTCGGCCCCATGGGCATGCGCGTCAACGGCATCAGCGCAGGCCCGATCAAGACGCTGGCTGCCAGCGGCATCAAGGATTTCGGCAAGCTGCTCAATCTGGTGGCGAGCGCTGCACCGATTCGCCGAAACGTGACGATCGACGAAGTGGGCAATGTGGCTGCATTCCTGCTCTCCGACCTGGCCTCGGGCGTCTCCGCCGAGATCACCTACGTGGATGGTGGATATGCCCAGACCACGGGCGTGAGCCGCGACAGCCAGCCGATGCTCTGACGACGCCGCGTATGCGCCTGGCGAGACGCGCGCTGCTGCGGCGAGTGGCTGCCGCAGGAGCCGCATGGCTGCTTCCACCGTTCGCGTTGGCGACCACCGCGCCGGCCGTGCTGCTGGCCGGGGTGTACCGACCCGGCATTGCGCTGGATGCCTACTGGGTCAGCGAAAAATACGACGGACTTCGTGCGCGCTGGGACGGACAGCGGCTTCTGACGCGGGGCGGCGAAACCATTGCAGCCCCTGCATGGTTCACGGCGGGCTGGCCCGCCGTGCCCCTGGATGGCGAACTGTGGGCCGGGCGCAATCGATTCGAGGAAGCACTCTCCACCGTTCGTCGACAGACGCCGGACGAGACCGCTTGGCGCGGCATCCGGTTCATGGTGTTCGACCTGCCCCACCACAGCGGGCCCTTCAATGAGCGCATCGCCGCCTACCACGGCGTGGTGCAGCAGATCGATCAGGCGTGGGTACAGGCCGTGAAGCAAGAGCGCGTGGCCAGCCACGGAGCACTCATGGCGCGACTGAACACCATGGTGAAGGACGGTGGCGAGGGCCTGATGCTTCATCGGGGTGACGCCCCGTACCGCGCGGTGCGCGACGACACCCTGTTGAAGGTGAAGACCCACCAGGACGCCGAGGCCCGGGTGATTGGGCATCTGCACGGCAAAGGTCGGCACGCAGGTCGCATGGGCGCGCTGCTGGTGGAGACGCCTGCCGGCATCCGTTTCCGACTGGGCACCGGCTTCACCGACGCCCAGCGCGAGCACCCGCCGGCCGTGGGCGAGTGGGTGACCTACCGCTTTCGCGGTCTGAGTGGCGCGGGTGTGCCGCGGTTTGCCAGCTTCATGCGCGTGCGGCCCGACGCGCTCACCCCCTGAGGCGTAAAGGGCTCAGGCCTTCACACAATCGGCGAAGTAGGTCTTGCGTCCGTCGACGTCCGACACTTCCACCAGGCCATGGATATCGGTCTCGAAGCCAGGGCACTGCACATTGAACTCGCGAGCGAACTTGAGGTAGTCCACGATCTTCTTGTTGAACACCTCGCCCGGAATGAGCAAGGGAATGCCCGGCGGATACGGCGTGACGAGGCTGGTGGTGATGCGGCCTTCGAGCGCGTCGATCGGCACACGCTCGGTGGTGCGCTGCGCGATGTGCGCGAAGGCGTCGCTGGGCTTCATCGCGGGCGTGAGGTCACTCAGATACATCTCGGTCGTGAGGCGCGCGATGTCGTAGCGGGCGTAGAGCGCATGCACATGCTGGCAAAGATCGCGCAGACCCATTTGTTCGTAGCGCGGATGTTTCTGGCAGAACTCGGGCAGGATCCGCCACATGGGCTGGTTCTTGGCGTAGTCGTCCTTGAACTGTTGCAGCGCGGTCAGCAGCGTGTTCCAGCGGCCCTTGGTGATGCCGATGGTGAACATGATGAAGAAGCTGTAGAGCCCGGTCTTCTCCACCACCACGCCGTGTTCGGCAAGGAACTTGGTGACGATCGAGGCCGGGATGCCTTCGGGTTCGAAGCGGCCGTCCAGGTTCAGGCCAGGCGTGACGATGGTGGCCTTGATCGGGTCCAGCATGTTGAAGCCCGGCGCCATGTCGCCGAAGCCATGCCAGTCCTTGCCGCTGGGCGCATCGGGCGGATTGAGCATCCAGTCGCTGGTGCTGCCCATGCCTTCTTCGGCCAGATCGTCTGGCCCCCAGACCTTGAACCACCAGTCGTCGTCACCGAACTCGGCGTCGATCTTGCGCATGGCGCGGCGGAAATCGAGCGCCTCGAAGATGCTCTCTTCCACCAGTGCGCGCCCACCGGGCGGCTCCATCATGGCCGCAGCCACATCGCAGCTGGCGATGATGGCGTATTGCGGGCTGGTGCTGGTGTGCATGAGGTAAGCCTCGTTGAAGAGGTGGCGATCCAGCTTCACGTTCTGCGAGTCCTGCACCAGCACATGGCTGGCCTGGCTGATGCCGGCCAACAGCTTGTGAATGGACTGTGTGGAATACACCACCGATTCCAGCGGCCGCGCGCGTTTCTTGCCCATGGCGTGGAAGTTGCCGTAGAAGGGATGGAAGGCCGCGTGCGGCAGCCACGCTTCGTCGAAATGCAGGTTGGCCACATAACCGTCGAGCATCTGTTTGATGGCCTCGGTGTTGTAGAGCACGCCGTCGTAGGTGGACTGCGTGAGCGTCAGCACCCGGGGCTTCCCCGCCGCCACATCCACGCCTGCCAGCAAGGGGTTGGCGCGGATCTTGGCCTGGATGGCATCGATCTCGAATTCGCTCTGCGGAATGGGGCCGATGATGCCGTAGTGGTTGCGCGTGGGCTTGAGGAACACGGGGATCGCGCCCGTCATGATGATGCTGTGCAGGATCGACTTGTGGCAGTTGCGGTCGACCACCACCACGTCGCCCGGTGCCACGGTGTGGTGCCACACCATCTTGTTGCTGGTGCTGGTTCCGTTGGTGACGAAGAAGCAGTGATCGGCGTTGAAAATGCGCGCTGCGTTGCGCTCGCTCGCACCGATGGCGCCGTTGTGGTCCAGCAGCTGCCCCAGTTCCTCCACGGCATTGCAAACGTCGGCGCGCAGCATGTTCTCACCGAAGAACTGGTGGAACATCTGCCCCACGGGGCTCTTGAGAAAGGCCACACCACCCGAATGTCCCGGGCAGTGCCAGGAATACGAGCCATCCTCTGCGTAGTCGAGCAGCGCCTTGAAGAACGGCGGCTGGATGCCTTCGAGGTAACTCTTGGCCTCGCGAATGATGTGGCGCGCCACGAACTCGGGGGTGTCCTCGAACATGTGAATGAACCCATGCAGTTCGCGCAGGATGTCGTTCGGCAGGTGCCGGCTGGTTTTGGTTTCGCCGTAGATGTAGATGGGTACATCGGCGTTCTTGCGACGCACTTCCTCGATAAAGTTCCGAAGGTTGAGAACCACGGGGTCGGTGTCTTCGCCGTGGCTGAACTCTTCGTCGTCGATGGAGAGGATGAAGGCGCTCGCACGGCTTTGCTGCTGGGCGAACTGGCTCATGTCCCCGTAGCTGGTGACGCCAACCACCTCGAAGCCCTCGGCCTCGATGGCCTGCGCGAGAGCGCGAATGCCCAATCCGGAGGTGTTCTCGGAGCGGAAGTCCTCGTCGATGATGACGATGGGAAAGCGGAATTTCATGCAGATCTCCAGCCGAAGCGCACGGCCATCACGAAGAAAGAAAACAAGGGGTGGAAACCCGATGACGGCAAAACAGGCGCGAAGTGTACGGAAAACGTGTGGCGGCACGCGGTGGTCGCCGGTCTTTTTGCCGCAGAATGTGGCGCTGGCCAGACAATAGCACCCGCCGTGGAGGGCGGGACCGCGAAGGGATGGCCCGGAAGTTCACGAATCAAGACAACGAAAGGGTGCCTGTATGGCGGAATCAACCTTGTGGTGGCTGCTGGCAGGTTCGGCCGTGGCGCTCGAACTCTTCACCGGCACCTTCTACCTCCTCATGCTGGCCCTGGGCATGGTTGCTGCAGCGCTGGCGGCACACGCGGGCGCCGGCACCACAATCCAGCTCATCGTGGCCGCCCTCGTGGGCTCAGCGGCGGTGGTGGGCTGGTACTTCATCAAGAAGCGCCAGGAGGGCGACCCATCGGTGCGCTCCATGCGCAGCGTCAACCTCGACGTGGGCGAAACGGTCCAGATCGATGAATGGAACACAGACGGCACTGCAAGCGTCAAATACCGGGGTGCACAGTGGACCGTGATCCAGCGCCCAGGCAACCCACCCACGCCCGGCACCTACCGCGTCGCCGAACTCGTGGGCAACCGGCTGCTGGTGGACAAGGTCTAGGCCCGCCTCCTCCAGAACCGATCCGATCCCTGCAACCTCTGAAACGAACTGCGCCATCATGGAAATCGCCATCCTCCTCGTCGTCATCGCCGCCATCTTCATTGCCCGCTCCGTCAAGGTCGTGCCACAGCAGAATGCATGGGTGGTGGAGCGACTGGGCAAGTACCACTCCTCGCTCGCCCCCGGCCTCAACTTCCTTGTTCCCTTCATCGACAAGGTGGCCTACAAGCACAGCCTGAAGGAAATCCCGCTGGATGTGCCGAGCCAGGTCTGCATCACGCGAGACAACACGCAGTTGCAAGTCGACGGCATCTTGTATTTCCAGGTGACCGACCCCATGCGCGCGAGCTATGGCTCCTCCAACTACATCGTTGCCGTCACCCAGCTCGCCCAGACCTCGCTGCGCTCGGTGATCGGCAAGCTCGAACTCGACAAGACCTTTGAAGAACGCGACATCATCAACGCGCAGGTCGTACACGCCATCGATGAAGCCGCACTGAACTGGGGCGTCAAGGTGCTGCGGTATGAAATCAAGGACCTTACGCCCCCCAAGGAGATCCTGCTCGCCATGCAGGCGCAGATCACGGCCGAACGCGAGAAGCGCGCGCTGATCGCCGCCTCTGAAGGACGTCGTCAGGAGCAGATCAACATCGCCACCGGCGAGCGCGAGGCCTTCATCGCCCGCTCCGAAGGCGAGAAGCAGGCGGAGATCAACAATGCCCAGGGCGAGGCTTCGGCGATTCTGGCTGTGGCCGAAGCAACCGCTGAGGCGATTCGCAAGGTGGCCGACGCCATCCGCCAGCCGGGCGGCCAGGAAGCCGTGCAACTCAAGGTGGCGGAAAAAGCCGTCGATGCGTACAGCAAGGTCGCGGCGGACGCCACCACCACGCTGATCGTGCCCAGCAACATGACCGAAGTCTCCGCGCTCATCGCCTCGGCCATGAAGATGGCGGGTACGGGCAAGGCGGTCTGATCCGTCCCGAACCGAAGCGAAGCAACCATGACCACCTCCCGCAATGTGTTGGGTGGCAAGTTGCTGCCCTGTTCCTACGACCCGCTGACCGGCTTCTACAGAGACGGTTGTTGCGAGACAGGCCCGGACGACCAAGGCACACACGTCGTGTGCGCGCGCGTGACTGCCTCATTTCTGGAGTTTTCCCGCGAGCGTGGCAACGACCTCAGCACCCCGAGACCGGAATGGCGCTTCAGCGGACTCAAACCCGGAGATCGCTGGTGCCTCTGCGTTCAGCGCTGGCTCGAGGCCTTGGCTGCAGACATGGCGCCTCCCGTGGTGCTTGAGTGCACCCACGAGGCCACACTCGAGCATGTGTCGCTCGAGGTACTGCAGAAACACGCTTGGGGAAAGACCGCAGACGGAAAGCGGGCCGCTTGAAGCAAGAGCGCCTGCTACAATCGCAGGCTTCGCGGAGAGGTGGATGAGTGGTTTAAGTCGCACGCCTGGAAAGCGTGTGTGGGCTAATCCCCACCGCGGGTTCGAATCCCGCCCTCTCCGCCACGACAGCAGCAAAAACGGGCCTCACGGCCCGTTTTTTTTGGCCCAGCTCAGGCCAGGACTTGACGCATGCGAATCAAGTCGCGCCGGTACTTGGTGGCCAGACTCACCTTCTGCTTGTCGGTGAGTATCTTTCCCGAAAGCTGAAAGAACTTGCGCTCCTCTTCCCTGAGGTGATGGTGAACCTCGTGGGAGAGTTTCTTCACCAGCTCAGGCCACGCTTCGGGCTTCTCGCGAGCGTCTTCCAGCGCCTCCACACATTCATCGATTTCGTGGTGCTCGGCCAGTGCATGGCGCGAGGACTTCAATCCCATATCGTCAACAAGAATCGGGGCGTACAGGAAGCGCTCCTCGGCAGCAGCGTGCGCGGCCAGTTCTGTGCGCAATGTCTTGAAAATTTCCATGGCTCTGGGATCCTCGGCCTGGATGCGAGCGAGTCGGCGGCACAATGTCCGTTGGATTTCATGGCTTTCCCGTAGGGCTTCGTAGATGTTGTCCAAAGAATCTCCAAACTTCTTATGAGGGTTGGCGCTCAAGATTTGCGCGCTTCCAGTCTAATCAAACCGTGCGAGCGCCGTTGTCGGTGAAAGGCGGCGCCGAATGTAGGAGAGAACCGACGAAAAAAAGCCACCGCATGCGGTGGCTTTTCTTGCTCCCGAAACCTGCAGGGGCTTCGGGGGACACAAGTCCGATCAGCGGATCACAGACAGGGCGACGCGCTCGCCACCTTTGTAGGTACGCAGGGTCAGTGCGCCGTTCTTGATGTCGCCCTTTTCGTCGAAGGCGATGTTGCCGGTCACCCCCTTGTAGTTGGTGGCCTTCAGTGCAGGCAGGTAGACCTTGGGGTCGGCCGAGCCAGCGGTGACCATGGCGTTGGCCATGACCTTCACGGCGTCATAGACGTAAGGCGCGTACACCTGCACATCGGCACCGAACTTGGCCTTGAAGTCGGCACGGAACTTGTCCATGCCAGCCTGCTGCTCACCTTCCACACCACCGGCTTCAGCGCAGAACACGGTCTCGTCACCCATTCCGTCGCCAGCGAGCTTAGGCAACTCGCTGGAGCAGATGCCGTCACCACCCATGAACTTGGCGGTAATGCCCAGCTGCTTCATCTGCTTGAGCATCGGGCCGGCAACGGCGTCCATGCCGCCGAAGAACACCACGTCGGGCTTCTTGGCCTTCAGGGTGGTCAGAATGGCGTTGAAATCGGTGGCCTTGTCGTTGGTGAACTCGCGGCCCACCACGGTGCCGCCAGCGGCTGCCACACCCTTTTCGAACTCGTCGGCAACGCCTTGGCCGTAAGCGGTGCGGTCGTCGATAACGGCAACGGTCTTGGCCTTGAGGGTTTCCACAGCGTACTTGCCGAGGGTGCCGCCGAGGTGCACGTCGTCAGCCACCATGCGGAACACGCCGGCGTAGCCCTGGCGGGTGTACTTGGGGTTGGTGGCGGAGGGAGAGATCTGGGGAATGCCAGCGTCGTTGTAGATCTGCGAAGCCGGGATGGTGGTGCCAGAGTTCAAGTGACCGATCACGCCGGCGACCTTGGCATCAACCAGCTTCGTGGCTGCAGCGGTGCCTTGCTTGGGATCGGCAGCGTCGTCTTCAGCCAGCAGTTCGAACGTGACTGGAGCGCCACCCATGGTCAGGCCGGCTGCGTTGAGCTCCTCGATCGCCATCTTGGCGCCGTTTTCGTTGTCCTTGCCGAGGTGGGCAATGGCACCGCTGGTGGGGCCAACGTGACCAATCTTGATGACCTGAGCAGCAACCGCAGGAGCTGCTGCGGGCGCGGCAGCCGGTGCAGCAGCCTCTTCTTTTTTGCCGCAGGCGGCAAGAGCGACAGCCGCCGCAATGACGGCCAGTTTGATGTTCAGTTGCATGGTTTTCCTCAGAAAGGGTAAATGTTGGAATGCGGAGGGAACTTTTTTTTCTCCACATCCATAAAGATACTCCAAAAATCGCACAGATTTCGACGCCATTCGACGGCCGAAGGCATACCGAGGGTTTTCCCAAATGGTCATCAAGCCATTGAATCCCCCATTAGCGCAATGCATGCAAACACAAATTCAGTTCCGATTCTGCAGTTCGGGAGGCGCCATCTGCAGGTCGTATCGTTGAGGCTCAATTCCGTTCGATTTATAGAGCTTCCAGCGCTCCCGCGCCCGTTGCCGGTCAGCATCGTCGGCCGTGACCACTTCAATGACCCGAGCAAAGCGCTCGAAGCCCGAAGGCACTTGTTCCTGAAGGTTGACGAGTACCGTGGCTCCGCTTTGAACCGGCAGTCGGGAAGTCATCTGGATGGGCGAACTCGCCCAGACGTGCTCCGGGTCCGCGCCGGTGGCGTGGGGAACGAAGGCGCCGGGCGCCATGGTCCAGAGCGCTGCATCCAGCGCGGCTCGGTCAGCGTCGTCCACCAGCACCAGCAGACGGGCGCCCTGCAGGTAGGCCTTGCGGAGCAGACGACACGCGTAGCCCAGTTTGTCGGGAGCGTTGAAATGAAAGGCCACCTCGGTCATGGCAATGGCCGCCCTGCCGCGTCAGGACTTGCGAGCGCGCGCCGAACTCTGCTTCCTGGGCTTCGGAGCAGACACGGCGTCCAGTGCGGCCTGATCGATCAGATACTGCAGCAACAGCGGCACCGGCCGGCCGGTCGAGCCTTTGGCGGCGCCGCTCTTCCAGGCGGTGCCGGCAATGTCGAGATGAGCCCAGGGCAGGTCGGCAGCGAACTTCTGCAGAAACTTGGCGGCGGTGATGGCGCCACCCGCGCGGCCGGCCACATTGCCCATGTCGGCAAAATTGGACTTGAGGCCTTCAGCGTACTCGTCGTCCAGAGGCATTCGCCAGCACAGGTCCTGCGAGGCGTCCCCTGCCTGCTGCAGGGCCATGGCCAGTTCGTCGCGCGGCGAAAACAGACCGGATCGCACGCCGCCCAGGGCAATGACGCAGGCACCGGTCAAGGTGGCGATGTCCACCACGCTGCGGGGTTTGAAGCGCGCGGCATAGGTCAGGGCATCACACAGAATGAGGCGCCCCTCGGCATCCGTGTTTAGTATTTCGATGGTCTGACCACTCATGCTGGTGACCACATCGCCGGGCTTGACGGCCATGCCGTCGGGCATGTTCTCGCAACTCGGAATCAGGCCCACCACGTTGATGGCGGGTTGCAATTCGGCCAGGGCGGCAAACGTGCCCAGTACGCTGGCTGCGCCACCCATGTCAAATTTCATCTCATCCATTTCGGCGGCCGGCTTGATGGAGATTCCGCCTGTGTCGAAGGTGATGCCTTTGCCCACCAGGACCACGGGCGCGCTGGACTTGGATCCACCGCTGTACTGCATCACGATGAATCGCAGTGGCTCGGCGGACCCTTTGGCCACCGCCAGGAAGGAGCCCATGCCCAGCGCCTCGACCTGTCTCGGACCGAGCACCTCGGTCTTGATGCGGGCATGCCGCCCCAGCTTGCGCGCGGCATCGGCCAACATGCTGGGCGTGGCGTGGTTGCCGGGGCGGTTGGCCCACTCCTTGGCAAACTCCACGCCGGTCACCAGGGCTTTGCCCGTTTCGAATCCCTGCCGCACCTTCGCCGGCTGGCTGACACCGAGAACGAGCTGCCGCAACGCTCGAGCTTTCCCGCTGGGTTTGGTGGTGGTGAACGTGTAAGTGGCGTCGGCAGCAGCCTGCACGGCTGCGCGCACACCCGCATCGTCGGCTTCCAACAGACTCAGCACCACGGCCACGCGCTGAATGCCGGGTTGCCTGAGCGAACCCATGCCAGCCGCCACCGCCTTGCGGACCGATGCTGCAGAGCCGTCACCCGCACGCACCAGATGCACCCGTGCCGCCTTGAAGCCTTCAGGCCGATAGCAGGCGAGTTGCTTGGCGACGCCAGGTTCAAGATCACCCGCCTTGGTGACTTGTGCAACCAGTCTGCTGAGCGCGTCTGCAGCCGAACCCGCGGGCCGGGCATCGGGCACCAGCACCACCAGGGCGTCGCAGGCGAACTGGGCGGCCTGGGCGGGTGAAAGGGATTTGAGTTCAAAGTCCATAATCGTGCTTTCCTGTTCTCGATCGATGTTATTCCATTCTTCCATTCGCAAAGAGCTGGCGCGCAGCTTCGGGGCCACCCTGGTGGTCCTGTTCACGATCGTGCTGACCATGCTGCTCATTCGCACGCTGGGACTGGCATCGCGCGGCAGCGTGAACCCGCAGGAAATCGCGCTGGTGCTGGGTTACACCGTGATCGGCCGAATGCCGACGATCCTCACGCTCGCCCTGTTCATTGCCATCGTCTTCACACTCTCGCGCATGTACCGCGACAGCGAGATGATCATCTGGTTCTCCAGCGGCCGTTCGCTCGGGGGCTTTCTCGGCCCGGTGATGCGTTTCTCGTGGCCGATCCTTCTGGTGATCATGCTCGGGGTGTTCTTCGTCTGGCCCTGGGCCAACCAGCAAACCGACAACCTGCGCTACCGCTTCGAGCGTCGCGGCGATCTGGAGCGCGTGGCGCCCGGGCAGTTTCAGGAATCTTCCAGTGGCCGGCGGGTGTTCTTCATCGACAAGGACACCGCCGACGGCACCGAAGGTCGCAACATCTTCATCTCCAGCACCGAGGACGACGGGCGCGAGACGGTGACCTCGGCGCGTTCGGGGCGCATCGAGTGGGTGAAAGACCAGCAATTCCTGATGCTCAACAACGGCCAGCGGCTTGAAACGGCCGCAGACCAGAGCAGCCAGCGCGTGAGCGAATTCGAGGAGTACGGAACTCAGATCGGCTCCTCCGCAGTGGGCGAGCGAGGCGCGCAGGCCCTCAAGGCGCGCAACAGCTGGGAACTCATCACGCAACCCAGCGCGGCCAATCTGGGTGAACTCGGCTGGCGCATCGGCATGGGTCTGACGGCGTTGAACTTCGTGCTTATCGCGGTGGCCACCACCACCGGCAATCCCCGAGCGGGCCGGGGCGGCAACCTTTTCTTCACCCTCTTCGCCTTCGTCTTCTATTACAACTTGCTCAACCTCGGCCAGAGCTGGGTGGCGGGGGGCCTCTTCAGCCTGGGCGGATTCATGCTCCTGCTCCATGGCGGCGTGTTCACGCTGACGGTGCTGTGGCTGGTCAAGCGCCACTTCAACCTCACATTGCGTGGCTGGCTGAACGCCAAACGCAGCCGACGCGGCGCCGAGGTGGCGGCATGAGAACCATCCGGCGGCTGATCTATGGCGAGGTGTTCACCGCAGTGGCCTTCGTGCTGGTGGCCTTTCTCTCCCTGTTCTTCTTCTTCGATTTCGTCGATGAACTTCCGGCTCTGGGCAAACCCTCCGTCCTGATCCCGGAGCTGGTGTACGAAGTGCCGCACGCCTTGCTCTACGTGACGCTGCTCATGCCGAGCAGGATCTACGAACTTCTGCCCATTGCCGTGTTGATCGGCGCGGTCTTTGTGCTGGCGCGTCTGGCTCAAGGTTCGGAATACACCATCCTGCGCACCAGTGGTCTGGGACCGTGGCGGGCGCTGCGCATGCTGCTCGGCCTGGGCGCCGTGTTCGTCGTGATCACCTTTGCCATCGGCGACTACCTAGCACCGATTTCGGATCGCACGGCCCAGCTGCTCAAGGCACGCTACCAGGGCAACATCAGTCTGGGCAGCACCGGTGCGTGGCTGAAGGAACGCCAGCCCTACAGCAACTTCTCGGTGAACGTGGGCTCCATGTCTGCTCAGGGCGCATTGAGCAACGTGCGCGTGTTCGAGTTCAACAACCAGGGCTTTCTGGTTTCCACCCTGCATGCCGCCACCGGACAGATCGAAGCCGATGACTCCTGGACCTTGCGCAAGGTGCAGCGCCGCGAGTTCGACACCGCGGGCCTGGCGTCGGGACGCGTGCAGCGCCGCGACCTGGAAACCTTTCGCTGGCCGAGCGGCATCAACGCCGAGATGGTTTCGGTTGCGCTCCTCAAACCCGAACGCATGCGAACCGCCGACCTGTTCGGTTACATCAGCCACCTGGAAGCCAACGGCCAGACCGCCCAGCGCTACGAAATCGAGTTCTGGCGCAAGGTCTTTTATCCGCTCAGCTGCCTGGTGATGGTGGTGCTGGCGCTGCCGTTCGCCTACCTCCATTTTCGTTCCGGGAGCATCACCGGCTACGTGTTCGGCGGGGTGATGATCGGCATCAGCTTCTTCCTGCTCAACAACGTGTTCGGCTACATCGGCAACCTCAACCAGTGGCAACCCTGGCTGGCCGCGGCGTCGCCGGCGCTGATCTATTCGGTGTTCTCCCTCGCGGCCTTCGGCTGGCTGGTACTGCGGAGGTAGGGCGCCATGCTCGGAGTCATCGTGTTTGCCCATGGGTCGCGCGACCCCCTCTGGCGCCTGCCGATCGAGTCGGTGGCGAGCCAGATCGCTCGCAGTGCCCCGGAGTCGCCCGTGTCATGCGCCTACCTCGAACTCTGCGAGCCCGACATGGCCACAGCTGCGGGCCGCCTCGTGGAAGCCGGCGCCACCGTGGTGCGGGTCCTGCCCCTCTTCTTCGGCATGGGCAAACACGCTCGCCAGGACCTGCCCGAGCTCATGATCGAACTCGGGCGCGCGCACCCTGGCGTCCGCTTCGAACAACTCCCCCCCGCGGGTGAAGACCCCCGTCTGACCGCGCTGCTTGCCCAAATCGCCCTGGAGCCCAGCCCATGAACCTGCACCAGTTCCGTTTCGTGCAGGAAGCGGTGCGCCGCAACCTGAACCTTACCGAAGCGGCCAAGGCGTTGCACACGTCGCAACCGGGCGTGTCGAAGGCCATCATTGAACTGGAAGACGAACTGGGCATTGAGATCTTTGCCCGCCACGGCAAGCGCATCAAACGGGTCACCGAACCCGGGCAGCAGGTCCTCAAAAGCATCGACATCATCCTGCGCGAGGTCAACAACCTCAAGCGCATCGGCGAGCAGTATTCCGCCCAGGACAGCGGCACACTCTCCATCGCCACCACCCACACGCAGGCGCGCTACGTGCTGCCGGGGCCGGTGGCAGCGCTGCGCCAGGCCTATCCCAAGGTCGCCATCAGCCTGCATCAGGGCTCGCCCGATCAAGTCGCCCGCATGCTGATGGAAGAAGTGGCCGAAATCGGCATGGCCACCGAGTCGTTGGTGAACTACCCCGAGCTCGTCACCCTGCCCTGCTACGAATGGCAGCACGTGCTGGTGTTCCCGTTCGACCACCCGCTGCTGGAGCGCGAACGCATCACCCTCGAAGACCTGGTGCAGGTGCCACTGATCACCTACCACCCCAGCTACACCGGCCGCACCCGCGTTGACCAGGCTTTTGCCCTGCGCCATCTGCAGCCCAACATCGTGCTCGAGGCCATCGATTCGGACGTGATCAAGACCTACGTGAAGCTGGGCATGGGCGTGGGCATCGTGGCCGAGATGGCGGTGCAGGGCGAGAACCAGACACCGGACCTGGTTTCGCGGCCAGCGGCCCAGCTCTTCGGCCACAACCTGGCGCGCGTGGCGTTCAAACGCGGCACCTACCTGCGCCATTTCGTCCTTCGCTTCGCCGAGCTCCTGAGCGACCGGCTGTCGCGCGACTCGATTCTTCGCGCCATGAGCGGCACCCCCGATGACTACGAACTCTGATTCAGCCATGTCTGCAAGACCGCCTGCCCTCACGTCCCGGCTACCGAACATCGGCACCACCATCTTCACGGTCATGTCCGCGCTGGCGTCGGAACACGGTGCGGTGAACCTGGGCCAGGGATTTCCGGACTTCAACTGCGATCCCGCCCTTGTTGACGCGGTGACGAGCGCCATGCGGGCCGGTCACAACCAGTACCCGCCCAGGCCCGGTGTGCCGGCGCTGCGCCAGGCGATGGCCGCGAAGATGAAAGCCCTCTACGGCCTGGACTGCGACCCGAACACCGAGATCACGGTCACGGCCGGCGCCACACAGGCCATCCTCACCGCCATCCTGGCCGTGGTGCACCCGGGCGACGAGGTCATCGTGCTCGAGCCCTGCTACGACAGTTACGTGCCCAACATCGAGCTGGCCGGCGGTGTGGCGATGCGCGTGCCGCTCACGCCGGGTACGTTCCGACCGGATTTCGACCGCATCGCCGCCGCCATCACGCCACGCACGCGCGCCCTCATCGTCAACAGTCCGCACAATCCCAGCGGCACGGTGTGGAGCGAGGCCGACATGCTGCGTCTGCAGGCCTTGCTTGCGCCCACACAGGTGCTGCTGATCAGCGACGAGGTGTACGAGCACATGGTGTTCGACGGCCAGCAACACCAGAGCGCGGCACGCTTTCCGGGGCTCGCCGCGCGCGCCTTCATCGTCAGCAGCTTCGGCACGACCTACCACGTGACCGGCTGGAAGGTGGGCACGGTGGTGGCGCCCGCGCCGCTCACAGCCGAATTCCGCAAGGTGCACCAGTTCAACGTGTTCACGGTGAACACGCCCATGCAGCACGCGCTGGCGGATTTCATGGCCGACCCTGCGCCTTATCTGGAGCTGTCGGCGTTCTACCAGCGCAAGCGCGACCTGTTCCGCGAAGGCCTCGCCGGAACGCGATTCCGGCTGCTGCCCGGTGAAGGGACCTACTTTCAATGCGTGGACATTTCGCACCTGGCCGTGCCCGAGCGGGACCTGCCCGAGGGCGAGTTCTGCCAGTGGCTAACGCGCGAGATCGGCGTCGCCGCCATCCCGCTCTCCGCCTTCTACGGCAACGGCTTCGACCAACGCGTCGTGCGGTTCTGCTTCGCGAAGAAAGACGACACGTTGCGCGAAGCGCTCACGCGGCTGTCGCGACTCTGAGTATCAGCACTTCACCGGGTTGCGGCAGAACTGCTCCAGCTCCCGCACCACAGCGGGTCGGGCTACCACCTGCTTTGCGTTCGGCCCGGCCTCCAGGCTCAGTTTCATCTCGTACTTCTTGAAGAAGTCGTCGAACAGCTCGCCACCGAGCGTGCCCACCGCCGTCAGGCCATCCGTTTTCGCATCGTGCTCGATCAACACCGCGCAGAGCGGTTGTTCGGCCGGCCCGCTGAGCACCTGAGCCCCGCGTGCGGGGTCGTACTGGCTGTGGTCGGCGCAGCAGTGGATCAGGTCATTGCCCTTGCTCGGCGTCTGCGGGTTCACCGCGGCACCCTTGCGAAAACTGATGAAGCTCAGTTCTTTCGTGGGATACACCAGTTTGTGCGCACAGATGGCCGAGAAGGCCACCAGGCTGCGCCGGGGACCGACACCGCCCGGCCACTGATACGCCAGCTTGTCGCGCGTGGCAAGCGTGGTGGGTGTCGCGGGTTTGCCCAGGTCGAGCAGAAAAACGGGTGTGGCCTCGAACGGGTAATGGAAGACGTAGTTGGTTTGGGGCTTCAGGGCCGATGCCTTGAGGGGCCTGCCCAGATCATCGAGCAGCTGAACTCGGCCATAGGCTCGCGGCCTCGCATCGGCAGCCCAGGCCGGGTTGGACAGCGTGGCGGCCAGCGCCCCGGCTCCCACGGCACAACTCTCCACAAACTCGCGTCGATCCATGAAGGGGTCCTCGGTGTGAACAACGAGTGAACCCCAGGGGCGTGGGACTGTCAACCGATCGACTCAAGCCCCGACACGCGGGTGGGACATGGAAGAGCGGCGGCAAAACGGCTTCACTGCGAACTGGTTCACGGTCAGGCGTCACACCGATGGCCGTTGCGGTGCGCAAGTGCATCCAGCGGACCCCTTGAGACGTAAATACTTTGAGGTTCCTTGCAAACCCTGCATGCCCCGTTGAAGAAAGGTGTTTCGATGTTGAAGGTTTCCCCGGTCTTGCGCGCCCCTGGTGCACACGCCACCCGCCTCTTGCGCACGGCCACGCTGGCCTTGTTCGGATGTGCGCTGGCGTGGTCTGCGCTGGACAGCGCGCGCGCTGCGCCTTCTCAAACGGTGGTGGAAGCGGTGCAGTTGCCCGCCTGGGTCGAACGCAATGGACAACGCCGCCCGGCAGAGCCCGGCGCGCAACTGCGCGCCAACGACAAGGTGATCACCGCCGCCGGCTCGCGCATGCTGCTTCGCATGGACGACCGGAGCACGATCAAACTGGGCGAGCAAACCGAGTTCCTGATTCAGTCGCTCGACACCAGCCGCCCCGGCGTCGCGGCCCCCACCGAACAGAAGAGCTCGCTCAAGCTGATCACCGGCGTGTTTCGCTACGCCACGGACTACACCAGCAAGGCGCTGGGCAACAAGCGCGAACTCAATATCGAGCTGGCCACCGCCACCGTCGGCATCCGAGGGACCGACTTCTGGAGCATGACGGACGCCGCGCACGATGCCGTCTGCGTGTTCGAAGGCAAGGTCGAGGTGGAGCGCGACGGCCAGGCCGGCATCGAACTGAACAAGCCCGGGGCATTCTGGGTCGTGTTCACGGGCCAGCCCGAAAAGCCCGCCGGCCAGGCCACCCCCGATCAACTGGCGAAATTCATTGGTCAGGCGGAAATGCAGCCCGGCCAGGGCGTGCTGCTGCAAGGCGGGCGCTGGCGTGCCGTGGCCGCCACGTTGCCCGGTGCAGCAGAAGCCGTTGCGCTACGCACCCGCCTCCAGGCTGCAGGCTACCCGGCCGACATGGTGAACAAGGCAGGCCGCCACGAGGTGCGGATCAACCAGCTCGCCACGCGCGAGGACGCCGAGGCCGTCGTCAAACGTCTGCAAGCCGACGCCAGCCTGGGTGTGCGAGAAGGCCGCGTGGCGCTCGCTGCCGGGAACTGACCTCTGCCCAAACGCTGAAGCGGGCTCACGCGCTCAGCTGAGCCCAGGCCTTGTCCAGCCGCTTCACACTCACGGGTTGAGGTGTACGCAACTCCTGCGCGAAGAAGCTCACCCGCAATTCCTCCAGCAGCCAGCGCAGCTCTTGCAGTCGGGCGTCCTGCACGCCTTTGCGCTCGGCCACCAGCCGCCAGAACCGCTGGTCTTGCGGGCGCAGCTCGGCCAGTCTGGCCTGGTCGCGTGCCGGGTCCGCGCGCAACTTGTCCAGTCGCAACTGCACCGCCTGGAGATAGCGGGGAAGGTGTTGCAGCTGCGCGTAAGGCGTCTGCTGCAAGAAGCGTTTGGGCACCAGACGCTGCAACTGCTGCCCGACGTCGGACGCCACGTCGGCCGGCGGTCGGGCGTCCTTGAGCTTTCGTTGCGCCGCCGCGTATTCGCTGAGGACGACACCTGCGGTTCGGGCAATCTCGCTGGCGATCAACGTCAGGCGTCCCCGGCCGTCCTCCACGCGGCGCTTGAATGCAGCTTCATCGGTGGGCAAGGGATCGATGAGGAAAGCGCGGTCGAGTGCCAGTTCCAGAATCTGCGTTCGCAGCTCCTCCAGCGTGCCACCCCCTCCCGATTCCTTGCCCACCAGCATGTAGGCCACGCCCATGGCTTGCAGGCCTGGCAAGTTCTTTTCCAGGTACTTCAGCGCGTCGCGGATCTGCAGCGCAAACAGCCGGCGCAGGCCTTCGCGGTGGCGCACTTGGGCCACCTCGGGCTCGTCGAACACTTCGATGCGCACGGCATCTCCATCGTCGATCACCGCAGGAAAACCGATCAGGGTCTGCTGGCCCTGGCGGATTTCCATCAGTTCGGGCAACTCGCCAAAATCCCAGAGGGTGTGGCGTTGGGTGGCGCTGGCCGCTGGAGCGCTCGACGCCAACTTCTGCAACGAAGGCGTCGCAGCTGTTTTCGCGGACTCAGTCGGCGCTTGGCGCAGCCCGTCCATCCGGATCGCCGCCAGCGCCTGGAACGCCCCCCTCGCCTGCGCGCCCAGCTCGGCCTTGAGCGCCGCCAGGTTGCGGCCCTGTCCGAGTTGACGTCCGTGCTCGTCCACCACCCGCAGGTGCATGAAGTGGTGGGGGCTGAGCATGTCGGCCTTGAGGTCGGCACGCTGGATATCGAGTTGGGTGGCTTCGCGGACCAGCCTGAGCACGGCATCGACGAAGTTGCCCGCACCGAACACGGCCGGTTCGCTCAGTGCCTCGGCGAAGCGCTCGGCGGTGGCAGGCAGCGGCACCAGTCGGGAGCGAGGTCGCTGGTGCAGCGTCTTGAGCAGCGCCAGCACTTTTTCCTTCAGCATGCCGGGCACCAGCCAGTCGCAACGGTCTTCACTGGCCTGGTTCAGCGCAAAGATCGGCAGCGTGACGGAAAGGCCATCGCGCGGATCGCCGGGTTCATGCAGGTAGTTGCACGCACAGTCCACGCCGCCCAGGCGCAGCGTCTTCGGGAAAGTCTGCGTGGTGATGCCTGCGGCTTCATGCCGCATGAGTTCCTCGCGCGTGAGCAGCAGGAGCTTCGGGTTGTCGCGCACCGCGTCGCGGTACCAGCGCTCCATGCTCGCGCCGTTGCAGATCGAGGCAGGAAGCTGCTGGTCGTAGAAGGCATAGATGAGTTCGTCATCGACCAGCACGTCCTGGCGGCGCGACTTGTGCTCGAGCTCGGCCACTTGACGCACCAGCTTCTGGTTAGCCGCCAGGAACGAAAGCTTCGTCTCCCACTCGCCCGCCACCAGCGCTTCGCGAATGAATATCTCTCGGGCGCCCGCCGGGTCCACGCGGCCATAGTCGGTGCGGCGGTTGCTGTAGACCACCAGACCATAGAGAGTGGCGCGCTCCAGCGCCGTCACCTGGGCCGCCTTCTTCTCCCAGTGCGGGTCGAGCAACTGTTTCTTGATCAGATGCGAGCCGACTTGCTCCAGCCACAGCGGTTCGATGGCGGCGATACCGCGTCCAAACAGGCGGGTGGTTTCCACGAGCTCCGCGCAGACGATCCAGCGACCCGGCTTCTTGCTCAGGTTGGCGCCCGGGTGCCGGTGGAACTTGATGCCGCGCGCGCCCAGGTACCAGTCTTCCGTCTCGCTCTTCTGGCCCACATTGCCCAGCAGCCCGGCCAGCATGGCCAGGTGCAACTGTTCGTAGCTCGCCGGCTTGTCGTTGAGCTTCCACTTGTGTTCGGCCACCACGGTGTGCAGCTGGGTGTGGATGTCGCGCCACTCGCGCACGCGCCGCACATTGATGAAGTTTTCGCGCAGCACGTTTTCGTACTGGCGGTGGCTCAGTTTGTGGTCCTTGCCATGCCCACCTTTGGTGTCTTCCAGCCACTTCCATAGCTTGAGCGTGCCGCTGAATTCGCTCTTCTCATCGTCGAACTTGGCCTGCGCCTGATCGGCCTGCGTCTGCTTGTCCAATGGGCGGTCGCGCACGTCCTGCACGCTCAGCGCGGACGCGATCACCAGCACGTCGTCGAGTGCCCCGCGCTGCTGCGCTTCCAGAATCATGCGTCCCACGCGCGGGTCCAGCGGCAGTCGCGAGAGCGTCTGGCCGATGGCCGTGAGTTCGTTGTCGTCGTCGACGGCACCGAGCTCGGCCAGCAGCTGGTAGCCGTCGACGATGGCGCGCTTCTGCGGCGCTTCGATGAAAGCGAAGTCTTCCACCGCGCCCAGGCGCAGCGCTTTCATTCGCAGGATGACGCCGGCCAGCGAGCTGCGCAGGATCTCGGGGTCGGTGAACTTCGGCCGGCCGATGAAGCCCGCCTCGTCGTAGAGGCGGATGCAGATGCCATCCGCCACCCGCCCGCAGCG
>SXGT01286876.1_pt1 | contig 19361 bp, 19 predicted proteins | sample 3176221 | NCBI WGS metagenome assembly SXGT01 (sample SAMN11356862, study PRJNA531348) | freshwater metagenome | isolation source: freshwater sample F1-120 | place: China: Fuxian Lake, Yuxi | collected 2017-12-25
AAAGCTATCATTTCTGCCATCATGCCGACAAGCTCATCGAGCGGATCCTCTACCTCGAGGGTCTGCCGAACGTGCAGCGCCTCGGCAAGATCAGCATAGGGACGACGGTGCCCGAGATGCTCAAGAACGACTACGAGGTGGAGAGTGTGGCCATCCCGCTACTGAACGCGTCGATCGTCACCTGCGGCGCTGCAGGGGACCACGGGACCCAGGATCTGCTCCGCGACATCCTCCACGCCGAGGAGGAGCACGCCGACTGGCTCGAGGCCCAGTTCGAGCTGATCAAGCAGGTGGGCGAGGCCCACTACCTCGCTCAGCAGATCAAGGACTGACCCCGCGGAACGCCCTCGCAGCCTCGCAGCGGGACCCTGGGCGCTCTGGATCGTCATTCTCGGTCTTGCAAATGATAACGGTATTCACTATCGTTCTCATCGAGGTCGAGATGTACGTTTGCGTCTGCTTCGCCATCACGGATCAGCAAATCGAGCGCGTCCTCGATACGGGGGCCGGCTCGGTCGAGGAGGTTACCCGGGCCTGCCGCGCGGGCGGCGATTGCGGCGCCTGCCGAGGCTATATCGAGGGGATGATCGAGGATCGGGCCGAGCTCTGCCCGTCCGGGCTGGTCCGCCGTCGAGAGCAGGCCGCTTGACCGAGCGGGGTCAGGGCTCGCTGTCGCGCCGGGTGGCGAGGCGCTCGACCAGGTAGGAGGCGACCTCGCTCGGCTTGGTTCCCGGCCCGAAGCCCGCGTCAAAGCCAAGCTCCAGGGCGAGCTGGTGATCGATGCGAGGACCGCCCAGAAGCAGGATCACGTCGTCTCGCCAGCCCTGCTTCCTGACCAGGTCGATGAAGGCGGAGGCGTTCTCCTTGTGGCAGTTGCGTTGGGTGATGATCTGGCTGACGAGGATCGCGTCGGCGGCGAGGGCGCGGGCCCGCTCGGCGAGTTGATCGTTCTCGACTTGGGCGCCCAGGTTGTAGGCCTCGAAGCCCTTGAAGCTCTCCAGGCCCTTGTCGCCCGCATACCCCTTGTAGTTGAGGATGGCGTCGATCCCGACCGTGTGGGCGTCCGAGCCCGTGCATGCCCCGACGACGACGATCTTCCGGCCAAGCCTGGCCTTGATACGGTGCTCGATCTCGTCCCGCGTGAGGGGCTCGGTTCGGATCTCGGGCACCTCGATGTCGGCGACGTCGACCGAGTGGATCGAGTGCCCGTACACCACGAAATAGCTGTAACCTTCCGCGCACTCCTCCATGGTGGCGACGAGCGGCTCCTTGAGCCCGTGCTGCTCGGCGAAGCGCTTGGCGGCCTCGCGAGCCCTGGCGGAGGGGGGGAGCTCGAGGACGAAGCTCATCTGCACCATGCCGTCGCCCTGGCGATCGCCATAAGCGCGCAGGGCCTTGGGGGGCGTCTCGGTGACATGCATCGGGGAGCTTCCTTTCAACCCTTTTCGAGCAGATCGAGGACGGGGTTCACGTAGTCGGGGTGCCGCTCGGAGACCCCCAGGTAACCCTTCCCTCCGATGCGCGTCCGCTTCACGTCCGCGAAGGCGCCCCGGCTGATCGCGTCCCAGATGCCCTCTCGCTCCACGGCGACCAGCAGCTCGTGCGCCTCGTCCAGCACCTGCACCGCGCGCCGGCCCACGATCCCGTCCGGCTTGAACTCGATCTCGTCGCCCAGGTGACGGCATGTATTGTACACGTATTTCGTGGCCTTGAGCGAGAGGTAGCGATCCACGAGCATCGGGTTGTGGATGGCCTCGCTGAACATCCCGAGCAGGGCGATGGACTGGCCTGTGGTGACGCCCACGAGGTTGAACATGGCGTCGTGGACGTGGCTCTGGAAGATGTCGCCGGTCTTGTGCTTGGTGGGGGGCATCCACTTGATGGGGTGGCGGGGGAACACCTGGCGCACGAGCTGCGCCTGGGCGAGCTCCAGGAGGAAGCTGTCCTCGAGCTTGGGGTCGATCTCGTAGGCGTGACCCAGCCCCATCTGCTCTTCCTTGACGCCTGCCCTGAGGGCGAAGGCCTCGTTGATGAACTGGCTGGCGAGCACGGTGTGGGCCTTCTCGACGGCGTCGGCGGTGGTCAGGTAGTTGTCCTCGCCGGTGTTGATGACGATGCCCGAGCGGGCGATGATCCGGCGCGATACGTACTGATCGACGAAGTTTCGGCACATGTTGATGTCCCGGAACAGGATGCCGTACATGGCGTCGTTGAGCAGCATATCGAGCCGCTCCACCGCGCCCATCCAGGCGATCTCGCTCATGCACAGGCCCGACGAGTAGTTGGTCTGGTGGATGTAGCGGCCGTACTCGTCCGAGGCCTCGTCGGTTGCCCTGCGGATGATCTTGAAGTTCTCCTGGGTCGCGAAGGTCCCCCCGTAGCCCTCGGTGGTGGCCCCGTGGGGAACGTAGTCGAGGAGGGACTGAGCCGTGGCCCGGATGACCGCGACGATATCGGCGCCAGCGTGGGCGGCGGCCTTGGCCTGCAGGGCGTCGTCGAAGATGTTGCCCGTGGCGACGATCACGTACTTGAGCGGGGAGGGAGAGGATTGAACTCGCGCCTTCCTGGCCTCCCGCTCCGCCCTCGCTCGATCGATCCTGTCGACGGCAGCCAGGGCGTGGGGAGCGAGCGCCGCGCGGATCTCGGTGAGCCGGGGGCCGCCCTCGCCGTGGTCGATCTCGGGGCCGTAGCCGAGGCGCTCCGCGGCGTCCTGCGCGTCGGCCGCGCCGGCGAGCAAGGCCCGCCCCAGAAAGAAGCTGATGCCTCGCCCCAGCAGGCGGGCGCGCTGGTAGCGCTCGACCACCACGTTGACGAGGGGCGCCCCCCGATCGTCCAGCCCGTCGACCCCGTAGGAGCGGAGGATCGTCCGCTCGACGCCCACGCTGGTGTGGGAATCAATGTAGCGCTGGACGTCGTCGGCGACGCGGGCGGCGAGCTCGCGGCAGCGCGCGACCTTCTCCTCGTCCATGGGGACATGCGACATGTCCCGCTCTTGCCACAGAACCCCCGGCGATCCAAGGCCGTTCCCTCCTCGCCTGCTCCCTGTGATTTCCCCTCGTCCAACACACGAAAAGGCTAGAACTTCGCCAAAGACTGTCGCTCAGAAGAGGCGGGCGAGCGCGAGCGCCACCAGCCCGACCCCAAGGGCCGCACCCAGGGCCATGCGGAGGCCCGGGCCTCGGGGGAGCCGTGGACCCTCGAGGGCGAGCGCCGCCGCCGAGGCCGCGAAGAGCGCGGCGCCCGCCCCCAGGATCGCGAACGCCGCGCTGGGGGGGGTGGGGTCGCGGGCGATCCTCGCGCGTAGCTCGGCCTCCCCCAGGCGAGCGCTGCCAGGGATCCTCGCCGCGTCGATCAGGAGGTGTCGGGTCCCGATCCTGGCGAGGGCCTGCTCGGCGTGGACCCGGCGAGCGCGGGTGTCCACCAGGGGGCCCTTGGTGGCGATCTGGGCGGTGCGCATGGCTCGCCAGGCGGCCTCGGCGCCCTCGTCGTCCCCCCGAGCCTCGGCATCCTGCGCGAGCGCCTCGATGCGGGCGTAGCCCCGATCCGGATAAGGGGAGAGGAGGGCCGTGGCCTCCGCGGCGAGCTGGGCCTCGGAGAGCGCAAGGTTGGGGTCCTTGGCGGCGAGCGCCTCGTCGCTCCTCCGCATGGCCCTGGCTCCGCGCGACCACTGATCCAGCGAGGCGAGGATGAGCAGAGCGAGGAGCGCCGACAGGGCCGCCGCGGCCAGCCCCGAAGCTCGGCGGAGGCCGCCCGCACGGGGCGAGCCTGCGATCACTGGAGATCTCGCTTGCGGAAGACCAGGGAGGCGAGGACCAGCAGGAGGGTGGAGTAGGCGAGCGCGTTGACCCCCGTCCTTGCGACGTATCCGCTCATCGTGACGCCCTCGACCTGCCCTAGGAGCAGCGCCCGGCTGGGGACATAGAGGTGGAGGTTGGGAACGATCCTGGCGAGGACCGCGCCGGAGGTCCGGCCAAAGGCGCCGAACATGCGGGCAGGCAGGTTGGCGAGGGTGTCGGCGGAGCGCCCCACGACGAAGATGCCGAGCGTGAAGACGGCGGTGAGGAAGGGCGAGGAGAACGAGGAGAAGAAGGTGGCGATCGCCGTGATGATCGCGACCTCCAGGAGGGTGAGCGCCGCGGACACGATCACGATCTGGCGCTCGCCAGCAGCCGGCGCAGCCAGCCACGCCATGAGCGCGAAGAAGAGCAGCGCCCACGGAGCGAGCACGAACACCCGGCTGTGGACCATTCGCCAGAGCCCCGCGCCCAGGAGGACCGAGAGCGCCGCCACCACTCCTCCGAGCAGGGCCCCGGATCTGCCCGCCTCGTAGGCGAGGAGGCCCAGCACGGCGCCAGCGTCGACGAGCACGAAGACGCCCAGGGTGAGCCAGGTCCCCAGGAACTTCCCGAGGACGAACTCGTGGCGGCGAAGGCGGCGAGTGAGGATGGGAAAGAGGGTCTTTAACTCGATCTCGCGGTGGAGCGAGGTCGAGGCGATGACCACCGCGACCAGCACCGCGTAGAGCGAGATGGACGCGGCGCCGACGTCGGCCACCACGCGCCGCTCCTGGTGGAGCGACATGGCGCCCAGCACCACCGAGTACGCGGTCGTGGCCAGCGCCAGGGCGAAGAGCCCGTAGAGGATGCGCGCTCGAACAGCCTCTCGGTAGCTGTTCAGGGCAATGGCCAGGACGCGGAGGAGCATGCTCTGCGCGCTCTCAGCCGCGGCCTCGCGCCCGGCGGACCTCGGCCACGTAGCGGCGGAGGATCTGGGGGACCGAGAGCATCACCGCGCGCAGGCGCTCCTCGAACAGCTCCCGGACGATCCCGGGGCCGAGGTTGACGAGCACCCCGTAGGTCACGAGGGAGCGCACGCCAGAGCCGGTGTCCGGCAGCGGATCGACCCTGAAGAACCCCCAGGCGTCCACGATGTCGTGAGGACGGGAAGGATCGAGCCAGAAGCGCACCTCGCGGCGCCATGGCTCGTGGCGGATCCGGATCGTGTAGGAGGTGTCGAACACCGCGTTGCCCTGGCGAAGCTCGACCAGCTGATCGAGCCCCCGCTGCCCGACGAGGCGCGCCCGCTTGGTGCGAGGCAGGAGGTGCTCGTAGGAGCGGACGTCGTCGAGCAGATCGGTGAGCTCGCTCACGCCCGCCTCGACGACCGTGTAGGTGACGCCGCCGACGAAGCGCCGATCCTCGTCGTCGATGGTCTGCTCTCGGGTGACCGTCTCGCCTCGCGCCAGGCGCTCCTGCTCGCTCGCGCTGAGCGCCTGGCCCTGGGCAGGGAGAGCCATGAGCAGCGTGGCGGAGAACGCGATCGTGGACGCGGCGCGGGCGAGTAGAGCGGACATCGTCAGGGCGAAGGGTAGTGCCCTTCCACCGATCCGTCGAGGGGAGCCACGAGGTTCAGTCCACGATGATCTTTACGCGGGGCCCGCAGGAGATGGCCAGCTCACCCTTTTTTTCGTGGAGATCGCCGTCGATCATGTACGAGATGACGCCGCTCTTCGCCCGGAGGACCGCCCTGGGGACCACCGCCTCGTAGGTCTTTCCTGGCCTCATGGGCTTGGCCTGGAGAACCCTTGGCAGGTCGCGCACCAACCCCACGGGCGTGGTGTGGATGCCGAGCAGGTGAAAGCAGCCCTCTCGCTCTGCGTAGCGGTAAAAAGGCCTGAAATTCAGCCCGATATGGTCGATCGTGCCGCCCGCGACCGTGATGTAGTCCCGCTCCTCCCAGACGGCGCCGTCGTCGAAGGCCACGGAGCCACGGAAGGGCGCGGCCATCCTCCGGATCACGTCCCCGCCGACCAGGGCGCTGCCCACCCCCCGGAGGAGGGTCTTGGCGGCCACCACGGGGTCAGGGGGACCCTCCCGGTAGTACTCGGCGAGGAAGCCGTGGACCACGCCGACCCCGAAGAGGAAGCCATAGTGATCCCCGATCCTGGCGACGTGGCGCTCCACGTTGACGAGAGGGCGGCTGGCCCGGGCCACATAGGAGCGCATCACCCGCAGGAGAAGGCCCTCGGGGCGCCCCCGGGTGACGCCGACCGAGTTGGCCACCGTGTTCATGGTGCCGCCCCGCAGGAAGGCGATCTGGGGCAGGGCGCTGCCTCGATAGACGTCGATGAAGCCGGTCAGCGTGACGTGGTTGGTGCCGTCGCCCCCGCTGATCCCGAGCACATCGATGCCCAGGCGCTTGAAGTCCTCGGCGATGCGGTGAAGATCGTCGATGGAGCGGGCCTCCCTCACCACCCCGTGGTCGCCGAGGGTGTGCGCGAGCCGGCGGGCCGCCCTCGGGTCTCGGAGGTTCTTGCGGCTCTTCGGGTTGAGGACGACGCCAATGCCGGACATGCTGGGGGAAGCTTTCCCTCCCTTCACGCATTCCGTCAAGGAAGGGTCGCTTTTCTCTGGGTGGTGCGTATCGTCCTTCGCGTGGAGAAGCTCACAGTAGAGGCGCAGCTCAAGGTGGCCCGTTCGTCGGTCCTGGTGGTTCGCGCCCGCGATCGAGCGGCCCTCGTGGTCAAGGGCAAGGATCGCATAAGCTGGCTCAACGGGCTGCTCACCTGCGACGTGGCCAGGCTCTCCGTCGGGGGCGCCGGCGGCGCGAGCTTCGGGTTCTTCTGCGAGAAGAAGGGCAAGATCCTCTGTGATCTCCAGGTGATCGTCCTGGCCGAACGGGTCGTGCTCCTCGTCCCGGCGGGGCAGGCGGAGGCGCTGCTGGAGACCCTCGACCACTTCCTCATCATGGAGGACGTGGAGCTCTCCCTGGGGGACGACGTCGCCTTCCGGGTCCACGGTCCTCAAACGGATCCCGTGCTGGCCGCTCTGGGAGGGCACCGCCTCGACCTCACCGGGCTGGGAGGGGGGATCTTGCTCGGAAAGGACGAGGACGACGCCTTCGTCGAGGCCCTGGCGGATGCCCTCCACAGGGAGGGAGGCGCGTTGGGGGGTGGGGCAGGCGAGGAGGTCCTCAGGGTGCTGGCCGGGGTCCCTCGCTTCGGGGTGGACTTCGACACGTCCAATTACCCTCAGGAGACCTCGCTCGAGAAGGTGGCGGTGTCCTTTGGCAAGGGCTGTTACCTCGGGCAGGAGGTCATCTACATGCTCCAGAATCGGGGTCATGTTAAGCGTCTCCTGGTGCGACTCGACGCGGGCGGTGGCGACGCTCTCTCACCCGGGGACGCGGTCATGGACGAGGCGGGCCGTGACCTCGGTCGGGTGACCAGCGCCGCGGCCTCCTCCGGGGAGAGCGCGGCGATCGCGATGGTCAAGAGGGCCTCGAGCCAGCCAGGCACGACGCTCATGGTCGCCGGGCGCTCCGTCAAGGTTGCGCCTCTGCCCGCGGCTCTGGTCGCGTCCTAGGTCTTCCGCTCGAGCTTGAAATGGCGGCCGGGCAGCCCGTCGCTGGGCAGCTCGGTGACCTTGAGCATCTCGATGGCGATCTCCTTGATGCGCCCGTCCTTGTCGAGGCGCAGGTGGAGGCGATCCCCGTCGCTCTTGATGATTTCGCAGCTCCCGAAGGCGAAGTGCTCGGCCCTGTCGCCTGCATCGGGAAAGATCGTCTGCTCGACCGCGGCGGGGCGAGCGGGGCGAGCGGGGATCGTGGCGGAGCCCACGTTGGGCGCGGAGGGGCGAGCGGGAGGAGCTGGCCTCGCGGCGCTGGCCTCGATCGCGCTGGCAAAGCTCGGCGCGGCGCCGAAGCCGGGCGAGGAGGGCGCCATGGCCCGAGTCGGAGGGAGAGCGTCGAGCTCGGGGCGAGCGGCGCTCGAGGCCCGCCGGGTCTCGTCCGCCTCCCAGAGGCACACGTCGAGCGAGTCGAGCACCACGGCCACCAGCAGCTCTCCTGCGAGGAGCTGCTGGCCCATGTCGCTGGTCCGGCTGAGCAGCACGCGCAGCCTCCGGCCTCCGTCGGGGGTGACGATGCCCTCCAGGGAGAGCAGCTCGACGGGGCCGTTGATGGCCCTTCGCTCGGCGCCTCCGCCGGGTCTGAGCTCGATCTCGGAGAGTGTGCCTGTCGCGCGAACCCAGGCTTCGCCGGAGGTGAGCGTCAGCAGGGCGTCGGGGAGGAGAGTGCCTTGACCTAGGGTCACGAGCTTTGTGGTCACGGGACGTTTCCAGGAACGGGGACGGGTTGGGTCGAGGGTTTGGGAAGGGCGCGGCCCCGAGGGGCGTAGACGATGCCCAGCGTGAAGCGAAAGCGAGGCGTGGTGATCGGGGCGTCGGGCGCCAGCGCGCCGCCGCCGCCGAGCAAGAACGCCAGATCGCCGCCGAGGACGGGGGCCGAGCGGACCGAGAGCATCCACTCGGACGGGACGATGTGCTTGCCGTTGGGCGTCGACGAGGTGGCCCCGCCAGCGACGCTGGCCACGGCCTGCTCGGGAAAGTTGTAGAGTGCACGGGCTTCGAGCTGGACGCTCAGGAGCTCGCGCCTGAGCAGGTCCACGCCCAGCCCAAGGCCGGCGAGCGCCTGGGTGCCGACGCGGGTCCCCACGAGCTCGGTCACAGGCCTTATGCGAGCTCCCAGCTCCAGTCCGGCAAAGAAGCGACCCCGCCGGTAGTCGCCTGCCAGCGAGGGGACGAAGACCACCGTTCGCTCGCCCGCCAGCTCGCTCTTGTCGCCCACGGGAGCGCCGAGCGAGAGGCGCGCCGCGAGAGAGAAGTGCCGTCCGAGGGCCTCCCTTCGAGGCGCCGCGTCTGGCGAGATCCGCTCTCTCGAGGCGATGGCGTAGGCGAAGCCAAAGCGAAGATCGCGGACGGCCGTGCTCTTGAGGGACGCCCCGCCCGACAGCGCAGAGATCCCTGCCCCGCTCTGGCCCAAGGTGATGGGCAGGCCGACGTCGAGCGCGAGATCGCGGGTCACCCCATACTGCCAGAGGAAGTTGCCCGTGACCTGGTTGTCCACGGCAAAGCTCTTGCCTCCCCCTCCCCCTGGAGACGCGGTGAGGAGCACGACGGGGCGGGACTGGTAGGTGGTCACCAGACCAAAGCCCACCTGGCCACGATCGACGGTCTCGGTGCCGCCCACCCCGAGGAAGCGGGTGGGGCCCGGGTGGGGCCAGAAGGTGTCGCTGTTGATGCAGGTGCTCACGGCCTGGCTCCCGCAGTCGTCGGCCCGAGCGCTTGCCGGAGCGGAGGCGAGCACGACGGCGAGGCTGAATCCTCCGAGCTGGGCGCTCTTGCCGAGCTTCATCCGGCGCACCTTATCACGGCTCTCGCAGGCTGCGCGTCCGCGCGCCGGCCGCCAGGCTCGCCCGGGCGATCCATGCGCGTCCGGGCAGAAAAGATTGAACAGGGGATCACCAAGGCGAGGCGTGCTGGCCACTCAAGAACAGGAGGGGTCGGTCGACCCCGGACAACCGACGGAGGTTCCGTGAGAGTATCATCCCGTCTCTGGGCGGCGCATCTTCTTGGACTCGGGCTCTTGCTGCTGCTCGAATCGAACGCGCGCGCCGACACGCTGGTCGTCAGCGGCGACGCCTTCCTCAACTTCGCGAGCCCTTCGGCCAACCATGGGGGGTCGGACCACATCCGGGTCAACGCCGGGCCCCATCCCACCGTGGGGCTGGTGCGCTTCGATCGGACGCCGCTGCCATCCGGCGTGTCGCTGGCCAAGGTCACCCTGCGGCTGTGGGTCAACTCGGTGACCGAGGGCGGCACGGTGAGGGCAAGGTCCTGCGGGGCAATCGGTGGTGGGGAGTTCGCTCGATATCGGTCATCCCAATTGTCCTCAAGGGGGCAGCGCATTCACAGTGGGGGCCAGACCACTTATGCTTGCAACGGTGCACCCGGGGCTCAGGGGCCCGCAGGGACACCCGGGGCCGATGGAGCTGTGGTCAACCCCTCCAGATCGCGCTGCTGCGCTGGTCCTCGGTGAGGGCTCCCGTCAGCTTCGCCGCGGGCACCGATCCGCTCAACATGGCCTTTGACGGGGCCCATATCTGGGTGGGAAACAACAACGGCAACAGCGTGACCAAGCTCAGGGCGAGCGACGGCGCCAATCTGGGGACCTTCCCCTTGGGCACGAATCCGACCGGTATAGCCTTTGACGGGGCCAATATCTGGGTGGCGCTCCATGTGGGGGGCAACGCGGTGGTCAAGATGTAGCAGGCGCAGGTTGACAAGCGCCGCCGTGGCTTGCTCCAAGGGGCTTCCCATGCCCTTGCTCACCGAAGCTTCGCCGCTCGTCCTTGGCAGCGCCTCGCCTCGCCGCCGCGAGATCCTCGACGCGCTCCTCGTGCCTTACCGTGTCCAGGCGGGTCAGGCCAACGAGGAGGTGAGGCCCGGCGAGCTGGCTCCTGGGTACCTGGAGCGGATCGCTCGAGCAAAGCTCTTGGCGGTGGTAGAGGCACTTCCTCCCGAGCTCTTGGCGGCGGCGCCTGCCATCCTGGTGGCGGACACCTCGGTGGTCCTGGGCGAGGAGATCCTTGGCAAGCCGGCCGATGTGGACGAGGCGTGCTCCATGATCGCCCGCCTGGCAGGGCGCTCTCATTGGGTGATGACGCGCTTCGTGATCGCCTGGATCGACGGGACCGAGATCCACGGGGAGACCGTGGTCACCAGGGTCTCGTTCAGGCCCCTCTCGGACGCTCGCATCCGCGCCTACGCCGGGAGCGGCGAGGGGCTCGACAAGGCAGGGGCCTACGCCGTGCAGGGGCTCGGCGCGTCCCTGGTGAGCCGCATCGAGGGATCCTTCTCCAACGTGGTGGGGCTCCCTGCCTGCGAGCTGATCGTCGCGCTGGAGCGGCTCGGCCTCCGTGATTAATTCGAGGCGCCTCGACGGACTCACCGTCCTCGGGGTGGCGCTCCTCGCTCGAGTCGCGGTCCTGCTCTGGGCTCGAGGGCGCTTCCCTGCGGTGGCGGACGGGACCTACTACGATATCTTTGCCAGGCGACTCGCGGCAGGGCAGGGGTACACCTGGGCCTGGCCCGACGGGACCATCACCTACGCCGCCCACTACCCGGTGGGGTATCCGGCGCTCCTCGCTCTGCCTTACGGGCTGCTGGGGGGCGGGGCGAGCGTGGCCATGGGCATCAACGCCCTGCTGGGCGCCGGGCTGGCGTGGGCGATCCATGCGCTGCTCGCGCCGGTCTCTTCGCGTCGGGGGGCGCTGCTGGGGGGACTGGCGGTGGCGCTCCACCCTGCGCTGCTGCCTTATACGGCGGCGGTGATGACCGAGGGGGTGACCGCGTCGCTGCTCGCCCTCTCCGCCGCGCTGCTGGCGCGCAGGACGGGCGCGGGGCGGATCGTCGCGGGGCTGGTGCTGGGAGCGGCCGTCCTTGTGCGTCCTCAGTCCCTGGTCCTCGCCCCCCTGTTCGGACTGCTCGCGGCTCGGGCGTCGGCGCGCCGCTGGAGAGAGGTCGTGGTCAGGCTGGCTACGGGGGTCCTGATCACGGCCCTCGCTCTCGGGGTTTGCGCTCCATGGACTCTGAGGAACTGCCGGCGGATGGGGAGCTGCGCCCTGGTCAGCGTCAACGGAGGCTGGAACCTCCTGATAGGCACCCAGACCACCACCGGCGCCTGGGAGCCTGTCGATGTCCCGGGGCCGTGCAGGACCGTATGGGACGAGGCGGCCAAGGATGCCTGCTTTGGCGACGCCGCTCGCTCGTCGATCGCCCGGAACCCCGCCGCGTGGCTGGGGCGTGTCCCCTCCAAGCTGGCCGTGACTCTGGACTACTTCGGAGGAGCGCCCTGGTATTTGCATCAGTCGAACGCCCAGGTCTTCCCCTATGGCCACAAGGTGGCGCTGGGCTTCGTGGAGACCGTGGCGAGCCGCCTCCTGCTGATCGGGGCGCTGGTGGCGCTCGCCAGGCGCCGAGGAGCTCGTCGGGGCCTTCGCCTGGCCCTGGGGGTGCTGGGGGGGGTGTTCGCGCTACAGCTCCATGGATGGCCCGCCTACGTCCTGCTGGTCATCATGGGGCTCTTGCTCGGTCCCAGAGCCCTCTTGCGAGGTCCTGTCTTGATCCCTGTAACGCTGGCGGTGGTCGCGGCGACCGCGCTGATGCACGGGGCCTTCTTCGGGGCGGGGCGGTACGGGCTGGTGGCGGCTCCCTTCGTGGCAGCCCTGGCCTTCCTGCACCCCGGGCGAGGTCTCGGGTCCGGTGAGGCGCGAGCACCGGTCCGCTTATGCTAGGTTTTCGGGTATAATGCCCAGCAAGGACGAAGTCCCTCAGGAGCTTGTTCAGGCTCACTGAGGTAGATATAAATCGCTAAACCATCGCGATGGCCTCGTCGGCCCCGAGTGGACGAGGCGGATTGGGCGCTCAGTCCTCCGCGGGCTCGAGATCCGAGGTCTCGCTGGGCGCGAGCAGGGTCTGGCCCTTCTGGATCTGGAGGCGCAGCGCGTCGCACTCGCCGTTCAGGTGCCGGACCATGGGGACTTCGGGCGCGGAGACCGCCTTCATGAGCGATGAGACAATGAGCTCCTTCAGGTAGGCGAAGGAGAAGCCGGCGGTGCGCTCGACCAGGGCCTCGGTGGTCGATCCGTCCCAAGGGGCGGTGTCCAAGAGCTTCTCTCTCCAGAGGGTGAGGTAGGCCAGGCGCTCGGGCTTCCCGGGGAGGGCGAAGGGATACTTGCGATCGAAGCGGCTGGGACGATCCACGATGGCAGGATCCAGGCGCTCGGGGTGGTTGGTGGTGGCGACGACCACCAGGCCGACGTTCTTGTCGAAGCCGTCGAGCTGGTTGAGAAAGGACGAGCGGTTCTCCTCGTTGATCATCGCGTCGATGTCCTCGAAGACGAGGACGCAGGGGCGGAGCTGGCGGGCCCGCTCGAAGACCCTCTTCAGGTTGGCCTCGTCGGTCTCGTAGCGGTGACGGATGCTCTGGACATAGAGGCTCGGGATCGCGAGCTCCTTGACGAGGGCCCGGACGCAGTGGGTCTTGCCGTTGCCGGGAGGGCCCAGGAAGAGGACGCCCCTACGCCAGGGCAGGCCGAAGCGCTCGTAGGCCGAGCGCGAGCCGAGGAACTCCTCGAAATCGAGGCGGATACGCTCCTTGAGGCCGCTCGGCAGGACGAGGTCGTCGAAGGAGGCGCGCCGGGTGGCCTGGTAGAGATCGCGGCTCTGCTGCCAGCAGCCCCCGCGGAAGACGAGGATGGCCTCGCGAGGCTCGTTGGTCTTTCGGGCAACGTCGAGGACGAACTCGTGGATGTCGCTCTCCCGGTTGCCCACGACCCAGTCGTAGGTGCGGCGCTCGTAGCCCTCCTGCCAGCTCGCGGTGACCACGAAGAAGGTGCGCTCTCTCCACTTGACGCGGTGACAGCCCTGCTCCAGCCGGCGCTCCAGCCGGTCATGATCGGGGCCGCCCCAGACGTGGGTGCAGAGCGGTGTGGGCGAGGGGAGGAGCTCGATCGTGGCCAGGCCCAGCTCGGCGTAACCCTCGAGATCGAGCCCGGCGGTGGCGACCGAGACCTGTCCCGGGAAGGCCTCGTGGACCGCGAGCTGGACGCGCAGCGCTGTGGCTCCGTCGGTCGGGGTGAGAGTGCGAAGGAAGAGATCCGCGCGGATGTCGAACATGGCTGCGCCTCCCGGTGGATTGGGATGCCAGCTTGCGCTCCGAGGTGGCCGAGCGGCAAGACCCCGGCTCCCGGCGGCAGGTCGTCTGCAGATCGGCTGGGCGATGGCGGGCATCGACGCGACGCCCTGGGAAGCCCTCGGCGTTGGAGGGCAGCACGCTCCGCTCGGCCTCGGCCTTGGTCTTGCTGTAGAGGAAGCGCTGGCGCGCCGGGTAGGGCGTGGTTTCGTCCGCGTCGACCAGATCGTGGCCGTCGAAGAGCGCGGCCTCGGTGCCTCGAACCTTTCTGGCAAGGTGAACATCACCCCAGTAGTGCGCGAGAGACACCGACGCCCGCTCCCTGGAGGGAAGCGGGCGCCTGAGGCTGCCGTCGCGCATAAGCCGAGTTTTGTTCCGCCCCGGGATCACTCCCGGGAGAGCGGCGATCATTCCTCTAGGACGACCATCGCTGGTCGTCTCGAGCAGCCAACCCGCGGGCTCGGACGGGTCGTCCTCCCCACGCCGGACCTCGCGATCCGGCGTGTGCGCCCGCTTATGCGGCCTTGCTCCCGATGGGGTTTGCCTTGCCAGAGACGTTGCCGCCTCCGCGGTGGGCTCTTACCCCGCCATTTCACCCTCTCCGGTCGTCTCCCCGCCCAGGGCGCGGGAAGAGGGTCGGTGGTATCTTTTCTGTTGCACTCTCCTCGACGTTTCCGTCACCGGGCGTTACCCGGCATCGCACCCTGTGGAGCTCGGACTTTCCTCCCGCCCGGCGCCCCGTCGAACCCCGAGGGGTGCGAACAAGGCGCAGGACCAGCGATCGCCTGCACGGCAGCAGCGGGGGGAGATTGGCAGGTTCGAAAGGGCCCTGCAAGCTCGCCGACAGCCGGGCTCTGCTGGCACCTTCTTGACAAGCCGCCTGGCGGGGAGAGATCCTGACGCATGCCGTCTCCTGAGCAGCCTGGATCTCTGCTGCTTGCCTTGATGTTGCTGCTTCTTGCCTCGCCCTGTCTCGCCCAGCCGGGCCCGTCGGCCGCCGATCTCCAGACGGCCAGAGCCGCCTTTCGCGAGGGGATGGAGCTACGGACCCAGGGAAAGATGGCCGATGCGCTCCAGAGGTTGCGGCTGGCCCACGAGCTTGCACACACCCCGATCACGGCGCTCGAGTTCGGGCGCACCTTGATCTCGAGCGGTCGGCTCGTCGAGGGGACGGAGGTGTTGCTCGAAGCCACCCGGCTGCCCAAGGCCTACGACGAGTCTGCCCAGGCCACGGCGGCCCGGGGCGAGGCCGCCAGGCTGGCCTCGGAGACAGCGCCCAAGATCGCAACCGTCCGGGTCGGGCTCGAGGGGAGCTCCAAGGATACCCGGATCACGATCGACGGGGAGGCGGTCTCTCTGGCCGCCCTGTCCATGGGGAGAAAGCTCGATCCTGGCGCCCACGACATCGTCGCCGCAAACCCTCGCGCCGAGGAGTCCAGGCTGCGCGTGGAGCTCCAGCCTGGCGAGACTCGCGACATCAAGATCGAGCTGAAGCCCTCGCCCCCGCCTCCCGTGGTGGCTCCTCCCGTGGTGACTCCCCCCGTGCTGGCTCCCCTCGTGGTGGCTCCTCCCCCACCTCCTCCTGTGGTGGCTCCTCCCGCCGAGAGCTCGCCGTGGAAGCCGGTCGCGATCGTCGGCTTTGGCGTGGCCGGCGTGGGGGCGATCGTCGGGACGATCACGGGCCTTGTGGCGCTGGGAGCGGCGAACAACGCCGAGAGCGCGTGTCAGGGGACCCGGTGCCCGAGCGACGCGTTCAGCCGGATCGAGAGCGGGCGCGCCGCGGCGACGGGCTCCACCATCGCCTTCGCGATCGGGGGGGCGGGGCTGGCGCTGGGGGTGACGGCCCTGGTCCTGAACAGCGGCCCAGGGCCGAGGGGGACGAGAGAGAGCGCCTCGCTCGAGCCCTGGCTCTCGGTGGGCTCCGCCGGGGTGAGGGGGAGCTTCTGATGGCGCTCCCCAGGCTCCGTCTGGTGGTGGGCGGGTTGGTGCTCGCGGCCTCGTCGGCCTGCGCGGCCATCGTCGGGCTCAGCAAGGAATACACCGACTGCGGATCGACGCCCTGCGCCGACGCGGGGCAGGACACGGCGCAGGACACGGCGCAGGACACGGCGCCACCCACCCCCGACGCCGGAAAGGACACAGCCGAGACCCCGGAGGCGGCGTGCCCTGGCTTCGCCGAGGCAGGGACCACGGGCATCGACGACGGGATGGCGCAGTTTGCCATTCCGGATCCGCTCCCCACGGGCTTCAACCGGTACGACTCCGGCCCCGACGCGGGGGCCCCCACCGCCTACGACTCGGTCACCGGGCTGGTCTGGGAGCGGATCTGGCACGATCAGCCGGACGATGGCCAGCTGGACTTTGTGGGGGCTGGCAGGTACTGCGCCAACCTCAGGCTGGATGGCAAGAGCGACTGGCGCCTCCCCACCCAACTAGAGCTCATGAGCCTCACCGATTATCGCTTCAGTACTCCGTCCCTCGATCAGGCGATTTTTCCGATCAAGAGAGGGGCGGGGGGCGAGCCTCTCTCCCAGGGGAACTTCTGGACCAGCACCGCGGTGGCGGGAAACCCTGACGGCGTCTGGATCGTCGGGGCGGACGATGGCTACTTCAACGTGACGTCGCGCCTGTGCGGCCCTGGTCTGTGCTCCCATACGAGGTGCGTCCGAGGGGGGTCATGAAGCTCGTGCTGGCCTATCGCTTGCTCGGTGTGCTCGGTGTGCTGGGGCTCTCGCTCACCTGGGTCGGGCCTCTGCAGGCCGACGCTCCGGCCGGGCGCTACGAGCTCCGGGCGTGCGGCACCGTGGTGTATGACACAAAGACCAAGCTCGAGTGGCAGCGGGGCGTGAACGAAAAGAGGGACGTCGCGGAGGCGGTGGGCATATGCGGCTCTCTCAGGCTCGACGGCAGCGGATGGAGAGTGCCGACCATGCTGGAGCTCGTCTCGATCGAGGATCATACCGCGACCAATCCGGCCATCGATACGAGGGCCTTTCCGGGCACTCCGTCCTCTCTCTTCGCCACGGGCTCCCAGCCCGCCGCGCCGACCAACCCGCCCAGCTACTGGACTCTGGATTTTGCCACCGGGGTTCCGGATCTGGCCATATCGAAGAATCCAAATGCGATCGTGTATTCTCGCTGCGTACGAGCCCGCAAGTGATCCCCCGACCTAGATCCTGGCCCGAGCCCGAGCCCGGGACGGAGGCGACCCCGTGGCCCTCGAGGTAGGCCAGCTCATCACCCCCAGCATCCGCATCGTCCGGCGCCTGGGCGCGGGCGGGATGGGGAGCGTATGGGTGGCCGAGCACCTGTCTCTCCAAACCCAGGTCGTCGTCAAGATCATGGCGCCGGAGCTCGCCGAGAACGCGGACGCCGTGGCCCGGTTCAAGGCCGAGGCCTCCGCCGCGGCCCAGGTGAAGAGCCCTCACGTGGTGCAGATGCTCGACCACGGGGTGGCCGTGGACGGCTCCCCTTACATCGTGATGGAGCTGCTCGAGGGCAACGATCTCCGGCCCTTCCTGGTCGAGCGCAGCCTGTCCGAGCGGCAGCTGGTGAACGTCGTTGTGCAGGTGGCCAGGGCGCTCTCCAAGGCGCATGAGCGAGGGGTCATCCACCGCGACATCAAGCCCGGCAACATCTTCGTGTGCAACAACGACGGGGAGCACTTCGTCAAGCTCCTCGATTTCGGGATCGCCAAGTCGCGCGAGAAGGGGTGGGGCCAGGGGAACACCCAGACGGGCATGATGATGGGCTCGCCGCCTTACATGAGCCCCGAGCAGCTGCGAGGAGCCAAGTCGCTCGACCACAGGGCCGATCTCTGGTCGCTCGCCGTGGTGTTCTTCGAGGCGCTGGTGGGTCATCGCCCCTTCCTGGGCGACAGCGTGGCCGAGCTGGCGATCGCCATCCATACGCCGCCGCCGCCCGTGCCATCGATCCACGATCCCTCGCTGCCCCCCGCCCTGGACAGGTGGTTCGAGAGGGCCTTTGCCCAGGAGCCCGCCGCCCGGTTCTCGAACGCCAAGGAGTTCTCGGACGCGCTCGAGGTGGCGATGTTCGGCGAGCGCATGAGCAGCGGCCCCGTCTCCACGTCCGCTCCGGCGAGTTTCCGCGCCCCGTCGACGACGGACGCCGGGGTCGGAGGGACGCTCCTCCCCCTCCGCCGCGCCCGCCGCTGGCCCTTCCTGGCGGTGGGGGCCGCGGTGCTGGTGGGGGGGGCTCTGGGCATCGCTCGGCTCGTGGCGCCCGAGGGCCAGAGCCGCTCCACCCACGAGACCTCGAGCGGGGCCTCCCAGAGCGCACCCCAGAGCGCACCCCGGAGTGTCACGGCCACGTCGGGGGCCCTCGGCCCCCCGGGCGTCGCGGTCGGGCTGGCTGTGCCCGGATTGGTCGAGCCTTCGCCCGCCGCTTCTCCGTCGGCTCCTTCCGCGCCCGTCACGCCGCGCGTTTCAGCTCCTCGCGCCCCTCAGCGCCCCCCTGACGCAGGAGCCGCGGCGCCGAAGCCGAGCGCCACGGGGCAGTACCTCGACATCAAGTGATCTCGCCGCCAGGGCCCGGGGGGCCGGTAGCGCACGCGGGGCACGTCCTTGTACGGGCCTGGCCGCGGGCATGTGCTAAGACCCGCGGCAATTCCAGGAGAGTGCCCCGTGAAGAACCCCCTTCCCACCGATCTCGAGCGCCTCTTCGACGAACGTATCCTCGTCCTGGACGGCGCCATGGGATCCATGGTGCAGCGCTTCACGCTGGGTGAGGCGGAGTTTCGCGGCGCCCGCTTCAAGGATCACGATCACGACGTCCGGGGCGACAACGATCTGCTGGTGCTCACCCGCCCCGATGTCATCCGGGAGATCCACGATCGGTACCTGGAGGCGGGCGCGGACCTCATCGAGACCAACACCTTCAACGCGACCTCGATCGCCCAGGCCGATTACCACCTGGAGCACGTGGTCCACGAGATCAACGTCGAGGCCGCCCGCATCGCCAGGGAGGCCGCCGCGGCCGCCGCGGCGAGGACGCCCGGCAAACCCCGGTTCGTGGCCGGCGCTCTGGGCCCCATGAACCGCACGCTCTCGATCTCGCCCCGGGTGAACGACCCCTCGTTCCGTGCGGTGAGCTTCGACGAGGTCCGCATGTCCTACGCAGAGCAGATCCGAGGCCTCGTGGAGGGTGGCGTCGATCTGCTCCTGGCCGAGACCGTGTTCGACACCCTCAACCTCAAGGCCTGCCTGGTGGCGATGGAGGAGATCTTCGCGGAGGTGGGGCGGCGGCTCCCCGTGATGATCTCGGTCACCATCGCCGACAAGAGCGGGCGCACGCTCTCGGGCCAGGTGGTCGAGGCGTTCTGGACGTCGATCGCCCACGCCAAACCGCTCGCCGTTGGCCTCAACTGCGGCCTGGGCGCGACGGAGATACGCCCCTACCTGGTCGAGATCTCCAAGGTCGCCGACTGCCGCATCCTCTGCTACCCCAACGCCGGCCTCCCCAACGCGATGGGCGAGTACGACGAGGCTCCGGAGACCACGGGGGGCCTCCTCAAGGAGTTTGCCGAGGCCGGCCTGGTGAAGAGACTCGGCGGCTGCTGCGGCACCCCCCCGGATCACATCAGGGCCATCGCCGGGGGCGTCTCGAGCCTCGCCCCGCGCCCGCTGCCCACGGAGCCCTCGCCCTACTCGGTCTTCAGCGGCCTGGAGCGCCTGGAGATCCGCCCCGACACCACCTTCCTCATGATCGGCGAGCGCACCAACGTGACCGGGAGCGCCCGCTTCGCCGAGCTGGTGAAGAAGGGCGACTACAACACCGCCACCGAGGTCGCGCTCGATCAGGTGCGCAGC
>SXGT01716274.1_pt1 | contig 19359 bp, 14 predicted proteins | sample 3176221 | NCBI WGS metagenome assembly SXGT01 (sample SAMN11356862, study PRJNA531348) | freshwater metagenome | isolation source: freshwater sample F1-120 | place: China: Fuxian Lake, Yuxi | collected 2017-12-25
CCACCACCCGTGCCGAGCGTGCGACCATTTGCCGTCAGCTGATTCGACCCGTAGCAGATCGCCACGACGTCGGCGTCACCCGCTTCGATCGCCCGAAACGCGTGCAACGCGTGAAACTCGAAGCTCGATCCGCCGCAACTCGTCGAGTCGAGCCACGCGGGTTGCAACCCGAGATACTCCGCCACGGCGACTTCGTGCATCCCGGTGTGCCCGGCCGACGCGAGGCCATCGACCTGGCCCTTGCGCAGACCCGCGTCGGCGAGCGCGCGTACGAAACCCTGGGCAATCAGTTCGTTGTTCGTCAGCCCGGTCGCCTGCGGCCCGTCGGCGTGGCCGACCCCGACGACACACACGTTGCGGCCCATGAGGCCGCGCAACCTACCGGCGCGCGGCGAGCGGTGTCAGGTCCGGACGCGATGGTGCCCCGGAACCGAGGCTCCGGGGCACCGTTGCTTCCAGCCGAACGCTGGGGTCGGCTAACGCACTGCGTGGCGGCGACGGCCGGCCGCGAACAGTCCGAGACCGACGAGCGCGATACCGAAGCCGAAGATGCCGAGCGGCGTCGAGGACGACCCGGTGACCGGCAGTTCGTCGGTCGTCGGGCTGACGCCACCCGCCGTCGTGACCGGCGGGCCGGTCGTGTTGGTCGGCGGCACGGTCGTGGCCTGCGGTTGGAGGATGTTGATCGACACCGTGGTCGTGTCGCACGGGAGCGCCTCGCCCCGCGGGCGGAACGCCTTGCCGAATGCGGCCTCGGGAACATCGAACTCGGTACAGATGCGGTAGTCGAAGGAGTCACCGGTGGCGGTCGTGTCACCGTTGGCCGTGTAGGTGATCGTGCCGTCGTCTTCCACCTGGGCGGTGCCCTCGCTCGGCGCGTTCATGATCTCAGGCAGTGACACCTCGCCCAGCGAGGCGCGGGCGAGTTCGGCGGCTTCGTCGTTGTCGAGTACGTCGATGTTGACCGACTCACCCGGCTTGACCTCGGCCGAGTCGGGGTTCGCGTTCGGAGCACCGGGCGGCGGCGGCGACACGACCGTGATCGTGGTCAACAACTTGGAACCGGTCGGCGTGCAGGTGACGGTCGTGAGCTTGGCCCCGCCCTTCAGCGCGACGTCGAACACGACCGACTCGACGGTGACGTCGACATCACCCGGCGACGTTCCGCCGTAGGGAATGTCGAACGGTCCGAACGTCGTCGACGCTCCGTTGTTGACACTGACCTTCGGGAACGTCCGCTCGACGAAGTCGGGTACGACGCGCGTGGCTTCGAACGCAACTTTGCCGGGACCGATGTCGAGATCGAAACCCTGATTGTTGGTGAACGGAACCGCGATATCCGAGACGGAGAAGCCGGACCCGGATTCGACTTCGTTCGGAGCATCGAACGACACGTCGAACGAGGTGCTGATGTTCCCGGTGATGTTCGGGCTCTGAACGCACAGCATCGCGATGTTCGTCGACGCTGCTGCTGCGTCGTCCACCGTCAAGGCGGTCGCGCCAGCGGTCGTGATTCCAGCGACGACGAGCGCGGCGCCGATCCTGCGGATCTTCATGGTGACCTCCCAGTCGGCTCCGATGTGCCGGAGCGAGGGCGGAGGCTAGATGGATCCCGTTTACCGTGTCCAGAGCGCGGGGCCGGGGTGGTTGGAGGCCCGATGCCCTCAGGTGAGTTCGAACGACTCCACGAGCGTGTCGAATCCGATCGGGCCGCCCTCGGATCCGCCGGCGGCGAGCATGTAGATCCGGGTTCCCGCGATGATGATGCGAACCTTGGCGCGAAACGCACCGAGCTTCAGCGACGCGTCGACTGCCTCGAAGCCGTCGACAGACAAGAAGTCGAGTTCTTGTACGACACCCTCGCTGGAATCGGCGAACTCCTCGGCGAGAGCCTGGAGGTTCGCATCGGCGTCCCGGTTGACGAGCAGACCGGATGGCACGTCGACCCAGAGCACCATGACGCCCTGGTCACCGTCGACATCGGCTACCACGGCCGCCAACTCGAAACGACGGCCCCCGACGATCCCGCTCTGTCCGGTCTCGGCTGGCTGCACCGGCAGCTTCGCCGAGAAGCGACCAGCCGGAGACGTGTAGTCGACCCCCTCGCCGTCGATGACGTAGGGCTTCCACGCCTCGGGGACGTGACGGGCGGTCGCCTGCTGCCATGCGAACCACGAACAGCCGACGATCGCAATCGTCACGAGCAGCCCGACGATCGGCACCTTGGTGCTCTTCGGCGTCTGATGAACGGAGGCCCACGACTCGCCGACGGTCGGAACTCGTTCGAACTCGCGCTTGGTGTAGCCGCCGCGCACGTCGTTGGGCGCCGAGGGAGCGAACGCGACGTAGTTCGTCGTTGGGGAGGGGGCCGAGGAAGGGGTTGGGTGGGTGGGTGACTTGTGCGTCGCCGCAGTGGGGTCAGGGGTCGCCGCCGTCGTCGCTGCGAAGCGAGCCGCACCGAACGTCGCGGGGGCATCACTGGTTTTCGACCCCACCGTGGCACCGACTCGCGAACGCGCCCGGGCGCACGCCAGATCGGCGTCGCACCGCTTGCAGCGCTCCCATGCCGGCGGCACGAGGTACTGACACCCCGGACATTGCCGCACGAAAGGTTCTTTCGGCACGAACCCTGCGGGACTGAACAGGATGTGATCTGTGCCAACCGGTGTAACGACGACCGACCGGGGTCAGCGTCGCTCGAACTCCACGCCGGCGGCCTCTCGGTCCCAGGTGGTCGGCGTCACACCCTCGGCGCGGAGTTGGTACTTCAAGACCCGCCCGACGGGGTTGCGCGGCAGGTCGTCGCGGAACTCGATGTATCGGGGGATGGCGAAGTAGGGCACCCGCTCGGCGACGAAGCGACACAGGTCTTCTTCGCTCAGGGCCGCGTCGGGTTGGAGGATCGCGGTGACCTTGACATCGTCCTCACCCATCGCGCTCGGCACCGCGTGCACCGCGCAATCCTTGATCGCTGGGTGTCCGAACAGCGACTTCTCCATCTCGAAACTCGAGATGTTCTCGCCTCGCCGACGGAGCGAGTCCTTCTTGCGGTCGACGAAGTACAAGAAACCGTCGGCGTCGACCCGTGCGAGATCGCCGGTGTGGAACCACAGGTTCCGCCATGCCGCCAAGGTGTCGACCGGCCGATTCCAATACCCGATGAACATTCCATCGGCTTGGCGCGGCCGGCAGCAGATCTCACCGGTCTCGCCGACCTCCACCGCCACGTCCTCGTCGTCGAGCAGCGCGACCTCGAACTCGATCTGGTTCAGCATTCCTGCCGCGCCAGGACGATTGTCGACTCCCGGCGGCAGCGCCGCAATCAGCGACGCCTCGGTGAGCCCGAAGCCGCCGCTGAACGTGGCGCACCCAAAACGTTCACGCCAGATGCGATCGGTGTCGGGCGGAATCGGCGCCGCCGCGCAGACGCGCAACTGGTGCCCCATCATGTCGGGGTGATCCTCGGCGTTCGCGATCAGGATCGCGAGGCTGCCGAGCATGGACGCAATCGTGGCACCGGTTCGGCGAATCTCCGGCCAGAACCCACTGACGGAGAACTTGCGAGCGATGCTCGCGCGACCGCCGATCACGAGCGTGCCGACGACACAAATCGAGATGGCGTTGAGGTGGAACAGCGGCAGCGGCGTCCACACGACGTCATCGGCCGTTCGTTGCCAGGCCCGCGCGATCTGCACGCTCATGTTCACGACGTAGTTGTGCGGCAGCATGCAGCCCTTGCTCGGACCAGTCGTCCCCGCGGTGTAGATCAAGCAGGCGAGGTCGCCGGGACGCACGTCGGCGTCGGCGACGTCGGGCCCGTCGAGGGTGGCGAGCTGATCGCGGTTCACGACGTGACGCAGCTCGGGTGTGCCGTCGGTCGACACGACCTCGTCGGCTCGCTCGGCCATGTCGTCGGCGATCACGAACACGATCGCGCCGCTGTCCGCGAGTTGGTGCCGCAAGAACTCGCCCTTGTAGGCGGTGTTGATCGGCACCGCGATCGCACCCAATCGGACCGTCGCGAAGAACAACACGACCTGTTCGGGCGAGTTGTCGAGCAGGCTCGCGACTCGGTCGCCCCGCTGCACGCCGAGTGCCGAGAGTCCCCGAGCGACCCGGCGACTCTCGTCGTCGATTCGTCGGGCGGTCCACACCTCGCCGTGGAAGTCGAGGTAGTTGCCGTCGGGGTCGGCTGCGAGTCGCGCGGCCAACGCCGCGACGATTGTGGTTCGTTCCGAGCCGTTCATCGCGAGGCGACCCTAACGAACGCGGCCGTCACCGCGCAGGCCCGGCGGTCGCAGCAACCAGGTCGTAGTGGTGCTCGTGGCCACCGAAGTGCGTGTCGAGCACCCAGGCTCGCTTCAGCCAGAGATGCACATCGACCTCCCACGTGTAACCCATGCCCCCGTGGACCTGCGTTGCGTCCTTGCCGTTGCGGATCGCAGCTTCACCCGCCAGCGCCTTGGCCACGCTGATCGAGCGCCCGAGACCGGCGAGCTGCGGAGCATCGAGGTGGGCACCCGCGTTGTAGACGGCGGCGCGCGCGACCTCGGTTCGTACCGCCATGTCCGCGAGCAGGTGCTTGATCGACTGAAATCCGCCGATCGGTCGATCGAACTGCTGACGCTCGAGCGAATAGGTCACCGACAGCGTCGTCAGCCGCTGAGCGATCCCGAGGCACAAGGCGGCAGTGAGCACGGCCCCGCGGTCGCGCCACTCCCCTGCGTCGGCGCCCGCGAGCGGCACACCATCTGACCGCGCGGACGCGCGCGAGACCGGCGACAACGGGTCGAGCGGCCAATCGAGCGGCACTGCCGAAATCGCGGTCGCGTCGACCATCCGGACCGAGTCGGCCGCGAGTACCGCAACTGCGTCGAGCGCGGCGAGGTGCTCGATCACGTCGGGTGATTCGGCATCGACCACACCCACGATGCGACCGTCACCCGCGAGGAACGATCCGACGAGTGGACCAGGAACACAGAACTCGCCGAGTTGTTCGAACACGATCGTTGCGTCGGCCCAGGAGACCCCGTCGGCGATGAGCGAGAACACGCCAGCCTCGGCGAGCTCGGCGAACATCGCTCGGTCGAACCCTTCGCGGATGCGTTCCGGACCGAACCGCCCGTCCAAGAGCGCGCGGATCCCGTCGCGCAGCGAAATTTGGTCATCCGACAGATCCAACAGCACCGCGATCACCTCGGCTCTCGGGGCAGGCCGAGCACCCGCTCGGAAATGATGTTGCGCTGGATCTGACTCGCGCCGGCCGCGATCGTGAGCGACTGCGTTCGCAAGCGCTCCTCGACGAGCTCGTTGTCGGCGATCGACAGGGCGTCACGAGCCAAGACCCGTAGACACAACTCGCCGAATCGCTGCCGTGCCTCGCTGTACGCCAGCTTGATCATCATGGCGCCCGGGCCCGCCGTTCCGCGCGATGCCTGACTCACATTGCGCTTCGTCAGCGACCACAGCGCATCGAAATCCGCCAAGCTCCGGCCGAGTTCCCGTCGGCTCACCGGATCGTGCACGAACGGTGCGAGATCAGCGCACAGACGCAACGAATCGATGAGTTCGCCGACGAACGCGGTGCCGCGCTCGTATTTGAGCGTGACGTTCGTGACCCTCCAACCGTCGTTCTCGGCACCCACACGATTCGTGATCGGGACGCGAACGTCGGTGAGGAAGACTTCGCAGAACTCGGAGCTTCCGAGCGTCGTCTTGATCGGTCTGATCTCGATGCCGGGAAGATCCATTGGCAGGATCAGCCACGAAATACCGCGGTGCTTGGACGTGTCAGGATCTGTGCGCACCAAGAATTCGCCGACATCAGCGATGTGACCAAAACTGCACCAGATCTTCTGACCGTTCAACACGTAGTCGTCGCCATCGCGCTCGGCCCGCGTTCGTAGCGCCGCGAGGTCGCTCCCTGCGCTCGGTTCGCTGAACCCCTGGCACCACACCTCATCACCGCTCAAGATGCGCGGCAGGTGCGCCGCCTTTTGCTCGGTGGTGCCCTCCTCGACCAAGGTCGGACCGGCGTGCAAGGTCCCAACGAAGTTCACCCCGACGTAGGGCGCTTTGGACTTCGTCGTTTCCTCGAAGAAGATCAGTTGCTCGGTCGGCGACGCGTCGGCGCCTCCATACTCCTTGGGCCAGTTCAGCCCGGCGTAGCCACCGTCGAACAGGCGCTTTTGCCAGTCGGTGTCGTAGCGCCGCCGGGCATTCCAGTCCTCTCGATCGGGTGGGGCCGCCAACTTCGGAAGTTCGACGGCCAGCCATGTCGCGAGTTGGGCCCGGAACGCTTCATCGGCTTCGGAATAACGCAGTTCCACGGGTGGCGAGCGTAACGAGGTGCGCTGCGACGCGACGGATCGTCCGGTTGGCGATCACGCGACCTCGACGAACCCGCTCGTCACCGGCAAGCGAGCTTCGATCGTGTCGCACTCGATCGAACCGCCAAGGCGCGGTGTCGTGAACAGCGATGCCGAAGCGACGATCTGCAAACGAAGACGCGATCGATCCGCGGCGTGCCAAACGATCGATTCCAGGTCGACGTCGAGTCGGTGCGCTCGCCCGTCGAGCTCGACGGGGATCGGCGTCACCTGACCGCCAACGACCGCGTTCGTCGCCGAATCGACGAGTTGGGCGAACACCCGGGTCGGAGCAACACTCCCGGGACTCGTTCCTCGGCACTCGAGCGCGACGCGCGGTGCGCCCACGAGCAACGTGTCGGCCGGAATCGCAACGTCGACCTCGATCGCGTGATCCGCTACAACTGCTGCCGGCGAGATCAGACGCATGACGTTCGCCATGCCCGACGCCGTTGCATCGGTCGTGGGTGCGGGGCCGGATCGGCTCGCCGCGTCGAGCGTCAACGATCCTGATCCGCGGCCGACGAGCAGGTCGCTGGGACCAACGCCCAGCGGACCCGTCCATCGAATCCCTCGTTGGTCGACGACGGAGAACGTCGGCACGACCGGCGCGTCGGAGCGATGGCGCACATAGCGATCGAACCACGCCACCGTTGCGGCTTGCATCCAGGTGTCGTCGGTCGGCACCGGACAGTTGCCATGGCCGCCGCAGTACCAGATCATCGCGGTCGGCACGTCACGCGCTCGCAACGCCTCGGAAATCGCGCTGGCTTGCCGCAGCGTGAACAGCGAGTCGACGGTGCCCTGCAACACGAGCGTCGGCGCGCGAACCGAATCCAAGATCGAATCGGCGGATCGCGCGTCGAGATACTCGATGAGCTCCTCCGAGATCGCGCCATCGTGGTTGGCCACATCGACGAGTTCGACGAACTTCGGTTCGAGACGGGCGTCGTCGATCGACGAGTACAAGAGGTTGATCCAACCGACCTTCGCCGTCCCGCCAGGGGCGAGCGACGCCCGCCACGACGGCCCGACCATGTTCGGCACGATCGCGTCGATCCGACAGTCGATCGCGGCTGCGACAAGCTGGATCGCTCCGCCGTAGGAGCCGCCGAACATCCCGAGTTGTGGATCACGCGGAGCCTCGAGCGCGACCTCCGGACGGGCCGCAATCCACTCGACGATCGTCGCGACGTCGCGCCCTTCGATCGACGGCGAACCCATCGCAACCAGGCCGCCGGAATCACCGGCGCCTCGCCGATCCCAACTGACGACGTTGTAACCCTCGGCCGTGAGTTCGTCGATCGCGAGTTCGCCGGCGATCCGCTCCGACGGTCGATCGAGCGTCGTACCTCGACTGGCCCAGCCCGGGCTCACGAGCAGCGTCGGAGCCGGCACGGTGGTGGCGGCGAACAGGTTGACCCGCAACCACACGCCGTCGAACGAACGCACGTCGAACGAATCGCGTGCGACGCGGCGACTGACGACCTCATCGACGTCAGGCGGGCAGCTCGGCGCGGTCGCCTCCGAGGTGGTCGTCACCAGCGCGTCAGGGCGCGACGATCCGGCACACGCGGCGAGCGCCATCGACAGCGCGCCCGCAACGCAGCGTTTCAGCACTCGTCGACGGGTCGATCGGGATCGACCAAGAAGTCGATGATCGCTTCCGTGACGCAGTCGTCACCGGCCGTGAACGCCGTGTGTTGGTCGCTGTTGGCAACGAGCAACGGGGCCGGGAGCTGTTCGGCCAGACCGCGTGCCCATTCGATCGGTGTGGCCGGGTCGCCGTCGGTAGCGGTCACGAGGATCGCCGTACCCGCCGGCACGTCGATGCGGTGCGGCTCGGCTGCGGGGTCGGATGGCACCGGCCAGTAGCTGCACGGCAATCCGAGCCAGACCCCCGAAGGGCCGAGGAACGGCGCGTCCCGTTCGAGTTGGTCGGCCAGGGCGCGCACCTCGTCGACGGTCGAGCGCGGCGAATCGACGCAGCCGATCGCGTAGAACGCAGCCATCGAGCCGTCGTAGCTGCCGTCAGGCTGTCGACCTGCGTAGAGGTCGGAGAACTCCAAGAGCGTCGATCCGTCGCCTTGCGCCGCTTCGGCGAGCGCCCTGGCCAAGTACTCGTAGGCAGCATCGCCGCTGTAGAGCGCGACCGCGACGCCGAGATCGGCCTCGCCCGGACCGAGCCCCCGCTCGTCGCCGTTCACCTCGGCGTACAAGGTTTCGGCGTCGATCTGTTCCATGAGTCGCTCGAACGCGCCTCGCGGATTCGACGGCGTGAACGCACAGTCGTCATTGCCCTCGCACCAGTCGAAGAACGCGCCGATCGCTCGTTCGAATCCAATGCTCTGCTGCGTCGTGCTCGTGCGGGCATCGAGACTCGGATCGACGGGACCGTCGAGCACCAGCGCACGGACGCGATCGGGGTGCGTCTCGGCATAACGCGCTCCGAGGTAGGTGCCGTAGCTGAACCCCAGGTACGTGAGCCCATCGTCGCCGAGTGCTGCGCGGATCGCGTCCATGTCTTCGACGGTTTGCGTCGTCGACAGGTACGGAAGCAGATCGCCGTGTTCGGCGGCGCACGCCGAGGCAAAGGCCTTGGCCTGCTCGACGTTCTCTCGCTCCTCCGCCGGCGAGTCAGGGGACTTGTCGGTCGCGAAGAATCCATCGAGATCATCGGTGCAGTGCACGGATGTGCTCTCCCCGGTGCCCCTCGGGTCCCAGGCGACCAGATCGAATCGATCGAGTACGTCGTCGGGAAACGCAGACTCCAATGACTCGACCATGCTGAGGCCCGGAGCACCCGGCCCACCTGGATTCAACAAGATGGCACCAACACGCGAGTCGGCGTCGTCTGCCGGTCGCATCACGAGCGCGATTTCGATCATTTCCGAATCGGAGTCGAAGTGGTCGAGCGGCACCCCGAGCGAACCACACCGTTGGTCGCCACAGTCCCGCCATTCGATCGGTCCGCGCCCATCATCCGATGGAGTCGACTCCGTGGTGCCTGACGTGGAGCCGGACGTGGAGCCAGGGCGCTCCGTTTGGCCCCCGGAGCCGTCGACGGTGCCACGCGTTCCGCACGCAGTTGCGACCAGCGCCGTGATCAACACTGCCGTTCGGTATTTGCAACGCATTGGCACCCGTATTCATCGGCGGAACAGACGGTGAAGCCTACGTACCGAAGCCCCGCAATCGAGGTCGTACGCTGCGCCCCGTGTTCCGTCTCACCAGCACCGTCGACGAGGAATTCCTCTGGGCCATGCTCTACGAGGCCGCGTTCTGGCGTGATTCCGGCGAAGAAGAACGGCCGGCACTCGACGAGGCGCGCACCCAGCGATGGTTCGCTCGCTACGTCGAAGGCTGGGGACGCACCGGCGACGCGGCGCTGGTCGCGCTCGACCGCAACAACGAAGGCGTCGGGGCGGCGTGGTACCGAACGTTTGCGGCGGACGACGCGGGCTTCGGATTCATCGATCCCGACACTCCCGAGATCTCGATCGGCGTCTACGGGGAGTTCCGTGGTCGCGGTGTCGGCTCGTTGTTGCTCGGATCGCTCATCGTCCGTGCCCGCGCCCACGACGTCGGAGCGCTTTCGTTGTCGGTGGGGGCTGAGAACCCGGCCCGGCGCCTGTACCAGCGACTCGGGTTCGTCGACGTGCAACTCGTCGAAGGTTCGTACACGATGCGTTTGGATCTCACGTGACGGAGCCGCACGAACCAAGACCCCCGTCCGACCTCGACGCGCCGCGTTCGAATCGCGTCGCGCTGTTGATCATCTTCGCGGGCTTCTTGCTCGTGCTGGCGGCGATCGTCGGTGGACTCGTCATCGGCCGTTCCGCCGAACCGATCGGCGATGCGTTCGAGACCGTGCAGGGGGCCTGCCGAGCCGCGCACGACGACCTGCGCGCGATTGGCCCCATCGGCGACATCAGCGCCACGGAATTGGCAGCCCGCGTCGACCTCGAAACCGCTCGCCTGCGCGAGATGCTCATCGAGTTCGGCGCGGCCCGTACTGGTAATTCCGACGGCCAACGCGCGCTCGAAGGTTGGACTGCCGACTGGGAACAGCTCCTCGATGCGCGCGACGCCGCGTCGGAGCGCATCGCATTGGGCGAGGACCCCGATCCGTGGCTGCCGCCGAGCGAAGCGGGCGGCGTCGAGGGAATCGACGGCCGCATCGACGAATACGCACGGCGCGAGGCCCTCACCGCGTGCACCACCGACATCCTCGAGGCCGACAACCTCGACGGCCAACGCACCTACCGAGACATCGAGGAGTGACGAACAGCATGGGACGGCTCGACGACAAGGTCGCACTCATCACCGGCGGCGCCAGCGGCATGGGCAAGATCGCCTGCGAACGATTCGCCGCCGAAGGGGCTCGAGTCGTGGTCGTCGACTTCGACGAGGCCGGCGGTGCTGCCGTTGCATCGTCAATCGGCGAGCGCGCCACGTTCGTTCGCGCGGATGTGTCGCAATGGACCGACTGCGAGGCGATGGTCGCGCAAGCAATGTCGACCTTCGGCGGCCTGCACGTGCTCTACAACAACGCGGGCGTGTTCCCGGGCAACGACGGGGGCGTGCTCGAAACTCCCGAAGCGACGTGGGACCGCGTCATGGAGATCAACCTCAAGGGCGTGTGGTTCGGTTGCCGGGCCGGCATACCAGCGATGGTCGAGTCGGGCGGAGGGTCGATCGTCAATGTCGCGTCGTTCGTTGCGCTGATGGGCGCGGCAACGGCACAGATCGCGTACACGTCGTCGAAAGGCGGCGTGCTCGCCATGACTCGAGAAATCGCCGTGGAATGGGCGCGACGCGGCATCCGAGCGAACTCGCTGTGCCCGGGCCCGGTCGATACTCCGCTGCTCGCGGAGTTGATGAGCGACCCGGACCGCAAAGCACGGCGGCTGGTCCACATCCCCATGGGCCGACTCGCCCAAGCCCACGAGATCGTGAACGCGGCGCTGTTCCTCGCGTCCGACGAAGCGAGCTACGTGACCGGGAGTCAACTCGTCGTCGACGGCGGCATCACCGCCGCGTACGTGACGCCCGAATAGCGCACGTCGGCTCGCCGCTGGCGACAACGGATACCGCGCGGTAACCAGGCTGGAGCCACGTGATTCGTCGCGTTCGAGCAACCACGCAACGCGACACGTCGTCCGAATCGTGGACGATGCGTGACACGTGGCAGTGCGGCGTGTCAAAGTGCCGCTGAAGGGCAATATTCCATTCGGCATCCGAGCACGGGGGGTTCTCGATGACCGCTACTCACGACGCTGACCGTCAGCGTCTGCACGAACTGGGCTACGCCCAAGAGTTGAACCGCAAGATGGGGTGGTTCTCCAACTTCGCGATCAGTTTCTCGATCATCAGCATCCTCGCCGGCGGAACCACCACGTACTACCTCGCTGGATTTGCCGGCGGCCCACGAATGATCACGATCGGATGGGTCATCGTCGGCTTCTTCGCATTGCTGGTCGGTATGGCCATGGCCGAGATCGTGTCGGTCTATCCCACGGCGGGCGGGCTGTACTACTGGTCGGGCAAACTCGCACGCAAGAACGGCGCTATGTGGAGTTGGTTCACGGGCTGGTTCAACCTCATTGGGCAGATTGGCGTCATCGCGTCGGTCGACTACGCACTCGCCCTGTTCACCCTCTACCTGTACAAGCTGTTCGACACCGACTTCGTGATCACGAAGTATTGGGCGTTCCTCGTATTCGCCGTGATGCTCGCGCTGCACGGACTGATCAACTCCGCAGGCGTCAACCTCGTCAAGAAGCTCGGCGACATCAGCGTCTGGTGGCACGTCGTCGGCGTGTTGGTGATCTTCGTCTTGTTGCTCGTCGCTCCCGACAACCGCGAGGGCTTCGACTTCGTCTTGGATTACAACAACGGCACTGGCTGGACGAACAACGGTGGATCGAGCTTTCTGCCTGGGCTCTACGCCTGCATGATCGGGCTGCTCCTCGCGCAGTACACGATCACCGGGTTCGACGCCTCGGCACACGTCAGCGAAGAAACGCACGATGCCGGGCGCAGCGCCTCAGTCGCCATCGTTCGTTCGATCTACGTCTCTGCGATCGCGGCCCTGATTCTCAACGTCGCGATGCTGCAAGCGACACCCAAGGGCCAGTTCAGCAGCCTGATCCTCGGCGTCGATGGTTTCTACGCGACGGGCGGAGCGAATGCACTCGCCGCGCCACTGGGTGGCATCGGGGCGAAGCTGCTGATCGCGATCTGCGTCGTCGGCCAGTTCTTCTGCGGCATGGCGTCGGTGACCGCCAACTCTCGAATGATCTACGCGTTCGCCCGAGACGGCGCAATCCCCGGCCACAAGCTCTGGCACCGCATCAACCCGCGGACACGTACGCCGACGAACTCGATCTGGCTCGGGTGCGGCTTGTCTCTGTTGGTCGGAGCGCTCTCGCTGTATCAGGCGAACGACTACTCCGTGGCGTTTTTCGCCATGACCGGGATGTGTGTCGTCGGCCTCTACATCGCGTATGTGATTCCGATCTACCTTCGGTTGACGAACCCCGACTTCGAGCAAGGCGAGTGGAACCTCGGCAAACACAGCAAGCTCGTGGGCTGGACCTCGGTTGCGTGGGTCGGATTCATCACCGTCTTGTTCTTCGCTCCGCCATTTTGGCCGTTCTGGCCGATCGGCGGGAGTACCGACTTCGATGGCGTCCCCTTCTATCACTTGTCCAACGTGAACTTCACGGGTCCGATCATCATCGGGTTGTTCGTCATCGTCGCCGTGTGGTGGTTGACGTCGGCGAAGAACTGGTTCCAAGGACCCCAGGTGCAGGGGACGCCGGAGGAACTGCGCCTCATCGAGGATGCGCTCGAACGCGGCGATGCGAAGACGTTTCGCCAGCTCGAAGATGCCGAAGATGCGCGGGTCACCGATCATCAGCACGGTCATTGAACCGTCTCCTTGAGCACTGAATATTCGGAACTGCTCGACCGTGTGCCCGGCTGGAAAGGCCGGGCACACGTCGTGCGCGCGCTCGACGGCGGGATCACGAATCGCAACCTGTTGATCGCCGTCGGTGACGAGCAGTTCGTGCTTCGCCTCGCCGGCAAGGACACTGAACTCCTGGAGATCCGGCGATCGGCCGAACGCGAAGCCGCAACGCGCGCGGCCTCGCTCGGTCTGGCGCCGCACGTCGTCGAGTTCCTGGAACCCGAGGGTTATCTCGTCACTCGTTTCGTGTCGGGATCACCGATCTCGCCGTCGGAATTGGCGAGTGCGCGCCTGTCGACGGTCGCCGGAATGGTGCGCCACTTCCATTCGTCGGGCCCGCTCCCCCACGACTTCGACGCCTTTCGCGTTCCAATGCTCCACCGCGACGCCGCCGAGGCGCGCGGGGTCGCGATTCCCGCCGCGTTCGAAACCGCAGCAGCGATCGCAGTCCGCATCGGCGCTGCGTTCGCGACGAGCCCCGAGCCGCGGGTTCCGTGTCACAACGACATGCTGAACGCAAACTTTCTTGCCGACGAGGAACGGGTCTGGCTGATCGACTGGGAGTACGCAGGCAATAACGACCGCTACTTCGACCTCGGCAATCTGAGCGTGAACAACGACTTCGACTCCGACGCTCGCGAGGCGCTACTCGGTCACTACTTCGGTTCGGCGACCTTGCGTCGTTCTGCCAGACTCGAACTGATGATGATCATGAGCGACTTCCGCGAGGCGATGTGGGGCGTGGTCCAGCAGGGCATCAGTACGCTGGATTTCGACTACGTCGAATATGCCGACCAGCACTTCGACCGCCTGAGGAGCGCCGCGTCGAGCCGACACTTCGACGATCTGCTCGATCATGCAGCGGGCGGTCGGCCCGATGCGTAACCAGAGCGGAGCGAACGATGCGTAACCGCGCGCGAGTCGTCGTCGTCGGTGCGGGCGTCGGCGGTGCTTCGATCGCCTGGCACCTCGCCGAGCGCGGCGAGACCGACGTGCTCGTCATCGAGCGCAACGAACCGACGAGTGGCTCGACGTTTCACAGCGCTGGACTCGTCGGCCAACTCCGTGGGTCGCTGCCGTTGACGACCATGATGATGCACAGCGTCGATGTGTATCGGCGGCTCGAAGCCGAGGCGGACCAGACCGGGCGCTCGACCGGCTGGCGCGAGGTCGGTTCGCTGCGCATCGCTTCGACGACGGCTCGCATGGAGGAGTTGCGGCGCCAACACGGCTGGGCGAAGACCTTCGGACTCCCGATGGAGTTGCTGTCAGCTCGCGAGTGTGCGGAGAAGTTTCCCCTGATGACGTCCGATGGCGTGCTCGGCGGCGTGTGGCTCCCGACCGATGGCTTCCTCGATCCGAGCGGCCTCACCCACGCGTTCGTGGGCGGCGCGAAGTCGCGGGGCGTCGAGGTCGCAACGAACGTTCGGGTCACGGGCTTCGGCATCGAGGACGGTCGGATCCGATCGGTCGTCACCGATCATGGCACGGTCGAGTGCGAGGTCTGCGTCTTGGCGTGCGGGATGTACACACCCGACGTTGCCTCGCTCGCGGGCATCAACGTGCCGATCGTGCCGATGGCCCATCAGTACCTCATCACCAAGTCGATCGCCGGCGTGACCGAAGAACTCCCCCAGCTTCGCGACCCCGACAATCTCGTGTACTTCCGTCGGGAGGGCGACGGGCTCGTACTCGGCGGTTACGAACGCGACCCCGCGCCCTGGTCGCTGCACGGAGTCCCGGCGGACTTCAACAACAAGCTGCTCTCCGAGGACTGGGACCGGTTCGCTCCGATCATGACGAACGCGTGCCGGCGCGTTCCCGCGGCCGAGCACGCCGACATCGTGAGCCTCGTCAACGGCCCCGAAGGTTTCACACCCGACAACGAGTTCATCCTCGGCGAGAGTCACGTGCACGGGCTGTTCGTCGCCGCAGGCTTTTGCGCGCACGGCATCGCCGGGGCCGGAGGGGTTGGGCGGGCAATCACCGAATGGATCCTCGACGGCCAACCCAGCTTCGATTGCTGGAAGATGGACATCCGGAGGTTCGGCGCGCAGTACCGGTCACGAGAATTCGCGCTCGCGCGCGCCGTCGAGGTGTACAGCACCTATTACGACATCCACTACCCAAACGAAGAAAAGCACGCGGGCCGGCCGCTGCGTCGGTCACCGGCCTACACGAGCCTTGTCGAGCTCGGCTGCGCGTTCGGCGAAAAATCGAGTTGGGAACGACCGAACTGGTTCGAGCCGAACGAGCGAGACGAACACGAATCGCATCGACCCAGCGGTTGGGCGGGCGAGCACTGGTCGAGCGCCATCGTGACCGAGTCGCTCGCGGCGCGCGACAGCGCCGTGATCTTCGACGAGACCAGCTTCTCGAAGCTCGAGCTCGAAGGGCCGGGCGCGCTCGACTTCGTCCAGCGCGTTTGTGCAAACGATATGGATCGCCCGGTGGGTTCGGTCATCTACACACAGTTGTGCAACGACCGCGGTGGAATCGAATGCGACCTCACGATGACGCGCCTCGGACTACAGCGCTTCCTCGTCGTGACCGGTACGGCATTCGGACAACACGACCTCGGATGGATTCGGACCCAACTCGATCGTCAGCCACCGAACGCGATCGTGAACGCCCGCGACGTCACCTCCGCATATGCCTGCTTCGGCGTGTGGGGCCCCAACGCACGAGCGATGCTCGCACCCCTGACGCGCCAACCACTCGACAACGACGCGTTCCCCTATCTGCAGGCGCGGGAGTGCTCGATCGGTGCGGTCCCGACGATCGCCTTTCGGGTGACCTACGTCGGCGAGCTCGGTTGGGAGCTCTACTGCCCCACCGAATACGGCCACGCGCTGTGGGAAACGTTGTGGGATGCCGGACAAGTACACGGCTTGGTGGCCGGTGGATATCGAGCGATCGACTCGTTGCGGGTCGAGAAGGGATACCGAGCATGGGGTGCAGACATCTCGCCGGACGACACGCCCTTCGAAGCTGGTTTGGGATTCGCGGTCGCGCTCGACAAGGGCGTCGAGTTCGTCGGACGTGCCGCGCTTGCGGCCCAACGCGCGGCCGGCGTGCGTCGCCGCCTGCGGGCGGTCCGACTCACCGACCCGCAAGCGATCGCGCTCGGATCGGAGCCGGTGCGGGTCGACGGTGAAATCGTCGGTCGAGTCACGAGTGGCGGTCCCGGCTATCGAACGGCCACGTCGATTGCGTTCGTCTACCTGCCCGCCGACCGCGCCGACTTCGGCCGCACCGTCGAGGTCGAACTGTTCGGCGAGTGGATTCCGGGCGAAATCGTGCGTGATCCGATCTGGGATTCCAAGGGCGAACGCATCCGAGGCTGACGTCGAACGGGAGGTCGCGATGGCGTGGCTCGCACTCGATCAGGGAACGTCAGCGACCAAGGCCGTGGTGATCGACGACTCCGGATCGGCGATCGCGGTCGCCGAGGTTCCCGTCGAGGTGCAGGCGAGTCCCGACGGTGCAGTCGTTTGTGACCCCGAAGCGCTGTGGACCTCGCTCGTCGGAGCGGGCACCGTCGCGATCGCGAGCGCTGGGCACCCGACGATCGACGGAATCTCCCTCGCGAACCAGGGCGAGACCGTATTGGCGTGGGACTCGGCGACGACCCGACCGTTGACCCCGGCGATCAGCTGGCAGGATCGGCGCGCTGCGGCCATCTGTGAGGCGCGGCGCCGCTGGTCGGGCGAACTCGCTGCTACCACCGGGCTCGAACTCGATCCGTACTTTGTCGCGCCCAAGCTGCGTTGGTTGCGTGACACACTCACCCACGACGGCGTAATCGGCACTACCGACACCTGGCTGCTCCAGCGATTGACGGGATCGTTCGTCACCGACGTCGCGACCGCATCACGTTCATTGTTGATGGCGCTCGACACGCGGCAATGGAGCGACCGATGCGTCGACGTGTTCGGCCTCGGTGACGAGACGCTGGCGACGATCGTGGCGAACGATGCGTCGATCGGCACAACGACTGCGTTTGGAAGATCGACCATTGTCCGCGGCGTGTGCGTCGATCAACAAGCAGCTCTCTACGGAGAAGGGTGCTACGACCTCGGCTCCACCAAGTGCACCTATGGCACCGGCGCCTTTGTGCTCGCCAATGCAGGATCTACCCCGACCTGGTCGCAATCGGGTCTCGTCGGCTGTGTCGCCTGGGACACCCAATCGACGGGACCGATCTATTGCCTCGACGGTCAGGTGTACACCGCCGGCGCCGCGGTTGGTTGGCTCGAGGCCGTAGGGCTGATCAACGGCCCCGACGACCTCGATCGATTGGCCGGCACCGTCACCAGCCCGAGCGACGTGGTGTTCGTCCCCGGTCTTGCCGGACTCGCCGCGCCTTTCTGGCAGCCAGAGGCACGTGGTGCGTTCACCGGCCTCACGCTCGCTACGACTCGCGAGCATCTCGTGTACGCGGTCCTCGAGGGGATCGCATCGCAGATCGCGTGGCTCATGCGAGGCATCGGTGATGACCTCGGGGCACCGGTGGTACGCCTTCGCGTCGATGGGGGCGTCACCGGATCTCGCGTACTCCTGCAACTCCAAGCCGACCTCGCGCAGGTACTGGTCGAGGTCTACCCGTCGCCCCACGCCACTGCGTTCGGCGTTGCGCAACTCGGCGGCGCGCCCGCTCCCGGGTTGGTACCGCGGATCTCGTTGGAGCCGGCGATGACTCGCGACGCAGCGGAATCCCGCCTGATCGCTTGGAGGCGGGCAACCGAATCGGTACTCAGCACGTGACCGAACTCGGTACGACGAACGATCGCGGCCGGTTTGAGTTCGCGGTCATCGGCGCGGGCGTGGTCGGCGCAGCCATCGCGCGGCGCCTGGCGCTCGCGGGACGGCGGGTCGTGCTGATCGAGGGCGGCGCTGATGTGGGCGCCGGAACGTCGAAGGCGAACACCGCGATCTTGCACACCGGGTTCGATGCGTCGCCCGGAACGCTCGAGTCGACACTGGTTCGTCGGGGTTACCAACTCCTCAGCGAGTACAGCGACCTGCGGTCGATCGCAGTGGAGCGCGTCGGCGCCATGCTGATCGCCTGGACCCCCGATCAACTGAGACAGTTCGATGCGCTGCTCGCGACGGCGAATGCGAACGGCTACGAACATTGCCGTCTCGTCGATGGACGCGACCTTCGATCGAGTGTCCCAGCGTTGAACCACGACGCCCTCGGGGCGATCGCCGTGCCCGGCGAGTCGATTATCGATCCGTGGACTCCCCCGATCGCGTTCGCGACCGAAGCTGTCGAAGCCGGCGCGACACTGCTGCGCTCCTCGCCGGTGACCGCGATCGATCGACGCGGTGGGAACTGGGAGCTCGCTGGACCGTGGGGGCGCATGCAAGCCGATTGGATCGTCAACGCCGCAGGTCTTCGCAGCGACGAGATTGATCGACTCCTCGGTCACGCCGATTTCACGATCACACCCCGTCGCGGCGAACTCATCGTGTATGACAAAGGCGCCCGCGAATTCGTCCCCCAGATCCTGCTGCCGGTGCCGACGCCGACCACCAAAGGGGTGCTGGTCGCACCGACCGTGTTCGGCAACGTGCTCGTCGGACCGACTGCCGACGACATCGACGACAAGGACGCAACCGGCACAACCCGCGGGGGCCTCGGTTCGTTGATCGAGTCGGCGAGGCGCGTCGTGCGGTCGCTCTCGGAGTGCGAGGTGACAGCGACGTACGCGGGACTGCGAGCCGCAACCGAGCACCGCGACTACTGCATTGGTATCCGACCGGACGAGCAGAACATCACCGTCGGCGGCATTCGTTCGACCGGTCTCACCGCATCGCTCGCGATCGCCGAGTACGTCTGCGACCAGCTCGACGTCCGGCCTCGATCAGCACGGTCGGTCCGAGCAATGCCACCCCTCGGCGAACGCCAGCTCCGACCGCATCGGGACCCTGCCGCGATCGCTCGAGACCCCGCGTACGGCGCGCTCTGGTGCTTTTGTGAACGGGTCAGTGTCGGCGAAGTGCGAGACG
>SXGT01829386.1_pt1 | contig 19359 bp, 17 predicted proteins | sample 3176221 | NCBI WGS metagenome assembly SXGT01 (sample SAMN11356862, study PRJNA531348) | freshwater metagenome | isolation source: freshwater sample F1-120 | place: China: Fuxian Lake, Yuxi | collected 2017-12-25
ACATCCGGTCGCGCGCCGTCACCATGGGCAATATCGCGGATATCCTGCAAGCTCGCGGACAACTCGACGAGGCTCTCCGCATCCGGCGCGAGGACGAACTTCCGGTGTACGAAAAGCTGGGCGACATCCGGGAGCGCGCCGTCACCATGGGCAAGATCGCGGGCGTCCTCGCGCAGCAAGGCAGCCTCGACGAGGCGATCCGCATCCGGGAGCACGAGGTGATGCCGGTCTCGGTGAAGCTCCAGAGCCGGAGCGATCTGGTCTTCGGCCAAGCCCATCTGGCGGTGCTGCTCCTCCAACGCGACGCGGCGGGTGACCGCGCCCGAGCCATCCAGTTCCTCCGCGAAGCCCGCGCCACCGCCGCCGAACTGGGACTCCCGGCGGCGGATCAGATCGCCGCCATCCTCGCGCGGATTGGAGCTTGACGCCTTCCGAGGAGAAGCCGGTCGCCCAGGGACCGTGCCTCGACCGGGCTGCCCACCACTCGCTGGCGCGCGGCTCGGAGGCCGATGGTCCGCCAGTAACATGCAAGGGTGGACAAGCCCGGTCCTCACCTCACCGGACCCGCGCCACCAGTGACTTTCCACCTCGCGTGCGAATCGACGCATCCGATCGCCGCGCGATGCCGTATCCTCTCGCGGCGCCGGACGCGGCCCAAATCCACCCCAGAAACCAGCAGGCTCCCCCCATGCGAATGATGGTCACCGTCCGCGTCCCCGCCGGCGCGGGAAACCGATTCAGGACGGCACGTTGCAGAACGCGGTCGCGAAGGTGATGCGGAAGATCCAGTCGGAGTCCGCGTACTTCTTCATCGAGAACGGTCCGGCGCACGATGCGGGCGGTGTTCGACCTCGAGAACGCCAACGACATGGTTCCGTCGTTCGAGCCGGTGATGATGGCGCTCGACGCCGAGGTCGAGTTGATTCCGGTGATGACGGCGGAGGAGTTGGCGTCCGGTTTCGCCGCGATGGAGTAGAGGGCGGCGCGGCGCCACCGGCGGCCGGGAGGTTCCGGCGGTAGGCAGGTCCATGCGCGGATTCGTGACCTGGGATGAGCTATGAGAATGCGAGAGGGAGCTCGTATTCGAATGGGACCGTCGCAACGATGGTGTCAACCTCGAAAGACACCAGATCGGCTTCTCGGAGGCGACCTCGGATTTCGGCGATCCGCTGGCTGTCATTTTCGTGGACAGGGATCAATCGAATCATCAGCGCCCGGCGAGCAACAGGGAGCGAACGGCGTGACTATGAAGACCACCTCGACGCCTAAGGGAGCCTTTAAGCGGCAGTCGAGACTTCGACCTCCCCGGCCAAACTGGATGGCACGGGGATGGGATCGCCAAACTGGCGCAATGTCTCCAGATGCCCCTGGATCGCTTCGCGGATGTTGAGCCTGGCTTCTTCCAACGTGCGGCCCGTGGTCATGCAACCTGGAAGATCCGGCACGTAGGCAGCCCAGTTCGCTGGAGCCTGCTCGAAAATCACTGCGTACTTGACGTTCATTTCTTCTCCTCCAATCCAGCCGACCTGAGGATTGCTTTCTGTGTTCCGACCGGGATGTCGTCGCCCGGACTGCCGGGCACCGTCACAACATTCGGCTTCGCCGAATGCTTGAAGTGGCGAAGGCTGCCGGTGGTTCTCACGTGTTTCCAACCGTCGGATTCGATCAATCGAATCAAGTCACGGACCTTCACGCTACAAGTTTACACCTCCCTTGATAGAACCCGTGAAGTCGCAGTTGCAGAACCGTGGTGCGGAAGTTCTGGTACATAATAACCTTATCGCCAGGGTTTTTGCGACATGAAGACCGGCTATGCGCGGGTGTCCACCGACATCCAAGAGACGGATCCGCGGATGGACGCACTCGAGCGGGCGAAGCGCGTCCGCGTTCACGAGGAGAAGGCGTCCGGAGCGAAATCCGACCGGCCAGAATTGATTAGGCTGCTCGACAATGCTCGCAAGGGGGGCGGCTGCTCGTCGTCGCGGGCGCATCGGCGGACGGCCCGAAGCTCTCCACGAGAGCGATTTGGAGAAGGCTCGCGCACTGCTACGGTCAGGCGAGTACACCAAAGTTCAGGCGCCGGCAGAACTGAAGGTGAGCCGTCATACTCTTTGGCGCGCCTTCCCGGGGGAGACCGGTCACTGAACACCGGGCGCGTTCATCATGCCAGATAATGTTGACAGCACTATGCCAGATAATGTTGAAAGTGATAGATCCGGTGGACTCGAATCCGAGTACAGGTTCGACTACACGAAAGCGAAACCGAACCGCTTCGCCAGTAAGGTTCGGCCCGGATCAGCGGCAGTTTTTCTGGATCCGGATGTGGCGCGTGTTTTCCGGAATGCCGAGACGGTCAACGCGGTCCTCAGGGCCCTTTTGGCGACCATGCCCGCGCGGTAGCGTCCGCTCTTACTGCCAGGGCGCGGTGAAGCGGGCGTCGAGCTCCACGCGGTAGCCGTTCGCGAGCCGGTTGGTCTCGTTCGCCAAGCCGGTCACCGCCATCAATTCGGCGAACATCTCCGGAGTCATCCCCGCTTTCCGCGCCGCCGCCGTGTGCGACCCGATGCAGTAGCCGCAGCCGTTGGTGACGCTCACCGCCAGGTAGATCATCTCCTTCACCAGCGGATCCAACGACCCCGGCGCCATGATCGACTTCACACGCTCCCAGGTCCGCCGCAACGTCTCCGGATCGCGCGCGAGCGCCTTCCAGAAGTTGTTGATCGTGTCGACGCGGCGGACCGCCAGGATGTCGTCGTAAACGGCACGGACCTCGGGACTGGCGTCCTGATACTCAACCGGCGGAAACGTCGCCATGCTCGAACTCCTGGATCTCGCGGATGCTCATCCACAGCGCGCGCGGCACGTGGAAGCATCCTTTGTAACTGTTGCCCTTCAACGAATGGGTGGGTTTGCCTTGGCGGTCGCAGTAGCCGTACCACTCGCCGTACTCGGGATCGGGAAAAGTACGGTAGGTGTAGTGGTGCACGCGATCGAGCCAGCGCAGCCACCTGGCGTCGCGCGTGGTGGTGTAGGCATGGACCAGCGCGTAGAGCGCCTCGGTGTGCGGCCACCACAGCTTCATGTTCGCTTCGAGCTGCAGCGGCGGGCGGCCCTGGATATCCATGAAGTAGAAGAGCCCGTCGTGATCCTCATCCCAGCCGAAGATCAGCGAATTCTCGAGGATGCGCAGGACCTTGGCGCGGATCGGGGCGGCGGCGGCCGGATCGGAGAAATGGCGCAGGGCGTGCAGCAGGAACCAGCAGACTTCCACGGCGTGGCCGGGGCAGAAGAGCCGGCCTTCGGGCGTATCCGTGAGGAAGCGGCCATCGGGCGCGACGTTCTCGATCAGGATCTCGCGGTTCGGATCGCAGTGCATCAGGGCCTTGGCGACGCAGTCCTCGAGGATCGCGGTGTAGCCCGGAGTGGGATCGGCGGCGGCGAGTTCGAGCGCCATCGACGTGACCACCATGATCTCGGCCAACTGGCTCATGGCGGGTGCGCCGGCAAGCGCAGGGCGGCCCAACAGCGCGGGTTCGGCGATCCAGCGGCGGATGGAGTGGAACAGCTCCACCGCTTCGGCGCGGGCGGTCTCGTCTCCGCTGGCTTTGGCGTATTCGTGGAGTCCGATGGCCAGGAACACGGCGCCGTAGGGCTTGCGTTGATAGGCGGCGGGCAGCCCCTCGCGCGTGAGGGAGAAGTAGCAGCGGCCCTGTTCGTCGCGGGCGTGCTTTCGCAGGAACGCCACCGCGCGGGACGCGGCGTCCAGCCATTGCTGGCGGGGTTCGGCTTCGTTGTAGAGCTTGCACAGCGTCCACACCTGGCGTCCGTTGAGCCACATGTATTTGCGCGTGTCGTAGATGGAGCCGTCGCGGTCGAGGCAGGTGAAGAAGCCGCCATGCTCGCGGTCGATGGAGTGGCGCATCCAGAAGGGGATCACCGATTCGAACAGGTCGCGTTGGTAGATTTCAGCGTAAGTTGTCAGCATGTCGAAGCCGTAGGAGGAGAATGGCGGCGAGCAGGACGCCCACGGCGGAAACCTGCAAGGCTCCGCCGATTCCGATGAGGTCCTTGAACGCGCCGGCGAGCAACGCCATCACGCCGCCGAAGACGCAGCCGCCCATGTTGAGGACGCCGTAGGCGGTGGCGCGGAGTTCCGCGGGAACCACCTGGCACACCAGCGGCATCAGGTTGGCGTCGTAACAGCCGCGGGCGATTCCGAACACCACCAGCCCGGCGATGACGAGCGCCTTGGCATCGGTGGCGCCGCTCAGGAACAGGAACGGCGCGGCCACGACGAAGGCGACGCCGGGCGTGAGGGCGCGGGCCCGGGCGTTGGAGCGCATCCAACGGTCGGACCACCAGCCGCCGGCGAGGATGCCCGCGAAGCTGGCGGCCTGGACGTAGAACGTCGCCGAAAAGCCGGCTCCGCCAAGCGACATTCCGAACTTCTCGTGGAAGTAAGTGGGCAGCCACGTGTAGATGACCCAGAAGGCGAGCGCGCAGAGGGACACGTAGGAGAAGAGGGTGCGGAATCCGCCGAGGGAGAACAGTTGCGCCAGAGCGGGCCAGAGCGGGGGCGTGGGAGCGGAGTCGCGCGACGGGGCGTTGCGGTCGCGCAGAAGGAACACGAGCACGGCCGCGTAGGCGACGCCGGCGAGCCCGAGGACGGTGAAGGCGCTCCGCCAGCCGTAATGTTCGCCCATCCAGCCGCCTCCCCAGCCGCCGACGATGATGCCGGCGTAGAGTCCGCTCTGGTGGAGTCCGGTGGCAAGCGATCGCGTCTTTTCCGAATGCGCGGCGGCGATCATCGCCAACGCGGCGGGCAGATAGCAGGCCTCGCTCACTCCCATGAGCGCGCGGGCGGCGAGCAACTCGCCGAACGAGCCGGCGAGGCCGGTGGCCCAGGTGATGGCGGACCATGCGGCGAGGCCCGCCAGGATCACCCAGCGGCGGCTGAAGCGGTCGGCGGCCCAGCCGCCCAACGGGCTGGCGAATCCGTAGACCCACAGGAACGACGTGCTCAACAGGCCGAGTTGCGTGTTGCTGGCGGTGAACTCCTTTTGGATGGGAGGGAAGAGGCTGAAGATCACCTGGCGGTCCAGGTAGTTGAGCATTCCGACGACCCACAGCATAGCGACGAGGATCCACGGCCACATCAGATGCGCTCCACCCAGATCGGGCTGGACCAGGCGTGCTGTCCGTTCGCCTGGACGACGCGCACGTAGTAGAAATCGGCCGCGCGGCCGTCGCCCGTGTCGCGGGTGGTGAACGCGGTCTCATAGTGATCGGCGAAGACGGCGCGATGGAGCAGCGCGGATTCCTTGGGGAACTCGCCGGTGAACAGCGCTTCGCCGCTTTCCACCAGTTCGCGGAGCGTCTGGGTGACGGCGGCGCGGGAAGGCTGCTCGCAGGCAATGGTCAGCTTGGTTTCCGGCGTGCCTTCGATCTCGAGCACCACCGCCTTCTGCGAAACGTCGTCGACCTGCTGGCGCAACGCGGTGAACGATTGCACCTTCAGACGGCGCTCGTCCGAGGAGAGGATGCGGTCGCGGCGGCTCTCCTCGAGCGGTCCCGGGAGGAAGCAGGTTTGGTATCCCTTCAGGCGTCCGCCATCCACGCGGGCTTCGAAGAGCCAGTCCGCCGTGCGTCCCATGCCGAGGACGGGCCACGGTCCCCAGCCGTATTCGAAGCGGACCAGCAGTGGCTTGTTCCAGCTTTGCGGGCCGGGCTGGCGATCCATGGGGAAGTCGCGATGGATGACGCGGTTGTTCTTCAGCACTTCGACGCGATCCACCTGATCGCGGCCACGCACTTCCACGCGGATCTCGCGCTCTCGGGCGTAGGGGATCTCGCGTCCCATGGTGTGTCCGTTGAGCGTGAAGTCGAGATAGATGCGGTCGCCGGACACCGCGTAGCAGCGCCGCTCGCGCAGCGCGTCCATGACGGCCGCGCGGGAAAGTTCGGGCGCCTTGACGACGGCGAGTCCCTGGCGGTAGCCGCCCGGGTATCCGAGCTGATCGTCGGTGCTGGCGACGATTCCGAAGCGGTGGCCTTGGGCGAGGAAGTACTGCATCGTATTCCTGGTCCAGCGTCCGCCTTCGGTGTGTCGCGCGTAGGGGAAGGGAGCGCGGTCGTGCTCGGCGTTGCCCCATTCGGAGAACATCTCGAGGACGGGGGATGCTTGGCGGTCCCACTTGGAAGGATCGGCTCCGCGATGGCCGCGGCGGTTGGACGGATGGTGCGGGATCATGATGGCGCGGCGGCGCTTGACGAACGCCTGGAGTTCGCGCACGTCGTTGTAATGGGTCAGTTCGGCGTCGAGATCGGGGAAGACGACATGGTAGTCGCCCACGGAAGTGGAGTGCCACTCATAGCCGGTCATGGTGACGAATCGGCCGGGGACCTCGTATTTGCGGGCGGCGGCGAGCACTTCCTTCCAGCGGTCGCGCACTACGGCGAATCCGTTGAGCCACTTGTCCTCGATGTTGTTTTCGTAAGACTTGATGTCGTGCCAGTGCGAGTGCGGCGTGAAGGCGAAGAAGTCGAGGTGGTTGCGGGCGATGTCGAACGAGCGTTCGAGCGAGCCTTGGGCGTAGCCGATGACGTTGTGGTTGTGCAGGTCGCCGAAAAAATTGCGGTAACGGGGCGGATCCGCGGCCGGGGAGGCGGCGGCGAGACCAGAAGCGAGAAAGGCGCGGCGGGTCGGCATGCAACGCCTGAGTATACGCCGGAGCGGGTCCTACCGGCGAGCCCAGGCGCTGGTGGGAGGAGGCGGCGGAGGCGGCGGTTCGGGCGGGGGAACCGGCTTGCGGATGCGTCCATCGAGGATGGCGTGAATGCGGTCGAGCTTGGCCTGTTCGAACTTCGGGGTGCCGGGTTCGAGGTTGAGGGGCGCGAGGTCCTTGTCGACGACCTCGTGCGCGGTCTCGAGGTATTTCTGCAAGTGGTTCTTGATCCGGTCGTGCACCAGGCGCTTGCCGGTGTGCAGGAACAGGTAGAGCACATCCTCGCCGGGCTGTTTGCGGAGGGTCTCGTAGACGAGCGAGGCGCGGTTGAGGCGCGCCGATTCCAGCGTGGCCTCGAGCTTCTTGACGCGGCGCTCGAGATCGCGCCACGGCTGGAGATCTTCCTTGGTCAGTCCCACGCGCTGGATCAGGTCCTTGCGCTCGCGATCGGAGAGCTTCTCCATGAGGGTGTGGAGGAACAGGCCTCGGTTGTCGGCGTGAAAGTCGACGCCGAACGGGACCATCTGCCGGGTCTTGAGGAGGCCCTTGAAGCCGGCGGTGTTGAGCTTGGGTCCGGCGAGGGCGGGGGAGAACAGGCCGATCAGCTTTTCGCGCTCGAGCACTTCGAGCAGATCGCCGGGATTGGGCTCGTACGCCATGCGCAGCAGTTCGTCGTGGATGGCCTCGGGCGAGATTTTCGACTCGAGTCCAGCTTCGCGCACGTTTTGATATTGAATTTGCGTTTTCTCGGCGAGTTCGAAGCCGAGGCGGGCGCGCAGGCGGAACATGCGGAGGATGCGCGACGGATCGTCGTAGAGCGTATAGTTGCTATTGGCGCGGAGTTCGCGCCGCTCGAGGTCGCCGAGGCCGTTGTTGGGATCGAGGAGCAAGCCGCGCGAGCCCTTGTTCAGCGAGATGGCGATGGAGTTGATGGTGAAGTCGCGGCGCCGCAGGTCGATGTTGATGGAGGCCGGTTCGATCTTCGGCTTGGACCCCGGCTTGGCGTAGCGCGCGTCGTAGGCGATGCAGATGGCGGCGCGGGAGCCGTTCGGGAAGACGAGCGAGTACTCCTTGCGGGCGCTGGAAACCAGGGAAACCTGGACGCCGTGTTTCTTCTCGAGAGCCTTGGCGATCTTGGTGGCGTCGCCTTCGGCGGTGAAATCGAGATCCTGAATGGGAAAGCCGCCCACCATGTCGCGCAGCGCGCCTCCGGTGAGGAACGCGTTGACTCCGGTTTCGGCGGCGGCCGCCTCCACCATGCCCACCGCCTTGTTTTGTTCGGGGCTCAAGTGGCTTTCGAGCATGAACATGTAGTCGCTCATAGGATCCTTATGCTCTCGGGTGATGCTCGTCCACGGTTTGCCGAAGCCGGGAACCGAGGACGTGAGTGTATATTTGCGTCGTGGAAATGTCGGCGTGGCCGAGCATCGCCTGGACTCCGCGAAGCCCGGCGCCGCCTTCCAAAAGATGTGTGGCGAAGCTGTGACGCAACAAATGGGGAGTGAGGGGCCGCGAGACGCCCGCCTTGACGCCGTAGTCCCGGATAATTCTCCAGAACGCCTGGCGCGTCATCGGACGGCCGCGGCCAGTGACGAACAGGTAGCGGCTGGGGCGCCCGTTCAGGATGGGGCCGCGGCCGTTCTCGAGATAGTGGCGGATCGCCGCGATGGCGGACTTGCCGGTGGGAATGAGCCTTTGCTTGTTGCCCTTGCCGGTGACGCGCACCACGCCGAGTTCGAGGTCGATGTCGCGAACCTGGATGGAACAGAGCTCGGATACGCGCGGGCCGGAGGCGTAGAGCAACTCGAGCATGGCGCGGTCGCGAATGCCCACCGGCTTGTCGAGGGTGGGCGCGGCGAGCAGCTTGTCGATTTCTTCCGGGGCCAGGTATTTCGGCACGGTGCGCCACTGGCGGGGAAGCGCGATGGAGGCGGTGGGATCGGCGGTGGCCCCGCCCTCGCGCACCAGGAATCCGAAGAAGTTGCGCAGGGTGACCAGATGGCGGGCGACCGAGCGGCCCGACATGCCCTTGGCGTAAAGCGAATCGAGGTAGGCGCGAACGGCCTGGGGCGACGCGGGGTCCGGCGACGTTGCCGCCCACGTGGCGTAGGCGACCAAATCCAGCGAGTAGGCGGAGATGGAGTTAACCGCCAGACCCTTCTCCACGCGGCAGAAATCGAGGAACGCACGGACCCGCCCCTCGATCGCCGGAACCGGCGCGGAGACGGTTTCGCGAGCGTCGCTCGAACAAGCGGCAACCTCGGCCATTGAGCTAATGATACAATAATCCAGGATTTGTTTTAAACATTTTGCGTCCAGCCGGACGCGGAGGACCAACCGGCCTGAGCCTTTCGACCAATAAACGGGTGGTTGTGCACCGCTTCGACCGCGAAGCGGTCCGGGGCTATGCCGAGACATCGTCCTGGGGCGCGGGAGGCGAAATCGAGGTGATGACGCCCGGCGGAACGGTGGCGCGGTTTCCCGCCTCCGACGTGAAACTGGTGTGTTTCGTCAAGGAATTCGACGCCAGGGGTTGGGCGGGGGAGCAAAGAGTTTTCAAGAGCAGACCCAAGAGCGAAGGGTTGTGGGTTCGAGCCCGGTTCCGGGACAACGACTACCTGGAGGGCATCCTCCCCAATGACTTGGCGCAAACGGAGGGATCGGGGTTTCTCATTACGCCGCCGGACGCTACTTCCAACACGCAGCGGGTCTACATACCGAAGGCCGCGCTAAGCGAGATGAAAGTACTGGGGGTCGTGGGAAGTCCGGTACACAAAAAGAAGAAAGAGCCCGAAGGGCAGATCGGTCTGTTCGATCAGTAGACGGATGCCGCCGGCGCGGGTGTCAGGATATACTCGCGTAGGTCGCGCCATCTATCGTCGCGCAGAGCTTGCACGAAGGTGAACGATTCCGCCAGGAACGCCTTCTCGCCCCGGAACGCGGCAAGTCCCGCCGCGGCTTCCTCCGCCACGCGCTGAGCGTCCCCCGGGGCCAGCTTCTGCGCGATGGTGATGTGCGGGTGATACTCGTAGCACTCCCGGTAGGCAACCGGACCCGAGTTGAGATGCCGGTGCATTTCGCGGAGGGTCCGTGACGCGAAGGGGACCGACACGTAGACGACGTTGGTGCCGGCGAAAACCTCCACCGGGCCGAGTTCGATCTCGAGCGCAGGAAAATCCGGCAGGCGGCCTTCAATGAAAGCGGCGGCTTCGGCGGCCATCGAAATCTCCGCTAGCGGACGAGGCGGAAGCACCGTGACGTGAGCCCTGGGGGACAAGGTGTTCGGCTCGAGGCTTCTGCGAAGCCGGTCTAGAAGAGCACCCAGTGGGCCGGGAACATACGCAACCAACGCGAAAGTGTTGACTGGGTCTGCCCCTGAACAAGGGTCGGACATGATTCAATCCATCATACACGTAATCGTGAAACGCCGGCTGGGACCTTCGGTCATGCCGGTAATGGAACCGGCGCGCCGGCGGCGGGCGGCAGGTTTTCGATGCCGGAGCGGACCTCGGGCAGCACCCAGCGAGCTTCCTCGAAGCCGACGTACTTGCAGATGCGGAGGTTTCCCGCCGCGTCTTCCAGCAGGTCCCCGACCCACAGCGGCGTTTCCGACGATTGAGCGATGGTCCAGGCGCCGTACGGCGACGACGCTTCGATCTCTCCGCCGGGTTCGTAGTCCTTCGGCTTCACCGAAGCCGCTCCCGCGGTGTGGGCCGCCCAGCGGAAACTCTGGCGCGGCTGCTCCTTCATGCGATGAATCTTGAAGACGGGCACGTAAAAACATAACACGCCGCAAATGTTCCACGCAATGCCTGGCCGGCCTACGAACGGCCCGCCCACGACTCGATGGTGGCGGCCGCGTCACCAAGCCAGGGCGTACGCGTCCACGCGCGGATCGGCGCCGGCGTGCAGCACTCCGTTTTCGCCGATCGCGATAGCCGCGTTCATGCCGAGCGACCAGCTTCCCGTCACCTTCAGCAAGTGGCCTTTTTTTCGCAGTGCGTCGCGTACCGCTTCCGGCACGCGATCCTCGACGCTGGCCTCGCCGCGATACATGCGGTGCGGCCAATACGACATCGGGAAGCTCCGCGTGGACCAGCGGGCGGCCTCGATGGCGCGTTGGGGATCCATGCCGAACTCGGCCATGTTGAGGAATGTCTGCATGGTGCGCATGCACTGGTCGTCGCCGCCGGGGCTGCCCATGACCATCGCCGGCGCGCCGTCCTTCAGCACGATGGTGGATTGCAGGGTGGTGCGCGGGCGCTTTCCAGGCGCAAGCGCGTTGGCGTGGCCAGGAACCAGCGAGAAGTAGTCGCCCCGGCAATTGAACGAAAATCCGAGTTCGCCCATCACGACGTTGGTTCCGAACCCGTTGTGGAGCGACGGCGTGAAGGAGACGATGTTGCGGTCGCGATCGGCGACGGCGATGTAGCTGGTGTCGCCGTTCTGGCCTTCGCTCGACTGGACATCGACGTCGGCGGGCCGGTTCACTTCCGGGAACCCGGGCGCGAACTTCTCCGCGGCGCCGGGCCGGAAATCGGGCGATGCCTTCACCGGGTCGATGAGCTTGCGCCGTTCGGCCGCGTATTCCTTGGACAGCAGCCCCTGCCACGGGATCCTGACGAACTGCTCGTCGGCCATGTATTTGTCGCGGTCGGCCATGGCGAGCTTCATGGCTTCGATCGATGCGTGGATGTAGGCGGCCGAGTTGTGGCCCATCGCCTTGGGGTCCAATCCCTCGAGCAGGTTGAGGGCGATCAGTTCGGCGGGGCCCTGGTTGGCGGAGGAGTTTTTGTAGACGGCGTAGCCGCGATAGGTGGTCATCACGGGCTCCTCCACGCGGGCCGAGTAAGAGGCGAAGTCCTCGTAGCGGAACAGTCCGCCGTTCTCCTCGGAAAACCGGGCCATTTCGCGGGCGATGGAGCCCTTGTAGAACTCGTCGCGAGCCGCCCGGAGCGCCGCGCGCCGGCCTTGGGAACCAGCGGCGCGCTCGGCTTCCACCAGGCGTTTCATGGTGCGAGCCAGAGCGGGGAACGTGGCGATGTCACCCGCCTTGACGCTTTGCCCGCCGGGGAGCGGGAAGTAGTTGCGCAACGACGAAGGGTACTTGCGCAGCTTCTTCGATCCGGCGATCGCCCCGGCCAGTTTGTCGTTCATGGGAAATCCGCGTTCCGCCATTTCGATGGCGGGCGCCAGGGTCTGCTCGAACGTCATCGTGCCCCAACGGTCGAGCAGTACGTACCAGGCATCCACCACGCCGGGGACGGTCGCCGACAGAAGTCCATCGCTGTCGGGCAGCTTGCCGCCGGCGTTGGCGCGGTACCACTCGATCGTCGCCAGCTTGGGGGCCGTTCCTTCGGCGTCGATGGAGACCACCCTTCGCGACTTGGCGTCGTAGAGGAGCAGCATCGCGTCGCCACCGATCCCGTTGTTGTTGGCGTCCACCAGGCCGAGCACGGCTTGCCCGGCCACCGCCGCGTCGAACGCGTTGCCGCCCTCGCGCAGGATCCGGTCGGCCACCTGCGTGCCTTCGGGTTTCATGGACGAAACGGCGTGGGTCCGGCCGCGAATCACAGGCCGGGTGCGTGGCGTACCACGAGTCTGGGCGAACGACGCGAGCACGCAAAGCGCGAATGCGGGGATGGCGCGGAAGAGCATCTTGGAGTGAGTATACTGGAAGATTCCCTCTCCGTTTGCCGCAAGGTAGTCCCCCCCTTTTCTAAAACAACTATGGGTTTTCAAGTACAACCGCTCCAGGAGTTTCTGGTCCGGCCGCAATTGCCAGAGGCGCTCCCTCGTCTGATGGAGCTCGCCTACAACGTCCTGTGGAGTTGGGACCATGCGGTGCGAGCCGCCTTCCGCCGGCTGGACACGCATCTCTGGGATCAGTGTGGGCACAACCCGGTGCTGATGCTCAGCCAGATTCCCGCCGCGCAACTCCAGCGCGCGGCCAACGATCCGCGCTACATCTCCGTGTACCGCCGCGCGTGCGAACGGCACGACGCCTACCTAGAAAAGTACCAGGCGCAGAAGAAGGAGGGCCTCATCGCCTACTTCTGCATGGAGTTCGGCGTGGTGCAGTGCCTTCCGATCTACTCGGGCGGTCTGGGCATCCTCGCGGGCGATCATTTGAAGGCCGCGAGCGACCTCGGCTTGCCGCTGGTGGGTGTGGGGCTGCTGTATCAGAAGGGCTACTTCCGGCAGTCGTTGAATCCCGACGGCTGGCAGCAGGAGCGAGCCCCGGTCAACGACTTCTATACGCTGCCGATCCAGCCCGTTTCGACGGCGAGCGGCGCGGATCTGCTGGTGCCGATCGAACTGCCCACCGGCACGGTTCAATTGAAGGTATGGCGCATGTTCGCCGGCGGCGTGACGCTCTACCTGCTCGATTCCAACATCCCCGAGAACCCGCAGGCCGACCATCGCGACATCACCGACCACCTCTACGGCGGCGACACCCATACGCGCATCCGGCAGGAGATCGCGCTCGGCATCGGCGGATTGCGGGCGCTGCGGGCGCTGGGCATTCAGCCCACCGTGTACCACATGAACGAGGGGCACTCGGGCTTTCTCGCCATCGAGCGCATCCGGCTGTTGATGCAGGAGCAACGGCTCAGCTTCCGCGAAGCGCTCGAGGCATCGCGCCGCGACAACGTGTTCACCACCCACACGGCCGTTCCCGCCGGCTTCGACCTGTTCGAGCCGTCGTTGGTCTACGAGTACTTCCGCGAGTATTGCGATCGCGCGGCCATCCCGTTCGACGCGCTGATGTCGCTGGGCCGCCGCCGTCCGGGCGACCACGGAGAGCGCTTCAACATGGCGATCTCCGCGCTGAACACGTCGGCCTACCGGAACGCGGTGAGCAAGCTGCACGGCGAAGTGTCGCAGGATCTGTTCCAGGAGATGTGGCCGAAAACGCCGGTCCCCGAGGTTCCGGTCACCGCGATCACCAACGGCGTGCACCTTCCGTCGTGGGTCAACGGCGATTTGGCGGCTCTCTACGAACAGTACCTCCAGCCCGATTGGAGCGAGCGCCACATGGAGCCGCGTACGTGGGAGGCGATCGGCGAGATTCCCGACGCCGAACTGTGGGAGGTGCATCGCAGGCGCAAGCGCCGCCTGGTGCAGTTCGTTCGCGAAAGCGTGCGCCGCTCGGCGATCACCCGGAAGGCATCGGGCGCGGAAGTGCAGCGGTTGGGCGAAGCGTTGGATTTCGACGCGCTGACCATCGGATTCTCGCGCCGGTTCGCCACCTACAAACGCGCCACGCTGATCTTCCGCGACGTCGCGCGGTTGAAGCGAATCCTCAATCACGCCGAGATGCCGGTGCAGATCGTGATCGCGGGCAAGGCGCATCCGAAGGATCACCCGGGCAAGACGTACATCCGCGAGATCTGGAACCTGTCGCGCGATCCGGAACTGTCGCGCCGCCTGGTATTCGTTGAGGACTACAGCATCCAGGTCGGCCGCGAACTGATCCAGGGCGTCGACGTTTGGTTGAACAACCCGAGGCGGCCGGAAGAGGCGTGCGGCACCAGCGGCATGAAGGCCGGCATCAATGGGGTGTTGAATCTGAGCATCCTCGATGGCTGGTTCGACGAGGCCTATGAGTACTCGGGGGGCTGGGCCATCGGCGACCGCGAGCCATACACCGAGGATCAGGACGACATGCACGCGAGCGCGATTTACTCGCTGCTCGAGAACGAGATCGTGCCGATGTTCTACAGGGCGCGTGACCGCGGTGTACCGGTCGAATGGATGCGGCGGGTGAAGCAGTCGCTGGCGCGGCTGAGTCCGCAATTCAATTCCGGCCGGATGCTGGCCGAGTACAACGAACTGCTGTACCTGCCCGCTCACCGCGAGTGGGAACGGGTATCGGCGAACGGCTTCGAGGAGGCGCGGCGGCACTCGGCGTGGATCGACCGCGTGCAATCGGTGTGGGATCGCGTCCGCTTCGTCGAGGTGAGTCCGGCGGCGGGCAAGATCACGTTGAGCGGCCAGAAGGTTCCGATTCGCGCGATGCTCGATTTGGCGGGCCTCGGTCCCGGGGACGTGCGCGTGGAGGCTGTGATCGGCAAGGTCGGCTTCGACGGATTCCTCGAGAGCAGCCATGTGGTGGCGCTTTCGCCGGCCGCGGAGACGGGCGGGCTGCATGTGTTCACGGAGATGCACGAGCCGGCGCTGACCGGCCGTTTGGGCTTCGCTTTGCGGGTGCTGCCGAATCACTCGCTCGACAATTTGACGCGTCCGTGCCACTCCCTGCTGAAGTGGGCCTGACGTTTCTCAGGTGAAATCCGAGGCGGAAGCCGGCGATTTTGTGAATTGGCGATTTTTTTCTTGGTTTCGCGCCGGCGTCCGTGTTAGATAGGAAGTGGAGATCCTCCCTCCCTCGTTCGTACTCCCGCCCAACGTTCAGCCCGTCGACACCGGTCCGCAAGGAGTGTGATCCGCCATGGAAGGCGACCGCAAATACAGACAACCCGGCTACATGGATTCGGCCCATGCGGAGCGCAAACCGAACGGGAACAAGCCTCCGTCCGATCCATCGGCTCCCCGGCTGCCGCGAATGGTTCAAACCGTGGCCGCGACGCGGTGTTGGAACTGCACCACCGCGCTCGCCGAAGGCGTGAATCTCAGCGCGCCTTGCCCCAAGTGCGGATCGGCGCTGCACTGCTGCAAGCAGTGTTCGTACTTCGAACCCTCCACTCGGTTCCAGTGCCTCAAGCCAGTGGCCGCGCGGATCGCGTACAAGGATCAGGCGAACGAGTGTGGGATGTTCCAAGCTCGGGTGACGGTAGCGCGCGACTCCGGCGTCGCGGCTCCGCCGCCACCGGCTCCGGCGAAGCCGCGAAGCGCGCCCGTTCCACGGAGTGGCGGCGATGCCCGGGCCGCTTTCGACAAGCTGTTCAAGAAGTAGGCTGCCTGCCGGCCATCCTGAGAGCTGGCGCATGGGGCCGTCCCTGGCACGCTATCCTGAAAGATTCTCCCCATGTCCAGTTCACCCGACACGCGGCTCCCGGCGAGTGAGGTCGTGGAGGCCGAAGGCCACCTGATCGACTCGCATATCATGGAGCGGATCTTCGACACCGTCGTCGAGTACGACGGCCGCTTCGAGGTCGAGAAGTTCCATATCGGCCGCACCAACAGCGATCCGTCCCACCTGCGGCTGCGCATCGAAGCGGGCGGCGCGGAAGACATGGACCGCATCCTGGCGCAGTTGATCGGGCTCGGCTGCACTCCGGTCCACGGCGGCGACGCGGCGCTCGAGACCGTGCTGAAGGACTGTTGCGCGCCCGACGATTTCTACTCCACCACCAACCACCGTACGTTGGTTCGCGTGGACGGCCAGTGGATGGAGGCGGGCCATCAACGCATGGACGCGCTGGTGGTGGTGCGCGACGGGGAAGCGCGATGCCGGCGGCTGCGCGACATCCGCGCCGGAGACCGCGTGGTCACCGGCATGCGCGGCATCCGCGTAATTCCGGAGTCGAAGGAACGCGACCGGTTGCACTTCGCGTTCATGTCCAACGGCATCTCGTCGGAGCGGCAGGTGGAGACCGCGGTGCGGGAGACCGCCGCGATCGCCCGGCAGACGCGGGAGTCGGGGCTCGGCATCGTGGTGGTGGCCGGTCCGGTGGTGGTGCACACCGGCGGTGGACGCGCGCTGTCGAAGCTGATCCGCGCTGGATACGTGCAGGGGCTGCTCGGTGGCAACGCGCTGGCGGTGCACGATATCGAGACGGCTCTGTTCGGCACCTCGCTCGGGGTTCGGCAGTCGGACGGCCGCCAGGCCGAACACGGCCATCGGAACCACATGCGCGCCATCAATGCGATCTACCGCGCGGGCTCCATCCGGCAAGCCGTGGAATCGGGCGTGCTGGCCGCGGGCGTCATGTACGACTGCGTGAAGGCGGACGTGCCATTCGCGCTGGCGGGCAGTCTGCGCGACGACGGTCCGCTGCCCGATACCATCACCGACATGAACCTGGCGCAGGACGCCTACGCCGAGCGTTTGCGCGGCGCGGGGCTGGTCCTCTGTCTCGGATCGATGCTGCATTCGATCGCCACCGGGAACATGCTGCCGGCGTGGGTCCGCATCGTGTGCGTCGACATCAATCCGGCGGTGGCGACCAAGGTGAGCGACCGCGGCACGGGCCAGGCGGTCGGCGTGGTTACCGACGTGGGCCTGTTCCTGGATCTACTGGCGAAGGAACTGGTGCAATCGTAATGGCCAAGAGCAAGCAGTACACCGCCGATCACGCGCGCGCCGGAGTGGACGCGGAACTGCCGGCGATCGAGACCTGGGAGAACCAATACCCAGGCTATGAGATCGTCATCTCGACGCCCGAGTTCACCTCGGTTTGTCCTCGCACCGGGTTGCCGGATCATGGCACGCTCACGCTGACCTACGTTCCGGCCAAGACGTGTCTGGAACTGAAGTCGCTCAAGATGTACTGGCTGGCGTACCGCAATCTCGGCATTTTTCAGGAGAACGTGGTCAACCGCTTTCTCGCCGACGTGGTGAAGGCCTGCCATCCGGTTCGCGCCACGGTGGTGGGCGAGTTCACGCCGCGCGGCGGCGTCTATACGAAGGTCACCGCGAACTGGAGCCGCAAGAGTGGCCGCAAGTAGCGAGTCCGATCCCAAGCTCGCCGAACTTTCGGATCTGCTGCGCGAGATTCGCGAGCGGGTGCGCGAACGCCATCCCGATCCCGCCACCGGTGGCCCGGTGCGGCTGGCCGATACCGCGCCTTTGTTGCACGCTCGCGATGCCGCGCTCGGCAAGTCCGCGTCCATCGGCAAGGTGAATCCGCGGCCCGGCGGATTGCTGAACTCGGCGGCGCAGGCGGTGAAGCGGGCCGTGTCGCGCGGTTTGCACTGGCATGTCCGCGAACAGGTGGAGTTCAACCGCGCGGTGGTGGCGGCGCTGGACGCGGCGATCGGCGCGATCGACGAGACGAACCGGTCGCTGGTGGAACTGGCGTCGCAACCGGTCAAAAGCGAAGTTCTCCGCGAGACCGGCGATTTGCGCGCGCATTGGGTCGCGTGGCGCGGCGAATGGGAGCGCAAGCTGGGGGCCAACGAAACGCAGTTCCTGCGCGGACTGGCGGATTTGCAGGGCGCGTTCCAACACCGCGCCACGTTGATGGAGTCGAACTACCGCGACATGGTGGCGGCGCAGCATCGGGACTTCGAGGGCGCGCTCGAACGGTCCGGGCGCGAGATTCAAGGGCGGCTTTGGGAGGATCTGGAGAAGATCCAACACCGCTACGAGACGATCATCCATTCCGAGCTTCGTCTGGCGCGTCAGCGGGCGTCCGCGCTTGCGCCGGAACCCGCGCCCGCGCCGGTTCACGCGGGCCACGATGCGCCGGTGCGGATCGATTACCTGAAGTTCGCCGAAAAGTTCCGCGGCTCCGAAGAGTATGTGCGGCGCGGGCAGGAATTTTACGTGGAGCGGTTCGCCGGGCGCAAGAACGTGCTGGATCTCGGCTGCGGCCGCGGCGAGTTCTTGGAACTGATGCGCGAGCATGGGACCGGGGCGCGCGGCATCGAACAGAGCGAGGAGTTGGCGGCGCTGTGCCGCGCCAAGGGACTGGATGCGTCGGCGGGCGAGATGTTCGAACACCTGCGCGGGCTGGAGGATCAATCGCTCGACGGAATTTTCTGCTCGCAGGTGGTGGAGCATTTGCCGCCGTACGCGGTGCCGGAGTTGATCCGTCTGGCGCACGCCAAGCTCGCGCCGCGTGGGCTGCTGGCGGTGGAAACGCCGAACCCGGAGTGTCTGGCGATCTTCGCCACGCACTTCTATCTCGACCCGACGCACACGCGGCCGGTGCCGCCGGCGCTGCTCGCGTTCTATTTCGAGGAGAGCGGCTTCGGCCGCCTCGAGACTCACCGGTTTGCGCCGGCGGAAGATTCGATCGCGGCGGTGAAGGATCTGCCGGAGAGCGTGCGGCAGACTTTCTTCGGATCGATGGACTACGCGGTGCTGGGTTTGCGGCTATGAGGGACGGCGAGTCCTCGGAGCGATGATGCATTGAGAATCCCGGGACCCGGCCGGGATGATGGGCGTGATGCGGAGGGAGCGAGCCTTCCCAGAGGGGATCACGTAGGAGGGCCGGGGCCCGGTTGGCGGAGCCGCTCGGCGACTCTCGCGGAGGACTACCAGACGGAACCGGACCGGCCAGCGGCGGCGACGACCTTTTCGGACGAGGACCATTCGCTTGCCGTCCGCAACGGGTAGACGCGAAGGCCAGAGGATGAGAATACCCGTCCGATTCCCGGTGGCATCGCCCGAGCCGATGGAGCCCCGCAGGGTAACCGTCGACGATCGGGCCGAATCGGACTTGCTTGCGCCTGGATCAAAGTCGATGTCTTCGGCGTGTCGCAGCGGCCAGGGAACACCGGCTTGTGAATCGCCGTGCCACCGCGGAACGCGATCCTTCCTGCCAGCCGAGGCTCGCTGAAGAGATCGTTCAGAGCCCGGCAGTAATCAGGTCCTACTCGATTTGAGCGGGTTCTGGCCAAAGAGCGACGCCGGACGTATCCCTTTGGGGCAATAGACTTGCCGCTCGCCGCGTGCGAGGATCGGGGCCAGCCATGCGTCCGAAGACCGACCACGACCGCGACC